>Ga0335075_10005111_pt1 | contig 20406 bp, 17 predicted proteins | sample Lox_Sample_24_FD_206723 | JGI IMG/M metagenome (GOLD analysis project Ga0335075, IMG submission 206723) | Soil microbial communities from Loxahatchee National Wildlife Refuge, Florida, United States - Lox_Sample_2.4 | ecosystem: Environmental > Terrestrial > Soil > Wetlands | place: USA...
AAGGAGGGCGTCCCCGACCAGCTCGTTCAGCAGGTCATCGACCAGTGGGGGAAGGTCGACATCCTGGTCAACAACGCCGGCTACACGCTCGACGCCCCGATCCACAAGATGAGCGACGACTGGTTCCAGAAGATGATGGACATCCACATCGTCGTGCCCTTCCGCATGTGCCGCGCCGTCGCCCCGCACATGCGCGAGCCGGCCAAGAAGGAGCGCGAGGAGGGTCGCGAGGTCTTCCGCAAGATCGTCAACGTCTCCTCGATCTCCGGCACCATGGGCAACGCCGGCCAGGCCAACTACGCCTCGGGGAAGTCGGCCGTCGTCGGGCTGACCAAGACGCTGGCCAAGGAGTGGGGCCAGTTCAAGATCAACGTCAACGCCGTGGCGTTCGGGTTCATCGAGACCCGCCTGACCGCCGCCAAGGACGAGTCGAACGTCGTCGACATCGGCGGCCAGAAGGTCCAGCTCGGCATCCCCGAGCAGATGCGCGCGCTCGGCCCCGCGATCATCCCACTCGGCCGCGCCGGCACCCCCCAGGAGGCCGCGGGCGGCGTGTTCCTGCTCTGCACCCCGTGGGCGAACTTCATCACCGGCCAGGTGCTTGGCATCACCGGCGGGCAGTTCGGCGGCATGATCTCGTAGCGCGCCGGCGTCTGGGGGCGGTCTTCGTCGTGCTCGGCCGCCCCCGACCTGCATAAGCGCGCATCCCCCGAGCTCCCCCACGGGCGCGCGCGGAAATGCACGCGTGGCAGTGCTTTCCGCGCACGGCGCTCGGCAGGTCGATCGTGTGCGCGCTTTTGCAGGTCGCTGGACGCGACGCCGGCCTCGGCGAGGCTAGACCTCGACCGCCGCCCGCTGAGGAACGAGCGCTTCCGCCACGAGCTCGGTGAGCTCGCGCAGCTGGATCCGGTCGGCGTTGCCCGAGGTCTTGATGGCGTCCTCGTACATCGTCACGTCCTTGGGGCACGAGACGACGAACAGCTCGACGTCGGGCAGGCTCACGGCCTCACGGATCCGGTTCTCCGACGGGCGTTCTTGCCCGGGCTTGTCGGGGATCCAGATGCGCCCGCCTCCGGCGCCGCAGCAGAAGCTGTTGTCGCGGTTGCGCGGCATCTCGACCAGCGTGCAGCCGAGCAGCTCGAGGATCCGTCGCGGATTGTCGTACTCGCCGTTGAAGCGCCCGAGGTGGCACGGGTCGTGATAGGTGACTCGATACGAGAGGCGGTCCTGGAGATCCAGCCGGCCCGTCTCGATCAACTCGAGCAACAGCGCGGTGTGGTGCAGGATCGGCCAGTGGCCGCCCAGGTCGGGGTACTCGTTGCGCAGCGTGTTCAGCGAGTGGGGGTCCGACGTGACGATCCGTTTGAAGTCGCACCCTGACAGGGTGTCAATGTTCTGCTCGGCGAGCGACTCGAACAGGCCCTCCTCACCGACCCGCCGCACGTCGTTGCCCGAGTTGCGTTCCCCGTCGAAGAGGATCCCGAAGTCGACCTCGGCGGCGTTCAGGAGCCGTGCCAGCACGCGGCTGACCTGCTGGGAGCGCGGATCGAAGCTCGCGTAGTCGCCGACGAACCAGAGCACGTCGACCGGTTCCTTGCGCGCGTCCTTGACCTCGAAGTCGAGATCCTGCGTCCAGCGTCCCCGTCGGCGGCGGTTCTCGCCGAACGAGTTGCCCGACTTGTGGATCACCTGGAGCACCGACTGGAGGTTGGGATCAAGCTCGCCCTCCTCCACCAGGCGCCGTCTGAGCTGATTGATGATCGGCGCCTGCTCGATCCCCACCGGGCAGATCTCGACGCACGCGTTGCACTGCATGCAAGACCAGGCGGTCTCGACCCGCACCTCGTCCTGGCCGATCACGCTGGCGGTGAAGCCGTCGCCATTTGCGCTGTGACCGAGGAGCCCGCCGAGGACTCCGCCGATCCCGGCCCCCGCGGCCGCATGGTTGGCCTCCTCGCGCAGCTCGAGGATTACGTCCCGCGGAGACAGCGGGCGTCCGCTCGCGTTCGCCGGGCAGGCTTCGTGGCATTTACCGCACTTGGTGCAGGCGTCCAGCTGCAGCAGGTGCAGCGGACTGAAGTCCGCCAGCGCGCCGTACCCGGCGGGCAACTGCGCCCGGTCGGGCGGGATCGGGCGCAGCCGCTTGCCGGCGAGCGGGTCACGCAGCGACAGCGATACGTAGCTCGTGAGCATGTGGGTCGCCTTCGTGTACGGGATGCAGGCCACGAACGTGATCGCGAGCAACCCGTGAAACCACCACAGACCGTGGCGCAGGCCCGCCAACACCGGATAACTGACGCCCGACAACGCCTGGGCCACCACCCACCCGCCGAACTGCGTCCCACCGTACCCGGGGTGATCCATCGCGATCCGCACGCCCTCCAGTACGAAGCCGGTGAACGCGATTACGAGCAGGGTCACCACGAACGCCCAATCGCCGATCTGGTACACGTGCCGGTCGAACTGCGGCTCCCCCGGCTCGCGATCGGGCCGCGCGTAGTTGAGCTTCGCGGGATGGATCACCGCCCGGCGCACCATCATCACCAGCACTCCGGCGATCAGCGCCGTCCCGAGCACGTTGAGCGTTTCCTTGTAGACCAGGTAGAAGTTGCCTTGGAAGTAGTTCCACCCGAAAACCGGCTTGGTGAAGTCGGTGTCGAAACCGAGAACGATCGTCCCCGCGAACAGGACGATGAAGCCATAGAAGATGCCGCGGTGAGCCCAACCGGCCAGACGGTCACGGCGCCCGATCGTCGTGTGGGCGAGCAGCAGACGTAGGCCGCCCGCCAGGCGCCCCGGGAACTCTCGCCACGGAACGGGAGGCCACGGCCCTCCCTGGCCGCGGCGCCACTTGGCCACCGGCCGGGCGACGCCATAGAAGAAGACGAGCACCGACGCGACGGCCAGGACGTACCACGTTATCCGCAGCCCGAGTGTGAAGTGCCAGAAGACCGGACGCGACTTCGTGGCCGCAAGCAGTAACACAGCGCTAGTGGTCGTGGCCGGCTAGCCCAACGCCTGCTCCAGCTCGTCGGCGACCGCGAACAGGTCGACGACAGCCCCGTAGTGCGCGACGCCGAAGATCGGCGCCTCCGGGTCGGTATTGACGGCAATGATCGTGTCCGCGGTCCGCATGCCGGCCAGGTGCTGTACCGCGCCGGAGATGCCCAACGCCAGATACACCCGCGGCTTGACCGTCTTGCCGGACTGTCCGACCTGGCGGGCGCTCGGCATCCAACCCGCGTCCACGATCGGCCGGGACACGCTCAAGGTGGCGCCGAACTTCTCCGCCAACTCCTCGAAGCGCGGGATGTTGTCCTTGTCCTCGATGCCGCGACCGATCGAAAGCAGAAACTCCGCCTTGGTGATGTCGACGTCTCCGGCGCCGGCCTCGACGAACTCCACGTGCTCGGTCCGCGCGAGCCCTTCGAGGTCGATCGACACGGCCCGTGCCGGGGCCGAGCCGCCCTCCGTCGCCACCGGGAAGATCCCGGGCCGGAGCGTGAGCAGCGTGCACGCCTTGCCGGGGAACTCGAGCTCGGCCTGAAGCTTGTCCCCGTAAGCGCCGCGGCAGGCTCGCGGCCCCTCCGACCAACCGATCTTCACCGCGTCGGAAGCGAAGCCGAGCCCGGCGCGAGCCGCGACGGCCGGGGCGAACCCAAGCGAATCAATCGTGTGGCCGAGCAGCACAAGCACCGGTTGTTCTGACTCGATCAGCCCTTCGAGCGCGCGCTGCCACACGTGCGCCTCGAAGTGCTCGGTCGGCGCCGACACCGTGAGCACCTCGTCGACACCCTCGCGCGCGAGATCGCCCGCAAACTGCTCAGCGTCGGCGCCGATCACCGCCACAGCCAGGCGGCCACCGGCGCCGTCCTTGACCTCCCGCGCCGCGCCGATGAGTTCCAGCGAGACTTCGCGCAGCTCGCCGCGGCGAGTCTCGGCTATCACCAGCACGCCGCTCATCCGGACATCCTGTCACGCACGATCTCGACGATGCGGGCGGCCACCGCTGATGGCGAGCCGTCGAGCATCTCGGCGCCAGCGCCGCGGTCCGGCGTCGCCAGCTCCACGAGACGCGAACCGGCGGCCGCCTGCACGGCATCGGGGTCGAGCCCCAGCTCGCCGAGGCCGACGACCTCGAGCGGCTTCTCCCGCGCTTGCTTGATCGCCCTCAGGGTCGCGTAACGGGGCTCGTTGATGCCGGTCTGGATAGTCAGCAGTGCCGGAGCGCGGATGCGGAGCACCTCGATCAGGCCTCCCTCGAGCTCCCGTTGCACGGTCGCCGTGCTGCTCGCGGCGTCCCAGTCGAGCTGGGTCACGACCGCTACCCGAGGCAGATCGAGGTATCCGGCCAGCGCGGTCCCCGTCGAGCCCGTGACCGCGTCGGAGGACTGCACCCCGCACAGCACGAGCTCGGGAGCCTCGCGCTCGACGACCGCCGCCAGCGCCCGTGCGACGGCGAGAACGTCGGCCCCCTCGAGCGCCCCGTCCCACACCCGTACCGCACGGTCGGCGCCCTTGGCGAGGCAACTCAACAGGCCTTCCTCGGACTCCTCGTCGCCGACCGTGATCGCGACGACCTCGTTGCCCTCACCGCCGGCGCTGTCGCGCAGCTGAAGCGCTGCCTCGAGTGAGAACGTGTCCCACTCGTTGACGTCGCGTTCGATGAAGTCGGGGTCGACGCCCGTGCCGTCCTCGAGCAGCTCAAACTCTTCGTCCAGCGCGGCGACCTGTTTGACCGCGACGACGATCTTCATGCTCTCACCTCGGTGTGGTCGCGCCCGCCCTCAGGCGAGCGCGACGTCGACGGTGTTGCGGAGCTGGTTGAGGTAATCGTCGTTGGACGCATCGCCCCAAAGCCGGCGCTCACGAATGAACGGCAGCGGCATCTCGGGATGAGGCGAGTCGATCTCGCGGGCCAGGCGATGGCCATCGAAAATGCTGTCCACGATCATCCGCGGCGCCGAGGCGTCCCCGATCACGTAGACGGATTCGATGCCCTCGCTGGACCACCGGTCCTTGTTGGCCTTCAGGTCGCGATAGAGCTCGTCGTTGGAGATCCGCGCCGTGCAGAGCACCACCGTGTCCACCTCGAACTGCTCCTTGTGCGCCGGGTTCCAGACGTCGTAGGCGTGACAGACGCCCGGCTCGATCTTCTCGAGCATCGTGTACGTGTGAATGTCGACTCCGAGCCGGTCGAGGTCACGGTGCAGCATCGGGGCCTCGAGCGTGTAGTGCATGTAGTCGGCGATCTCGCCGGCCTGCGTCACCAACGTGACCTCGTGACCCTCGCCGGCAAGCTTCTGGGCGATTGAAACGCCCATGAAGTAGGCCTCGTTCTCGAGCACGAGCACCCGCTTGCCTATCCGCTTGGACTCGCCGACCACCTCGTCCGGGGTGAGCTGCCAGTCCAGCGACGTGTCCGCGCCGGGGATCGGCGCGTGGGTGGCCGCGTTCAGGCCGTCGGTGGCGAAGTGGCAACCCGTGGCCACGACGACGATCTCGGCGCCATAGGTGAGAACCTCCTCGGTGCTGAGGCGCGAGCCCAGGTGCACCTCGACGTTCTTGAGCTTGTCGAGCTGAATCTGGCGGTAGTTGACGACCCGCTTCCACTCACCGAGGCCGCGAGCCGCCCCGCGGAACAGGTTCTCCTTGCCGTCGGAGTGCCCGAGCTGAGAGATCCAGTTCACGCAGCCGCCGATTTCCTTTTCGGCCTCGACCAGGTGCACGGCCGCCATCTGGCGCTTGCCGAGGACCATTGCGCACTCCATCCCAGAGGGACCGGCGCCGACCACGAGAACACTCTTCTCGCGATTGGCTGCCGGATGGAAGATCTCCGGATGCCATCCGCGGCGGTACTCCTCGCCGGCGGTGGCGTTCTGGGTACAGACCATCGGCGGGCCGCCGATCTCCCAACGTGAGATGCACTGATTGCAGCCGATGCACTCGCGAATGTCGTCGAGCCGACCTTCCTCGATCTTCTTGGGCAGGAACGGGTCCGAGATCGAGGGACGCGCGGCGCCGATGATGTCGAACTGGCCCGACTTGATGATCGCCACCATCGTGTCGGGGTTCGTGATGCGTCCGACGCCGACCACTGGCTTGTTTGTGTGGTCGCCGGCCTTTATCTGGCCGGTGTAGGGCTTCTCGTGGTTCTCCTCGAAGAATCGCGACGGCCCAGCGTTCTGACCCCACTCGGCGATGTCGCCGACGGTCAGGTCCCACAGGTCCACCAGGTCGTCGCAGTACTCGACGAAGCGGGCGCCGTCCTCGCCGACCTGGATGGAAATAGGCCCGAGCAGGTGGTCGACCGCGAAGCGCGAGGCGATGGCGCAGTCGTCCCCAACCGCCTCTCGGACCTTCTCCAGCGACTCCCGCCAGAAGCGGGCACGGTTTTCGAATGACCCGCCGTACTTATCGGTGCGGCGGTTGTAGAACGGCGAGAGGAACTGGAAGGGCAGATAGGCGTGGGCGCCGTACACATAGACGATGTCGAAGCCGGCGTCCCGCGCCCGAATCGCCGCGTCGACGTACATCTGCTGGACGGTGTTGATGTCGTCCTGGTCCATGTACCGCGGGAAGATGTTGAGCTCGAAGTCCGAGGCGATCTGGGAGGGACCGCGCGGCGTAGCGCGGGATTCCATGCACGGCGCATGCGGGCCGCCGTACCACAGCTCGATTCCCGCCAGCGCCCCAAACTGATGCAGGCGGTCGGTCATGGCGGCCAGGTTGCGCACGTCGCCTTCGTCCCAGATGCGAGCGGACACGCGCGAGGTGTCGTCGGACTCGGGGTGGATCGAGCAGTACTCGGTGCAGCAGGCTCCCCACCCGCCTTCCGCCTTCATCCCTCGGTGATAGGCCTGCATCCCTGGCTTCTCTGATCCTGCTCCGATGCAGTGGGGCACCTGGTAGAAGCGGTTCTTCAGCGTCTTCGGCCCGATCTGAATCGGTTCAAACAGGATGTCGTACTTGGGGTCACGAGCCACGGCGGGACCTCTCCTTCCCTCTGCGATCGGCGGATGAACAAATAGGTTCAGCCGAAGTTCTAGCGGGTTTGCCGTGCGGTGTCCACCATGCGAGGGCCCCGTCGCGGGGCCGGCGGCTGAACTGGTTGACTCCGGCCGCGACGCACGTTAGAAGGGCGGATGATGCACACCGCCCGGGAGTTGTCCAGCCCCGCGTTCGCCATCCAGGTGGACGGCCGGACGGCGGCGCTGGAGGACATCTTCCCCGGCTTCGTCGAGCACGACCGCCTCGGCGTGGTCGTGCGCCACCCCTGCGGCGCGGTCGGAGCCAGCACGCTGATCCTGGCCGCCGTGACCGCGTTCTACGACGCCCAGCGGGCTAAGGGTGATGACTTCTTCATCTATCCCGACTACTTCCTGTTCCACGTCGGGACCAGTCTCGGCGACCACGGCATGCTCGACATCTGGCCAGCGCACAAGGAAGTCGTCGTCCCCGACGAGCCGGAGTCGCTGCTCCGCGCGATCAACGACCGTGGCGTCACCCGTTTGCTGGTCGAGGATGGCCCCCGCGCGCAGAAGGAATACGAACGCGAGTCGTTGGCGAGCGCACGCAATCGGATCGTCACGGCGCTCGCGTATTCGCCAACCGGGCGCGTCGCCGATGCCGCTGCATTCGTCGCCGGAAGCGATGTGACCGAGTCGTACGTGGCGGCGGTCTTGGATGGGTCATCGCAGGTCGCGCCGGAGATCAGGGAAGAGATTGCCGTCCGCCGGCGAGCGCTCGTGGAGGAAGGCGCGCCAGTCGAGTCCTATCGCCTGCTCAACCTGCAGGAGGCGCTCGAACGTCTCTGAGAGACCCATGACGCCGGGCCCCTAGCCGGCCGGAGAACTGCTCACCCGTCCGGGGCGATCCAGACCAGGCAGCTCGCGCCCCGGCGCACCGCACGGACCGCGGTCCGGAAGCGGATCCTATTCGTCAACCGCAGATCGGGCCCGAACACAAGCAGGCCCGCGTCGCGCTCGGACACGAGTTCGAGGAGCGCCCGAACCGGCCGCCGGCTTGAGATGCGCAACAGCTCGGTGCTGATTCCAAGCGCCGCGGCCCGGGAGGCCGTCGCGCGGACAGCGTCGAGATCCTCCTCGTGGGGCAGCGTCGCGTATTCCGGCGCCAGGATCATCGTCGTCGGGTAGGCCGGGAGCGTGATCATGTTGGCCACGATCAGGGACACACCCGCTTCGAGCGCGCTCTCCAGAGCGACGCGTTCGGCGCCCGGATCGATTCGTACCGCGAGGGTCCCCAGTACCACCGGACGCGCCCGCGCTCGACCACTCGCCGGCGAACCACGGCTATGGCGGCGGGGATCGAGTACCTCTGGCATCGCCCTGCCGAGATTTTACTCCCGCAGCCTCGTCCCCCGGGGCGCCGCGTCCGACCCTTCGCGGCGACCCCAAAACGCGACTTAGTGGCGCGGTGATCGCAGCGTTGAGAGGTAATCGAATTGACCGTTCTTGTACAAACTGGTATACCGTGCCGCGCCGAAGCTTGACCGGCGGGTGGAGAGGGTTTGCATTGCGTAACGGCGGTTCTGAATGAGGTTGACCGGGCACAAGCCCACTGATAGAACTGCACCAGCTTTGCATCAATTTGCTTAGTTAGGAGAGGATTCAGCGCTATGGCCACAGCAGTCGTCGAGGAGCGCCAACTCCTGAAGACCCTTCGTTGGTGGGACGGGTTCACGATCGCGCTGTGCAACCCGGGTTTCCTGATCGCCTCGTTGCTTGGCGCCTATGGCGCGCTGGGCGTCATCGGCGCGACCGTACTCTGGGGAACTGCCGCCCTGGTTGCCCTGCTCTCGGTGTGGATCTACTCCGAGCCGGCGATGATGTTCCCGGGCAGGTCGGGCGGCATCTCGCTGTACGCCAACGAAGGCTGGCGCAGGTACACGACGCTCGTCGGCCCGGTGGCCACCTTCGGATATTGGATCGGCTGGTCGGTGGTGCTCTCCATCTTCGGCAACATCATCGGCTCGCTCATCCAGGCGCAGTGGTTCCCACACTCGAACTGGACGGTCTACGACGGCGTCGTGCACCTGGAGCTGTTCAACTTCATCGGCATCGGCTGCATCGTCGCGGTGTGGCTGTTCAACATCTTCGGGGTGCGGCTGTTCGCCTGGTTCACCTACGTCACCGGAGCGCTGCTGATGATCCCGCTCTGCGTCCTGATCTTCGGGCCCGCGATCGCAGGCCACTGGCACTCCTCGAACGTCCACTGGACGTTGGCCAGCAATCAGTGGGGCGGCGTCAAGATCGCGCTGGTGTGGCTGTTCATCATGACCTGGTCGGCTGGCGGGGTTGAGGTCTGCGCCACGTTCACCCCCGAGTACAAGTCGGAGCGCGATAGCACGATCGCGCTGCGGAGCGCTGCCACGTTCTCGCTGCTGGTCTACATCCTGCTGCCGCTCGGTCTCGGCGGCTATACCGGGATCCCGTCGTCCTCGGCGATCCTCGCCAACTCCTCCTACGTGACGGCGTTCAACACCCTCGTCGGCCATGGCGCCGCCGATGTATTCCTGATCCTGCTGATCCTGTCGCTACTGCTGTCGATGGCAAGCTCCACTGCGGATGCGGGACGCGCCCTGTACGGGATCTCGAGGGTCGGCCTGACAATCAAGCAGCTGGGGACGCTCAATCGCTATCACGTTCCGGGTCGGGCAATGACCGTCGACCTGGTCGTCAACACGTGCCTGATCCTGTTCATCTCGAGCAACCTGGCGATCCTGTACATGAGCAACATCGGTTACGTGATGTGCCACGTGCTTGCGATGAGCGGGTTCCTGCTGTTGCGCAAAGACCGGCCGAACTGGCCGCGACCTCTCCGGGTCGGCGCCGGCTGGGTGGCCGTGGCCGGGATGTTGCTGTGTTACTACATCGCGATTCTCGTCGTCGGCGCCGGTTCGCCGAAGCTCAACGGCTATGGCGATTGGACGGACTTCTTCATCGGGATCGGGATCTTGGTCGCGTCGATCCTGCTGTTCTTCTACCGGCGCGTCGTCCAGGATAAGGAGAGCATCCACTGGAAGGAGTCGGTGCCGACGATGCCGGAAGGCGAGGACCGCGCGGCGCTACTTCAGGTCGGATGGACCCCCGAGACGCCGGCCGCAAGCGTGCCGGTAGGCAGCTAGTCCGATGAAGAAGATAGTCATCGGTTACGACGAATCCGACGCCGCCAAGCGCGCGCTCGAGCGCGCGGCCGATCTCGCCAAGGCGTTTGATTCGCACCTCATCGTCGCCAGCGTCGCACCGATTACGACCAACATCGGTCGGTCGGCGGGCCCTATCGATTCGGCCGATCCCCCGGAGGCGCACATCGAGGAGCTCAAGCACGCCCGCACCTATCTCGAGGGACGAGGCCTCCAGGCCGAGTACGCCCCCGCGATCGGTCACCCCGCCGAGACCCTCGTTGAGATCGCGAAGGAAAACGATGCCGATCTGGTTGTCCTTGGGACGCGCGAGCCAAACGTCGTCGCGCGTCTTTTCGGCCAAAGCGTGAGCGACTCGGTGGCGCACAAGGTCCACTGCGACGTCTTAATCGTGCACTGACCCGCCTGCCGAGCGGCGGCCCAGCCTCGACGGGTCAGTCCGCCTTGATGTTCCAGGTAGGAAGGTTCTTGCTGAGCGAGCGCCGATAGCGCGAGCGATAGAACGGACGGCCCAGCATCGACCACGACGCGAGCAGGAACGCCACGGCGACCAACGCGCTGAACGCTCTACCCGCGACGAAGAACAGGACGACGGCGACCAGCAGCAAAAGACACGCCGCCAGGGGGAACAGTCGATAGCGGAGCTGAGTCCGGCGAATCGCCGCATACTCCTCGAGCGGGATCTTGCCCGTGTCAAACCGACGACCGCAGCCTTCGCATTTCCACTTCTCGCCGTACTTGAGGTCGCGACGCTCCCCGCATTCGCAGGTTACGGTGATCGGAGGCCCTTTTCGGACCGATCGAGGAAGGTCCACCTCAGTCGACGCCATCGCGGTGAGTTTAACGGGCTAAAGCTGGCGGATCACCAATGTTTGGGGCCTCTGCCACGCGGTAGGCTCTCGGACATGCCCGGTAAGCCGCAGACCGGTGGGTTCGACCTTGTCGGGGTCGTGTACTTGGCCATCGTGTTTGCCGTGATGTTCATCCCCGTGCTCCTGGTCCGTTCGCAGCCCCCTCCGTCCGCGGATTCCGACCACGATGACGGTGGCGGCTCGGACCCACCCCCGCCTTCTCCTTTTCCAAGCCCACCCTCAGGGGGCAAGGTCCTTCTGCCGGACGCGGAGCAGTCGCTCGTGCGTCTGCGTGACCACGGCAGGCTCGCGGAGCGCCACCGTCGGCGGAAGCGAACGCCGGCGCACGATCCGGCGAGAACGCGGCCTCCCGTGCGGGCGCCCTGAAGCAGGGCGCCGCTGGGCGGCGTGTCAGATGACCGTCCGGCCGCCGTCCACCAGCAGGTTGTGCCCCGCGACCATGTTCGACGCGCGCGAGGCCAGGAACAGCACGGCGCCGACGATCTCGTGCGGTTGCCCAACCCGACCTGCCGGGATCGCCTCCATGATCCAGTCCCGGTACTCGGGTTGATCGAGGAAGGGCGCGATCATCGGCGTCGCGAAGTCGCACGGCGCCACCGCGTTGACGTTGACGCCATGGCTGATCCACTCCGCGCCCAACGTGCGCGTCAACTGCACGATCGCGCCCTTGCTGACGTTGTAGGCCAGCTGCTCGGGGACGCCGAGGAACCCGTCGGTCGAGGAGAAGTTGACGATCTTCCCGTAGCCGCGCTGGATCATCGGCCGTCCGAACCGCTGGCAGAGCAGGAACGTGCTGGTCACGTTGGTGCGCAACAGCGCGTCCCACTGCTCGAGCGTCACGTCGGCGGCATCCCCCCGATCGAACACGCCCGCCGCGTTGACGAGGATGTCGACTGGGTCGTGGCGCTCGAGTACACGGTCGGCGAACGCGGAGAGATCGGCCGCGTCGCCTACGTCGGCCAGCTCGAGCTCGCCGCTGCCTCCGGCCGCCTCTATCTCCGATACGACGCGCTCTCCGCGCTCGCGGTCGCGCCCCGACACGATCACCTTCGTGCCGGCGCGGGCCAGCGCGAGGGCGCTCGCCGCGCCCAACCCGCTGGTCCCACCCGTCACTACGGCGGTGGCGCCGTCGAGGCCGAACAGCTCATCCAGGTAAGTCACGCGAACGCTGGGATCATGCGCTCGGCCACCAGCCGCAGCTGCTCGGTGATCGGCGGAACGCCCTCGATCGTCTGGCCAGAGAAGAACTGCACGAGTGGCGCGTCGGCCAGGGCCAGGATGACGTGGTTGATGCCGGCGGGCAGGATGTCTCTCCGGATCTGCTCGGCACATTCCTCGGGGGTCCCCGCCACCGACAGCTTCTCGGCCAGCTCGGGGCTGAACATCTCGATCGCCTTGGCGACGTCGCCGGCGGCGAAGGCGTCGAAGATCGGCTGTAGCTCTGCTTGGTCGATGCCGTGGCGGGCGAGCTGCTCGGCCGGCATCGACGGGATGTAGAACGCGACCAGGATTCGCGCGGCCGCTTTGGCCGCCGCCGAGTCGTCGGAGACGACCGACACGATCCAGGCCCCGAGGTCGAGCGACCGCCAGTCTCGTCCCGCGCGCTCGGCGCCGATCTTGACATGGTTGATCACATAGTCGTACGCCTCGCGCGAGTAGGACAGCGCGTGGTGGAGGCCGTCGGCGATCTCGCCCGCGACCTCGAACGAGCGAGGCCCCTTCATCCCGCCCATCTTGAGCGGAACCCGCTCCTGCACCGGGCGCGCCGCCGTGAACATGCCCGTGTACCTGAAGAAGTCCCCCTCGTAGTCGATCTTGCCGTCGTCGAGGAACGTGCGCATCACGTGCATCGCCTCGCGCAGCCGCGACAGCGGCCGGCGCTTGGCCCAGTCGAGGTGGTACTGCTCCATCATCACGAAGTTCCCGGTCGAGACGACCGCCTCGGCTCGGCCACCAGACAGTTCGTCGAGCGTCGCCAGCTGTTGACAGATCAGCGTCGGCTCGCGTAGGAACACGTGGGTTACGTTGGGCCCGAAACGAATGTTGTGCGTCTTGTCGGCCGCCGCCGAGAACAGGCACCAGAGATCCTTGTGCCAGGTCTCGTCGACCGAGTAGCAGGCGTAGTAGCCGAGCTCGTCGGCCACCTTGATCATCTCGATCGACTCGCTCAGCGGATAGTCGGGCAGCATGCAGTAGGAGAACCGCACGTTCCCGCCGGTAGCAACTGACATAACCGTCTCCTCTCTGTGGGGGTGGGTGGGAACCGGTTTCCGCGCCCCCGAGCCTCAACCCTCTTGATCGATCTCCGCGAGCAGCTCCTCGCCCGAGAGGACCGAGTCAGCGAAGTGATTGTGCATCCAGGCCAAGTGCTCCCACCGGCTGTCGACTATCCGCTCGAAGTCCCAGTTGGGGATGTCCTGTTGCCTGACGTTTTCCTGCATCAACGCAGGATCGACCTCGTACACGTGCTCGAACCGGCTGACCACCACGTCGGTCACCCGCTCCGCTTGCGGCGGCCTCTGAGCCGACAGCCTGAAGCCAAGCATGCTCACTCCTCCTCGTAAGCCTGGTCGAGCAGGTACTTGCCCGGATTCATGATGTTGTTCGGGTCAAGCGCGCGCTTGATCGTCTTCATCACCTCAAAGCCTCCGCCGAGCTCGAGTGGGACGAGATCGACCTCGCCCTCCCGGCACGACCCGTGACACGCCGAGATCGAGCCGCCATGCTCGATCGACACCCGCGCCAGCTCGCGCTTGGCATCCACCCAAGCGGCCCAGCTCTCATCGTCCCACTTCATCTCCCAGATCCCGATGTCGATCTCGGCCAGGTAATCGCCCCACGGTTTGTACGCACCGTTGGTATAGGCGAACATGCCCCAGTCATCGAATACGTCGAAACGTGAGCAGAGGTCGTTCGCGATCGCGTGCCACTTTTCGCGCACGGCGGGAAGCTCGGGCCACGGAATCGCCGCGTCCTCGCAGTGCCAGCTCATCAGCGCGACCTGCCCGTCACGCGTCCGTCCGTGCTGCGGGGTGGCGTACCGGTCGTGTCGTGACGCCCAGTCGCCCTGGGAGATCTCGTCGCCCGTGTACGCGCCGCCCGATGCCTTGCCGATCCGCAGCAGCCGCTTGGCCCCCACCCTCACCTCGTCGGCGTTGCCGTACGACGCGCACGCCACCACCGACCTGACCGACTCGGGTTGCGGGATGTACGCCTCGTCGTCGCGGCGCAGATACCGGATCTTGTCTTCGTCGAACAGGACGACGCCGGCCAGCGTCGCCACGCCGGAGCGCGCGAACTCGGCCGTGGCCCGCCACGCATCCGTGTAGTTCTCATAGGTGAAGAAGGCGGAGAACTCGGCCTCAGGCCTTGGCACCAGCTCCAGCGTCGCCTCGGTGACGACCCCGAGCGTGCCCTGGTGGCCCATGAACAGATGCTTCAGTTGATAGCCGCTCGAGGAATGACGGACCTTCGGGCCTCCGCCGTCGCCCACCCTGATGATCTCGCCCGTGGGCAGGACGATCTCGAACGAGATGACCAGATCGCGCGTGTGTCCGTACCGCGCCCCGATCAGCGACCAGCCGTTGGTGCCGATCCGTCCGCCCACGAGCGAGCACGGGTAGGACGCCGGGTTATCCGGATAGATGTAGCCGTGCTTGCGAAGCTCCTCGTTGAGCTTGAGCATGTTGATCCCGGGCCCGACCGTCACCGTACGGTTGGCGTGGTCGATCTCGTGGATCTGGTTCATCAGCTTGACGTCGACGAGAATCCCGTGACGGAGCGGGACGGCGCCGTCGGTCAGGCCGGTCCCGCCGGCCCTGGGTACGACCGGGATCCGGTGGCGGTTGGCCAGCTTAACCACCTCGGATATCTGCTCGGCGGACGTGGGGAGCACGATCGCCGAGGGAATGTGGTCCTCCCACCGGTGAGCGGGGAACGGGGCGGGCACGCGAGCCCGGTTGAAAACCGCCGAGCGCTCCGAGAACACGTGGTCGGGTCCGCAGATCGCCGTGAGCTCGTCAATGACGCCGTCGAGAAGAGCGATCGCCATGTCACACCTCGAATCCGGCCGCTTCGGCGACGAGCTCGAAGATGTCGAACACCTCCATGCCCTGCGCCTCCCCCTGCTCGGTCAGCGGTCGCTCGGACCACGGACACGCGGATACCAGCGTGTTAACGCCGTCGAGCTCCTTTGCTTTCGCCACCCTCCGCCGGCTGATCTCGGCCGTGAGCTCCGGCTTCTCGACGAACAGGTTCGAGCCCGCTCCCGAGCAGTAGGACCACTGCGTGACGTGGTCGACGTCGATGAACGTCAGGCCGGGAATCGCCCGCAGGATCTCGCGCGGGGACTGCCACACCCCCATCCGCTTGTTCAGCCGGCACGGGTCGTGGTAGGTGACGGTCCGCTCCACCGGCGTGGTCAGCTCGAGTTTGCCGTCCCGGATCAGCTCGGCGATCAGGTCGACGGCGAGCACGATCTCGAACTCGTCGAAGTTCGGGTCCAACGGCGGGTAGTGCTCGATGATCGTGATGTAGTCGTGCGGGTCCAGGCAGATGATCTGCTTGGTATGAGTCTTGCGCCAGTCGAGCATGTTGTGCTCGGCCATCTTGTGGGCGATATCGACGTAACCGGTCTCCCACATCGGCCCGCCGCAGCACCACTGCTGGTCCATGAGTCCGAAGTCGACGCCGCCCGCGCGTAGGAGCAGAGCCACCGCGCGCGGCACCGACGGGCGGTAGAAGGCGGCCTCGCAGTCAGCGAACAGGACCGTCTCGCCGCCCGTCGGAATGTCCAGGCCGGCCGCCCAGGCGCGCACCTTGCTCCCCGAGGTCTCCCGAGTCCATCCGAGCACGGGCTCGTTCCCCCACCGGTCCGTGAGCTCGGCCCACCGCTTCCAGTTCTTCTGATGCACGCCCCGTTTCACCGCCAGCGCACGAACCGCCTTCACCACGTCGATCGTCCGCTGACGGAACCGATAGAAGTCTCCGGTGAACAGCGTGTTGGGGCAGCGCAGCTCACACGCCCCGCACATCGTGCAGTGCACGTAGTCATCGGCCACGTCCTCGACCGACAGATGGCCCTTCTCCATCGCGACGACGTCGGCGTGGAACGCGGTCGGGCTGTGGCGCTCGTCCCGGGTGACCTGCATGACCGGGCAGACCTCGCGGCAGAACTTGTGTCCCGAGCTGAAGCAGTTGTAGGCGACGTCGCGCCACTCGTCGAAGAACTCTTTGGGCAGGCCGTTCGCGTGACCGTTGGTCTGCTGCTGCGTGGTCAGTTCCTCGCCTGGGGATCTCTCGGTCATCGATCTCCTCTCCTCGTGATCTGGGCCCGCTCAGATCTCCATCCTACGACCTGGCGGTCGTCGCGACAGGACAGTTCGCCACGCCTCCTTTGTACAGACTTGTACATGCTTCTGGCGATGAACTCACTCGCGATTATGGGCAGGCCTTAGCGCACCCTCGCCGACGCCGTTATTCTCCTCGACCGAGAGACGGGGCGGCGTCAGGCAGCGAGGCGAAGGAGAGCGGATGAGACGGATCAAGGCGGTGGTTTACGGCGTCGGAGCGATGAACTCTGTTGCCACGCGGATGATGATCGAGAAGGGCGTGGACATCGTCGGGGCGCTCGCCCGCAGCCCGGAGAAGGTGGGCAAGGACCTCGGCGACGTCGCCGGCCTCGGCTACCAGACCGGCGTGATCGTCGAGGACGATCCCGACCGGGTGCTGAGCACGCGCGAGGCCGACATCGCCGTGATCGCGGTCGCGAGCTACATGTCCGACATGTACGAGCACCTTCGCCGCTGCGCCGAGCACGGCGTCAACGCCGTGACCATCTCCGAGGAGGCGCTCTACCCCTGGAACACCGCGCCGATGCAGACGGCCGAGCTCGACCGGCTGGCGCGCCGGAACGGCGTCACGATCACGGGCACCGGCCATCAGGACACCTACTGGGTGAACCTGGTCAGCCTGGTCCTGGGGACCTCTCACCGGATCGAGACGGTGACGGGACGCGCGAGTTGGAACGTTGACGACTACGGACCCGAGGTGGCCAAGGATCAGCGCGTCGACACGACCGTCGAGGACTTCGACCGCTGGCTCGCGGAAGCTGACCGTCCCCCGAGTTTCGGCCGCAACACGCTCGGCGCCCTCGTCGAGGACCTCGGCGTGACGGTCGCCGAGGTGACGAGCACTACTCGCCCCGATGTGGGCGACGAGTCGGTGACGTCCTCCGCCCTCGGCCTCACCGTCGAGCCCGGGCGGGTCATCGGATTCACCGATGTCGACACGGTCGTGACGCATGAGGGTATGACGCTCACGTTCGAGATGACCGGACGGCTGTACAAGCCCGGCGAGGCCGACATCAACGACTGGACGGTCACCGGAGAGCCCGAGCTTCATCTCTCAAACCCAGCCGTGCCCACCGGGACGACCACCGTGACGCAACTCGTGAACCGGATACCCGACGTGATCAATGCGCCGCCCGGCTTCGTCACGATTGAGAAGCTGCCGCGGCTGCGCTACCGGACGTATCCGCTTGGCGCGTACGTGCGCGAGCGCGGTCCGCGCTTCTTTCGCCATCGCCGGACCGGGTAGCGGCGCTGGATCTCACACAAGTTCGCCCTCGCCGCTGCGCTCGTGGTGGGGTAGCCCGTCGTCAGGAATCTCGTAGTAGTCGCCAGCTTGTGACACGTACCAATGGCTGGCAACGTGCAACCCGGTCGGAGGGTCGAGCGTCCCGGCCGCGATGCTGATCGTCTCGAGTCCGGGGCTATCCCAGAACAAGCTCGAGCCGCATTCGCGACAAAAACCGCGCCGGGCCCCTGCGTCGCTCAGCGGACTCTTGATCCAGCGAAGACCGCGTTGCTCTAACAGCTGGAGATCGCGTCTGTCCGCGGCAGCCGTCGCCGAGACGTGCCCGTGCCACCGGCGGCATTCCTCACAGTGGCAGATCAGCACCTCCTGAAGCGCACCCGTCACCTCGTACCTCACCGCCCCGCACAGACAGCTTCCAGTCGCCACACTCAGGCGGTCCTGGCTACGAACCTGCCTTGACAGATCTTGTTGGCATGGGCCAGCTCCTGGACGAAGACCATCTCGCCGCCGAGCGATTGCATCAGCTCCATGTCGAAGCCGATGAGCTTGAGCGCGTCGTACGTCAGCTGCTTATTCAACATGTCCAGAGACAGATCGACGTGCGATGGGAAGCGGCCCGTGTCCTCTGCGGTCTCGACGTGGCAGCCGCGCTCCTCCAGAAGTCCCTGGTAGTCGTCGATGCTCAAAACGTTGGGGAATTTCATGAACCGCAGATATCGCTCGGCCTCGTCATCGCTCATCTCCTCCGGCCCGGTCACCCAGTCAGTGAATGCGATCGTGCCGCCGGGACGGACGATCCGCGCGACCTCGCCAATCAACCTCGCTTTGTCCTCGACGTAGCACCAGGCGTCCTCGCCCCACGCGAAATCGAACCCCGCGTGAGGGAGCCCAGTGTCGGTCGCGTCACCGAGAACGAACTCAACCGAGTCAGACAGCGCCTCTTCGGCTGTGCGTCGTCGCCCGCGATCGACGATGCGCTCCGTGGCGTCCACACCGGTCATGTGCGCGACCTTCCGAAAGCGCACCAGGAACCGCATACCCGCGCCGTTGCAGCAGCACAGATCCACTCCTCGGCTGCCTTCAGCGATTCCTGCCCGGTCGGCTAGCTCCATTGACGAGCTCAGCCCGCCGATGTGGATCTGCTCGCCCATCACCAGCTCCCACACGTCACCTTCAGCCCCGTCGTAGACAGCCTGGACGTCAGTCAGGCTAATTCCTGAGAGCGTCTGCACGATCGACCTCCAATCCCGATTTGCCCACGGCCCTCGGGCAATCCTCCTGTGGAGCACGGCGCCTGTCAATGCCGGCGAGCCGCCGGAATCAGTCGAGCGGCACCAGTCCCGCCGGCGCCAACCCCGCCAGCGCCCGATCGACCCTGCCCGGATGCCGGCTTTCCTCCTCGGCGCGCTCCTTGCGCGCCACCGCACCGCGCACGATCCGGCCGCCGACGTACCTGAATGGCTCCGCGGGCATGCCTGGCGGGGGCCTTCGGACGAGCCCGGAGTGCGCCCATTCGTCGTCCCGACCCAGCGCCAGAGAGGCGAGAATCCGCCCACCGATAAGGCTCGGTCCGACGCCGTTGCCCGAGTAGCCCGCGCCGCACACGAGGTCCGGCCGACCCGGGCTGAAGAAGAAGGGCAGACCGTCCACGGTTCGGTCGATCGGGCCGGTCCAGCTGGCAGCAATCGGAACGGCCGCCAGCGACGCGTAGGTCGCGCGTAGTCCACGCGTTACCTGGTCCGCGATCGGCGAGCGGCCCGTGAACGAGCTGCCGATGCGCGCCCCGTAGGCGAGCCGTCCGCCGCCCTTTCCGAAAGCTATCCGGCCGTCGTCAGTCGTTCGGTAGTAGTGGACCATCAGGCGCGAATCGGAGATACTCGCGCCGTTTCGCCAGCCGATTCGCTCCAGCTGATCCGGGATCGGGTCGGTGATGACGATGTCGCTCGAGACGATCACAAACGCACGTCGCAGCTGGCGCAGCTGAGCCGTCCAGGCCCCCATCGCGACCACCACCCGTCCGGCCGCGACCTGCCCGCGCGCCGTGCGCACCACACGTGGCCTCGCTCGCTCGAGCGCGGTAACCGGCGAGCGCTCGAATACCCGCACACCCCGCGTCCGGGCGACGCGCAGCAGTCCGCGAGCGAGCAGCGCAGGCTGGACCGTCGCCGAGCCCGGCTCGAAGACCCCGGCGAGGTGTGTCCGTGAACCGCTCCGTGCAGCAACCTCGTCGGCGTCGAGTCGCTCGAACGGCTTCTCGCCGTGGCGTTCGACCGCCGCGAGCGTGCTCTCCCACGCGCCCACCTGTGCCTGGTTGGTCGCGGTCCAGAGCCAGCCCGCTCGACGGTAATGAGCTCCGATCCCGTGCCGATCGCAGAACTCGCCGATCTCGGCCACGGCGGCCTGGGAGGCGCGCGCCAGTCGCAGCGCTTCCTCGGCTCCACAGGCCCGCTCAAGGCCGCTGAAGTGATGCCAGAAGGTCATTGCAAAGCCGCCGTTGCGGCCGCTCGCGCCCGAGCCACACACGTCGGCCTCGATCACCACGACGTCCAGCGAAGGCTCGAGGTGCTTGATCTCGAGTGCCGTCCACAGCCCCGTGAACCCGCCGCCAACGATGCATACGTCGGCGTGCTGCCGGCCGCGGAGTTCGGTCACCGACGCAACCGGCCCCGCCTCCTGAAGCCACCAGCTGATCATCGCCGCCGGACTGGCCCCTCTCCCTAACTGGACAAATTGGTACGCGCGTTATATCGAGCGAGCCCGCTGGCGGCAAGT
>Ga0335075_10005112_pt1 | contig 20405 bp, 20 predicted proteins | sample Lox_Sample_24_FD_206723 | JGI IMG/M metagenome (GOLD analysis project Ga0335075, IMG submission 206723) | Soil microbial communities from Loxahatchee National Wildlife Refuge, Florida, United States - Lox_Sample_2.4 | ecosystem: Environmental > Terrestrial > Soil > Wetlands | place: USA...
CGGCCTCGCCGAGCGCCGCGGCCGTCCCCTCGCTCACCACGATCTGGCCCGGCCCGGCGACCTTCTCCATCTGCGTGAGCGTCGTCGCCGACTCCCCGGTGACGATCAGCTCGCGATGACCGCCCGCGCCGACCAGGAAGAACTCACACCGGCCGCTGTGAATACCGATCGACATCCGCAGTCGCACCGCGCCACGACTGGTCCGCAGCGTCTGGTTGGCACGCATCACCCGCTGCATCTCGGCGCCGGCGCGGCAACCGCGCTCGACGTGGTGTTCGCCCTCGAACAGCAGAAGTGTCGCGTCGCCGCCCCACTTGATGAGCCCCGCGTCGTACGAGTAGGCGGCGACGAGCAGCCGCTCGAACGTCCGGTTGATGAGGCCCGCCATCTCCTCGGCGCCGATCTTCCCCCGGGCGCCGAGCATCTCGGTGAGCCGCGTGAACCCGGAGACGTCGGCGAACACGAGCGTGCAGTCGAGCGACCGGTGACGCTCCCCGGGACGGTCGCGCAGCCAGTCGACGACGACCGTGGGGACGTACGGCCGAAGCAACGCTGTCGCACTCTCGCCCTCTGATGTGACCGATCTCACCCCGGCAGTCATGCTGAGGAATTATCAACCTCTCGCAACTCCATCGGGTGACAAGGCTCAACGCAGCCTGGCGGCGACACGCGCGACGAACCCGCCGCGCACCGTTCGGGCACTCACTCCGGTCACCTGGACCTCCCGATCGGAGAAGACCGTCACCGTGGCCAGCCCGCCGAGCGGCACGTCGGGCGAGACGATCAAGGCGCCCCCGCGGGCCTGCACGGTGGCATCGACCGAGCCCCCGAGCAGACCGAGCACCGATGCGGTCCCCCGCAGTACGAGCCGGCCGCCGGAGCTCTCCACCGGGACGACCGAGCGCAGGAAGGGCACCGCGGAGCGCAGGTCTGTCTCGCGGACGGTGCCCTGCCCGAGGAGGCGGCCATCGTCGGACACCAGCGCCGCGCGGTGCACGGTGAGCACGCCGACGTGAACCACGCCGATCGTGGCGTGGAGGGTCCCCACATCGCCGAGCTGACCGAGCTGCCCCTGCAGCCGACCGGGTGAGGCCGACCACGAGCCCATCGAGACGGTGACCGTGTCGGCGTGGTGCCAGAGCAGCTCGACCGCCGGCCACGCGGAGACGGAGACCGAGCGCACCGCCCCCGAGCGCGAGAGCATCGTCCGCAGCCGCCCCGCGGCGATTCCCGGGAGTAGCAGCTGGCAGGCGGCGAGGAAGGCAAGCACCGTCGCCACCGCAACGGTCAACGCCAACCACCACCCCCGCCGCTTAACGAAGCGAGGGCGCCCTCCACGGACGCCCTCGCTCACGGCGGAAGTACCGGTCGGCGGTGCTGCGCTCAGGCGGCGGTCACCGGGCTGGCCGGAGGCGTGTTCGCCGCCGGGGTCGGCGGCGTGTACTCAAACTCCTCCTCGGCGCCGAACAGCAGGTCAAGCACCTTGGAGCGCAGACCCTCGGACGCCGCGAGCGCGACGCCGCCGCCGATCAGCAGCAGCACGAGCTTGCGACCGAAGCCGCGCTTCTTCTTGGGCTTTGAGTGCTTGGGGGCGTCGCCGAGCGCCATCACGGCGTCACGGGCCGCCTCGGCCGCGCTGGAGACATCCTTGTGCAGCTTCTTGTCGTCGAGGGCTGCCTTGTGCGGAGCCTTCGAGGACAGCAACCGGTTGTAGGCACTGCGGCCCGAGTCGATCGCCGTCGTCAGGTTGTCCCGCAGCTCGGCGTCCTCAATCAGCCGCTGCACGTAGGGATTCGCCTTCTGGATGTTCTGAAGGTCGGAGGCGCTGAACGGCACCGCCTTCGCCACCTTCTTACGTCGAGATGCCATGAGACTCCCTCGCCTTGGGGCGTTGATTCGCTTCTAGGGGTTGACAGGTCAGGATACGCGATACCCCCGGGCGCGCCGGGACGCGAGCGCCGCCTCGAGCACCTCGCCGATGACCGACGCGAAGACGAAATGCAGCGTTTCGCGCAGGTGCGCGGGGATCTGCTCAATGTCTGCCTCGTTCTGGCGTGGCGCAATCACCGTCTTGATCCCGCCACGCTGGGCGGCGAGCGCCTTCTCCTTCAGCCCGCCGATCGGCAACACCAATCCGGTCAGCGTGATCTCGCCGGTCATCGCGACATCGGCGCGCACCGGGCGGGCGGAGAGCAGCGAGCACAGCGCGGTCACCATCGCCACGCCGGCACTCGGCCCGTCCTTGGGGATCGCGCCTGCGGGCACGTGGAGGTGGATGTCGTGGGAGGCGAACCAGCCTTCGGGCAGCTCGCCGACCACCTCCTCGACGTTGGCGCGTACATAGGTGAGGGCGGCCTGCGCCGATTCGCGCATGACGTCGCCGAGCTGCCCGGTGATCTGCAGCCGGCCCGAGCCCTCCATCGCCGAGGCCTCGATGAACAGGATCTCGCCGCCGACCGGGGTCCAGGCCAGGCCCGTGGCGACGCCGGGCCGGGAGGTCCGCCGGCGAGATTCGGCATGAAAGCGCGGGGTGCCGAGCAGCTCGTGGACGCGCGGCTCGGACACGTTCACCTTACGGGTCACGTCACCCTCGGCGACGCGCAGCGCGATCTTGCGCACCACGGCACCGATCTCACGCTCGAGCTGGCGCACGCCCGCCTCGCGCGTATAGCCGGAGATGATCGCCTCCAGACCGCGATCGGTGAACGCGATCCGCCGATCCGACAGCCCGCCCCTTTCGATCTGGCGCGGGACCAGGTAGCGCCGCGCGATCTCGAGTTTCTCGCCCTCCGTGTAACCGGCGAGCTGGATCACCTCCATGCGATCGCGCAGCGGCCCGGGGATCGTGTCCAGCGTGTTGGCGGTGCAGACGAACATGACGTTCGAGAGGTCGAACGGCAGGTCGAGATAGTGGTCGCGGAACGTCCCGTTCTGCTCGGGGTCGAGCACCTCGAGCATGGCGCTCGCCGGATCGCCGCGGAAGTCCGATCCCATCTTGTCGATCTCGTCGATCATGAACAGCGGGTTGTTCGCGCCGGCGTCGCGCAGGGCGCGGATGATCACGCCCGGCATCGCCCCGATGTAGGTGCGCCGGTGGCCTCGGATCTCGGACTCGTCACGCACGCCGCCGACGGAGATCCGCTCGAACTTGCGGCCGAGCGCCCGGGCGATCGAGCGCCCGAGCGAGGTCTTGCCGACGCCCGGTGGCCCGACGAAGGTGAGGATCGAGCCGCCCGCAACCTGACCGCCGCTGCCGTCCTCTGAACCCCGCAGCGCCTTGACCGCGAGGAACTCGAGGATCCGTTCCTTGACCTGCTCGATGTCGTAGTGATCCTGATCAAGCACCTTGCGGGCGTGGGCCAGGCGCAGGTCGTCCTCGGTCGACGTGGACCACGGCAGCGAGGCGATCCACTCCAGGTAGGTGCGCACCACGCCGTACTCCGCCATCGCCGGCTGCAGCCGCGACAGCCGCCCGAGCTCACGGTCGACCGGACGGCGCACCTCTTCGGGCAGCTGCAGCGCCTCGATCTGCTCCCGCAGCTCCCGCGCCTCCACCTCCGCCTCGTCCTCCTCGCCGAGCTCCTCCTGGATCGCCTTGAGCTGGCGGCGCAGGAAGTACTCGCGCTGTCCCTGCTCGAGCTCGGACTGGACCTCGGACTGGATCTTGGTGCCGAGCGCGACCAGCTCTCGCTCACGCGCCAGGTCGCGCGAGAGCCGCCGCAGGCGCTTGGACACGTCGAGCTCCTCCAGCAGTGACTGCTTCTCCTCGGTGGAGATGTGCATGACCCCAGAGATGAGGTGCGAGAGCATCACCGGGTCCTCCATCGAGGCGACCATCACCGACAGCTCCTCAGGCAGATAGGGCACCTCGCCGACGATCGCGCCGAAGTCACGCTGGACGTTGCGCATCAGCGCCGTCAGCTGCGGTCCCTCCTTGACGACGTCGTGCGCCTCCTCGATCTCGGCGACGAGATACGGCTCGGTGCCCGTCCAACTCGTGACGCGGATGCGTTGGGAGGCCTGGACGAGCACCCGGAGCGTGTCGTCGGGCAGCCGCACCATCCGCGCCACCGTGCCGAGCACGCCGACCTCATAGATCTGCTCGGGAGCGGGAACCTCCACCTCGGGGTCGCGGCCGGCGATCAGCGCGATCGTGCGGTCGCCCCGCAGCACGTCGTTGATGAGCGCCACCGAGCGGTCCTGCCCGATGTTGAGCGGCACGACGAGATCGGGAAAGGCGACGGCGTCGCGCAGCGGGAGCACCCCGGCCCGACCGGGCAGCGGTCGCGTCGCCTCCACGAGCACCTCCGCCCCGCCCTCGGGTCCGGCGTCGCCTGGAACGACCTCGATCATCCGCCCCCGATGTGCCCGTGGCTCTCGAGCGCGCCGGGCGGATCGCCGTCGACCTCGGGACCTTCGATCGGCACCGCCCGCGAGCGCGGACCGCGGGTCAGCAACGGCAGCTCGACGCGCAGCATCCCGTCCTCGTAGCGGGCACGCACCTGCTCGGCGTCGACGTCGGCGCCGAGCTCCAGCACCCGGCGGAAGGTGCCGCGCTCGATCTCGATCTGCTGGTAGACCTCCCCTTCTGGCGAGGGCGAGGCGCGGCGCCCGGCGAGGATCAGGCGCCGGCCCTCGACGTGAAGTTCGATGTCCGCCGTGTGCACACCGGCGAGCTCGGCGGTCACGATCGCGCGTGGCGGATCGGAGGCGTAGGTGACGTCGACCGCAGGCCAGCGGCCGACTCGGCGGCGGGGGATCCCCGAGCGCTCGAGTGCATCCCCGAACAGCTCGTCCATCTCCCGGCGCATCCGGTCGAAGTTGGCGAACGGGTCACGCGAGGACACGACAGTCGCCAGCCTACCGGGGACGGGCTCGCAGGTCATCGACCCGGTCGCCCGGGTCAGAGGTCGAAGATGGCGCCCTCGACGGCGAGCTGCACCTCGGCGCCGTACCCGGCGCTGCCCTCGGCCTGCACCTGCCTGGGGTCGAGCTCGTCGGAGAAATGGGTCAACACGACCCTGCGAGCGCGCGCCGCGTGACCGAGCTCGCCGGCCTCATGGGCGGTCATGTGGCCGCGGGTCCCGAACGTCTCCGGCTCCTGCAGCGTGGCTTCCACGAACAGCAACTCGCTCTCGGTGGCGAACTCGGGCAGGATCTCGTTGGGCCGGCAGTCCGCCCCGAACGTGAAGTCACCTGCGCCGGAAGCCGAGATACGGACCGCATGGGTGGTCACGTAATGCGGCACCTCGCAGAAGCGCAGTTGCAGCGGACCGAGGGTGAGCGGCGCAGCCGGGTTGTACTCGTGCAGGTCGAATGCGCTGCCGACCAGCGTGGGATCTCCCAGCGAGCCGCCGATCATGGCGAAGCGCTCCCCGGCGCCCGGCGGCGCGTGCAGCTGCGGACTCGGCGGATCGGTGCGCAGTCCATAGCTGAGCGCGAAGCTGTAGGGGACGATGTCGAAGAAATGGTCGGCGTGCAGGTGGCTGATCACGATTGCGTCGACCGCGCCGTAGTCGACGATCGAGCGCAGCTTGGCGAACACTCCGTTGCCGCAGTCGAGCAGCAGCGTGAAGCCGTCATGACGGATGAGATACCCGCTGCACGCGCCCGCGGCGTCCTGCCATGCCGGTGACTTACCGAGCACCGTGACCTGCAAAGCTGGATCTCCTCCCTCGTGCTGGCCTGACCGAAGGAGCGGGACTCTAGTGAGCGGCGCGCTCCCCGAGCGTGTGCTTCGTCACGCGTGCAGCGCGACTTGCTCGTTGGCCGAGGGGAAGGCCCAGGCGACCTGCTCGCGACGCTCCTGACGGAAGACGAAACGCAGCTGGCTCGGCGGTCGCAGACCATCGGGTCCGGCGGGTCGGAACGTCGCGCACGGTCCGCTCTGGACCGCGCACAGAAGGTTCTCGTGGAAGAAGCATTTCTCGCAGCTCGCTGCGCCCGACACCCGTCCGTTCCGACCCTTTGCCATACCCGACCGACTCTCTCTTCTCGAAGCTCAACTCAACGACAGCTGGGGCATCAAAGCGCATCGACGAGGTGGCCATCGGGTCGAAATCCGGAAAACGCAGGAATCTCTCGATCGCGTAAAACCAGCGAAATTGCGGGGTGTTCGTGGAGCGCACGGCCGACCGCCGCAATTTCCGGGAGTCGGCGCGCGTTGCCGTCGACCGGTCTCGCCCGCACGCACGAGCGCGGCCACTAGCTTTGTGCACGATGACCGAATCCCAGCTCGACGTGCACAGCCTTGCGGACATCCGCGAGGCCGCCGAGACGATTCTCTCCGAACGGGCTCGCGCGTACATCAACGGTGGCGCCGCCGATGAGACCACGCTCGCGGACAACGACGCGTCGTGGTCACGGCTGGCGCTCGCCCCGCGGATGCTGACCGGGGTCACCGACCCCGATCTCGGAGTGACGCTGCTCGATCGCCGCCGGCCCCATCCGGTCGTGATCGCACCCACCGCGTTCGCCAAGCTCGTCCACCCCGACGCGGAGCCCGGGATCGCCCGCGCCGCCGTCGAGACCTCGTCGGTGATGTGCCTGTCGACGTTCGCCTCCACCACCCCGGCGACGCTCGCCGAGCAGGTACCGCACCTCGCACGATGGTTTCAGCTGTACGTGCTCAGCGACCGCGGCGAGAGCCGCGAGATGATCGCGTCCGCCGAGGCGAGTGGTTACGAGGCGCTCGTGCTCACGGTCGACCGGCCTGTGCTCGGCATGCGCGAGCGCGAGTGGCGCATGGGGGTTCGCGCGGACCCGGACCGCAATCCGATCGGCAGTCCGCTTCCCGTCGACACCTCCTCGAGCGTTGACGGTTCACTCACCTGGTCCGATCTCGAGCGCTTCGTGGCCGAGACCGAGCTGCCGGTGATCGTCAAGGGGATCCTGACGGCGCGAGACGCGCGGCTGGCTGCCGAGCACGGCGCCGCAGGGGTGATCGTCTCCAATCACGGCGGCCGGCAGCTCGACACGACCCTCTCGGGCGCCGACGCACTGCCGGAGGTCGCTGACGCGGTCGGCGCCGAGCTCGACGTGCTGGTGGACGGCGGGATCCGGCGCGGCACCGACATCGTCAAGGCACTCGCGCTGGGCGCACGAGCGGTGCTCGTCGGGCGTCCGTTGCTGTGGGGCCTCGGGATCGACGGCAGCGCCGGCGCACGGAGGGTGCTCGAACTGCTGCTCCAGGAGCTGCGGGTGGCGATGGCACTCACCGGCGCGGCCTCCGTCGCCGAGCTCGATCCGAGCCTCGTGCGGCCTGCCCCGTGGGCGCGCTGAACTGCGGACGGAGCGACCGGTGAGGCTGCTCGTCACCGGAGTCACCGGGTACATCGGCCCACTGCTCGCCGCCCGGCTGATCAGCGAGGGTCACGAGGTACGCGGCTTCGCCCGCTCACCCGAGCGGGCGCGGGTGACCGGGCTCGACGTGCGCGGTGGCGACGCCGTCACCGGAGAAGAGTTGACCGAGGCGATGGATGGGGTCGAGGTCGCTTACTTCCTGATTCACGCGATGGAGCGCGGCGCGCCCGGCGCGGATCCGTTCCCGGCCCGCGAGGCGCAGGCGGCCCTCCGGTTCGCCGACGCCGCAGCCCGGGCGGGTGTCCGCCGGATCGTCTATCTCGGAGGCCCGGTGCCGGAGGGTTCCCTGTCGTGTCACCTGGAGAGCCGGCTGGCAGTCGAGCGCACCTTGCTCGCCGCCGTCCCGGGTTCGATCGCACTCCGGGCCTCGATCGTGATCGGCGCCCGCTCTCGGTCGTTCGCGCTGCTGGTGCGCCTGATCGAACGACTGCGTGTGCTGGCACTCCCCGCCTGGCAGTCCAACCGCACGGCGCCGATCGACGAACGGGATGTGCTGGCGATGCTGGCGGCCGCCGCCAGTGTGGATCTGGATCCCGGTGACCGGGAGCCAGACGGCGGGTACGTCCTCGACGCCGCCGGTCCCGAGGTGGTGTCCTACGGCGAACTGGTGGCGCGGATTGCCGATTTGATGCTCGTCGCTCGCCCCGCGGTGAGGCTCCGGTTGGTCTCGTTCACGCCGGTGGCGAGCGTCGTCGCGGCGGCGCTGGCGGGAGAGGACCCGGCACTCGTTCGCCCCCTGATGGAGAGCCTCGAGACGGATCTGCTGCCCGATGGCCGCTCGGCTGCGCAGGCACTGACGGTGAGACTGCACTCGCTCGACCGGGCGATAGAGCACGCGCTCGGTGAGTGGGAACGCACGGGCGCCCTCTCGGCGCGTTAGGGTCCGCACTCAACCGATGAGCACCGTCCAGGACGAGATCGTCATCGACGCACCGATCGAGCGGGTGTGGGAGACGGTCATGGATCCCAGCCGCCTGCGCGACTGGGTGACGATCCACAAATCCGTGGAGAACTTCCCGCGGCCTCCATTGCGCCGCGGCGCGACCATGGACCAGGCGATGTCGGTCCGCGGCATCACCTTCCACGTGCACTGGTGCCTGGTCGAGCTCGACGCTCCGCACCTGGCGCGCTGGGAGGGCGCGGGACCCGCACACTCCGACGCACTGATCCGTTATGAACTGTCCACTGACGCGGAGGGCCGCACGAGCTTCCGCTACACGAACGAGTTCCACCCTCCGGGCGGACGGCTCGGCAGCGTCGCCGGACGGTTCATCGTCGGGGCGACCTCGGAGCGCGAGGCGCGCAGTTCACTGTCGCGTCTGAAGGCCCTGCTCGAGCGCGGGTGAGCCAACCGGCTCCCTGTGCACCTGCAAGGCTTCGGTCACTCTCACATATCCGTTGTATGGTGCGAGGTTCATATGTCGCCCATCCCCCCCGGAGGTACACACGTTGGCTGACTTCGTCGACAAAGCGGTGAAGGACATTGAGGGCCGTCTTGAGGAGTTGAAGTCCGAGGTCCAGAAGCTTGAAGCCGCTCGCGCAGCACTCGTCGGTGGACGCCGTGGCCCCGGCCGTCCCCGCGCCGCCAGTGCAAATGGCACGAGCTCCCCGGCGGCGGCACCGCGCCGCGCCGCTCGTCGTCCCGGCCGCCCCCGTGGCCGCCGTGGTGGCAACACTCGCGCCAACCAGGCGCTGCAGCTGGTCAAGGACAAGCCCGGTATCACGATCCCTGAGATCGCTTCTCAGCTGAAGATCGAGCCGAACTACCTGTACCGCGTGATGCCGAAGCTCGTCGAGGACGGGTCGGTCAAGCGCGAGGGCCAGGGCTGGCACCCGGCTGACAAGGCTGCTGCCTGACGGTTTCACCCGACGGGCCCTGAGGCCCGCCGGACGCACAACGGCCGCCGCATCCCGCGTGGATGCGGCGGCCGTTGTCGTTTGTGGTGGTGCTGCGACTCAGATCAGTCCGAGCTGCTTGACCGCGTCACGTTCCTCGCCGAGCTCCTTGATCGACGCATCGATCTTGCCGCGGGAGAAATCGTCGATCTCCAGGCCCTCGACGATCGTGTACTCCCCGCCGCTGCAGGTCACCGGGTAGCCGGTGATGACGCCCTCGGCGATCCCGTAGCTGCCGTCCGCCGGGATCGCCATCGATACCCAGTCACCATCCGGCGTGCCGAGCACCCAGTCGTGGACATGGTCGACCGCCGCGTTGGCGGCCGAGGCCGCGCTGGATGCGCCCCGCGCCTCGATGATCGCCGCGCCGCGCTTCTGCACCGTGGGCAGGAAGTCGCTCTCGATCCACTGCTGATCGTTCACCGTCTCGGCGGCGTTCTGACCGTTGACCTTGGCGTGGAACACGTCGGGGTACTGGGTGGCGGAGTGATTGCCCCAGATCGTCATGTTGGTGATGTCGCTCACCGCGACGCCCGCCTTCGCCGACAGCTGCGCGATCGCGCGATTGTGGTCCAGACGCACCATCGCGGTGAACCGCTCCTTGGGAATGTCGGGCGCATTGGCCTGGGCGATGAGGGCGTTGGTGTTCGCCGGATTGCCGACGACGAGCACCTTCAGATCTGACGCCGCGTGCGCGTTCAGCGCCTCACCCTGGGGCTTGAAGATGCCACCATTGGCCTCCAGCAGATCACCGCGCTCCATCCCCTTGGTGCGAGGACGGGCGCCCACCAGCAGCGCCACCGAGACGCCATCGAAGGCCGTGTTCGGGTCGTCGGTGATGTCGACCGAGGAGAGCAGCGGGAACGCGCAGTCGTCGAGCTCCATGGCGGTGCCCTCGGCTGCCTTCACCGCCTGCGGGATCTCGAGCAGCGACAGCGCGACCGGGGTGTCGGGGCCGAGCATCTGCCCGGAGGCGATCCGGAACAGCAGCGCGTACCCGATGGCGCCGGCCGCGCCGGTGACCGCCACCTTGATTGGGGATGTACTCATCGAACACTCACTTTCGTGTCTCCATTGAACGGTGGGATCCTCTCCTCGTTGCTCGGGTCCCTCTCGAGTTCCTACAGCGACAGTCCGTAGACGTCGCCGAGCTTGTCCTTCAGGTACCGCACGAACGGCGCGACCGAGATCGGCGCGCCCAGCTCGCGCTGGAGCAGCTCGGCGGTCGGGAACTTGGCACCGTGACGGTGGACGTGCTGGCGCAGCCAATCGCGCAGGCCCCCGAGCTGGCCGGCGGCAAGCGCGGTCTCGAGGTCGGGCAGATCCTGGTGTGCGCGCTCCCACAGCTGACCGGCGATGAGGTTGCCGAGCGCGTAGGTCGAGAAGTACCCCATGAGGCCGGCTGACCAGTGCACGTCCTGCAGGATCCCGTCGGCGTCGTCGGTCACGTCGAGGCCGAAGTAATCCTTGAACCGCGCTCGCCACGCCTCGGCGGCGTCGTCGACCTTCAGCGTCCCCTCGATCAGTTCCTGTTCGAGCTCGAAGCGCAAGATGATGTGCAGCGCGTAGGTCGCCTCGTCCGCCTCGACGCGGATGAACGACGGCCTCACGCGGTTGACGGCGCGGAACAGGCGGTCGGACTCGATCCCCTCCAGTGCCTCGCAGTGCGAGGCCACCCGAGGTGCGAGCACGGTGGAGAACGCGCGTCCACGTCCGACCATGTTCTCCCACAGCCGGCTCTGGGACTCATGCATCGCCAGTGAGTCGACGGCGCCGAGCGGGCTGCGGGGATGGGCGAGCGACGACCCCTCCTCGTACAGTCCGTGACCGCATTCGTGCATCGACCCGAACAGCGCCATCGGCCAGTAGTTCTCGTCGTAGCGGGTGGTGATGCGCACGTCACCATCGCCGACACCGGTCGCAAACGGGTGCACGGTGTCGTCCAAGCGCCACCCCCGATCGGTGAAGCCCATCAGCTCGACGATCTCACGGGAGAGAGCGCGCTGGCCCTCCACCGGGAACCGCACCTGCACCGGCGAGACGTCGACCCCGGCGGAGCCGTTGATGGCAGCGATCATCGGCACCAGCTCTCGCTTGAGCTCGTCGAACAGCACCGCGACCTGTGAGGTCCGCATCAGCGGCTCGTAGTCGTCCAGCAGCACGTCATACGCGCACTCAAAGCCGTCGTGGCCAAGGTGGCAGTCGACGTAGCGCCGCGCGAGGTCGACGTTGCGCTGCAGCGCCGGCCGGAAGGCGGCGAAGTCCGAATCCTGGCGCGCAGCGATCCAGATCTCCTGACCGCGTGAGCCCGCGTGCGCGATCTCGGCGGTGAGTGAGCCCGGCACCCGCCGAGCCTTCTCCCAATCACGGCCGACGGCCTGGAGCAGGCGCGCGTCGTCGGAATCCCCATCGGCGCCGTTCACCTCCGAGCTCGCCCCGTCGAGCAGCCGGCCGGTCTCGGCGTCGGTGAACTCACGGTGACGCAGCTCGGCGAGCGTGGCGAGCACATCGGCCCGGGATTCCGCCCCGCGTGTGGGCATCTTCGTCTGCTGATCCCAGCTGGCCAGGGCGCTTGCGTACTTGAGATCGGACAGGCGGGCCATCCGTTGCTTCAGCTCATCGAGCTGTCCACTCATTGCGTCTCCTCTGCTGAAGTTCGCCCTGTCGGCGGACGGTCGCTGTCGGTCGGATGGCAACCGACTCTATGTGGTGAGCGCAGCAAGCGCCTGCGTCACCCCGTCGGACCCTATGCGACCATTCCGGGATGCTCGGGCGCTCCCGTTCGGTGCGGCTGTTCACGGTGTCCGGCATTCGCGTCGGCGTCGACGCCAGCTGGTTCATCATTTTGTTCCTGATGATCTACCTGTTGTCAGGGCCGTTCCGCGCGACCCTGCACAGCTCTGACACGGTCGCGTATCTCACCACCGTGATCAGCGTCCTGGCGCTGTTCGCCTCGATCATCGTCCATGAGCTGGGGCACGCGGCGGCCGCCCGGCACCGCGGCGTCGGCGTCGAACGAATCGATCTGTACCTGTTCGGCGGGCTGACGCTCATGGACCGCGAGCCCGAGACGCCAAGCGAGGACTTCACGATCGCCGTCGCCGGCCCGCTCGCGACGGCGGTGATGATCGTCGTCTTCATCGCCGCGGACTTCGCCCTCGTCGGCTCACACCGGCTGCTCGATGCGATCGAGCTCCAGTCGAACATCCACATCACCCCGGCGTTGCTCGCGCTGAGCTGGCTGATCCCGGTCAACGTGCTGCTGCTCGCCTTCAACCTGTTGCCGGCCTTTCCACTCGATGGCGGCCGGATCGTGCGCGCCGCGGTCTGGCGCGTGACCGGTGAGCGCCGTCGCGGGACCATCGCCGCCGCGCGGCTGGGGCAGGTGCTCGCGCTCGCCCTCGGCGGGTTCGGGCTCTATCTGCTGATCGGCGCCGGCTCCTTCAGCGGCCTGTACATGGCCGGGCTGGGCTGGATCCTGTACAGCGAGGCGCGGGCCGCGATTGCTCGCTCCGCGCTGGAGGAGCGCGTCGACGGTATCCGCGTGCAGGACATCATGGACTCCGAGCCGGTGACGATCCCGGCCGAACTGCCCGCCTCCCAGGCGCTCGAGGAGTACTTCCTGCGCTACCGGTGGCCGTGGTTCGCCGTGGTGGAGGCGGATGGGCGGTTCGCGGGCATCGCCGCCGAGGCGGACCTGCGCCGCGCCATCGACGCCGGCGAGGGGTGGGTGCGAGTCGGCTCGCTCGTCGGCGACGGATCGCTCACCGCCGGCCGGGTGGGCGTGGAGAGCCCGATCACCGCGTTGATCGGCTCCGAGCCGCTCGGACGGCTGGGGGCCCTGATGGCCGTCGACTCGGAGGGGATGCTGCGCGGCGTGGTGACCGTCGAGCAGCTGCGCCGGGCGCTCTCTGCGGCGTTCGGCCGATGACCTTCAGGGCGCAGAAGCCGTCCGCTCGGTGACGCTCTCGCCACCGCGTGGGGGGAGGACGGGGTCGCTTTCCTTATATTGCAGGGGTGCCCTCACATGACGTCTTGATCATCGGGGCCGGCCTGGCCGGCCAGCGGGCCGCTCTCGCAGCCGCCCAGACGGGTGCCTCCGTCGCCATCATCTCCAAGGTCCATCCGGTGCGGTCCCACTCGGTGGCAGCCGCCGGCGGCATCAACGCCGCGCTCAACCCAGAGGACACCTGGGAGTCTCACGCTTTCGACACGGTCAAGGGCTCCGACTACCTCGGCGACCAGGACGCGATCGAGATCATGTGCCGCGAGGCGCCTGACGAGATCCTCTGGCTCGAGCACGCCGGCGTCACCTTCCACCGCAACGACACCGGCCATCTCGGCACGCGGGCGTTCGGTGGAGCGTCCGCAGCCCGGACCTACTACGTCGCCGACATCACCGGCCACGCGATCCTGCACGTGCTCTACGAGCAGCTGATGAAGTACTCAGCGCAGATCGACCGCTACGAGGAGTGGTTCGCCACCGACCTGCTCCAGGACTCAAACGGCCGCTGCATCGGCGCGATCTGCCGCAACCTGCGCGACGGTCAGCTGCAGGTGTTCAACGCCAAGTCGACGATCCTCGCCAATGGCGGCGCCGGCCAGGCGTACAAGCCGACCACCAACGGCCTGATCGTGACCGGCGACGGCATCGCCCAGGCGTTCCGGATCGGCGCGATGCTGATGGACATGGAGATGATCCAGTACCACCCGACCACGCTGGTCGGCAACGGGCTGCTGATCACCGAGGGCGCCCGCGGCGAGGGAGCGCAGCTGTTCAACGCCGAGGGCGAGCGCTTCATGGAGAAGTACGCGCCCAACAAGCTCGAGCTCGCCTCCCGCGACGTCGTCTCCCGCGCCGAGCAGACCGAGATCAACGAGGGCCGGGGCTTTCCCGACGGCGGCGTCGCGCTCGACGTCACCAAGGTGCCGCGCCGGCGCACGCTGGAGGCACTGCGCGAGATCGTCAACATCGGCCGTGACTTCGCCGGCGTCGACATCACCCGCGAGCCCATCCACATCCGGCCCGGCCAGCACTACATCATGGGCGGGGTCAAGACCGACGTCGACGGCCAGACGACGATCCCGGGCCTGTACGCGGCCGGCGAGGTCGCCTGCGTCTCGGTCCACGGCGGCAACCGCCTGGGCGCCAACTCGCTCCTCGACACGCTGATCTTCGGTCGTCGCTCGGGCGAGCACGCCGGACGGCTGGCCAAGGACATGACGATGCCCTCCACGCCGGCCGCACGCGTCAGCGACACCGAGAAGACGATCCGCGGGCTGATGAACCGGACCGGCGGTCGCCGCGTGTCGGCGATCAAGGACGAGCTCGGCGAGACCATGAACAAGTACGCCGCGGTGTTCCGCGACGAGGCGGGCCTGCAGACGTGCCATGAGATCGTCCGCCGGCTCAAGGAGGAGGCGGAGACCGCGACGATCGATGACCGCGGCACCGTCTTCAACCAGGACGTGATCGGTGCGCTGGAGCTCGGCTACATGCTCGACTGCGCCGAGGCCATCGTGATCGGCGCGCTGGAGCGCAAGGAGTCACGTGGCGCCCAGTCGCGCACCGACTACCCCGGGCGCAACGACGAGGAATGGCTCAAGCACATCGACATCTCCGTCAACGGCGGGGACGTCCCGAAGGTGAGCTACTCGCCGGTGACGATCACCAAGTGGCAGCCCCAGGAAAGGACCTACTAACCGATGCCTGAGTACCTGCTCAAGATCCGCCGCTTCGACCCACAGTCGGGGCAGGCCGCCTACTGGGACGAGCACCGCATCGAGATGGAGGAGAGTCAGTCGGTCCTCGACGGCATCCTCAAGGTCCGCAACGAGATCGACGGCTCGGTCGGCATCCGCTGCTCCTGCCAGCAGGCGATCTGCGGCTCCTGCGGCGTGCGCATGAACGGCAAGCCTGGACTCGCCTGCAACACGCACCTGGGGATCGCCGCCGACCGCAAGTGGCGCAACGAGGCCGTCGGCGGACCTCGCGACGAGGGCGAGGAGCGGGTGATCGAGATCGAGCCGATGGGCAACATGCCCGTCATCCGCGACCTGATCGTCGACATGGACGCGGTCCACTGGAAGAAGTTCCAGCGCGTCACCCCGTACCTGGTCAACAAGCAGCCTGTGCCGGAGCGGGAGTACATCGTTCCCCACGACAACATGGTCGACATCACCCAGACGATGGCCTGCATCCAGTGCGGCGCCTGCGTCTCGGACTGCCTGTCGATGGAGATCGATCCCGGATTCATCGGTCCGGCGGCGCTCGCCAAGGCCTACCGCTTCGTCGGCGATCCGCGCGACGCCGACCACAAGGAACGACTCAAGGATCTCGCCGAGGACGAGCACGGCCTCTACGACTGCACGCACTGCTTCAACTGCATCGACGCCTGCCCCAAGGAGGTGGCGCCGATGAGCCAGATCATGCGCCTGCGCCGCAAGGCCGGCAGCGACTACCACATCGACGACCGCAACAACGGCAGCCGGCATGAGGAGTCGTTCACCACGCTGGTCAAGGACTACGGACTGCTGCACGAGGCCGAGCTGCTGCCGCGATCGTTCGGTGGCAACTCATGGTTCGGCAAGTTCGCGCCGGGCGCGGGCGCCGTGCTGCTCAAGTCGCTGCCCGCGATCGTCCCCGCAGTCCTGCGTGGCAAGGTGAACATCAAGACCGCGATCCTCGGCCACAAGATCGGCTCCAAGGACCTCTCCGCCGTCCAGCGCCTGTTCAACAAGGTCGAGGACCGCAAGGAGCGCATCGAGCTCAACCTGTACGTCGTCGGCGAGGACTCCGAGCCCGAACCGGTCGGAGCATCGGCCGCCAGCGAAAGCGAGAACTCATGAAGGTCGCCTACTGGCCGGGTTGTGTGAGCCGCGGCTTCACTCCCGAGCTGCACGGCTCGATGGCGAAGGTCGCGCCGCTGCTCGACCTCGAGCTCGTCGAGCTCGACCGTGCCTGCTGCACCGGCGCGGGCGTGATCGCCGAGCACAACCAGGAGCTCGCCGACTCGCTCAACGCGCGCACGTTCGCGCTCGCCCAGCAGACCGGCACCGACCTGATGATGAACATCTGCTCCACGTGCCAGGGCGCGCAGTCCGAGTGCCAGGAGCGGCTGGACGCGAACTCCGAGTACCGCGCCCACATCAACGAGAACCTCGCCGACGAGGGGCTCTCGTACGAGAAGGGCCTGACCAACAAGAACCTGCTCTGGCTGCTCGTCGAGGAGATCGGGCTGGACACTCTGAAGTCAAAGGTCAAGCGGCCGCTGTCGGGACTGAAGGTCGGCCCGTTCTACGGCTGCTACATCATCCGCCCGATTCACCGGCTCGGGATCGACGACGAGCACCCGCGCGACCGCTACATGCAGATGGTGATCGAGGCGCTCGGCGGCACCGTGATCGACTACGCCGGCGTCTACAAGTGCTGCGGCTTCCCGATCATCACCATGAACATGGAGGCCTCGCTGGCGATGGCCGGCCGGCACATCGGAGACGCGAAGGATGCCGACGCCGACTGCCTGGTCGTCCCGTGCCCGCTGTGCCACCTCAACCTCGACCTGCAGCAGCCGCTGGCCGCGCGACAGGCCGGGCGCGAGCTGGGGCTCCCGGTGCTCCACCTCCCCCAGCTGCTCGGGCTGGCGCTGGGCCTGGAGCCGAAGGACCTGGGGATGAGCAAGCACGTCGTGCGCCCGACTTCGGTGATCGAGTGGAGCTCCTCGGTCATCGCCGGCGTTCCCGCCTGATCCGGGGTTGCTGAGAGTCCGATGAGGCCGACCCGCGCCGCTGGCGTGGGCGGCTCTGGGTGTCGCTAGGTTCTGCGCGCGTGAGCGGCGCCCAGTTCGGCCTTGCGCTGTCGGTCTTCCTCGCCTGCGCGGTCGAGGCGGTGGAGGCGCTCACGATCGTGCTCGCGGTCGGGGTGACCCGGAGCTGGCGCTCGGCGCTGTACGGAGTCGGCGCGGCGGTGGTGGTGCTCGCGGGGTTGTCGGCCGGTCTGGGGCCGGCCCTGACCGCGCTCCCCATCGGGGTGCTGCGAGTGGTGGTCGGCGGGCTGCTGCTCGTGTTCGGGCTGCAGTGGCTGCGCAAGGCGGTGCTGCGGGCGTCGGGACTGAAGGCGCTGCACGACGAGACGGCGATCTTTGCGCGCGAGCGGGCCGCGGCCGAGACCACCCCGGGGAGTGCGGGGCGGAAAACGACAGATATACGCGCGTTTTCCGCCCAGCAGATCGACGGCTACGCGTTCACGATCGCCTTCAAGGGCTCGCTGCTCGAAGGGCTGGAGGTGGTGTTCATCGTGCTCACGTTCGGCGCCAACCAGCACGACGTCGGACTGGCCGCGGTCGCCGCTGCGATCGCGGTGATCCTCGTGGTCGCGGCGGGCGTCGCGGTGCGGGCGCCGCTGGCCCGCGTCCCGGGGAACGCGATGAAGTTCGCGGTCGGGGTGATGCTCGTCTCCTTCGGGATGTTCTGGGGCACCGAGGGCGCGGGCGCGCACTGGCCGGGCGGCGATGCGGCGCTGCTCGCGCTCATTCCCGGCACGCTCCTCACCGCGCTCGCCTGCGTGGCCGCACTGCGCCGCCAGAGCCCGCCGCGGGCCGAGACCGGAGCGGTGGGCCCGTGAGCGCCCGGCTGGCCGCACCGCTCCGCCGCGCCTGGCTGGCGATCTGGGACTTCGTCGTCGGGGACGACTGGCGCCTGGCGCTCGGCGTGGTCGTCGCCCTCGGCGCCACCGCCGCAGTCGCGGGAGCGGGCGCCACCGCCTGGTGGATCACGCCGGTCGTGATCGCCGCACTGCTGGGCCTGTCGCTCTGGCGCGCGGCGCGCTGACCGGTCCCGAGCCTTCAGTTCTCGGCCGGATCTGCCGACAGCCAGAGTGTGCGCCGCCTCCGCGTCTGTCTTGCGCTGCTCATGACCGCTGCCCTGCTGAGCGGCTGCGGTGTCGACGGGTCGATCCTCGGCCGGCCCGCCGCGCCGACCGCCTCGAAGCTGCTGGCGATGAGTCGCTCGGCGTTCGGCTCCCAGGGCTCGATCCGGGTCACCGATCAAATACGATCCCGCGGGCAGCGCTCCACCATCGTCACCTCGTTGCAGTACCAGGGCGTCGACATCGCCTCACACCAGAGCGACGGGATCGACGCGGACCTGCGCGTGCTCGACGGGTCGGCCTGGGCGCGCGGCAACCCGCTCTACTGGATCAGCTCGCAGGGGCTGGAGTCCTCGCAGGTGCCGCTCGTCAGCCGCGGCTGGGATGCGCTGCAGCCGAATGATCTCCACCTCCCCCACTGGTTCGTCCGGGCGCTCAGCGACCCCACGCTGCTGGAGGATTGCGAGGTGCCGACGATCCGCGGCGGGACGCTCTCCATCACCGGGCACGAGACGTTCGACGGACGGACCTCGACCGTGCTCTCCGATCGCGCGCACCACGGCGGCGAGAGCGAGCGGCTCGTGATCGAATCCGGCTCCCCCTATTTGCCCGAGCAGCTCTCCTTCTCCGGCGGCCTGAGCGCCGATTCCGCGTGTGGCATCAGCGCCGCCGCCGCCCACGCGGTGCGCAGCGCGACGCTCACCTTCGATGAGGCCAACTCAGTGCAGATCGCCCGACCGGACGCGGCCCTCAGCGAGTCGCGCTACGACGCCGTCGTCGCCGCGCCGTCGCGGGCCAGCGCAAGCATCCCCGCGAGCCTGGCGCACCGTGTCGCCGGCCGCCACACCCTGAGCGGACGGGTCGCCGCCACGCTCGGCGTCAAGGGCGACCACGCCGGCGAGCGGATGTCGATTCCGTGGACGCTCACCCCGCACTGCACGGGCGCCGGCTGCTCATTGACCTTGTCGGTCGACGACGGTCCCGCGGTGCCGATGCGCGCGAACCACGGCGAACTGTTCGCCCGCGCGAGCTTCGAGAACCGCTGCACGGGCCCCAAGGGGCGCCGCCCGATCCCGACCGAGATCGGGCTCACTGTCCGTGGCGGCGAGATCCGCGCCTGGTCCTCGGAGGCCACCATGGCCTGCGGCGGACCGAGCGCCGACTATCTGGTCTGGCAGGGCAGCTGACGCCGACGGACCGGCCGCTCAGGCGGCCGCGCGGTCGCCGACGAGCAGCTCGGCGATCTGGACGGCGTTCGTCGCCGCGCCCTTGCGCAGATTGTCGGAGACGACCCACATCTGCAGCGCCCGCGGATGCGATTCGTCGCGGCGCACGCGTCCGACGAACACCTCGTCCCGGCCCGCGGTGTGCAGCGGCGACGGCGTCACCTGAGCCGGCGGCACGTCCACCGGCCCGAGCGATAGCCCGGGGGCGTCGCGCAGCAGCTCGACCGCCCGCTCCACCGACAGGGGCTCGCGCGTCTGGACGTTGACCGACTCCGAGTGTCCGGTGTGGACCGGCACGCGCACGCAGGTGACCGCGACCCCGATCGCCTCGTCCTCGAGGATCTTGCGCGTCTCGAACATCATCTTGCGCTCCTCGTCGGTGTGGTCCTCGCCCTCGGCGAACGAGCCCGCCGCGCCGATCACGTTGAACGCGATGTGGTCGGGGTAGATCGAGGGGTCCGGGAGCGGCTCGCCGGCGACCGAGGCGCGCGACTGAGCATCGAGCTCGTCGAGCGCGGCCTTGCCGGTGCCCGAGACCGACTGGTAGGTGGAGACGATCAGCCGCTCGATGCCCACCGCCCGATGGATCGGCGCCAGCGCGACCATCAACTGCATCGTCGAGCAGTTCGGGTTGGCGATGATCCCGCGGTGGCGGGCGACCGCATGCGGGTTGACCTCCGAGACGACGAGCGGGATATCGGGCTCACGCCGGAAGGCGCTGGAGTTGTCGACCACGACCGCGCCGGCGTCGGCGAAGCGCCGCGCCCATGCCCGTGAGGTCGAGGCCCCCGCGCTGAACAGCGCGATGTCGATGCCCTCGAGTGAGGCGCTGTCGTCGAGCACGACGACCGGCCGCCCGTCGATCTGAAGACCCGCCGACCGCGGCGAGGCGAATAACACGACGTCGGAGTCCAGAGAGCGCTCGCGCAGCACCTCGAGCATCACCCGCCCGACGTTGCCGGTGGCGCCGACGACGGCGATGCGCGTCATCGCGGACCCTCCTCGACCTCGATGCCGCCCTCGCCGAGCTCGAACGCCGCGTGGAGCGCGCGCAC
>Ga0335075_10005113_pt1 | contig 20403 bp, 20 predicted proteins | sample Lox_Sample_24_FD_206723 | JGI IMG/M metagenome (GOLD analysis project Ga0335075, IMG submission 206723) | Soil microbial communities from Loxahatchee National Wildlife Refuge, Florida, United States - Lox_Sample_2.4 | ecosystem: Environmental > Terrestrial > Soil > Wetlands | place: USA...
GAGCAGACGTTTCAGGTCGCGTTCATGTTCGGGCGACAGTTCGATCGGCGGGGCCTTGGGGGCCGGCACGGTTGCCTCCGTTGCTACCGGCACGGCTTGTGGCAAAGCGAATCGCGGCCTGACTCGGGCTATTTGCGGCTGCGCTGCGGATCGGCCGCGACTGTTGCCGTTCCGACTCACCCCAGCCCGGAAGCGAGTCGCCATTCCCGGCGGGGTATACTAGATGGCTCCTGAAACCGGAGGGAGGGCCGTCCACACGCCCTCTGGACATTTTGGAGGGGTACGATGTTGCCCCTTTAGACTGGTCACTACCATAGCATCGGTTTTGTGTGATCGAAGTCAGTTCGTCGAGTGCGACTCCCCAAACGTCGTTGATGACCGTCTCCGCAAACGAAAGATCATCACCGGCCTGTTGAACCGCATCGATGAATTCCTTGTTGATCCGCTCGGCAGCATCGTTCCGATTCAGGAGACCATCAAGTTTGCCTAAATCCTCATCCGTCCACTCCGCCAAATAATCACGCCTTGGGATTAATGGGCCAATAGCTGGAAATCCCCAGTCATGAACCTGGGGGTTCCGATAGTCCTTAGTGCGAGTCTTGAACGCATTATCATATCGAGGATACAGATGACCAGATGGATGCGATCCGAGACGCGCCCTCAGACTTCTATTACGGCTTCCCTGATACTTATCGACGACTTCACCGACGGATTCCAGAATTTTTTTACCATCTGACCAGCAGAGTAGCAGAGTACAAACGGCTATAAAATACATAGATCCCTAGTCTTGCAAAAATCTGTGCATTGCTCTGATCCGGTTGCGTTGCAGTTTCAAGTTGTGCATGACATCCAGCCAAGTGAAGGAATACGCCATAATTGTAGGTTGCAAGTTTCCTGAGCGACTCCGGCGTGGATGAACGGACATACCGGCAGTCTCGATCCACTATCCTCCAGGTTATTGGAACGACGTGCTCAATCCAAAACGGTTCGTAGTTCCCGAAATTGACCGCGACAGTTTTTGACCACTGCCTTTCTATCGCATCTCCATCAATCTCCAGATGGTAGTCCACGATTTTTTCTCCCTGCGCTCGGAGCCTGATATCTCCCGTTGATCGGCAACTTTGGGGCGGGACGATAGAGAATGTCCCACCTACCCCTGTCGTCTCCTGCCCCGTTTCTACTCTTGATAGCAGATTTTGTCGGGACAAGTCCCGGCGTTCCCCGAGGGGAGGCGGGCCAGCTCCTATATCCGATAACGTCTAGCGTTTTTAAACGTCTAGCGTTTTTCGCTTGGCGGCGCGGCGCACAGGCCTCCTCCAGCACGGCTTCGGTGCCGGAAGCCGCGCCGGTGAGCGAAAAACGGGTTGGACTAAACCGCTCCCCGCGCCAGACCTATGGGCATGGAACACCTTCGGCCGTCGGGCTGGCGCGTTCCTGGGACCGTCCGGACGGCGGTTTGCAGCCTCGCGCAGCGCCGTTCAGGACCCGGCGCCCTCATCGCTGGCCGTTGGGCGGCTCGAAGGCATGAAAACCGCCGGCCAGCAGTGCGTGCGCCGCCTCTATCACTCGCAACCTTGCTCCTTGCCGCACGGCGATCCGCCGAACCGCTGCGCCAAGCACGTGGGGGCACGTCCCGGGCGCCGCTCCGCCCTACTCCACCCTGAGTGCCGCCCGCAGGTCGGCGACGCCGCCTGGATCTTCCAGCGCCGCCAGCCTTCCCGCGGCCAGCAGCGCAAATCGGTGCAACAGCGCGCGCCGGCGTGCGGCAGCCAGAGTGTGGGTGGGCGCTTCACGCAGCAGATCCGCCTCCAGCCCGGCCGCCACGATCAGCCCGGTATCCGCCGGCAGCAGTTCCTGCGGGAAATCCACGTCCACCGCGAAATAGAGCGCGTCGGAGAACGCGCGGTAGTCCGGCCATTTCAGGTCGGTGAGGAAGTCGCGCGGCCCCGATTTCACCTCGATGCAGACGAAGCAGCCGTCGGGTCGCAGCGCCAGGATGTCGGCGCGGCGGCCGTTCGGCAGAGGCACCTCGTGCAGCGGCGTCCAGCCCAGCCGGCCGCAAAGACGCGCGGCAGCGCGGCGGATCGCCAGCGCGCGTTCGGGGAAGCTCGCGTCACTCATCCAAACGCGTCACTCATCCCAACAGGGCGTCGATGGCCTGCGCCAGTGCCACGTCCTTCTGTGTCAACCCGCCGGCGTCGTGGGTGTTGAGCACGATTCGCACCGTGTTCCACACGTTCGACCAATCAGGATGGTGATCGTGCTTCTCCGCGAGCAATGCGACCCGGGTCATGAAGCCCCAGGCCTGGCTGAAATCCTTGAAGCGGATCTCACGGCGGATCGATTCAGGCGCGGGGACCACCTCCCATTTGGGCAGCGTGGTGGCGAGTGCGGCGCGCTCGGTATCGGTCAGGCGTTGCGGCATGGCGGGCTCCTCCCGTTCAATTCGCCTCCCCAGCGCTACGCGCAGGAGAGGGTACCTGGTTATTTGACCAGCACATATCCGATCAATGCGGCGCAGCCGAGCAGATAGGCGGCGAGCACCCCGACCCGGATCCTACCCGCATAGGGGCGCAGCGCGGGAACCAGACCGACCGCCAGGAATAGCGCCATGGTGCCGCCCGTGAGCGTCTGTGCCGCGTGCATCTCGCCGGCGCTGACCGCGCTGAACATGAACGTGCGCCGGCCGTTCAGCCCATCCCGGGCATCGGCGCGTAAACCCGTCCATCGAACAACCGCCGGGCCGTGCGGTAGAACGCGCCGCTATGGGCCAGCCAAACGCCGCGCGCGTCCTGCCCCACATCCGCGCCGACCGTCAGGATGCCCGACGGCATGCCGATGCGGATCGTTTCTCCCGCACCCGCACGCAATGCCTCGTGCGGCAGCGAGCCGGGGATGCGTGCCGCCACGGCGGTGCACAGCGAGGCCGTCAGCGGCAGCGCCCGGTGCGGCTGGCCGCTCGAAATGAACCGCGCCGTCAAATCCACCTGCCCGGCAGAGATCGGTTCGCCGGCCAGCGTCGGAGCGTCCATCGGCGCGGCGACGAAGCCGACGAACGGCACGCCGCGGATCGTCGCCGCCTCGGTATCGTCGCGTGCAATGCCCATGGCGACCGAGGCGGCGCGGCGGATCAGTTGCAATTGCTCCAGCACGGACGCGTTGCGCTCCAGCTCCTCGGGCAGTTCGCGGCCGGTCAGGCCGATGTCGCGGGCGCGCACGAAAACGCATGCATTGGCGGCATCGACCATGGAGACTTCAATCGCTCCGAACCCGGGGATGTCCAGCCGGTCCAGCGGCGCGCCGGTGGGCAGCAGCTTGCCGGTCGTGGCGCCGCCGGGGGCAAGGAAATCCAGCCGCACCGGGGCCCCCGTGCCGGCCACGCCGGGAATCGCCAGGTCGCCATCGGTGGCCGCACGGCCGTCCTGCAAGGGGAACGTGGAACGGATCAGCTTCCGCGTGTTGGTGTTGAAGATGCGCACCACCGCGGTGTCGCCGTTGGGCCGGACGATGCCTTCATCCACCGCGAACGGCCCCACCGCCGAACTCATGTTGCCGCAATTGCCGCGGTAATCGACGGCCGCCTCACGAATCTGCACCTGGGCAAAGGTGTAGTCGATATCCGCATCGTCCCGATCGGACGGCGCGAGGACACAGACTTTGGACAGCGAGGAGACGCCGCCGCCCATGCCATCGAGCTGGCGGCCATTCGGGTCCGGGCTGCCCATGGCGGCGAGGAAGATCGGGTCCCAGTGCGCGCGATCGGGCAGGTCGCGGGCGTGGAACATGATGGCCCGGCTGGTGCCGCCGCGCATGAACACGGCGGACAGGGCGCGCAGGGGCATGGCGGAGGCTCCTTTGATCGTTGCCGATCTTCGTACGAAACGCCCTGAAGGGCCTACAGACCCCATCGCAGGTTCGCCACGTGCAGACCGGCAAATTGCACAATCTGCTCCGCGGCGCGCCGCATGGTAACGTCTGGCGCAAGAGCCTGCCATGCGGCCTCGGTTCGTGCCAGTGCCTCGGCGGGATCGGACAGCAGGGCGTCGGCCGCCGCAGCGATGCGCCCGGGGGTAAAGTCGAAGCAGTAGGGTTGCAGCGACGGCATGCGGGTTCGCGCGAATGCATTGTCGTCGCTGAGCGGGGCCACACCTGCAGCGAGGGCGAAGAACACCCGGTCGTGCAAGGATTGCTCCACCAGCGGGTTGATCGAGAGAGATCCGAGGTAAGTGGGAAGATGCTCGACCGCGGCGCTTTGCCAGGGCAGTGCCCCATGGAACTTCGCCGATCGTGCCTGGTCCCACGGGATGTGGTCCCAACCGGTGCCGAACACGTCCACCGGATAATCCAGCAGGGCTCGCATCACCATGTCGCCGCGACGAAACCGGATATAGTCGTCGAGTTCCCGTACCAGGCTGAGCATGAGCTCGCCATTGGCAGCGAGCACCAGGCCATGCGGCTCGGCGATGCGCTGCAGGACCGGAACGAAGACGGCGGTGTCCTGGTGCAGCAACTCCTCCGCCGCGGCGAGCAAGATGTCGCGCAGCGGCGGCGCACGGTCTTGCCATTCGGCGGCGATGGCGTTGCTGTTCCGGCCGCTCTTGGTGAAGACGATGCGGCCGTTGCGCGCGGCAAGCGGCAGCGGCGCGCCCCGAAAGATGTGGCGTGCCGGCATGCCCATGTGCACGGCGAACGCCATGCCGTTCGGGTTCAGATGTTGGATGTTGTACTGCGCGTGATCGGGATAGACGTAACCGTGCAATATGAAGCGGCTGCGCGCCGCGTGCCGTGGCGGGAAATAGCAAGGGTGGTCGCAGTTCCAGTTGAACAATGGGAGCTTTGCGACGTCCCAGACCGGGCCTTTTCCGGGGACGGTCGCCTCGATACCGATGCCTGACATCGTCAGCGCGAAGTCGAATTGCTCGGTCTCCAGAAGGCCGACGAGATTGCGGCCCCAACCCTGCCCTTCAAGGCTGAAGATGGTCACGTCGTGTTGGAGCTCTCTGAGCTCGCGCGCGACCAATCCGAGGAAACCGCCCAGGGATTCGTATGCGCTGCCCGTCCAGCGCAATACCAGGATCCTGTTTACTGCCATGGTTCGGCGCCACGTGGAATTGAACGTTGTACCCGGAATCGGAGCAGCGCAACGCAACCCGCGGCGTGTCGTTGCGAGGAGCGAAGCGACGACGCAACCCCGGTCGTGTGGGCGCACGATCGGTTCGGGACCTTCCCCGAACGAGATTGCTTCGTCGCTTCGCTCCTCGCAATGACACTCGCGGGGGCGAGGCACCCTTCTCCGGAAGCGGGTATTAGCTGAGAAAGCGGGTACTAGCTGAGAGGAAAAAGAAGGACAACGGCAGACAAGGGCCACCCCGGAATGGGGGAGGCGCAACCATTCATCGTGGCTGCCAGAACAGTTTCCCCGGCCCTACGCCGTGCAGGGCGGCACGATTGCATGTCTTGCACAGCGAGTCGGGCGAGAATCGCGGCCGCATGTTCTCGACCATCAGATCCGTCATGCCCTTGGAGGCGAACATCTCGTAATAGTCCTGCTCCAGCAGATTGCCGATCTTGTGCTGCATGCCGTAATCCATGCAGCACAGCACGACGTCTCCGTTCGGCAGGCAGACATTCTGGTCGTAGAAGCGCGTGAACGTGCAACTGACGGCAGTGCTGTGCTCCGGCTTCACATAGATCTTCTGCCCGACCACCTCGTTCAGATCGACGTTGCCCGCACGGGTATGGCCGATCCAGGCGCCAAGCTTGATGCCCAGATGGTCCAGGTCAGCATGGGGCTTGCCGCCATCGTCCATGGTCATCACTTCGAAATTCGGCAGTAGCCGCTCCATCGCCAGGGCGACGAAGTCCCGCAGGTTCGCTTCGTAGTCGGCGTTGTATTTCCAGCCGCGCATGTTGCCCTTGCGGTCTGGCAGATGCAGGCACACGACCTCCACCTGTTTGGCGTGGCGGCGCAGCATGTCGATAACCTGCGCGCAGTCCTCTCGCTCCATGCCATAAAGGGTCGTGTAGATCGCGATGTTGTAACCCTCGGTCACGACGTGGCGCAGCATCGCCGTCGCATCGGGGTTGGCCCATGGTTCGGCCATCCCGGAAAAATCGATCCGCACATGCTTCGGTACTTTGGCGAGGATCGTCTGGAAGTTTTCGAGGGTAAGATATTTTTCGGCCTTGCCATACATGCCGCGCAGCCTGTCCTGCGGGCAGAATGTGCATTTCAGCGGGCAGCCCACCATGAGCGTGAATTCAAGCGACGGCATGCGACGAGTTCCCCAGGGCAGATCGCCACTATGGCTGTCCGAGGTTGCCTGAACGCGAAATTGCCCGACGGTGACGATCAGACTGACTTTAACATGGCGGAACGGGCGGCGGCAAGCGGAATGTATCCACTGAAATTCTGCCGAGCCGATAACAGGTCTTTGCCAGCGGCAACCGGTAACCGGCGGCGGGCCGGATGGCGGCGGTCGCAGCTTGCGGACTTGCCGGCAGCGTATCATCGCGAGGAGCAAAGCGAGGAAGCAATCCAGGTCGCGTCGACGTACGGATGGCCCGGAGGCTTCCCCGAATGGGATTGCTGCGCCGCTTTGCTCCTCGCAATGACACGGCGCGACCCAACGCTTCTCTGGCAGCGGGACTAGCGTCGTGCGAGAGTCAGGGACTCCTCATTGATATTCGGCGTGACCGCCAGCGGTGGAAACGAGACGTAGGAATTCGTCAAAGCGTAAATGCGGTTCATGGCAATATCAATTCCGTCATTGGGGCGGATCCTGTTCAAAAATGGAAAGAACACTCCCTCATTTCTCAGCGGAAAGCATAGCCGCCTGAATTTCAGGCTGCCAGCCGGGCTGATAGAATAGGCACATGTGCCGAAGCATTTGTCGAGCAGGAAGATATGAGGTTCGAAGAGGTCCCGTTGGAAGCGGCTGATGCTTTGCCGCAACATCGTCTGGTCGAATACAATCACCGTCGATGAGATGCCGGGCATCGTGTTGATCGACAATATGGCATCAAAATTCCAGCCCCACATGATGAGGTCCCAATCGCCAGGCAGGCTGGCGATTATGTCTCGACTCTTTGTCTCGAAATCCCGGCGCAGCGCCACGTCGTCCTCTACGATCGTCATAACCATCTGCTCTTTTATGGACCTTTCCCACAACGACAGATGGGACAGCGCACAGCCAATCGCCCCCGCCGAGTAGGGCAGGTTCGGGTCGGCAAGAGTGCCGTTGAAAAACGCTGCACGAGCCACGTTTTGTCCATCGACCGCGTCGAAGAATTCAAAATGAATTCCTGGATTCAGTTTGACAAACTGGTCCCGCCGCTCTGGGGTCCGTCGCAGACTGACCACCTGAATGCCCGCGGGCTCTCGAGGTATGACACCCTTTGGCCGGCGCTCCGCATACGGGAGAGGCAAGTCCCGGACCAGGGCCCGATGGGTATAAATGCCATCGATCTCGACGAAATCCTCGGCCGGAAAATCCTTCCATTCGACGTGCAGCATTCCAGAATCAAGCGTGTAGGTGCCCTGGCTGCCATGAGACTCATGTACCATCGAATCGTCCATGCAGGAGAGTAGCAGCGCGCCCTGCCAATGAGGATGTATTGCGGACACGCGTCGAAATGGATGGTTCTGCATTGCCGATGGAGTCAAGTTTTGCGAAAGCGACCGGCGCCGGTGCGGGCGACGCCGCAACAACCTTAACCCATCGCATCGATCGCTGTCGACCCGAATTCCCGCAACCACTGGCCGCCGGACGATACCGCCCGGCGGCACGCCGCCGCGCGCGAAAGACCGTGGCCGGCCGGCAGGATCTGCCTTTGTCCTGCCATGGTCTGCCGGTATGAGCGGGCATATCTCTGGACAGGTGTCGCAATGGCCAGCCCCACACGCCGCATGCACCCCGGCCGGGTTCTTCGTGAAGAATACATGGAACCGCTGCGGCTGGATGCGGCCGCGCTGGCGCATGCCTTGGACGTGGCGCCCGGCACTCTCGCCCCGCTGATCGCGGACCAGCAGCCGGTCACCTCCGACCTGGCGCTACGGCTCGCACGTTGCTTCCGTACCAGCCCGCAGTTCTGGCTGGGCCTGCAGACCGCCTACGATCTGGCTGTCGCCGAGGCCGAGCATGGCGCGGCCATCGCCGCGCGGGTGCGGCCGATCGCGGCCTGAACAGTCGGGGTTGCGGGGACAGGCCGCCCAAGGGCGGCCGCGGATTCAGGGGACGCCGCTCTCAGGACAGCCCGGCCGTTCGCTCGCGCAAGACGCGCCGGCTTGAGGCTTTCCAGGGCCGCACGAGACCCGCAGGATAGGGCGCCCCGCCAGGTAGCGGGTGAACGAGCAGGGATGCCGATCGGGGCCGCCATCCCGACCCCGCGCGGGCACCATGCATGGCAGGCAACCGCCTGCGTGGTTTTGCTTGCAATTCTGCCGAATCTCAATGATGCCTGACATCCCGACCTTATTGCAGGGACGTTCCGTGATGACTGCGCTGCCCGCGCACCTGAAGACGCTTGAGGCCGAGAGCATCCACATCCTGCGCGAGGTGGCAGCGCAGGCGGCCCACCCAGTCCTGCTGTACTCGATTGGCAAGGACTCCTCCGTTCTGCTTCATCTGGCCCGCAAGGCGTTCTTCCCCGCTCGCCCGCCATTCCCCCTGCTGCATATCGACACCACCTGGAAATTCCGCGCCATGATCCGCCACCGGGACGCAACGGTGCGGAAATACGGGCTGGAGCTGATCGTCCACACCAACCCCGATGGGCTGCGGCAGGGCATCAACCCGTTCGACCACGGCAGCTTCTACACCCAGATCATGAAGACGGACGCGTTGAAACAGGCGCTGACCGAGGGCCGGTTCGACCTCGCCATTGGCGGTGCCCGGCGCGACGAGGAACGGTCCCGTGCCAAGGAACGCATCTTCTCGGTCCGAGGCCCAGGTCATAGCTGGGAGCCGAAGCGCCAGCGCCCGGAACTATGGCACCTCTATAACGGCAACCTCGCCCCCGGCGAGACGCTGCGCGTGTTTCCGTTGTCCAACTGGACCGAGCTGGACGTGTGGACGTACATCCTGGCGGAAGGCATCGAGGTGGTGCCGCTGTATTTCGCCGCCCAGCGACCCACCGTGATCCGCGACGGCGCGCTGATCGTGGTGGACGATGACCGCATGCGCTTCAACCCGGGGGAGACGCCGGTGAACCGTCTGGTGCGCTTCCGTTCCCTCGGCTGCTACCCGCTGTCAGCGGCGGTCGACTCCCCCGCCGCCACGCTGGAAGAGATTGTCGAGGAAATGCGCACCACCCGCGTTTCGGAACGCGCCGGGCGGCTGATCGACCAGGACCAGGATGCCTCGATGGAACAGAAGAAGCGCGAGGGGTATTTCTGATGCCTGACTCCCTTCTGCGCGTGCTGGCCTGCGGCAGCGTCGATGACGGCAAGTCCACGCTGATCGGCCGATTGCTGTATGAGTGCGGCACTATCCCCGACGACGTGATGGCGGTGCTGGAACGCGACTCCCGCCGCTTCGGCACGGTGGAAGGCGGCGTGGACTATGCGCTGCTGGTCGATGGCCTCGCCGCCGAGCGCGACCAGGGCATCACCATCGACGTCGCCTACCGGTATTTCGAAACGCCGCGCCGCCGCTTCATCCTGGCCGACGCACCGGGCCACCAGCAGTACACCCGCAACATGGTCACCGGCGCTTCGAATTCCGACCTGGCCGTGGTGCTGATCGACGCGCGCAAGGGCGTGCTGGACCAGACCCGCCGCCACGCCGCCATCGCGTCGTTGCTCGGCATCCGCGACGTGATCCTGGCGGTGAACAAGATGGACCTGGTCGGCTTCGACCAGGCGGTGTTCGAGCAAATCGTCGCCGATTTTCACAGCGTGCTCGGCCATCTGCGCGCGCTCGCGGTGACCGCGATACCAGTCTGCGCGCGCGACGGCGACAACGTCACACGGTCCAGCACGCGCATGCCGTGGTATCAGGGCACGACCTTGCTCTCTGCGCTGGAAACGGCCGAGCCGGGCCATGACGGGCTGGCGCGCCCGTTCCGCATGCCGGTGCAGTTGGTGAACCGTCCCGACCACAACTTCCGCGGCTACGCCGGCACCATCGCCGCCGGCACGCTGCGCCCGGGCGACGCCGTGGTGAATGCGGCCTCGCGCGTGCAAGCGAAAGTTGCCCGCATCGTCACGATGGACGGCGATCTCGACATGGCGCATGCGGGCCAGCCGGTGACACTGGTGCTGGACCGGGAGATCGACGCCTCCCGCGGCGACGTGTTCGCCGCCGCCCCGTTGCCGCACCTTGCCGAACGCCTCGAAGCGCGTGTCGTCTGGATGGACGATACGTCCCTGTTCCGCGGCCGTGGCTACCAGGTGATGCTCGGAACGCAGAGCATGGTCGGTACGGTCACCGACATCTCGGCCCGGCTGGACATCGACACGATGGAAGAAGTGCCGGTGCGCGAGCTGCACATGAACGAGATCGGCCGCGTGTCGCTCTCGTTGTCGCAGCCCGTGGCGTGCGAGGCATATAACGACAGCCGCGAAATCGGCGGCTTCATCCTGATCGACCGGCTGACACGCAACACCGTCGGCTGCGGCATGATCACCGCGCTGCACGGCGCCCGGGAGAACGTCTACTGGCACCAGCTCGACGTCGACAAGGCGGCGCGGGCCGCGCTGAACGGACAGAAGCCGGTGGTGCTGTGGTTCACCGGCCTGTCGGGCGCGGGCAAATCGACAATTGCGAATTTGGTGGAGAAGCGACTGCACGCGGTCGGCCGCCACACCATGGTGCTGGATGGCGACAACGTCCGCCACGGATTGAACCGCGATTTGGGCTTCGCCGAGGCCGACCGCGTGGAGAACATCCGCCGCGTCGCCGAAGTGGCAAAACTGTTCGTCGAAGCCGGGCTGATCGTGCTGGTGTCGTTCATCTCGCCGTATCGCGCGGAACGCATGCTGGCGCGCGAGGCGGTGGAGGCTGGCGAATTCCTGGAGATCTTCGTCGATACGCCGGTGGAGGAATGCCGCAGGCGCGATCCAAAGGGCCTGTACCGCCGCGCCGATGCGGGCCAGCTCCGCAATTTCACCGGTGTCGATGCGCCGTACGAGGAGCCGGTGGATCCCGAAATCCGCCTGCGCACGCTGGAAGGCTCGCCCGAGATGCTGGCGGAGCAAGTGGTGGCGGAGCTGCGGCGGCAGGGGATTATTGGGTGACGCGCAGCGCCGGCTGGCGGGCGTGCACACTATGATCCCGGCGGTCCGGAACCTCTCGACATGTGGCCCGCATGTTTTAGCGGCTCACCAACCGGATTCTGGCACCGGTACGACGTAGTCGAAACCGTCCGGCCCAAGCCGCCGGCTCAGTTGGTCGATGCGCCGGCGGGTAGGGAGAAGCCAACACTCCCCCTTCGAATGCAGTGGCTTTTTGTATGCGATCAGCGTCCGCTAAGTTCACGCAGATGAAGCAAGCCCATTTTTCCGCCACGTCGCCTGGCGGAACGCCAGAGAGGGGACTCCGACGCATGGCTCGGCCGGACCTCGATCCCGCGGCGCGACTGGCGGAAGTCGCCGCCGCCGCCCGCGCCTGCCAGGTCTGCGCCGAATTTCTGCCGCTGGGTCCTCGGCCGGTGTTCCGCGCCTCCACCACAGCGCGGCTGCTGATCGTCGGACAGGCGCCAGGGACCAAGGTGCACGCAACCGGCATCCCGTGGAACGATCCCTCCGGTGACCGGCTGCGGGTGTGGCTGCAAATGGACCGCGACGCGTTCTATGACGAATCGCGCATCGCCATTGTTCCGATGGGGCTGTGCTATCCGGGCCGGCTGCCGAATGGCGGCGATGCGCCGCCGCGGCCGGAATGCGCGCCACTGTGGTGGCAGCGGCTGGTCGCGGCTATGCCCGCCATTCGTCTGACATTGCTCGTCGGCACCTATGCGTTGACCCATGCCCTTGGCCCCGGCCCCATGACCGACCGGGTGCGGGTGTTTCGCGATTATCTGCCGCAATACTTTCCGCTGCCGCACCCATCCTGGCGCACCACGGCGTGGGAGCGGAAAAATCCATGGTTCGGCGCGGAGGTGCTGCCGGCGCTGCGGAAAGCGGTGGCAGATAGCCTGGCAGACCTGTCGTGATTCGGCCGCCTTACCAGCCGCCCAGCCACAGTCCGATGCCGTGCACGACGCCGACCGGGAAGAACGTCGCATCCGCGATCAGCAGCGGACGGGCGCCATTGCTCGCGCAGAACACCACGGAGGTGAGCCACGCTGCATAGGCGAGCAAGATCGGCACTGCGAAACACAGGGCCGTTCGCAGATCCATCGGGCCGTCCCGCCGAACGCGTATCGCCTTGATCATCTCGTTGCCCCTACCCATCATCCTAGCGGAACAGCGCCGCTCGCTGCGTTCACAAGCCTCGGCGTGCTGTCCGGCCGGCGTTCCCAATCGCGTGCATACGGTGCGAACCCACGGCATGCCCAGGCTTGCGTATTGCTCCGGCCAACGCCGGTAATGTATCCCACATACTGGCGCTGAGCAGGTAGCCAATTTATTTCATAGGTCGTGTTGGCGGCAACGAAAAGGCCGCGCGGGACTGCCTTGCCGCGAGGCCTTGCGCTGGGGGACCCGACAGCAAGGCCATCCGTGAGCCAGACGGCTTGACTCCATTGCAGCGCTGTCGGTTCATGTCCCGCCGATCCACTCTACGGCCATCAAATGACACAAAAATCGAAGCAGATCGCGACGTTCCAGGAAGCCGTGGGGGACATTCCCGACGGCGCCACCATCGCCTTCGGCGGCTTTGCCATGCCGGGCGTGCCGTTCAATCTGATCAAGGCGCTGCTGGAGCAAGGCGCGCGGCAACTCACGCTGGTGGCGAACACGACCGGCGGCGCGCAGCAGCCGCGAATGCCGGATATCGGCATGCTGGTGGAGAACGGGCAGGTGAAGAAGGTGATCTGCGCCTTCACCGCCGCGACACGCCCTACCGACGTATTGCCTTTTACCAAATACTATGAATCCGGCGAGGTGGAGGCAGAGTTGGTGCCGCAGGGCACGCTGGCCGAACGGCTGCGTGCGGCCGGGGCGGGAATTCCCGCGTTCTACACGCCCACCGCGGTCGGCACGGAACTCGCGGAGGGCCGCGAAACCCGCGTGATCGACGGCCGCGAGTATCTGCTGGAATACGCGCTGCCGCTCGATTACGCATTCGTCCGCGCGCGCCGTGCCGACACCTTCGGCAACCTGCAATTCCACCGCTCGCAACGCAACTTCGGCCCGGTGATGGCAACGGCGGCGCGGGTGACGATCGCCGAGGTGGATGAGGACATCCTGCCGGCCGGCAGTATTGATCCCGACATGGTGCACACGCCGGGGATTTACGTTAACCGGTTAGTAAAGGTGCCGCCGCCGCCCGAAGGGCTATGGCCGGTGCGCCGGCAGGAGCGCCGCCGATGAGCGAAACCAAAGGCCTCACCCGCCAGCAAATGGCCGACCGCGTCGCACTGGAATTCCAGGATGGCTGGATCGTCAATCTGGGTGTGGGCATTCCGACGCTGTGCTCCAACACCGATATTGGCGACCGCGACATCATCTACCATTCCGAGAATGGCGTGATCGGCTATGGCCCGATCGCGCCGGAGGGAGCGGAAGACCTGAACCTGGTGAATGCGGGCGGGCAGAACGTGACGCTGCGTCCCGGCGCTGCGGTGGTTCATCATGCGGATTCATTTGGCGTGATCCGCGGCGGGCATATCGATGCGACGGTCATGGGCGCCTACCAGGTGTCGTGCGATGGCGACTTCGCAAACTGGAAGCTGAAGGGGCAGAAGGGCGGCGGCATCGGCGGTGCGATGGACCTGGCGGCCTGCGCGAAACGCGTCTTCATCATCCTGGAGCATGTGACTCGCGACGGCAGCCCGCGGCTGGTGCAGCGCTGCGACCTGCCGGTGACGGCGCGCGGCGTCGTGACGTTGGTTGCGACGAATTACGGCCTGTTCCAGCCGACCGGCGGCGGCTTCCTGATGCGGGAAATCGCGCCCGGCTTTGCCGTGGAGGAGGTGCGTGCGGCAACCGGCGCACCGCTGACTGTGGCCGAGAATCTGCGGCCGGTGCGGATGGCCGGAGCATGACGACCGCATTTCGCATGGACAACCGGGTGGCATAGCGGCAGGGCGTGAGCGTCGCGGTCGTCATCCCGACGTTCAATGGTTCGCGGTATCTGGCTGCGACCATCGACTCCGTGCTGGCACAGCAGCGGCAGCCGGAGGAAGTGATTGTCGTTGATGACGGTTCCACCGACGACACGCAAGCAGTCGCCACGCGATTTGTACCGCGCGTGCGGTACGTCCGCAGCGAGGCGAACCATGGCATCTGCCACGCGCGCAACCTCGGTATTGCGGCATCGCGCAGCGAATGGATTGCGCTGTGCGACCACGACGATCTTTGGGTGCCGGACAAATTGGCGCGGCAGCTCGACCTGGGTCGCCGCGTGCCTGACGTGGAATTCCAATTCAGCGATTTTGTTGACGTTGTCGGCGATCGGTGGACCGGCAGACGCAAGTTTCTGCAGGCCAGCGATGACTACTGGGCGGAAGGCCGCCGTGAGCTGGGCGACGACATCTGGCTGTTCGAGACATCATTGTTCCCCCGGCTGATCCGTTTCCAGCCGGTGTTCCCTTCAACGATGCTGTTCAGCCGTGCCCTGTTTGAACGCATCGGCGGATTTGACGAAGCGTTGGGGCGCGAACCGACCGAGGACCTGGAATTCACGTTGCGCGCTGTAAAGCACACGCGGGTTGCCGCGATCGCGGCGCCGCTGGTCGGCAAGCGCGATCACGGGGGCGGGTTTTCCGATGACAACCTGGCAACGGCGCTCAGCCACATCCGCGTGCTGCGCCATGTGCTGCGGCATAATCCGTCGGCGCGCTGCCATGCAGCCGAGATCAACCAGCAGATTGCGCTCCGCAGCCGCGATGCCGCCAACGACGCGTTTGCGCGCGGCCAACTGTCGCTTGCCGCCGAACTGCTGCGGGATGTGCCGGCATCGTTGCGGGATGGCAAGTTGTGGGCGAAGGCGGCGATCCTGCGATTGCCGCGGCCATTGGCGGCACGGCTGAACCGGGCGTTAGTGGGTTTGCAGGCGCGGATGCGATGACAGATGCGTCATTGCGCGGGGCGGAGCAGGGGTGTCATTGCGAGTTGACCACCGGCCTGGCGGCCGAGCCGCCCTGGATGAAACGTCGTAGCGCCGACCATGACGGGTTGTTTCTTGCGAGGAGCGCAGCAACGAAGCAAGCTCGGTCACGTTTGAACGGGATCGCTTCGTCGCTGCGCGCCTCGCAATGACACATAGTGGCGTACGCATGCCGCCTCCGGCGCTACGTTTCAGCGCTTGCCGGCGTAGCTTTTTGCCATCCCCTCGGCCGGTTCCGCTTGCGGGCCGAAGGGCATGATCGGGTAGCGCAGCCCAGCTTTCGACAACCCATGCAATCCAGTGACCGCACGTTGCAGATCCTCAGGCGGGCAGGCCATCAGCATTTCGTCGTCCGCGACAGCGCCATAGCGGCGTTCGGCATAACACGGAATCGACAAACTGACCGTGCGGGTCTTCAGCGCATGGCCCCATGAATCGGCGCAGGCGCTCTCGCCGGTAATGCTGAAATCGTAGCGCTGATAGTTCTTCCACTGCAGCCCGTTGATGAACAGGATCATCTGCGCGGGGTTGCCATAGAACAAGCAAATGTCGGGGGGATCGAGGCGGGCCGAGCGCAGCGGAGAGACGACCAGCCCCTGGTAGGTGCCAGGCGCGACACGGGACATGCCAGCCTGATGCGCAGCGGCAGCCTCGCGATTTTCGAACCAAACGCCCTCCATCTTGCGGCCCGAGGTGTAGATTTCGCCCGGTGCATCCAGGCCGATCACGCTGCTGCAACTCGAGAAGGCAGGAATGTTCTCCGTGGTGATGCCCAGCGTGAAACCGGCCATGCGTGCCTGCGTCACCAACTGGCAGGTGGAGAACGTCTTGCCGCGCGGCGGGCGGCGCAGGCCGGGGACGTTTGCCATTTCCTCGAGATCGGCAAAGCCCTTCATGCCGATCGGCAGCGTGCGCAGGCGCAGCAATTGCGAAAGTTGCTCGGCCAGATCTGCCATCGCCTTGGCGTCCAGCGCGGAGGCCGGGGCGATGCTGGGGGCGTCGTTCATGGGACGGTCTCCTCGGTGGTTACGCCATATGATGGCACCGGCGGTGCTGCGGGCGAAGAGCGGGCGAGCGGGCGTTACAAGTGGTGCTGCGCGGCCTGGAGGGCATGCATGATCGTGGCCTCGGCCTCCGCCTTGCCGACCCAGCCGCCGATCTTCACCCATTTGCCGGCTTCCAGGTCCTTGTAGCGTTCGAAGAAATGCTCGATCGCGGCGAGAGTGATCTGCGGCAGGTCGTCGATCGATTCGACATGGGCGTATTGCGGGTGCAGGCGTTCGTGCGGCACGCAGACGATCTTTTCGTCGGGGCCTTTCTCGTCCTCCATGCGTAGCATGCCGATGGGACGGGCGCGGATTACGGCACCGGGCACTACCTGGGTGGGGATCAGCACCAGCGCGTCGAGCGGATCGCCGTCGTCGGCGAGCGTGCCGGGGATGAAGCCGTACGCGGAAGGATACGCCGTCGCCGTAAACAGGAAGCGGTCGACGAAGAGGGCGCCGGATTGCTTGTCGATTTCGTATTTCACGGCCGAGCCCTGGGGGATTTCCACCATGACGTAGATATCCTGAGGCGGGGCCTTGCCGGTGGGGATTTGCGATAGGTCCATGGGGTGTCTCCTGGCTTGGGCGGCAACGCTGGGTTGGTTGGGCCGTTGCTCTGGCGGGCTGGAGGGGCTTATTGCGCCGAGCGGTGGGCGGGGGCGAGTCCGTCGCATCCAGCATAGCCTGGTTCAGGTGTTTCCTTTGTCGTCCTCGGAGAACAGGACCGGCAGGTTCCACCCGCCGCAGAGAACGCGATCGATGATCTCTTGCGTATCGGTGATGTGGTAGGCAATCAGTTTGTGGGGCATGATTCACGATCAGGGCCTCGTCGACCAGCTTCGTGAACTTGCCATCGAGCGATTCGACGGCGAAGTTTTTCGGGTTACGGGGCATCAGCGCCGATCCATTGGCTTTTTCGCTTAACGGAGGCCGGTGGTCGCCACCAGCACGGAACGGCGTTGAAGTGCCCGTACTCTACACCAGCTTGGAGCGGAACGGCGCCCTTGCGGAGGTGGTGTCCTATCTGACGCTGCTTACGCCGTTGCCATCCAAGCCACTTAAAGTTTCGCAGCCTGGTGCTTCGACCACGAAGACGTTACGCCTTGCGCGCGCCAGCCTCGAGGGATTGGGCGTCGATATGGCGCATTATGGCGAACGCGATTATGGCCAAACGCAGCGCATCGGCGCGGCCCTTGCATTCCTCGGGCTTGATGGCCTGATTGCCCCGTCCGCCCGCTGGCACTGCGACAATCTCATGATCTACCAGACCAACCACCTGTTGAACGAGCGGCTGGAAGTGATCGAGGAAAAGCAGATCGACTGGCGGGCGTGGGCGCGCGCGAATGGTCTTGACGGAGCAAGATGAGCGCAAACGCTTGCTTCGCGTTGCGCGAGCCCATTGTCCGCCACCCCCCACTCGTCCTACCCATCCCACATGACCGCACGCATCGCCCTGCCCGACGCCCCTGCCGTCGTTGCCGGGCACGGCCGTGCCGCCATCCTGACCTCGGACGGCGAACTTCTGCTCCTCTCGGCGACCGAAGCCGCCGCCCGCCTGCGCGAACTCCCGCCCCCAATCTGCGTCCACGCCCCCGCCACCTTCCGCCGCCTCAACCTCCGCCCCGGCCCCGCCTTCGACCTGCTGGAACTCTTCGCCTTCGTCCTCCCGGCCCGTACCGCCACCCCCACCCCGCGCGGCCTCTCCCTGGCGCTCGACCACCCCATGCTTCCCGCCAACCTTGAAGCCGAGACCGCCCTGCTCCCCGACCTCGCCGCCGCATTGCTGAACCGCCTCGCCCAAGGCCGCGCGACGCCACTGAACCGCGACGCCGCCACCCTCGCCGCACGCATGGGCGCCGTTGGCTGGGGCTGGACGCCCTACGTCCTCGCCGCGCTGGACCGCGCCGACGCCGCCCCCACCACCGACGCGCTGAAAATCTGGCGCCGGCTGCCGGAGTGGGAGGACGCCGCGCCTCTGCCGCCGCCCTCCGCCCTGCCGGTCACGGATGCCGAAGCCCGCGCCCGCCTCGCCGCCATGCTCGGTCCCGACGCCGAGCAACGCCCCGGCCAGTCCGACTACGCCGCCGCCGCCGCGTCCGCCTTCGCCCCGCGCCAGACCCGCGGCGACCCCGCCTTCGTGCTGGCAGAAGCCGGCACCGGCACCGGCAAGACGCTCGGCTATCTGGCGCCGGCCAGCGTCTGGGCGCAGAAGAACCACGGCACGGTCTGGCTCAGCACCTTCACGCGCCACCTGCAACGCCAGATCGACGCCGAACTCGCCCGCCTGTTCCCCGACCCGATCCAGCGCCGCCGCCGCGTGGTGATCCGCAAGGGGCGCGAGAACTACCTGTGCCTGCTGAACCTGGAGGACGCGGTCAACACCGCCACCAGCGGCTTCGTGCAGCAGCAGACCATCCCGCTGGGGCTGATCGCGCGCTGGGCAATGGCCACCGACGACGGCGACCTGCAAGGCGGCGACCTGCCCGGCTGGTTCGGCGAACTGTTCTCCACTGCCCTGCTCGCCGGCCTCGCCGACCGCCGCGGCGAGTGCATCCACGCCGCCTGCCCGCATTGGCGCCGCTGCTTCGTGGAACACACCATCCGCCGCGCCCGCACCGCCGAACTGGTGGTGGCGAACCACGCCCTGGTGATGACGCAGGCCGCCTGGGGCGGGCTGGACGATAACACCGTCCCCACCCGCTACGTGTTCGACGAAGGCCACCATCTGTTCGATGCCGCGGATTCCGCCTTCGCCGCCGCACTCTCCGGGCACGAGACCGCGGAATTGCGCCGCTGGCTGCTGGGCGCGGAAGGCGGCCGGTCGCGCGCCCGCGGCCTCGCGCGCCGCATCGAGGAACTCGTCGCCGGCCACGCCGAACTGGAAACCCCGCTCGAAGCTGCCTTGCAGGCCGCCCGCGCGCTGCCCTCGCCCGGCTGGTCCGGCCGGCTGGGTGATGACGGGCCGGAAATCACCGACCTGGACTCCGGACGCCCCAACCCCACCGAGGCGTTCCTGCGCCTGATCCGCCAGCAGGTGCTCGCCCGCATCCAGGGCGCCGACGGCGAGACGTCCCGTTTCGCCACCTGGGGCGCGGCGGAATGCGACGTGTTCCCCGCCGCGCCCGACATCCGCCCCGCCGCGGACCGACTGGCCCGCGCATTCGCCCGCATCGCCGAACCACTGACGACTCTGCGCGAACGCTTGCTCGCCCGGTTGGATGCCGAAGCGGACGAAATGGACGCCGCCATGCGCAACCGCATCGAGGCGACCGGCCGGTCCCTGCAACGCCGCGCACTGCATCCGCTCGCCGCCTGGCAGTCCATGCTGCGGATGCTGGCGCAGCCGGAACCGGATCCCGGCACATTATCGCATTACGTGCTGCTGTTCCGGCTGGAGCATCGGCTCGGCGGTCGCGACAGCGACGTCGGCCTGCACCGCCATTGGCTGGACCCGACAGTCCCGTTCGCCGCCACGCTCGCCGCCCCGGCGCACGGGTTGCTGGTTACGTCCGCCACGTTACGCGACGCCAGCGGCGCCGATCCGGAAGCCACCTGGGCCGCCGCCGAATCCCGCGTCGGCGCGCCGCATTTGCCGTCGCCCGCGATCCGGGCCGGCGTGCTGTCGCCGTTCGATTACGCCGCGCAGACCCGCGCCTTCATCGTGCACGATGTGGCCGCGGGCGACATCGCCCAGCTTGCCGCCGCCTACCGGACCCTGTTCTTGGCCGCCGAGGGCGGCGGCCTCGGCCTGTTCACCGCCATCCGCCGGCTGCAGGCCGTGCACCATCGCATCGCGCCGGAGCTGGAAGAGGCCGGTATCCCGCTCTACGCCCAGCACGTCGATGCCATGGGCAACGCCACCCTGGTGGACATCTTCCGCACCGAGGAAGCGAGCTGCCTGCTGGGCACCGACGCCATGCGCGACGGCGTGGACGTGCCCGGCCGCGCCTGCCGCCTGGTGGTGTTCGAGCGCGTGCCCTGGCCGCGCCCCGACATCCTGCATCGCGAACGCCGCATCCACCTGAGCAACGGCGATCCCAAGGGCTACGACGACCGCATTGCCCGCCTGCGCCTGCGCCAGGCCTTCGGCCGCCTGATCCGCCGCGCCTCCGACCGTGGTGTGTTCGTGCTGCTGGACCGGC
>Ga0335075_10005114_pt1 | contig 20403 bp, 21 predicted proteins | sample Lox_Sample_24_FD_206723 | JGI IMG/M metagenome (GOLD analysis project Ga0335075, IMG submission 206723) | Soil microbial communities from Loxahatchee National Wildlife Refuge, Florida, United States - Lox_Sample_2.4 | ecosystem: Environmental > Terrestrial > Soil > Wetlands | place: USA...
ATCAAATGGCTTGTCCGCCGAAACCCTTATATAATGGCGCACTCCCGACGGTGGATTGCGGAACCCGAGCAGCGGCCTGAAAGCGATACGTTTGGCGCTATAAGCATCTGATTTACAAGCGCCCGTAGCTCAACCGGATAGAGCACCGGCCTTCTAAGCCGGCGGTTGCAGGTTCGATTCCTGCCGGGCGCGCCACCTTCGGCGGGACGATCGACGATGGTGGACGTAGCTCAGCTGGTAGAGCCCCGGATTGTGATTCCGGCCGTCGCGGGTTCGAATCCCGTCGTCCACCCCACCTTTGGTGTGGTCGGCGTTTTTGCAGAAGTAGTCGTTGACACATTGGGCCGTTAGCTCAGCTGGTAGAGCAGTTGACTCTTAATCAATTGGTCGTAGGTTCGATCCCTACACGGCCCACCAATTAAGCTCACTCAGACAACCTCGGTGGATGTCTTCTTTCTAGGCCGACCGCCCTTACGGCCGTTTGCCCGCGAGCTTTTGCGCTTCGCGCGTGAGGTCGCCTGACCGCCGCGGCTGGCAAAGAAGGCGGCAACGGATTGCGAGGGCAGCATCGCTGGCAGAATCGCTGTCAGGAGCCCATGCACACTAATCTGAATCTCTCGGTCCTCGAGTTCAATCGCCGATCCGTCCGGCCACACTTCGAGTTTGTTCAGCTCGTCGGTAGGAACGTCCTGCAGTGCCCCGATCCACTGTCGTGGAATCAAGAAGCCAGCGTTGCGGCTGGTGACGATCTCAATGGCATCCCGCTCGGGGACGTAGCGGACAGCTTGCGCTCGAATCTCGGTCTCGGCCTCAATTCGGCCGGCGACAAGCGCTGCGGCGTACTCAGCGTCACTGATCCGTTGTACATCTGTGGTCATAATTTCACCTGCGTTTTTGTGCCATCCCGAAAGATCACGTGGACCTGTTCCTTGGTAGGATCGTATCTGGCCTCGGCGATCTGTTTCGCACTCGGAGTTTGTTTCGGGAGAAGCACGATCTCTCCCGCTTTGCTCACTATGGCCCATTGATTCGCCAAACATGTCGTTCCCCGTGTCAACCACCAGCCACGTCGACAATCCGGCAATCGCGCTTGAACGTCGCTCAAGAGACGGTTCACTACGCGTTGCAACGGAATGTTCTTGGCCGGGGCGATGCTGATCAGGTCTACCGTATTGTCGAGGTAAGAAAATCTCACTCGCGCAATCCAACCTTCCCCACGATGGCGGGCATGGACATGCGCAGGGCAATGATCGTCGGAGAAGACGTAGACTCCGGCGCCAGTGCCCGCCGATATGCACACACGACTCATAGGATATATTAACCTATCGGCTTAGGTTATTCAACTATCTCTGTGCCATTGAAGGACCCCGAACTCTGTGCCATTGAAGGACCCCGAAAGGTTTCGGCATTACTGTCGAACCTTGTAGAGATGTGACCAGAGAGTGACTGCGGTGGATCGTATTCGAGGAAGTGCCAGCGATCCAAGTCGAGGCGGCAATACGATAACCGGCTGATTAACAGAGATAAACCCCGCTGCAGCGTAGTCAGTCGTACAAAAAACGACCGCTCTTAATCAATTGGTCGTAGGTTCGATCCCTACACGGCCCACCATCCAAAGACGTTCGGGAATATCCAGGAACGTCCAATCCGACGAGAAGATCGCGAGAAATCGCTTCGACTTTCGACCGATACTTTAGCTCTCCACGTCCATCGGACTCCGCTGCCGCTCGGTGGCGGTCAGCCCCCTGGGCGGGGCATATTTGTGGGGATATTGAGGGGGAAATGGAGTACTGGGCACACCCCCTTTTGTCGAGGCAATCGACATAGCGATGGTCTAATGTCGAAAAAAATGATAATTTTCGACATATGAGTTTTGACCCTTCCAAGCCCTACAATGACTTGCCGAACCTGCCCCCCGCCGTCGAAATCGAGACCAAGGCCGTTCTCAAGGCATGCGTGAGGGCGAGAGCTGCATTGGCAGCGCTTCGCCAGGCGACGGCGTTGATCCCGAATCCGGCGGTCTTGATCAACACCATACCGCTGCTCGAAGCGCAGGCGAGTTCGGAAATCGAAAACATCGTAACCACCACGGATGCCCTGTTTCGCCATGCGCAATTGGGGTCTCTTGTACCCGATCCCGCAACCAAAGAAGCGCTACGTTATCGGACCGCTCTCAAGGCTGGATTTGATTCGCTCCGAAAACGTCCGCTGACAACGCGTACCGCCGAGGAGGTGTGTAGCACGATCAAGGGTGTACGCATGTCGGTGCGCAAGGTACCGGGAACCAAGCTTGCCAATGATGCGACGGGCGAGGTCGTCTATACGCCGCCTGAAGTGGAATCAAGATTGCGAGACAAGCTCGCAAACTGGGAGCGGTTTGTGCATGACCAGCAGGACATCGATCCTGTTGTGCGTATAGCCGTCGCGCACTACCAATTCGAGGCAATCCATCCATTTACCGATGGTAACGGACGGACGGGGCGGGTTTTGAATCTGTTGATGCTGGTGGAGCAGGGCCTGCTCGATCAGCCCGTGCTATATCTGTCGCGCTTCATCATCAAGAACAAAGCGGCCTACTACGACGGACTTCTGGCGGTCACAACGCACGACGAATGGGAACGTTGGATCCTGTACATGCTTCGCGCAACGCAGGAGACGGCCGAATGGACACTTGCGAAGATCGATGCTGTCAGAAAGCTCATCGAACATACTGCGGAGTATGCGCGTAAGGCGGTGCCGAAGCAGTACAGCCGGGAATTGATTGACCTGCTCTTCGTGCAACCCTATTGTCGAATCGACAATGTCGTTGCCGCTGGAATTGCAAAACGGCAGACGGCATCCACATATCTGCATGCACTGGAGGGGGCGGGAATAATTCAGGAAAAGCAAATCGGCTTGAATAAGCTGTTCCTGAATTCAAGGTTCCTGAAGTTGCTCACTCAAGAGCCGAACGATTACAAGCGGTTTGGATCTCACATTTGACGGCGTACCACCTGTCTTGCGGTCCAAAGGAACTAAAAAAGGCAAAATCATTTAGTTGTGAGACGAGTGCGAGGGCTACACGGCCCACCATTCAAAGACGTTCGGAGATGTACAAGAACGCCCGCTGTGGGGACGCGAGCGGCGAGCATGGAAAGGCTTTTGTAGCACGGTTAGAGCAGCGTGAAAGCCTTGCCGCGTGGCAGGCGGTAGCGCGAAAAATCCGCGACATCGACCGTCAAGATCTCGGTCACACCCGTTTCAGCAGCCAGCCAATACAGGGACGCATCAGCAAGATCCATTTCGCGCTTGCCCTCTTCGCTGTATCGACGCATCCATCGGATAATGTCGCCAAGCTGTTCGCACTCAAACGGATAAACCACAACGCCGCCCAACTCTACCCATTTTAGCATCTCAAAACGCTGCGGAATTTCGAGCAGATACGACGCTTCGACTATGCAGGGCCAAGTCGTGATGAGCCGAAGTCCATCCACCGACATTTCTTGCACAATCGCATCGAAGCGTGCGTGATGGCGGTCATCCACGGCAAACAGAGCGATCAACGGCCCGGAATCAATCAGACAACTTCGCACGTAGCTTAGCCTTCATTCTTGCCGAGACGTTGCGCGACGCTTGTGGGTTCCCCATTGCTTTGCCGCTGCGCACCGTTCTGAGCAAGTCCGCTGGGTTCTTGAGCCCTAACACCCGCTCGAGTGCATCCTTCACGAACTCCGATTTAGTAACGCCGAGTCGGCGAGACTCCTGCTCTACGCGAGTCTCCAAGGTCGGATCCAAACGCACACTCATGGCCATGCCGCTGCTCCAATGCGTAATACTGCAATACTGTAATACATGTGCCAAATTCCGTCCATAAGGGCAAGCCTCATAGCGCGGCTAGCGGGAAAGTATCTTGTCTGAGAATGTCCGGGAATTGCCACGTTCGCTTGGGGGCCCTGGTGGGGGCCTCATCCAAATCGCCCTATATATTTTGGTTGTTCATCAGTAGGTTAGGTCGAAAATATGAGGGCTACACGGCCCACCATTTAAGCCAGCATAGTCAAGAACTTACGCGGGACCTTCGCATCGGTCGAGATAGCGTTGTCCCATTCAGCGACGTTCGTGCCATTCGCATAGATTGAAATCCTCGTGTCGGTTCAACCTCCTGGCAGCGCGGCGCTTTGCAGGTCTGGCTATTAGCGAATCACGATTGGCACCTTCAGTCCGCGTCTGGCGATGTGTTCATGTCGCCATCATGCGGCAGCCACTCGAAGAAGTAATCGCTAGTTTTGGTGCTTATTTCGCCAAAACTCGCCATTGATGCAACGGCGACCATTCCGATGGAAGTGTAGACAGGAACATAGTATCTGTATACGATTTCATCGGTGCGTGCCAAAGCTACAACTCTGCTGCACAGGAAACTTCCCTCGGTATTCACGTATACCGAGGCACTAGCTCGCGGCCTGTCCGCGGAGCGTCTCTACGCGTATCGAGACCAAGGGATTGTTGAGCAAATCAGCCGGGGTTTGTACCGATGGGCAGATGCACCGGAAATCGACCAAAATCTTTTGGAGATCGCCTACCGAATTCCCAAGGCAACTCTCTGCTTGACGACCGCGCTCGCGCGTCACGGCCTGACAGACAATATTCCGGCGCGTATCGATGTGGCAATTCCACGGGGACACCGGATTCCGGTGCTTCAATCACCCGTCGATATTCGCGTTTTTGCAAAGGAAACGTTTGAGTTAGGACGTGGGGAACTCAAGGTCGGAGAGGGCTTCGCAGTTGGCTTGTACTCGCCCGAGCGAACACTCGTCGATGTGATTCGGTTGCGGCATCGTGAAGGCACCGACATCGCTTGGGACGCGCTCCGCCGCTGGCTACGTCGCAAAGGCGCGAAACCGGCCGCGCTAATTGAAATGTCAAAATCCCTGCACGGCGCCGAGCGCGCCGTTCGCAACGCACTCGAAATCGTTCTGTGACGCGTGCCAGCAAGCAGACTTTGTCTGGTCGACGCTATCTCGATCTCCAACGGGAGGCTAAGCGCACGGGGCGGCCGACCGCGCAAAGGCAATTGAGTCACAGAACTCTGTGCACACTGATCAAGCCTCGCCGCCTGAAGATCGTCAGGGAATGCCAAGCTCAGAGCACGCCGGCGCGCCCCGCCCAGCTGGCAATGTAGCTTTTGAGGAAGGGCGTGAACTCTTCAGCTCCTGGCGACAGCTCTATGCCACGGCGGCTGATCATGTGAAAGTCGAAGCGCACCACTGGATTGATCAGTTGGCTCGTCGTGATCCTCCGATTACGGCAGGCCGGCATCCCGAATGAGGGAACGATGGCGATCCCTTCCTCTGCTTCGACCAGGGCAATCTGCGTGTCGAGCAGATTGACGGTGAGTCCGGACTGCACCTTCACTCCGGCCTTCGCGAGATGGCGGTCGATGAGTTGTTGATGAGGGTGGCCCGGCGAGAGCGAGATCAGTGTCTCGCCCTCGAGGGCAGACCATGTCGTTGTTTTACGCGGCTGAATCTCGTCCTTGGCGGCTCGCGCCACCATCAGAGAGAAACGAAAGAAAGGCTCGCGACGTACGCCGGGCATGGCCTTGAATATCCCCAGGCTCATGTCGAGCCTGCCGGCCTCGACCATCTGGATCAGGGTCGGCAGATCCGCATCGAACAGCCGAATTTGCACGTCGGGGCGCCGCTTTCGGAACTCGCGCATCGCCGGGGGCAGGATATTGGCGGCCACAAGCGCCGTGGTGCCGAGCGATATGGACTCCCTCTTGCGCTTGGCGCCGTGGCCAATGCTGGCGATCGCGACATCCAACTCCTCGAGGCTGCGCTGAATGACGGTGAGAAGCTGTCGGCCCTCGGGCGTCAATTCGACTCGACGCGTGGTGCGGTCGAACAGCCGGAAGCCGATGCGACTCTCCAGTTCCTTGATCAGCACGCTCAAGCCCGAGGGCGTGATGTACAGCGCTTCGGCGGCACGCGCGAAACTATGATGTTGGGCCGCGAGACGGAAAGCGCGCAGTTGCCGGGTACTGACATCCATTAGTGAGAGTTTATCATTAGTACATAAAAACTCTGAACTTAAGATTCATGCGAGGTGCGCGTAAAACGTTATCCATGGACTCCGGCGGAATCCGCCGGATCCGGTAACGAAATGCCCCTCAACAAGGAGACTCGTCATGGCTAACAACTCAAATTCTGCTCTTCCCACGATTGTTCTGGTGCACGGCGGATTCGTCGACGGTTCGGGTTGGGAAGATGCCTATCGGATCCTGAAGAAAGACGGCTACCGGGTCAGCATCGTGCAGAATCCGACCACCTCTCTCGCCGACGATGTGGCCGTAACCAAGCGCGTCATCGCCGAGCAGAAGGGCCCCGTCATTCTGGTGGGACATTCCTACGGTGGAGCGGTCATCACCGAAGCCGGCACCGACCCCAGCGTCTCAGGACTGGTCTACATCACCGCATTTGCCCCTGACCGGGGTGAGTCGGTCGCCTCGCTGATCAAGGATCCGCCGCCCGGCGCACCCGTGCCTCCGATCCTTCCGCCAACGGATGGATTCTTGACGCTCGATAAGACCCAATTCGCTGCCAGTTTTGCGGCCGACGTGTCGCCCGAGAAGGCGGATTTCATGGCGAACTCGCAGGTCCCCTGGGGTGTCGCTGCGCTCAGCGGTGCGATCAGCGAACCCGCCTGGAGAGCGAAGCCGAGCTGGTACTTGATTGCGACTGACGATCGGATGATCCCGCCCGCCGCACAGCGTTTGATGGCCAAGCGTGCGGAGGCCACTGTCGCCGAGGCGAAAGGAAGCCACGCGATCTACGTTTCGCAGCCGAAAGCAGTCGCCGAACTCATCGAGAAGGCAGCGAAGAGCCTATCGATGAAATAGGTCCTTCGGCGCCGGCGAAGGATTTCCTCCTCCGCCGGCGCCGACTCGCCGCCACGGGGTCTACGGGTCTTGAGCGCCCCGGCAGAAGAGGGGATTGCATCGGGAGGTTCCCAGCATCCGCAATCCGAACGAAACACCCGCATCGCGGCGAACTTGTCCAGGGGCCTATTATCGCGAAAAACGGGAAGATGTATCGCCAAATATCCGCATACTCGATAAATTCGGGAGACTCTATGATATCGATCATCGGATGCGAGAACTGAGGAGCGAAGCCATGAAGATCTGCGTATTCGGCGCCGGGGCGATCGGCGGTTACATGGCGGGGGAACTTGCCTTGGCGGGCCATGACGTGTGTGCCATTGCCCGCGGTGCGCATCTGGCGGCTATTCGAAGCCGCGGGCTCAAGCTAATCGTCGAGGGGCAGACGCGCACGGTGGACTTACCGGCGAGCGACGACCCTGCGGCGTTCGGCCCGCAGGACCTCGTGATCTGCGCCCTCAAGGCGCAGCAGGCCCACGCCAGCGCGGGGGCGTTTGCTCCGCTCCTCGGTCCGCGCACCGCCGTTCTGACCGCGATGAATGGTCTTCCCTGGTGGTATTTCTACAAGGAGCGCGGCCCGCTCGAGGGCCATCACTTGGAAAGTGTCGATCCCGGCGCCGCGCAATGGAATGCGATTGGACCCGAGCGCGCCATCGGCTGCGTCGTCGATCCGGCCTGCGAGGTGGTGGCGCCCGGGGTGATCGAGCATCGCCTGTACAAGCGCTTCACCATAGGCGAACCCGACGGCTCCACCTCGCAGCGCATTCTCGCCCTGCGCGATGCCCTGGTGTCCGCCGGGTTCGATGCGCCGATCCGCGACACCATCCGCTGGAGCATCTGGCTGAAGCTCTGGGGCAACGTCTGCTTCAACCCGATCAGCGCCCTGACTCTCGCGACCCTGGATCGCGTCACCTCCGAGCCGGGTCTGCGCGCCCTGTGCAAATCCATGATGGCCGAAGCCCGGGCGATCACTACAGTGCTCGGGCTCGCCATTCCAGAAGAAATGATCGAGAGACGATTGAGCGCCGCCGGCTCCGTCGTCGGCCACAAGATTTCAATGCTGCAGGATCTCGAACGAGGCAGGCCCCTGGAGATCGATGCCCTCGTCACCGCCGTCCAGGAAATGGGTCGGCTCGTCAAGGTCGCAACGCCGACGATCGACACGGTGCTTGCGTTGGTGCAGGAGCGTGGCCGGCAGGCGGGACTCTACGGCAATGATGCTCGGCGCTAAACCTGGGTCTTCAGGCGTCAAACAGGGCGACTCCCGCGTATACGGGAGATCGAGGGCGGTGGCGGGTGCCCCTCCACTGTCCCCGTCGATCAGCTTTGGCATGACGCTGGAAGGGCTATCGTGTGACGGCGAGTGAACAATCGGCAGCACAGGCCGTCATCGAGCTTGCCGCCGGCACGATGGTCGAGGGCGGCTTCTGCAAATTTCTGCGGGCCAGCGCGAAGCGAAGATAGTCGTTAGTTACATTTGCCTGGCGGCAAATCGCCAGACGTCGACAGTCCGCACGCAACCGCTCTTGCCCCGACCGCTTGCGGCCCAACGGAGCTTCCGAGTCAGTGCCGACCTGGCGTCGCGAGATCGATAGGACCGCCCCCGCACACTTCCGATCAAGCTAGCAGCTATCCGCAGCCGATTGAAGCGTATGGCATTGCCCATTTGCGCGACATATTTCGCCATGGGCAACTTCCCCAAGTCGGCCGAGTGTCGGGATTTGGGCTCCGAATCCGATTTTAGAGGATAGATCTAAAAACGGCCTGGGAGTAGGAAGTTATGAGAAACACCATGGTGGCCGCGCTCGGCGTTCTGGCTGTGCTACCCGTCGCATCATCCTTCGCGGGTCCGCCGCCCGGCAGCGGGGGCTCGGCCGCTCGGCTGGAGTCCTTCCCCGACGCCACAGGTGCCTTCGAGACGCTGAGCAACACCGGCGCAGTCGATCGCCGCAGTGCCTTCTTCCAGTCTCTCGGGACGAATGGGCGCACCTGTGGGACCTGTCATGTTCCCGAACAGGCCTTCGCCCTGAGTGCGGCGGCTGCCATCCGGACTTTCAGGCTCACGCAGGGGCGTGACCCCCTTTTCGCTGCCGTGGACGGCGCCAACTGTCCAAATGTCCAAAGAGACGATGCGGCGGCACACAGCCTCATTCTGAAGCACGGGCTCTTCCGTATCAGCATTCCTCTGCCGGCGGGTGCGCAATTCACGATCACCGTGATCCACGACCCCTACGGCTGCGCGATCACGCTCGATCCCAAGACCGGGCAGGAGAATATCTCGGTCTATCGGCGGCCGCTGCCCGCAACCAACCTCTCCTTTCTGAGCGACGTGATGATCGACGGTCGCGAGACCGTCTCGCCCCTCGGTGAAGGGGATACGTTTACAGCTGATGTGCAGACCGACCTGAAGCAACAGGCATCCGATGCGACGACCGGGCATGCGCAGGCTCTCAAACCGCCGAGTGACCAGCAGCTCGCCGAGATCGTGAATTTCGAGCTCGGACTCTACACGGCACAGTCCCTCGACTGGGGCGCAGGACCGCTGATGGCAGACGGGGCGCTCGGCGGCGCCATGGCGCTCTCGACACAGGAATACTACCCCGGCATAAATGATGCTCGCGGTAACGATCCAACGGGAGCGCCTTTCGACCCGGTCTCCATGACGCTGTTCGCCGCTTGGGATAGTCCAACCGCCGCCGCAACCCCGGAGGATGACCGCCGTAACGCGGCCCGTGCTGCAATTGCCGCCGGCGAGCAGATCTTCGATACCGCGCCGCTAGCGGGGGGTGGCGGCGTCACGCACTGCTCAACTTGTCACGATACCCCGAACATTGGCGATCGCTCGCTCTCGGCGATGTTCGACATTGGCACCTCTCACAGCACTCTGCCGAGTACGGAAACCAATCCTCAGATTTCCGCGGCGCTCGCCGAACTCAGTATGCCGGACCTGCCCGTGTACCTGATCAGCGGCTGTCCCGATACCGCCGATCCGACCCAAACCGCGGCGTTCTACACGAGTGATCCCGGCAGAGCGCTGATCACCGGAAAGTGCAGCGACCTGTATCACGTCAAGGTACCGATCCTGCGAGGCCTCGCCGCTCGCGCTCCCTACTTCCACAATGGCGCTGCGGCGGATCTGTCGCAAGTCGTCAACTTCTATGACCAGCGGTTCCAAATTGGTCTCACGCCGGAGCAGAAGTCGGATCTGGTCGCTTTCCTCGCTGCGCTTTAGAAGCGCTACCAGCTGTAACTCAAATTTGACCTGCCGAGCGAGCGCTGCCGTTCGGCCTCGGCGCGCAAGCTCGGAACTGATTGATACCAGGCGTAGAGACGACAGGCGCGGTGAAAAAGGTCGGCGACGGCGCAATGGCGCGCGCTGGCCCTCCAGACGCTTAGTGGTGCCAGGCTGTCCGGTTTGCAGCGCGAAATACGATCTTCTTCGCAGGAGTTGCAAATCCTGCGAGGTTGACATGCGAGCATTGCCGGATCGATGGGTCATTGCGATCGGGGGATCGGCCGTGATGCTGCTCATCGGTACAGTTTACTCGTGGGCCATATTTACCCAGCCGTTCATCGTCAGCTTCGGTTGGGACTTGACGACGACGACCTGGGCTTATGCGACCGCGAATTTCTGCCTGGCCACCGTGGGCGTAGTCGTAGGCGGATTCTGGTTGGACAAGAAGGGCCCGCGGCAGGTCGCGATGACGGGCGTGGCTCTCTGGGGGGGCGGCAACGTCCTCGCGGGACTGGGCACGCCCTCATTCGGCGCCTCCTGGCTCTATTTGACTTATGGCCTGGTCGGAGGCGTTGGTGCCGGCATGGCGTACATCACGCCGCTCGCGGTCGTGAGTAAGTGGTTCCCCGAGCGGCGCGGTCTTGCCGGCGGACTGGTCGTCGGAAGCTTCGGACTCGGCGCTTTCGTCTATAACCAGGCCATCCCACGCCTCGCCGCCTTCCATGCCTTGTCGGTTCAAGCGGCGCAGATCCTCTCGGCTGGTGCCGCCGGCCCAAGGACCTCGGCCGTCGCGCTCCACCTGGCAACCGGGGAGGCCGCACGCACGATCATGCAGATTTTCATCGTTTCCGGGCTCGCGTTTCTTGCCATCGGGCTGCCCGCCGCCTCGGTCCTCCGAAATCCGCCGCCGCAGCACGACGATCGTCCGGGCTCGAGGCACTCGAGCGTCGGCTACCCGCCCACGAGGGTCATCCGCATGCCGCAGTTCTACCTCCTGTGGCTGCAGCTCTTTGCCAACGTGATCGCCGGCATCACGATCATCTCGAACGCCGTCGTCATTCTCTCCGACCTCACCAGCCTGGCGTCCGCGAGCATTGCGCCCCTATTCGGGGTGGTGAGCATCTTCAATGCCGTCGGGCGCTTCTTCTGGGGCGGGATATCCGACCACATCGGGTGCCAGCGGACATTTGCCGCGATGTTCGCCGTTCAGGCCGTCACGCTTTGTTGGCTTTGTGCAGTACACACCCCCGCGCCGGCACTGGCCGGCTTCGCCATCGTGCTGCTCTGCTGCGGCGGCGGTTTCGGCACCATGCCCTCGTACAGCGCGCAGTGCTTCGGCACGCGGTACATGGGGTTGAACTACGGCTTGGTGCTGACGGCCTGGGGGGCGGCCGGGCTGCTCGGACCGATGCTCGTCGCGCGGGCCAAGGACGCCGGCCTCTCCTTTTCTGGCCTGATGCCGGGGATCGCCTGTGTGCTCGTGGCCTGCATCGTCCTGCCGATGCTCACACGCCGACCTGCCCTCACCGTGCGCAGCGCTCCAGCCGTCTGACCAGTTGCAGACGACCCAGGAGCGTGCGAGGCTTTCAAAGAACGCGAACTGGAATGATGGGAGTGCGCGCGTGAGAGTTGGTCCAGGTCACGCGGAGTGGAAAGCCGTTGAGCAGCATCTCGATCGATTGCTCGACATGGACGAGATGCAGTGGGAGACCTACCTCTCGCAGCTCGAGGATGATGCGCCCACCATCGTTGCGGCCTTGCGCGAAATGATGGCGGACCGCCGCAATCTCGAGGCCCAAGGGTTTTTGGAGACCAGTCTGGTCAAAGCGCCCGACCAGGAGCGGGTCGGTACGCAGGTCGGCGCCTACACTATCACCTCTCTCATTGGCCGCGGGGGCATGGGGAAGGTCTGGCTCGCGCAACGGAGCGACGGCCGGTTCGAGGGAAAGTTCGCACTCAAATTCCTCGAGACCTATTCCGCCTCTCCCGCCGCGCTCGATAGGTTCCGGCGGGAAGGCCGCTTGCTGGCGCGGCTCACGCATCCGCACATCGCGCGCCTGATCGACGCGGGCGTCACCGCATCGGGCCATCCCTATCTCATTCTGGAGTACGTTCAAGGGACACGCATCGATGACTACTGCGCCACGCACGCGCTCGGCGTCGAGGCGCGCGTCCGGTTGATCCTGGAAGTGATCGGCGCGTTAGCCCACGCGCACAGCAACCTGGTCATTCATCGGGATATCAAGCCGACAAATATCCTGGTCACGGAGGAGGGCGGGGCGAAACTGCTCGACTTCGGCATCGCTAAGCTGATCGGTGCCGAGGCGGGATCGGACGTCGATTCGCCGGCGACTCGCATCGAGGATGTCGCATTTACCCCGGAGTACGCGGCGCCGGAGCAAATTCTGGGCGAGCCGCCATCGACTGCCACCGACGTCTACCAAATGGGCGTTCTCATGTTTGCGCTGTTGACCGGCCGCCTGCCCTTGGGCAAAGAGAACGCCACGCGCGCGGAGCGCATCAAGGCGGCGCTCGATGAGGACCCGCCGCGGATGTCCGAGATGGCGCCGGCGGCTGTCCGCAAACCGCTGAGAGGAGATCTCGATGCGATTGTCGCGAAAGCACTGAGAAAATTGCCGCGCGAGCGCTATGGCACCGCCGCCGCGCTGGCGGACGACCTGAAGCGCTATCTGCAGAGCGAGCCCGTGGAGGCGCGCGCCAATCTGCTGACCTACCGGATGCAGAAGTTCGTGCGCCGCTATCGCGGCGCCGTGATCGGTACCGCGGCGGCGGCCATCGCACTCATCGCGGCGGCTGCCTTCGCGCTCTATCAGATGCGCGAGGCGCAGATTCAGCGCGACCAGTCGCGCGAGCAGGCGAGGCGGGCGGAGCTGCAAGCGGAGTTCGTGACCCTCATGATGTCGAACGTCGGCGACAAACCGGCTACCGCCGAGCAGCTCCTCGACGCCGGCTACAAACTGGTCACCCAGCACTATACGGACGATCCGATCTTCCGCATGAGTGCCATGCTCAATCTATCGGCGCGCTACGGAGACATCGGGCTCACGCCGAAGCAGTACACGCTTCTGCGGGACGCCGATCAGATCGCGCGCGGCTTGAAGGACTGGTCGATGATGTCTCGCGCCGAGTGCGGACTCGCGGAGGCGGAGATCGACCTGGGCCACCTCGATCGTGCAGTGTCCTGGATCGCTTCCGCCAAGCTCGCGATGAGTCACGTGTCGAATCAGAACCCGCTCTACCTCGAGGATTGCATGGAAGCCGACGCCGACGTTACCAATGCCCGTGGGAATCCGACGGCGGCCACGCAAATCGCCGAGCAGGCGCTTGCGCTGCTGGAGCATGCCGGTGCCACTCATGGTCTGCGGTACTCGGATCTTCTGGGCAACATCGCGGACTATTACAAAGGAGCAGGAGACACGCACAAGGGGTTCGAGTTCGTCGAGCGGGCGCTGACGGCGGCCGAGCGCAATGGTCTGGGCGATACCGACGCGGCGATGACCGCCGTGCACAACGTCGCCTCGAGCCTCATCGGCTTCGGCGAGCTCAAGGAAGCGTGCTCGCGCGAAGCCCGTTTGGTCGATCGTCTGCAAGCGACCGGGCGGATGGTGATACCGGCCATCGCCGTTCTCAACGGCACGTGCCTGCTGCGCGCGGGCGATGCGTCGGCGGCGCTCGTCTGGTACGACAAGGGGGTGAGCGCGGCCGTCGCGGAGCAGGACCGCGAGCTCGAGGCCTACGCGCGCCTCAGCCGTGCACGCGCCCTCATCGTGCTCGCCCGATTCGACGAAGCTGCTGCGGAGCTCGACCATGCGGCCGGGTCACAGTCCAAGTGGGACGGACTCGACGACAGCCGGGAGCCGCTGCGCATTCAGATCGTGCGCGGGGAGCTGCTCCTCGCCGAGCAACGCTACGCCGAAGCGGCCCAGACGCTGCGGCCGGTCATGGCGGCCATCCGCGCGAACTCGAAGAGCGTGGGCTCCTTGCTCGCGAGCGCCGTGCTGGATTCAGCCAAGGCAGCCTTCGCGCTGGGAGATTATGCGGATGCAGGGCGCTTCGCCCAGGAGGCGCTGACGGAGACTCGACGCAAGGCCCGCAATCCCGATGTGAGCGCCGACGTGGGCGAAGCATCGCTGATGCTCGCCAAGGTCCAAAAGGCCCTCTACGATGCGTCTGCCGCACACGGGGCGGCGCATCAGGCCGCCGTATCACTCACCGCCTCGCTGGGCGAGGATCATCCGCTAACGCGCGAGGCGCTTGCCCTGGAATGAGAGGGCACGTCGCGGCACTCGCGCGACGACGCTCTTGTGCACCGGGGCCGCAGCCGCCGGCGCCACGCCAGCCTCGCTTCCGGGCTCGAAAACGTCTAGATGACATACAAGAAACGCGCCGATCATGATCAGGCTGCGCGCGTTGCCCGGTGTGGCGCATTTCGGCACAATCGGTTGCGCGGCCATCACAGGCTCCGGGGCGGGGTGGGGGAGGCGGCAGATTATGTCCGAAGACGGGCCGAATACTCTGGCAGAGGCCGACACCCCGGAAGGTCGGGGCGCCAACGCGAAGCTATTCGCCTCGCTCTACGCGGATTTGCGTCGACTTGCGGACCGGGAGCTGCGGCGCTTTCCGTCGGCGGCGGTGAGTCCCACGACGCTGGTCCATGAGGCCTATCTGAATCTCGCCAGTCGCGACGGCCTGAGCTTTGCAGACGAGCGCAAGTGCTTGGGCTATGTCGCGCGTGCGATGCGCGGCGTACTCATCGACTTCTCCAGACGCCATCAGGCGGTGAAGCGTGGATCGGAGTTCAAGATCGTGGAGCTCAATACCCAGATCGGCGAGGAACTGAGCGACGACAAATCGCTGACGCGGCTATCCGGAGCGCTGGATGAGCTCGCGCAGCACGATCCCTCTCTCGCCGAGCTGGTCGACCTCAAGTACTTCTGCGGGTTCTCGTTTGCCGACATCGCAAGGTTTCGCGGAATTTCTGAGCGCACCGTGCAGCGTGACTGGCAAAAAGTGCGCCTGCTACTGTACCAGCACATCAACGATAATGGTTCTTGAGCGGAGGGTGCGCTTCGGCCATGGCATCATCGGCGAGAATGACGATGATGTTGGGTGGACGACGCACGACATCGGCCGCGATAGCGGTGAGCGGGCGTAGCGCCAGAGCCAATGCCAGCGCTCACGATGCCCACGTGGCCCGTGAATTGGCACGTCCGCGTCTGCCCATGATCGTTCGTCAACACCCTCTTGTCGGTGTGGCAGCCCGACAGCGCCATGACCAACGGTGCGGGCAGTCATCCGCTCGGCGTGCTACCACCCGCTCAGCGGTCGCGAAATCAGACTGATTCTAAGGAGTACTGTCGCGTTTGAGCGCCGCCTGTCGCTGAGCGATGAGCTTGCGCCGACCCTCTGGCGACACCTGCGCGAGCGCTTCGATCAACGTATCGCCGGCATTATCCAAAAGGCGATTCCAGCTTTGCTGCCACGCCAGGAAGGCGCTACGAACCGCTTGCCGATCGAAGGGCTCTGCCACTATTTGGCGCTGCAGAGCAGCCCTCGCCTCGGCGAGTTGCTTTGCCGACTGCGCGTAGAGCGGAGCTCCGCGGGTCATGACGTCGCGGAATTTCGCGGCGTCGGACGGCGGTAGGCTCGCCTCGGCATTGGCGAGCGCGCGCGCCAAGCTGGTGGACATCGGAGAAAACCCTCGCTCGCCATGATGCCGAAGCACGTGGCCGCCGATGATCGCGAGCAGGAATACATTGAATAGGAGTGACGCCGTCAACACGATGCCGCGTCGCCTTCCTGATTGCGGTTCGTTCATTGGCATCTACCCAAGATCTTCGAATAACTGTAGAGGATCCGGTTGAAGGAATGTCAGGACGCTTCGCGTCGCAGGCGCCCCCGTATACAATGAGCCAATCACGAGGCCGGCGACAAGGACGGCACACACGCCGCTTGCGAGCTTGAATCTGCGAGGTGTGGCCACCTCACGGAACCATCTCGGCATCCATCCGAAGACGGATGGATGCGGACGCTGCGCGTTTGAAGTTGCAAGCCGAATCGCAACAGCGGACTTCAGTCGCTCCAGCGCCGCACATTGCTCGGCCGGCGAAACTTGGTTTTGAGTCGACGCTTCCAGGATCGCGGCATCCAGAATCCTCGCCTCCGAGAACACTCGGCGCGCTTGCGCAGAGACGGTCAGCAGCCTCTCAGCGGCCGCGCGCGAGCGCTGCGGCCAACGCTGCAAATCCGCGCCATAACTCTCGGCCAGCACTCGGAATCGTCTAATAGTCAGCATGCTCGGCTCCTCCTCAGGAGTATCTTGCCCGCAGCGATTCGCGCAGGGAGGTGCGCGCGCGTGCGAGATGGCGCTCCACGGCCTTGGCCGATACGCCCATGATGCTGGCTGCTTCGGCCCCTGACATTCCCTCCTCATATACTAGCGCCATCGCCGCCCGCTGAGACGCGGGTAGGGCTTTCATCGCTCTCGCGAGTGCGCTATCTCGCTCGTCAAGCTCCAATTTGTCCTGAACACTCGACGTCGGGTCGACGGGCTCGAACCCTTCTGGCATGGCCGCAGGCCGGATCCGGCGGCGGTGATCCAGGCACATGTTCATGACGATGCGGTAAAGCCAGGTCGAAAACCGGGCTCGACTCGGTTCGAAGTGCGTGCTTTGTTCCCAGGCCCTCACCATCGCCTCCTGAACGATCTCCTCCGCTATGGACGTGTCGGAGACGACTTTGCACGCGACTCGCAGCGCAAACGATCCGTGACGGCTGACGAGCTCACCGAAAGCACGCCGATCCCCGGCGGCGGAGGATGCCATGAGATCCGCATCCCCCATGGTCGTATAGCACCGCCGGTCAGCCATGGCCTTCTGCCGACGGCCAGCGCGGGATGCTATGGCAGCGAGCGACACGACACATGGCAACGAACAGGGCGCATTCCGAAAATCCAAGCGCTCCTCGCAGGGGCTGCGTGCGAACAAAGCACATGCCAAATCCCATGATACGCACGTCGCGGCGAGATCCCCCGTCCAAAATACCGTACCCACTGGTGCGCTCCCCCCAGGGCGCTCGCCGGCAGCTAGCGCGCCCCACCATCGGACATCGTCGTCATCCCGGCTGGTGCTCGCCCCGGCGAGAGAGCACCTCCCATGGTGTGATACGCATCGGGCGCCCCAATCAACTGTCTCAGCAGTTCCCGCCAGGAGCGCGCGCGGCACGCGTCACGCGCGATGGCAGTCCAGCCATGACCGAGAATCTTGATCGGATTGAGGCTCCCGATCGGATGCACGAGACCGTACCTAATCGGCGTCCCGCGCTGCTCCTCGGCAAATGTGCCGAAAAGCCGGTCCCAGATGATCAGAATGCCGCCGTAGTTGCGGTCGATATATTCCGGGTTGGAGGCGTGGTGCACCCGATGATGGGCCGGCGTGTTGAGCACCCATTCGAGCGGCCCGAGTCGTCCTACGAGGTCCGTGTGCAGCGAGAACTGATAGAGGAGGTTGATGGACATCATGCCGCTGACCGCCAGCGGATTGAATCCCAGCAGGTACAGGGGTATGTGGAATAGCCACGTCCCTGACAACAGTTCCGTGCCGCTGAGGCGAAAGGCGCTCGCGAGGTGAATGTGTTCGGGCGTGTGATGCACCAGATGTGAGGCCCACAACCAGCGAACCTCATGGCTGGTACGGTGCATCCAGTAGTAGGCGAACTCGACGGCCAGGAAGAGCAGCGCCAGACCCCAGGCCGTGTTCAAGGGGACGGTCGCCAGGCGATACGACCAGAGATAGAAGGCCAATGAGCCTATGACCGCGGAGCTCAGCACCCGGAGCGGCATGCGCAGCGCGAGGACACCGATGCTGCTTGCCATCTCCCGCCAGGGATAGGATCGCTTCTGGATCAAAAGATACCAGCCGATTTCGAGCGCGATGGCGCCAAGAATGAACCAACGCAGCGAGTAGCCGTATAACGGGTGAGCGTGCATTGGGTCCTCTCCAGGAGTTGCGGGGTGGGGGAATTCGTCCCGTTGATACGCGGCATCCGCGAAATTCCCCCCTTGCGGGGCGATCAGAAGCCCCTCGGCTCGCGCTTGCGGCGCCGCAAGCCGGCGGTCACATGACGCGCGAGAGCACGATGAGCGCGAGCCCGGCAAGAAAACTTCCGAACATGGTCGCGAGCAGCGTGGATGTGCCCGCCGGGGCGGTGCGAAATTCCTTCCAGATGAATACGCCCCAGATGGCCGCGATCATGGTGGCACCTTGGCCCAATCCGTACGAGATCGCAAAGCCGGCTCGTCCGGATGCAATGAGATTGAGGGTGGTGCCTGCGCCCCAGATCATGCCGCCCAACACCCCGGTCATATGCGTCGGCAGGCTCCCTGCGAAATAGTCGCGGAAGCTGACGGGGGCGCCGGCCAAGGGTTTTTTCATTGCGAAGACGTTCCAGACGAAGCTGCTGAGCAGCACGCCCACGGCCAGCATGAAGACCGCGGCATAGCAGCCCAGCTTGCCGGGCGTTGCATGAGCGGGATCCGCGTACATCGCCGCCGCCACGAAGCGATAGAACAGCCCCATGAACACGCCGCACGCCACCGACAGCAACAAGCCTCTGGCACTGCTCCTGGCTTCACCGCCGGGCGAGCCTGCCGCCAATCGGCGGTACGCCAAGGCATCCAGAATGATGGCGAGGATGACCAGGGAAACGCCGCCGGACAGCAGCGCGACGTTGCCGATGGGGGCGGCGAGGTAGTTCATGATGACGCCGATGATCAGCGCGAGTCCGATTCCCACCGGAAAGGCGACCGCCATGCCCGCGGTGTCGATGGCGGCGACGAGCAGGATGTTGGCGAGATTGAATATTGCGCCGCCCGCGAGCGCCGCGGTGAGGGAGGCGGTCGAGGCCTGCGCGAGATCCGGGAAAAACGCGCGGCCTTCGCTGCCGCCGCTCCCCAGCGTGACCCCGAATGTCAGCGTGACCAGCACCACGCCCAGCGTGTAGTCCCAGTAGAACAACTCGAAGCGCCACTCGGGGCGTGCGAGCTTGCGGGTGACCGCCCACGAGCCCCAGCAAAGCATCGTGAGCACGCAAAACACCACGGCCAGCGGATAACTATGCACGACGAACATGAATCTGGAATCCTTGCGCTACGCGACCTGGCTTCTCGATCCCGGCTGCTCGTTTTTGCGCCGCATCCATTCTGTCTCGAAGTCGACTCGGCGCGGAAACGACTTCTGCGTGCCGATGCGCGTGGTCGACAATGCGGCGTAGAGATTGGAGCGTGACAGCGCTTCCCGCTCATCGAGGCCTTCGGCAAGAAACACCGCCAGACTCCCGATGAATGCATCCCCGGCACCCGAGGTGTCGACGCACGTGACCGGAAAGGCCGGCACGTGTCTGTGCCCTGCGGCATCGGCCACCAGCGAGCCATGGGCGCCCAAGGTGATCACCACCCGGCGAAACCCCTTGCCGAGCAAGATGGCGGCGCTTGCGGCCGCATCCGCTTCCGAACGCACCGGCCGTCCGGTGAGCTGTTCGGTCTCGCTCTCGTTCGGGATCAACAGGTCTGCACCGCTGAGCTCTGCCGGCTCCGCCGGGATGGCGGGCGCTGGATTCAGGATGCAGCGGATATCGTGAGCGCGCGCAAAACGGATGGCATGACAGGTCGTTTCGAGCGGAATCTCGAACTGCAAGATGATCGCATCGACGTTGCGTAGATCTGCCGCCGCGGCGTCGACGTCGGCGGGGCTCAGCCGATCGTTGGCGCCCTTGACCACGATGATGCGGTTTTGCCCGTTGGGCTCGACGAAGATCGGCGCGACTCCGGTCGGAGCGCCCTGTGCGGCTTGGACGTGCGTCGTGTCGATGCCGAAGGAGGCGAAGTTCTCCATCGTTGCCCGCCCGAACAGGTCGTCGCCGACCTTGGCCACCATCAGCACCTGGGCGCCGCAAAGGCGGGATGCGACCGCCTGATTCGCGCCCTTGCCGCCGAAACCCATTTCAAAGTTCCTGCCGAACAAGGTCTCGCCCGGACGCGGAAAAACGTCGGTGAACGTCGTGAGATCCATGTTGGCGCTGCCGATCACGGCAATGCGAGGTGAGCTTGTCATGCGGTTACTCCGATGACCCCGGGCTCAAGCGGCCGCGGCCATCAATTGCTTGAACAATCCGGAGGCCCCGATCCGGAAATTGCTTGCCGAGGCGCTGCGCGAGCCGGATCTCTGCTCATAGA
>Ga0335075_10005115_pt1 | contig 20398 bp, 19 predicted proteins | sample Lox_Sample_24_FD_206723 | JGI IMG/M metagenome (GOLD analysis project Ga0335075, IMG submission 206723) | Soil microbial communities from Loxahatchee National Wildlife Refuge, Florida, United States - Lox_Sample_2.4 | ecosystem: Environmental > Terrestrial > Soil > Wetlands | place: USA...
CCAGCGTGAGGTGGCGCGTCTGGAGGGCAGCCTCATCTGCCCGGAGGGTGCGGCTTGCTTCGCCGCCGTACGGCGACTGCGCGCATCCGGCTGGCTGTCGGGTAGCGACGAAGTCGTCGTACTCAACACCGGCGCGGGGCTCATATACCCGGAAACCATGGCAACCAGGGCGGCCCCGGCCATGGTCACCAGCCGGACCGCGAACGAGTGATCTGCGGCAGTTACATTCCGCGCGTGCCGTCGGCGAGTTCTCTGAGGATGTCGATGTGGCCGTTGTGCCTGGCCGTCTCCTCGATCAGGTGAAACAGGATCCAGCGAAGCGTGACCGGCTCGGTCCGCCAGGCCAGGACGCCCCGGGACGGAGTGTCCAGGGGCAGGGACGCCACCAGGTCACGGTGCCGGGCGCAGACAGCCTGGTAGTCGGCCAGCAACTGAGCGAGCGGCACCTCGACCGCGATCCGGAACTCGCGATCGGGGTCATCATCGGTCCACGGCGCGTCGATCGCGCCGCCGAGCAGCGTTTTCTCGAGCCACGAGCTCTCCACCCAGCGTACGTGGCTGACCAGGCCGGAAATCGTCATCAGCGGTGAGCCAGGCAGCGGCGCCCGGCGGGCGTCCGCGTCCGACAGGCCCGCGCACTTGGCGTGCACGGTGCCGCGGGCGTAGTCCAGCATCGTAGTCAAGATCGTGCGCTCGTCCCAGCTGGGCGGGACGTCATCTGGCCGACCGGCAGAGATCGACTGTGAAGCTGGTTCTGAAGTCATGTCATTCCTATGCTGAGCAGCGACGGCACGCCGAGACTAAGGCGCCGGGACGGGCCCGGCAACGCATTTTCCGTCCTGGCCAGCTTCAGGTAGATCCGGGATCTTACGATATTCGGTCATGGCGGGCCGGTCCTGAGCCGGGGAATTACCGTGGGGGGCGTGGACGACCCAGCAGTCGTTGCGGCAATCGCGGCGGGCGAACTGGACGGCCTGGCCACGGCCCTTGACCGGTACGCGGCCGCGCTTTATGACTACTGCTACGCGCTGGCACCCGCGGCCGCCGCCGAAGCGGTAGGGGACACGTTCGTCATCGCCTGGTCGAGCATCGACAGGCTCCGCGACCCGGCCAAGCTCTATCCCTGGCTGCAGGCCATCGCCGGCAACGAGTGCTTCCGCCGCGCCCTGGTGGGCGGTCCGGCCGAGGGGCAGGCCTGGCCCACAGTCCCCGCGCCGGAGCCGGCGCTGCCGCCGCAACTTCCCGGGCAGGTGCTCAGTGCCTGCGCGGACAACACGTCCGTCGGCCGGGCGTACCGGGTCAGCGTGACGTACCGGGCCGGCCCTTTCGGCCGAGACGGGTTCCCGAAGGCCGGCTCCCGGCCGGGGGCACCGGGGCCGGGCGCACGGCGGCCGGGGGCACCGCGGCCGGGGGCACGGCGGCTGGAGGCACGGCGGCTGGAGGCACCGCGGCCGGTCCTGGCCGGACGCCTGCCGGGAGCCCTCCGGCGGCGCCGTCCCGCCGTCGGGACCGTCGTGGGGCTGGCGGTACTCGCGGCGGTGGTGGCGGCCGCGTCCACGGTCCTCGCGGGCCTGCCGTCCAGCGGCCCCAGCCACGAGCGGCTGGCGGGAGGCGCGGCACCGGCACCCGAGTCTGGCGGAGCACCTGGGCCTGTCGTGTACCTGCCGGCCTCGCCGGTTCCGTCCCCGGGCGGCGGCCGCTCCTCTCCCGGCGCCCCGCCCCCCGAGGGCGCGCAGTTGCCGGCCAGCGAACTGGCCGCGGGCGGCGTCCTGCCGCAGGCGATGGCGGGGGTGCCAACGACCGGGACCCTTGCGAGCCCGTCCGTGGTGCCGACCGCGACGGTCACGCCGGGACCCACGCCCTCGGGTCCGCCGGTCCCTGGCGTACTGTCGGTGGGCCAGACTCAGCTCAACTTCGTCTCGATCGACGGCGGGGAATCGATCAGGACGTTCGTCATCACGGCGGAGAAAGGCCCGGTCACCGGCTACACGATCGTGGTTCCGGCCGGCCTGCCCGGCAGCCTGACCGTCTCCCCCTCGTCTGGTTCGCTGGCCGAGGGCGACTCGGCCACGATCACGGTGACCGCAGCCGGCACGGAGCCGTTCGTCGCCAGCCTGACCGTGAACCCAGGCGGCACCACCATCGCCGTGAACGTGAAGGTAAACCCCTCAGCAGGGAAAACCACGTCGCCCCCATAGGGACTCACCGTCGCCCAGGTATCACCCAGATCAGGTGACGCCGCCTCATCCAGTCCGCGGCAACGCTGGTTAACAGCGGCAGACAAGCCGTGCTGGGGCAACCCCCAGAGACTGTGAGGACCTCGTCATGGTGCGCATCGAACACGGAGTGGAAGAAACAGAGCGCTCGCCGGGCATCGGCCGGCGGGTGGGCGGCGAAATTGAGACGGTCGGCGTGGCCCCCGTACCCGAGGACCAGCGGACGCAGAAGCCGTGGCAGATGTTCATCGTCTGGCTGATGGCCTCGGCCTCGGCCACCACGCCGCTGATCGGGCTGCTGCTGTTCAAGTTCGGGCTGACGTACATGATCGCCGCCATCGTGGTGTCATTCCTGATCGGCTTCATCCCGGCCGGCCTGTTCTCGGAGATGGGCCGGCAGGTGCCGCTGAGCGGGCTGGTGGTGGCGAGGAAAACGTTCGGCTGGGACGGCTCGCTGCTGTTCTCCGTCCTGTTCTCGGTCGTGAACCTCGGCTGGTTCGGCCTCAACACCGCGGTCGGCGCCTCGATCCTGGCCTCGATCACGCACTCGTCGGTCTACATCTGGGATGTCGTGGTCGGCGGGGTCCAGGTCATCCTGGTGCTGTTCGGGATGAAGTGGCTCGAGCGGTTCTACCGCTACACGGTCCTGCTGCTTATCGCCGCCTACCTGGCCCTCAGCATCTACCTGGTCATCCACTTCACCTTGCCCTACCCGCACCAGACCGCGCCGATGAACTGGGGCTTCGCGCTGAGCACGGTGCTGACCTTCTCGCTGCTTGCCTGGACCTACAAGCTGTCCACCACCTCGCGTTTCGCCAGGCCGTCGACCCAGACCGGAGGCACGCGGGCGTCGTACTTCCTGGCGCCTTCGGTCGGTATCATGCTGGCCGTCCTGGTGTTCGGCGTGCTTGGCGCCTACTCCCAGGAATCCACGGGGAACTGGAATATCGCCCTGCTCGGCGCGCACATCAGCGGCTGGGGTTTCGTGGCGGCCTTCGGCGCGGCGCTGGCCGTCCTGCACACCAACGCGATGAACCTGTACCCCTCCACGGTCGACCTGCTTGTCGCGCTCAACAACGTGCACAAGCCGATGCGGTGGGAGCAGCCGGTGGCCACCATCGGCCTGGGGGTGCTCGGCACCGTGCTGGCCATCGCCGGAATCCTCAACCACGTCCAGACGCTGATCAGCGACGCCGGCGACATCATCATCCCGTTCACGTTCGTCATGCTGGTGGACTGGATTTACGTGCAACGACGCCGTACCCCGGCGTCGGCGTTCTTCCAGCCGCCGCGCAGCGTGAGCGACCGCGCCGTGCCCAGCGCCATCGCCGCGGTGGCCATCGGGTTCGCGTTCGGCTTCTGGGGTGATCATTTCATGCCCAGCGTGTTCTATAACGACCTGCCGCTGCCGGTGGTGGCGGCCGTGTTCGCGGCCATCCTCTATGCCGCGGCCGCCGCCCTCTGGCCGCCGCCGCAGACGATCAGGCCCGCGGCGCCGGGAACCGGAACCGGAAGCGGCACGGATTCGTCGATCACGCGGGCCGGGAGCGCGTGATGGGCGGCGGATCGCCGCAGGCAAGCCTGGGCGACCCTGACGTATCGGACCCGGCCGGAGCCGCAAGCCGGCTTGAGGGCGCGGCCGCCGCGTGGCGTGACGCTGACCCGGATCCGGTGACCCGCGCCGAGCTTGACGAGGTGCTTAAGAACGCGGACACCGCCGCGCTGGCCGAACGGTTCGACGGCGAGCTTGCCTTCGGAACGGCCGGCATCCGGGCCGAGATCGGTGCCGGGCCGATGCGCATGAACCGGCTGGTGATCGCGCGGGTGGCCACCGGCCTGGCCCGGTACATCGAGGCCAGGGACCCGGCCGCGGCCACCGCCGGCGTGGTCATCGGCTACGACGGACGCACCAACTCCGCGGTCTTCGCCACCGACGCCGCCCGGATCTTGTCCCGGGCCGGCATCAGCACCTCGCTGCTGCCGCGGGCGCTGCCGACCCCGGTGCTTGCCTTCTCGGTGCGCCACCTGCACGCTGCCTACGGGGTGATGGTGACCGCCAGCCACAACCCGCGCCAGTACAACGGGCTCAAGGTCTACGTGCGTGACGGCGGGCAGCTGCTGCCGTTGGCGGACGCGGAGATAGCCTCCGCCATCGGCGCGGTGGACCCGCTGCACCTGCCCCAGGGCTGGGCCGAGGGATCTTTCGCGTTCCGCCCGGCGGACGAGGCCGTCGATGCTTACGTGGCGGCGGTGGCGGCCCGCGGTAGGCCGCCCGCGGGCTCAGCACGGCTTAAGGTCGTGCACACCGCGCTGCACGGCGTCGGAGACGCCACGTTCCGGGCGGTACTGGCCACGGCCGGCTGGCCGCTGCCGACACCGGTGGCCGCCCAGCAGCAGCCCGATCCCGCATTCCCGACCGCGCACTACCCGAACCCCGAAGAGCCAGGCGTGCTCAACCTGGCCCAGGCCACCGCCGAACGGGCCGGCGCCGACCTGGTGCTGGCCAACGACCCCGACGCCGACCGCGTCGCGGTCATGGTGCCCGGTCCCGGCGGCTGGCAGACGCTCACCGGGGACGAGCTTGGCGCGCTGCTCGGCGACGCGGTACTGACCCGCCTGGGCCAGGGTGATCCCGTCGAGGATCCCGGCGGGCTGCCCCCGGTCGTCGCCACCACCGTGGTCTCCGGTTCGCTGCTGCGCCGCCTGGCCCAGTCGGCGGGCGTGCGGTGCGTCAGCACGCTGACCGGATTCAAGTGGATCGCTCGCGCGGGAGGACCAGACGCGGCGCTGATCTACGGCTACGAGCAGGCCCTCGGCTACGCCGTGCGGCCGCATCTGGTGGCGGACAAGGACGGCATCAGCGCGGCGCTGCTCGTCCTCCAGCTGGCCACCGCCGAAGCACAACAAGGCCGCACCCTGCTCGACCGGCTTGACGACCTGGCCCTGGCGCACGGCCTGCACCTGACCCGCCAGCGCACGCTGCGGGCGGACGGCGCGGCGGGCCTGGCCCAGCTTGACGACGCGCTCGGACGGATCAGGAGCGACCCGCCGCGTGTGCTGGCGGGCCAGCCGGTAACGGTGACCGACCTGGGCCAGGAGGCCCCCGGCGTGGTCGACCTGGCCGGCGGTCACGCCGAGCAGTCCCCTGACCGGCCCATCCCCCCGGCCGACGTCCTGATCTGGCACGCGGGCAGCGACGCCCGCGTGATGATCAGGCCAAGCGGCACCGAGCCCGAGCTCAAGATCTACGCCGAGGCGGTCTGTCCCGTCGCGACCCGGGCCGGGCTTGGCGCCGCCAGGACCGCCGCCGCCAAGCGGGTCGAACAGATGTTGTCGCAGGCCAAGGCAGCCCTCGAGGCCGCCTGGCCGGCCGGCGGTGCTGCTAAGAGCAACGGGAAAGGACCGGCATGATGGAAACCGTCAGCATGACCCGGGCCGAGCTGGCCCGCATCATCGACCATACGCTGCTCGAGCCCGAGGCCACCGACGCCGACGTGGTCCGGCTTTGCCGGGAAGCCGGACTGCTTGGCGTGCACTCGGTCTGCATTTCGCCGTCCCGGCTGCCGCTCGCCCCCGGGGTGCTTGCCCCTGGCATCGCGGTAGACTCCGTGGTCGGCTTTCCGTCCGGGGCGCACCCGGCCGCGGTCAAGGCGGCCGAGGCCGCGGCCGCGGTGGCGGCCGGGGCCAGCGAGGTGGACATGATGATCGACCTGGGCCTCGCGCGGGAAGACCGGTGGGCGCCGGTGACGGCCGAGGTGGCGGCCGTGCGGGCCGCGGTCGGCCCCGGGGTGGTGCTGAAGGTCATCATCGAGACCGCGGTCATCGGCCCGGCCCGGATCGCGCCTGCCTGCCGGGCGGCCGAGTCCGGCGGCGCCGATTTCGTCAAGACCTCGACCGGATTCCACCCGGCGGGCGGCGCCACGGTGGAGGCGGTGCGGGCGATCGCCGACGTGGTCGGCGGCCGCCTGGGCGTGAAGGCCTCGGGCGGGATCCACACCGCCGACGCGGCGCTGGCCATGGTCGCGGCCGGCGCCACCCGGATCGGCGCCTCCTCGACCGCGGCCATCCTCGACGGGCTGCGCCCGCGGGCCGAATCGAGCGTGAGGGGATGACCGTCATGACTAACGCGGGCGCCGGAGACGAGAGGCGATGACAGACGTGGCTGACACGAGCACAGGGGACGACGAGCGTTTCGATGGGGTTGGGGTCATCAGGGTAAAGCGCGACGGCGGCGAGCTGAGCCGACGCCAGATCGAGGACCTGATGCGGGCCTATCTCGACGGCGCGTTCGCCGAGGAGCAGATGGCCGCGCTGCTGATGGCCATCGTGTGGCGGAGCATGACGCCAGATGAGCTGGCCGCCTGGACGGCGGCGATGATCGCGTCCGGTCAGCGAGCCGACCTGTCCGGCCTTGGCCGCCCGACCGTGGACAAGCACTCGACCGGAGGTGTGGGCGACAAGCTTTCCCTGATCTTGGTGCCGCTGGTCGCCGTCTTCGGCGCCGCCGTGCCGCAGATGTCCGGGCGAGGGCTCGGCCACACCGGCGGGACGCTGGACAAGCTCGAGGCGATCCCGGGATGGCGGGCCGACCTGGATCAGGCCGAGATGCTGCGGGTGCTCGACCAGGTCGGCGGCGTCATCACCGCGGCCGGCGCCGAGCTGGATCCGGCCGACCGGAGGCTGTACGCGCTGCGCGACATCACGGCCACGGTCGAGTCGATCCCGCTGATCGCCAGCTCGATCATGTCCAAGAAGATCGCCGAGGGCACCGGGAGCCTGCTGCTTGACGTCAAGGTCGGCAGCGGGGCGTTCATGACCGATCTCGGCCAGGCCCGGCAGCTGGCCCAGACCATGACCCAGCTCGGCCAGGCCCACGGCGTGCGTACCGCTGCCATGATCACGGCCATGGACACGCCGCTCGGCCGGGCCGTCGGCAACGCCGTCGAGGTCCAGGAGGCCCTCGACGTGCTGGGCGGAGCCGGCCCCGACGACGTGCGGGACCTGACCATAGCCGAGGCCGAGGCGATGCTGCTGCTGGCCGGGATCGACGGCGACCCGGCCAAGGCCCTGGCCGACGGCCGCGCCCTTGACAAGTTCCACGCCATGATCCGGGCCCAGGGAGGCGACCTCAGCCAGCCGCTGGCACAGGGCGGGACGCTCGGAACCGTCACCGCGTGGCGAGACGGGGTGGTCCGCCGCCTGGACGCCCGGGCGGCCGGGATGGCCTCATGGCGCCTGGGAGCCGGGCGGTCACGCCCGGGCGAAAGCGTGTCGGCGGCCGCCGGAGTCATCTGCCAGGCCAAGCCGGGTGAGCACGTGGTCACCGGCCAGCCCATCGTGGAACTGCGCGGTGACGACCCGGCACGGCTCGAGGCAGCCCTGGCCGAACTGGCCGGAGCGATCGAGATCGGCGACGATCCGCCACCCACAGGGCCGCTAATCCTCGAGCGCATCGGTTTTGGCGGGCTAGGTGAACCACGGTCCGTTAGGTAAAATTAAAAAACTTTTTCTACGAAACGGTCCGTGGTTCACCTGGCAGGTCCCTGGTGACCAGAGATATCTCGCTACGCGTGGCGGCGGTGAAGACGGCCTCGACGCGGGCGAGGAGTTCCTCGAGCGTAAGCCGGCCCTGGGCGAAGTGCTCACGCAGCGCGGCGGCGGCGGCTTCCCTGTCGGCGTCGCCGATCCGCAGGTCAGGTGCTGAGGCACCGTCCCGAGGGGATCGCGGCGGGCTCAGCCGGTAGAAGCGGAGCGGCCGGTTCGCGACGATCTCTTCCCGGTCCACGGCCACAAGCCCCTCCGCGCGCAGCCGGTCAAGCGCGGTGTAGAGGGTTCCGGCCCGCAGCTTGACCCGGCCGCCTGAGATCCGCCTGACGTCGGCGATGATGCCGCGTCCGTGCTGGCTGCCGTGCGCCAGCGCGGCCACGACCAGCAGGGTCGCCTCCTGGAGCGCGCGCGTGGGCACGAAGGTTACTGCTTGACAAGCACGGGACGGTAGTAGCGCCAGGCCTGCGGGGTGAAGATCAGCGCCACAGCGACCAGGCCCAGGGCCCAGACGATTGCGGCGGCGATCATATCCGCGGGGGCGTAGGTAGCGGCGTGCTCGGACAGGTTGCCCAGCATGAGCAGGCTGAACAGGCCGAGGCTGGCCGCGGACAGCAGCCGGGCCCAGTCCTCACCCCGGCCGTTGGCCCAGGCCAGCCATAGCCACATAGCGATCGCGACCGGGGCGGCGACCAAGACGAAGACCTGGTGGGTCGTGGCGGCGTGCGCAGCCGTCGGATACCGGGCCGCCACCGCCGCGCGGACGGTGCTCGCGGTCACCACTACGGTGATCACCGCGGCTAGCTCGGCGGCCGCCCCGGCCAGCATGAGCTTGACCGCGGCCCGCACGGCGCGCGGACGGGCCGCGGCCGGCCAAAGCCGCATCCGGACCGCGCCCCTGATCAGGTCCCACGCCTCGGCCCAGCCGACCCGCGCCTGACCTTCGGACGCCGTAGCCAGCAGCACCGCCAGGATCTCGTCCTCGCTGTCGGCCCGGAACGACCGCGGGTAGCAGGCCAGCACCCGCCGGTATCCCCGCTCCAGCCGTTCGGTGTCTGCCGCCGCTTGCCTGCTCATGCCACGCCTCCAGCCAGTCCCGGGCGGAGCCGCGTCAGCGCCGCCGTCGCGTTCGCATGCAGCCGGGCCGCCTCGGCGGCCAGCACCTTCGTCCCCTCCGGGGTCAGCAGGTAGTACCGGCGCAGCCGGCCCTCCACGACCTCTTCTCTGTCCACCCCGATCAGCCCGTCCACCCGCAGCCGGTCAAGCGCCGTGTACAGCGTCCCGGCCCGCAGCTTGACCCGGCCGCCTGAGATCTGCGCCACCTCGGTGATGATGCCGTACCCGTGCTGGGCGCCGTCGGCCAGTGCGGTCAAGATCAGGAACGTGGCTTCCTGCATTGCCCTACTGCTCATACCGTCGTTATATACCGATGAACTATCTGTGTCAACGGCGGAAGCCGCCCTCGCTGTTGATGACCTGGCCGGTGATCCAGACCGCCTCGTCGGTGACCAGCCAGGCGATCAGCCGTGCGGGGTCGTCGGGGACGCCCCAGCGCCGCTGCGGGAAGTGGCGCCTGACCTCCTCGTGGACCTCGGGCGGCGCGTAACCGGTGTCGACCGGGCCGGGATTGACCGCGTTGAGCGTGATCGGATGGTCGGCCAGCTGATCGGCCAGCGTCTTGGTGATGGAGGCAAGCGCGCCCTTGCTCGCCGCGTAGGCGACCTCGCCGTTCATCGGGCCGAGGTCCTGGCCTGAGGTCATGAAGATGACACGGCCGCCGGGCCGGCCGTCGTGCCGGGCGGCGAAGGCCTGGGTGAGCAGGATCGTGGCCCGGGTGTTGACGGCCCAGTGCGCGTCGAGCAGGGCGGCGTCCAGCGCGCCAAGCGGGCTGTCGCCGCTGCGAGCGTGATTGCAGACCAGGATGTCCAGGTGACCGCAGGCTTCGGCGGCCGCCTCGATGAGCCGGGCCGGAGCATCCGGCCGGGCCAGGTCGAGTTCGAGGTGGTGGACGCCGGCGTCCGGGACGGCCAGGGCGGACCGCACGCCGCCGACCACGGCCTCGATTCCGCCGGGATCGCCGCCCCAGGGCTGGTCACGGTCATGCGGGGCGTAGTGGTGCAGGAACAGGCTGGCGCCGAGCGCGGCCAGCCTGCGGGCCACGGCGTACCCGATGCCGGCGCGCCGGCTAACGCCGGTGACCACGGCGACCCGGCCGCGCAGCGGGAGCGGGTCGCGGGGGCCCAGGCTGGGTTCGTCTGGGCTGGGTTCCATGGGTGTTCCTTCCCCGGGCATGCGCCGGCGCCAGCGTGGGTATGAGTTCAGACCAAAGGTACTCATGTCGGTTTATGTATTCGTTCGCTGCGCATCGGCCTAACGGCCCGCCCGCAGCCGGAGGCCATATGGACGAGAGTGAGAATTCTGGGGCGAGCGGGGGTGAGGGCTTCGCGCTGAACGGTTCCAGGCTTTCGGCCCGGGAGGCCGAGGTCATGTCGCTCATCGCCGACGGGCAGACCAACGGGCAGATCGCCGCTCGCCTGTTCCTGGCCGAGAAAACGGTGAAGAACCACGTCAGGCGGATCTACTCCAAGCTCGGAGTGGGCTCACGGCCCGCCGCCATCGCCTACTGGCGCGCCGCGCGCTGACCCCACACGCCATGCCCCGCTGAGCCGGAGACCATCTCCAGCGGGCGTTCAGGTTATTCTCAGCGTGAAGGGCGAGAATGTTTAGCATGGACACGCTGACCGATGCGCGGCAGCGACCTGATGCCCGGCTGCTCGTCGTCGAGGACGAGCCGAACATCCTTGAGTTGCTGTCCGCGAGCCTGCGCTACGCGGGTTTCGACGTCGTCACGGCGGCCGCCGGAACCGAGGCGGTCCAGGCCGCTCAGCGCCACCGCCCCGACCTGATCGTCCTTGACGTCATGCTGCCCGACATGGACGGGTTCGACGTCATCAGGCGCCTGCGCGGGGGCGGAGCCCGCATCCCCGTCGTCTTCCTGACCGCGCGGGATGCCACCGAGGACAAGATCCGCGGCCTCACGCTTGGCGGCGACGACTACGTCACCAAGCCGTTCAGCCTGGAGGAGGTCATCGCGCGGATCCGGGCCGTGCTGCGCCGCACCAGGGGGGACGGTGTCGAGCCGACGCCCAGGCTCACGTTCGCCGACCTCGAACTCGACGAGGAGAGCCACGAGGTATGGCGGGGCGGCGAGCAGATCCAGCTTTCCCCTACCGAGTTCAAGCTGCTGCGGTACTTCATGAGCAATGCCAACCGTGTTCTGTCGAAGATGCAGATCCTCGACCACGTGTGGGACTACGACTTCCGCGGCGATACGGGCATCGTCGAGTCGTACGTGTCGGTGCTGCGCCGTAAGGTGGACAGCAAGGAACCACGGCTGATCCACACCCTGCGCGGCGTGGGGTACGTGCTGCGGCTCCCTTCTTCTTAGGCGTACGTTCGGTCATGGCAGAAGCGGGATCGGGTTACCAGGCGGCGGGGCCGCGGCGGGGGCTGCGTGGCCTGTCCGACCGCATGTCGCTGCGGGCCAGGCTGATCACCGCGCTGCTCGCGCTGGTCATCGCCGCGGTCGCCGCCATCAGCATCAGCGGCGTCTGGGTGCTGCACTCCTACCTGACCTCGCAGGACGACAGAGATCTGACGGCCGTCTACAACAGCCTCATCATGAGCCGGGTGGAGCAGCTGGCGCCCGGACAGAGCGTTCCCGTGCAGGGGTACAACAACATGCTGATTGGAGTCGAGACGCCGGGTACCCCGCTCAGCGCGTCCGGCTCGCAGTCCCAGTTCTACGGCGGCTATAACCAGGTCCAGTCCCTCCCGGCCGTGTCCACCGAGCAGCTGTTTGCCGCCGCGCACAGCGGGAAGCCGGTGACGGTCGCGGCCCAGTCGGGCCCCAACACGTGGCGGGTGATAGTGTCGCCCGTCACGCTGGTCAGCAGCGCGGGCACCGAGCAGGGCACGCTGGTCGTCGGCGCCGACCTGGGCAACATCAACGCCACGGTCGGCAGCCTGGCCACGACCGTCCTGATCATCGGGCTGATCGTGGTGTGCATCCTGGCGATGGTCATCGTGGTGGTGGTGCGGGCGAGCCTGCGGCCGCTTGTCGATATCGAGGCGACGGCCGGGGAGATCGCGGCCGGGCACCTGAACCGGCGGGTGCCTGAACGCGACCCGCGCACCGAGATCGGCAGCCTCGGCCGGTCGCTGAACATCATGCTGAGCCAGATCGAGACCGCGTTCCACGCTCAGGAGGAATCGGAGGCCGCGGCCCACCAGTCAGAGGAGCGGATGCGGCGGTTCGTCGCCGATGCCAGCCATGAGCTGCGGACGCCGGTGACCGCGATCCGCGGCTTCGCCGAGTACTACCGCCAGCGCGGCGGCATGGTCCGGCACTGGGACCAGGAAGAGGCGCTTGGCGCCGCGGGTGCGGACTTCGCGGGTGCGGACTTCGCGGGTGCGGGCTCCGCGGTCAACGGCGACGGCTCGGCGGAGGCGGGGCTCGAGCCCGCGGACCTGGACCGGATCATGCAGCGGGTGGAGAAGGAGGCAGCCCGCATGGGGCTGCTCGTCGAGGACCTGCTGCTGCTGGCCCGGCTTGACCAGCAGCGGCCGCTGGCGCACCAGCCGGTCGACATGCTGTCGCTGGCCGCCGACGCGGTGCACGACGCGCGGATGCTCGCGCCCAACCGGGCCGTCGACCTGTCGGTCCAGCCGGGGGCGGCGTTCCTCGTGGTCGGCGACGACGCGCGGCTGCGGCAGGTCATCGGGAACCTGATGAACAACGCGCTCACGCACACCCCGGACGGGGTCCCGGTCCAGGTCTCGCTCAGCATCGGGACCCTGGACCCGCGGGGCGACGATCCGACGCCGGCCGTTGTCCTTGATGTCACCGACCAAGGGCCCGGGATGTCGCAGGAGCAGGCGCGCCGGGTGTTCGAGCGGTTCTACCGCGCGGACCAGGCCAGGACGCGGGCCAAGGGCGGCAGCGGGCTGGGCCTGGCCATCGTGGCCGCGCTGGTGGCGGCACACGGCGGTGTCGCATCGGTCCGCACGGCACAGGGCCAGGGGGCAACGTTCCGGATCACGCTCCCGCTGGCTCCCGAGGCGCGGGGCGATAATCACGATGACGATCCCGACGCGGCCGACGATCCAGGGGTGTTTGGCGATTCCTGGGCGGTGGATGAGGCGGCACGCCTGGAGGGGTGACGACCGGCCAGCCGCTGGCTTAGGCGGGGAGCGCGGCGCGGGCCGCGGACACCACCTCGTCCCGGTACGCGGCGCCGAACAGGCAGGCGTGTACCAGCAGCGGGTGCAACTGGTGCAGCGGGACCCGGGACCGCCAGCCCGCCGCGAGCGGGGCCGTGTCGTTGTAGCCCGCCACGATCCGGTCCAGGCTGGGCGCCCCGAACAGGGCCAGCATGGCCAGGTCGGTCTCGCGGTGACCGCCGTGTGCCGCCGGGTCGATGAGCCAGCCCCTGTTACCTGACCACAGCACGTTCCCGGCCCAGCAGTCGCCGTGGATTCTGCTCGGAGGCTCAGGCGGCCCGGCCAGCGAGCCGATCCGGTCGACGACCGCCTCCACCAGCCGCGCGTCCTCGGGCCGCAGGGCACCGGCGTCGACCGCCCGGCTCAAGAACGGCAGCAGCCTGCGATGCGCGTACCACTGCGGCCAGTCCCCCTGGGTCGGGGTGTTGTCAAGCGGCAGGCTGGCGATGTATCCCGGCCAGGGCGCGCCGAAGCCATCCGCGCCGGCCGCGTGCAGCCGGGCCAGGTCGGCGCCGAACCCGAACGCCGCCTCTGGCGTGGCCGGACCGGGCGGGATCATCGAGATGACGAGCGCCTCCGGGCCGACGGCGAGCACCTCAGGTACCGGTACGGCGGCCGCCTCGCCCAGCCAGCGCAGGCCGTTCGCCTCGGCCGCGAACGCGCCTGCGACCTCCTCGGCGGCCGCCGCTGCGTGATCGCGGGACGATCGGTGGTCCGGCACCGTTCCGCGGTCCGGCGCGACGGCCTTGGCGAACGCGCGGCGCCCGCCGGACAGCGTGATCATCAGGTGCTGGTAGCCGTGCTGGGTGCCGACGACGCGCGCGTCACGGACGGGCAGGCCCGTCAGCCGGCCGACCCGGTCGGCCTCGGAACGGGTCATGCCGGAGCGGCGGGGCGGCCGAGCAACTCGGCCAGCCGGGCGGCGACGACCGGCGCGGCCGCGTCGAGTAGGTCGAGCACGTGTCCGAATTCAGCCTCGTCCCCGCCGTACGGGTCGGGGATTTCGCCTTCGCCGCCGCCGGTCTCGCCCAGCCCGCCCACCTCGCCGAACAGGCGGATCCTGTCGCGGTCGGCCGGACCGGCCATCCGCCGCAGGGCCGCGAGATTGCGCTCGTCCATGGCCAGGATCAGGTCATGGCCGGACAGCCAGGAATCCTTGAACTGCCTGGCCCGGTGGCCGGAGCCGTCGTAGCCCCGCCCGGCCAGGGCGGTCCGGGCCTGCGCGTCCATCGGCTCGCCGACGTGCCAGTCCCCGGTGCCCCCGCTGTCCAGCGTGACCACCGCGGCCAGCCCGGCCCGGGCGATATGGGCGCGCAGCACGCTCTCGGCCATCGGTGACCGGCAGATGTTCCCCAGGCAGACCAGACAGACCCGGTAGGGCGCGCCCGGCACTCGCGGCGGCGGCAGCGGCGCCCCTAGCGGCACGGACCGTGATGGTGAAGCCATGACACCAGGATGCAGCAGTGTGGCCTACTCGGCGCGGCCTACTCGGCGGCCGGGTGCGGCCTGCGGGACAACGCGGGTTGCGCGGCCCGTGCCCGGGCCGGGTAACGGTCGGGGCCGAACCTGGCATCGAGCCTTCTGGCCACCCGGCGGCCGACACCCTGCATGGGCCGTTCGACAAGCAGGTAGGTCGCCGAGCACACCGCGAGCAGGATGGCCACGAACAACGCGTCGACCAGCACCTGCACCCCGAACGAGTTGTGCGCCGTCCAGCCCAGGTGCCGGTAGATCTCGATGAGCGGCGGGTGCAGCAGATACACCGAGTAGCTGATCAGGCCGAGCCAGGTCAGCACCCTGGGCCACCTGACGTGCCGCAAGGCCAGCCCGGCCGCGAACGTCAGGCCGGCCAGGAACAGCGACACGAAATACTCGCGCTCCCAGATGGCCGTGGGCTTGCCGTAACCGCCGATGTGGTGCCACAGGCCGGCTGCCATGGCCATCCCGAGCACGGCGACCGCGATGGGGACGGCCTTCCGCCAGGGGTACTGGCCTTGTTCGGCTCGGTACAACATCGTCCCGGTGAACATGAGGGCCAGGATCGACAGGGCCTCCCAGGGAAGAAGCCAGCTGCCGTTGAAGGCGAGCAGGGTAAGCCCGACTATGGCGGCCAGGACCGCTCCCACCATGCGCGGCATGCCGCGCATGGCCACCGTGACGGCCAGCCCGGTGAGCACAACCAGGTCAGCGACGAGCGCGATGATGCGCGGGCTCCACAGGTTGTTCGTGAAATACGCCTCAGGCAGCAGCCCGCCGAGCGCGACGGCGGCGGCGCCGAACGCGAGCGCGTACCTGCTGCTTCGGCGGTGCACCCTGGCCATGAACAGGGCCGTCAGCAGCAAGTAGAAGATCATCTCGTAGGACAGCGACCAAACCACATTGGGCAGGTTCTGGCCCGCGAGCACGTTCGACATCATCAGCATCTGAGACAGGACGGACGTCTCCGGGTCCGCGCCCTCGCCGCGCAGCGAGCCCATGTGCACGGTGTACAGAGCCAGCGCGATGCCAACGGCGAGCAGGTACAGCGGGTAGAGCCGGAAGATGCGGCTGACCCAGAAGGTCCGCACGCTGCCCTTGCGCTCCAGCGACGCGGGCACGATGTACCCGCTGATGATGAAGAACACGAAGACGCCGTAGGAGCCGGGGTCGATCCACTGGTAGACGGGGTTGTTCAGGCTTGACGGCACGAAGTAGCCGAAGTGATTGAACACCACGGCCAGCGCGGCCAGGCCTCGCAGCACATCCAGCCAGGCCAGCCGGCGACCTGCCGCCGCTGCGCCGCCCGCCGCTGCTGCTGTGCTGGCCGCCGCTGTGCTGGCCGCCGCTGTGCTGGCCGCCGCTGTGCTGGCCGGGGAGGCGCCGGCCGGGGAGGTGCCGGCCGTGGCGGGGTGCGGCATCCGAGGCGCCACAGTCGCGGGCGCCGACTCCGCGCCGTCAGGAGACGCCTGCTTTGCGTCAGTGCTACTTATCCCCCCATCACCGTCATAGGCCCCCATGTGCCGCCCTCAGACTCATCTTCGCTCTCCGCGTTCGATCCGAAGCCAGCCGTAACCGAAAAAGCCACGGCATACGTGCACCTCCCTCTTCCTGGCTACCACGGATCGTTCGGAATAATGATCGTTTCGCCCTCTTGTTGGGAACTCACAAGGTTCCCTCATCCGGCACCCAGGGTGGGCAGGGGGCGTCGTCCTCGATTGGCAAAGGGTCCGCGATTGCTGCTACGATCACAGCGTTCTCCACGCGCCGCTAGCTCAACTGGCAGAGCAGCGGACTCTTAATCCGCGGGTTCGGGGTTCGAGTCCCTGGCGGCGCACCCGTACTGACCTGGGGTTATACCCATTCTGGGCATCCCCGAGAAGCCCGTTTCCAGCCCATGTTTGCTCCATGTTTGCTCGCGTGTCGTGATCTTGTCGCGCGGGCCGGCTGAGGGCGCTGCGGGACCACGTCGGATGGCATTACTCAGCGTGAAACCGCGAGGTAGCCGCAGCCCGAGCGGCGGGCCGCGGCCGGCAGGAGGCGGGCCGCGCGCTGCTCGTTGAGCAGAATCCGCTGGTTCTGCAGGTGGTCCGTGGGTGCCGGGTACACGCACTCAGAATCGGATGCCGGTACTCGGTTTGTTGTGTGCCGTATCGGTTGCAGCGCGGACTGGTATGGCCTGGCCGGGGCGGGTGCACCTCGGGTGCATCGGAAGTACATCAAAAGTGCACGCCAGGTATATGGCGCCTGCTAGGAGGCGGTGCGGTGGCGGGCCTGCACGGACGGCTGAGACCGTCGCGTAAATGTTCCGGTCGTGCGGCCATGGCGTGGGAGGATTACCTGGTGCCGGGGAGCATGCTGGGCTCGGGGGTCAGCGACTATGAGTACCGGCAGCGGGTCCGCCGGTATAAGCCGAGTTCCCTGCTGCCGCTGATCGCGGCGGCCGCCGTCCGGTACAGGGAGCAGCAGTACTGGCTGAACAGCCCGTACCGGAAGTACACGCCGTGGGCGCTGGCGGACGCGGCCCGCGTGTCGCTGGCCTACGGCACCGAGTTCGGCCGGGCGGACGCGACGGACCGGGATCTGCTGCAGATCCTGAACGCGTACAGCCGGTTCGGGGATCCGTTTCTCCGGAACCATGACCTGCGCGCGTTCATGTTGCGGATGGCTGGAGAGCAGCTGACCTGGCAGTCCTCCGACTTCGAGGCACTGGCCCGGACGGCGGCCATCTTCGCCCGGACCCCGCCGCTTGAGCCGGCGGAATGCCTGCGGCCCGGCTGGGACACCGGCCTGTTCGGATGCACGCTGCAGGAGTACGTGGGGACCGCCCAGCTGGTTTGGGCCAGCGCGATCGCCTGCGCGGGACGCTTCGACCCGGCGCTGTTCGACACCGCCGACGGCAAGCTCATCGCCCGCCATGTCGGCCGGGACACCGTCGTCCGGGTCATCGATGCCCACTTCGCGATCGGCGCGGAGCAGTTCCGCGCCGAAAATGAGAGGGCCGCCGGCCGGGCCGGTCCGGACGATCACCTGCGCCGGTTCACTTACAACCCGCTGCGCGGCCATCCCCTGCTGACCGGGTTCGGCCCCGGCTACCTGTGCCCGATGCCCCAGCTCGCCTGGGCCAAAGCGACCCCGTGGGGCGTGTATTTCACTGGCCTGGGCCACTACGGCGACCGGTTCGCCCGGGACCTGGGGCACCTGTTCGAGCAGTACATCGGCCGGCAGCTGCGGCTGCTGGCCGGTGCGCAGGTTCTGCCGGAGATTACCTACTCATCTCGGACCGGCAGCCGCAAGACCGTGGACTGGATCGTGGTGCTGCCCGAGGTGGTGCTGCTGGTGGAGGTGAAGTCCGCGATCCCCACCGAGCCCGTCCGGCTCGGCACCCCGGATGCCGCCGGCGCGATGGTCAGCAAGATCGGCAAGGCGTTCACCCAGATCGACGTCACCGCGCAGCTCATTGCGGACCGGGACCCGGCGCTCGCGGCCGTGCCCGCGGACCGGCCAGTCCTCGGCCTGGCGGTCACCCTGGAGCCTTTCCATGTGGCCAACGCGCCGTTCAGCCTCCTGCCCGCCGCCCGCACGCCGGTCACCGTCGCGGACGCGGCTGAGATCGAGGTCATGGTCACGATCACCGGCACATCGCCAGGCAGCATCCTGCTTGAGCGAGCGGCCGACGAGGTGCGTTCCACGTGGTCCCTCGACACCGTGCTGAACGGCCACGCACGTAGCCGGAACCCGATCCTGGACGCTGCCTGGAACTCCTACCCGTGGGCGTCCGCCGTCCGCGCGAGCCGCTGATTTCCCCGCAGCACCTCCGGCAGCACAATGCAGGCATACGCGCGGGCGCCGCGTCCCCCTGCGGTCAGGCGGATTCGCGGTGCCCCGCTGGGTCTGGCATCCTCAACCGGATGAGCGGGAAAGACCAGCACTACCTGCCCGCGGCGCTGATCGGCGGCTTCGGCCAGCCGGCGGCAAGCGGGAAGCTCCGCGAGGCCAGGGTCGCGGTGCGCCGGAAGGCCACCGGCGCGGTGGACACCGGGTTCCCGAAGGCGGAAACGCTGGCCTACCGGCCGGGGATGTACCGCCTCGCCGCGCCGCCGGCGGGCGTTGACCGCGATGTCGTGGACAAGCTCTGGGACCCGGTCGAGAACGCCCTGCGCGACCTGGTCGCCCGGCTCGCAGCCCGCCGCCTGCAGCCAGGGGACGACACCCTGCTGTTCGACTACGCGGCGACCGCCGGCGTGCGTCATCCCTCGTTCGAGGACGTCGCGGCCGACTACCAGGCGCGGCACGGGCAGCCGGCGCCGCAGGGCGATGGCGTGCAGTACGCCCGCGTGCTCGCGCTCGGCAACCAGCGTCCGGTGATGCCGGCGTGGAGGTGGCGGGTGCTGCATAGTCCCGCGGACGCGCCCCGGTTCATGATCACCGACCGGGGCTGGATGTACGTCGGCATGGAGGACTGGCCGACCCACGGGCTGCTCCTCCCGATGGGACCGCGGGTCGCGATCCTCGGCTACCTCGATGACCCTGGCCTCCCGCCGCGCCGGCCCGCGTTCGAGGAGCACTTCGATCTGTGCCAGAGCACGATCGACTACCTGAACGCAGCGTCCTGGGATGACCCTTATATCGAGCTCCTGGTCGCCCATCCCGGCGACCGCAGCCGGCTCGCTGCCCTCCCAGACCACCGGAACCTCCGCATCAACACGCTCGGTCCCTACCGCAACCGCGAATCCTTCGGCCTATTCGACTGAGCGCACGTCTTCCTCAGACGCTGGTGGCGACCGGGTACGGCACTGGATGTCAGAGCCGCTGGGGACGGGTTCCGGCCCGGACCTGGGGCCTTGCCTTGGGGATGTGTACCGTCCGAACGGGCAGGCGTATTCAAGCAGTGCTAGAATTTCTTGTTGTGGAGCCGAGTCCGGCGCAGCGGTTCCGGGACATCCTGGCCGACCTCGCCCGGATCCCGGATCCGGCTGAACGCGCGGTCCAGGCCCATGAACTGCAGGAGGCCGCCAAAGCCTCGGCTGCGCATCTGCGCGCGGTCCTCGGGGGGTCGGTGGCGGAGCTGCGGAACCGGATGAGCCTTGCCCAGATCGCCCAGATGCTAGGAGTCAGCGTGCAGCGGACCAGCCAGATCGCCACCGGCAAGCACGGCGCCGCCCGGCCCCGGCCCAGCCTGATCTACGCCTTCCGGGTGCTGGGCGAGCGGCCTGGACGCTGGCACGGCGATCCGGGCGCCCTGCCCGAGGGCGGTTACCAGGCTGGCCGGATCGGCTTCAACCCCGGACCGAACCCCAGCCCGTATGCCGGGAGCACGCTCGAAGTGCGCTACGGGCCGATTCCCGATGACGGCCTCCCGGCGTACCTGCAGGGCTACACCACGGTGAACGGTATGCGCATCCGGGCGACGGCCTCCGTGCAGGCCGAGTTGTTCCGGGAGCCCGGCCTTGGGCGTCCGCCGCGCCGCTGACGTCGGGTAGCAGGATGAAGGTGAGCCCGTCTGCCTGGTGCGGGCTCTCGGGGATCGTGGCCGACGGCTTCGGCTGCGGATAATCAAGCGGGATGGATAAGATGCCGGATTCCGGAGGGGCGGGTTCGTATCTCGGCCAGGAGCTGGCCCGGCTGGACGTGGGGCCGGTGCGCGCCTGCTACTTGGTACCCGATCAGGACCGCGGCCGACTGGCTGAGGCGATCACCGCTGCTTCCCGCCGCTGGGGCGGGGTGACGGAGCCGGTCCTGCCGACCGGCCCGGACGGTTTCACCGACGAGGGGTGGCAGCGGATCGTCGCCGCGCTGGCGCCCGATGTGTACGTGTCCGTCGGCCTGGACGACCAGGCCCGCGCTGCCGCCGCCCGGCAGCTGGCCACAAGCGTGCT
>Ga0335075_10005116_pt1 | contig 20397 bp, 20 predicted proteins | sample Lox_Sample_24_FD_206723 | JGI IMG/M metagenome (GOLD analysis project Ga0335075, IMG submission 206723) | Soil microbial communities from Loxahatchee National Wildlife Refuge, Florida, United States - Lox_Sample_2.4 | ecosystem: Environmental > Terrestrial > Soil > Wetlands | place: USA...
GCGGCGTCAGCCGCCTGAACCGCCGGTCCGGCCATGCTCATCGATACCGCGGCTGTGGCAGCGGTCATCAGAGCCGTTCGACGCAGTGAAAACGACAGCACAATGTATATGAAGATATAAGGCCGCCCGCGGCAACAGAAACCCTCGGAGCGAGTTCTTATAGAGATCTTCAGCTTTGCCAAACGGGTCACCAGGATCACCGTCATCGGGGAGAGTTCATGCCAGACAGTCCTGAGCACGTGCCGGTCATCGCGGTCGCCAGCGGGAAGGGCGGCGTCGGCAAGACGACGGTCGCGGTCAACCTCGCCCTGGCCCTGACCGCGCAAGGGCAGCGTACCGGGCTGGTCGACGCCGATCTTTACGGCCCTGACGTGCCGCGGATGATGGGTCTTCGGCGGCGCGCCGATGCGCGCAATGTCACGCTGTTCGCCCGTGAGGGCGCGCCGGGTTCTCGGCTGCAGATGATCAGCCAGCACGGAGTGCAGCTCGCCTCGGCGGCGTTCCTGCTTGGCGAGAACCAGGGCCTTGGCATCGGCGGCGGCATCGCCCAGCTGCTTGCGCGGCGGCTGCTGGCCGACACGCAATGGGACGGCCTCGACTACCTGGTGATAGATCTCCCGCCAGGAACGGCGGACATCCAGCAGTTCGTCTTCGCCCTGTCCGGGCGTGCGCTGTATGCGCTGCTGGTAGTTACGCCGCAGGTCATGGCGCATCAGGATGCGCGCAGGCTCATCGCGCACCTGCAGCCGCGCCGCAGCGCCGCCGCGGCCAGGACCGAGGTCGCCGGGGTGGAGAACATGAGCGGGCAGGTCTGCCCGGAATGCGGCAGGCTCACGCCACTGTTCCCGGCGGCACCGGAGGCCGACAGCATCTGGGGCCTGGTCCCGAAGCTGGCCACCATCCCGTTCAGTCACCAGGCCGCACTGGACGCCGATCAGGGCAGGCCGGTCATGGTTACCGGTTCCGTGCCCGAGCAGGTGGCAGCCTACCAGCTCATCGCCGACCAGGTCCGCAAGCGGCTGGCTGATCTGTGAGCCCCGCGCTCAGCCGATAGGAGCAAAGCGGATTTCGTGTGCCGTGCCCGGCGCGCAAAATGCGAGCATGCGCTCGGCCTCGTGGGCCACCTGGTCGTGATCCCGGCCGGGCCCGAACAGCTCGACGGTGAGCGTGGCCGTCCCCTTGCCGGCGGCCAGCCGCCATATCCCGGCGACGAACCCGTCGATCAGGACCGATCCGGGGAAGATTCCGTTGATGGTGTAGAACCGCCTCAGGTCAGCCGGGCTGACCATGCGAGACCTGTCGGCGTGCGCGAGCAGCAGGTTATCGAACTCCGCCGCCAGCCGTACCGGTGCGGGCACGTCTCCATCGGGGCGGGGAGCCGAGGGCAGGTCGAACAGCTCGTTGCCTTCCTCGTCACGGAAGGTGACGAGGAAGGGCCGCAGTTCCTCCATCACCGGGCGCAGCCCGGTCAGCCCAGACCAAGCGGCCACGTCGCGGGTCGTGGCAGGGCCGAACGCCCCTAGGTACCGCGTCACCAGCCCGGCCAGGCCGGACGGCTCCGGCCCGGACCGGAGGCTGTCTGGGTCCGGTTGGGCCGCCGCTCCAAGCCAGTGCTCGGCCGAGGTGTGCAGCGACTGGCCGGCGCGGCCCCAGACGGCGCGCGGCGGGACCTGCACCAGCGGGATGTGCGCGCGGACGGCCTGGGCGAGAGCGGCCGGCGGATGGTCCGGCCAGCGCTCGGCGAGCGCCGCACCGAGCTGGCTGAACGTCATCGGCGCTGCTTCCACGAGCTCCCGCCCGGCCGCGCCCACGGCCGCGCTGTCCGCGCCGGCCAGCTGCCTGCCGAACGCCCCGCGCAGGCCGCGCTCGAGCACCGGCTGGAGCAGCCGGCGCAGCGGCAGGCAGTCCCGCGCCGATACCAGGTGGATGGTGCCGCGCATCAGCGCGATCCTCACCACGCCCCGATCGGTGATCAGCGAGGCCAGATCATCGGGCCGGAATCCGCCGAGCCGCGACCACAAGCCGTAATAGGGCGGGAACGGCGCCTGGGCTTGAAGACCGATCAGATGCTCTATGGTGTTTATCACCATGGCCCGCCTATGGCCGGCCTCATCGGGCAGCTCATGGCGGTCGAGCAGCAGCTGCCTGCCCAGCAGCGCCCGGTTAAGCGACCGTCGGCCCAAGATCTGACCGCTCACCGCTGGTAGGTTAGCAGCATCGCCGTCGGAGGACCGTATGGGCCGAATGTGGGGCAGCTACGACGCGGAAGGCTACCCTCTTGATATGAACCAGGAGGCAAGCCGCAGCCCTGCCAGCGCCACGCCGCGCGGGACCGGGCGGCAGCCGAGGAAACCGCCGGCCAGACCGTCGCTGGGCGGCGGAACGCCCGCCCAGGATCGTGAGCTGCGGGCACAGGGCCGGGAGACCGTCCGCAGGCTGCTCGAGGCGGGCATGATCGAGTTCGAGGATCGCGGCTTCCAAGGCGTTCGGGTCGACGACGTGGTGAGCCGGGCCGGCATTTCGCACGGCACGTTCTACCTGTACTTCTCGAACAAGGAAGACCTGTTCAAGGCGCTGATGCGCGACGCGCTGCACGACATGGAGATCGTGGCAGGCGACTTCCCGGTCGTCACCAGCGACGAGACCGGCCTTAAGGTGCTGCGCCAGTGGGTGCGCAAGTTCTTCAAGGCCTACGCGACACACGGAACCGTGCTCCGCACCCTTAGTTCGGCGAACGCGCCAGGGGAGATGTTCGGCGACGCGCTACGGCTGCTGTTTGGCATCGCCGAGGCCATGACCACGGGCATGACCGCCGCCGCGCAGGCGGCCGGGCGGCACCAGGAGCACGCGGAGCTGACCGCGTTCGCGTGCCTGATGATGCTCGAGCGGGTGAACTTCGTGATCAGCACGGAGGTCCGCCTGCCGGAGGAGGAGATGGCCGACCGGATCGCGGACATCATGTTCGCCGCGTTCGGCCTCAACTCCTGAGCGTTTCCATGATCATGTGCAGAAACGGGCAACTATTGCCCAAAAATACCCATGATCATGGAACGGGTGCGGAGGGGCGGAGGTTAGAGACGGCGGTGAGGGCGGTGAGGGCGGCTGGGACGTTGTGGACGCGGAAGATGCGGGCGCCGAGCCAGGCGCAGACGGCCAGGGCGGCGATGGTGCCCTCGGCGCGCTGGTCCACCGGCAACGACTCCACCGGCAGCGATTCGAGGGGCAGCGATTCGAGGGGCAGCGACTCCAGGGGCAGCGACTCCAGGGGCAGCGACTCCAGGGGCAGCGACTCCAGGGGCAGCGATTCGAGAGACGGGGCTAGGGTCTCGCCGATGAAGTCCTTGTCCGCGACCGCGGCGAGGACCGGCCAGCCGGTGCCGGTCAGCTCGCCCAGGCGGCGGGTGATCTCTAGTGATTGCCAGGTGTTCTTGCCGAAGTCGTGGGCTGGATCCACCAGGATCTTGCACCTGCTGACCCCTGATGCCACGGCTCGTTCGGCATAATCCGTGACGTAGGCGGTCAGTTCGCGCATGACGTCGCGGTACGCGGGCCGGTGCGGGCGGGTGCGGGGCGGCAGGCCGCCGGCGTGTGAGCAGACCAGCCCGATGCCATGCCTGGCCGCCACCTCGGCCAGCCGCGGGTCGGCGCCACCCCAGGCATCGTTGAGCAGGTCCGCGCCCGCCTGGGCGACCACCTCGCCCACTTCGGCGCGCCACGTGTCGACGCTGATCACCACGTCAGGGTGCCGCTCGCGCACCGCCGCGACCAGGCCCGCGACCCGCTCGATCTCCGCCGCGGGACTCACCTCATCGCCCGGGCCTGCCTTCACCCCGCCGATGTCGACGATGTCCGCGCCGTCGGCCACCGCCTGGCTGGCCGCGTCGAGCGCGGCGGCGAACTGGCGGGTGGCGCCGCGGTCGAAGAACGAATCGGGCGTCCGGTTGATCACGGCCATGATGCCGAACGAACCGGGGGTCCACTCCCGGCTGCCCAGCCGGAGGGTCCGGTGAGGTTCGGCCGGGCCGGGGTATCCCACGAGGTGGAGGCTATAGCACCCGGGCCTTTCGGCGAGAATCTCTATGTGCGATTTCTCAACGAGGCTGCTCCCGGGTATGACCTGACCTACAACGACGTCTTCATGGTGCCGGGCAGGTCCGGAATCGGGTCGCGGCTGGACGTGGACCTGGCCAGCGCCGACGGCAGCGGCGCAACCATCCCGGTCGTGACCGCCAACATGACCGCGGTCTCAGGGCGGCGGATGGCGGAGACCGTGGCGCGGCGCGGCGGCCTGGCCATCCTGCCCCAGGACATCCCCGCGGACGTGGTGGCGGACGTGATCGCCTGGGTGAAGTCGCGGGACCTTGTGGTGGAGACGGCGCTGACTCTCGGGCCGACGGACACCGCCGGCGATGCGCTGAGCCTGCTGCCCAAGCGGGCGCACAACGCTGTGGTGGTGGTCGAGGAGGGGCGGCCGGTCGGCGTGGCCACCGAGGCCGACTGCCTGGGCGTGGACAGGTTCACCCAGCTGAGGCAGGTAATGTCCGCCGACCCGTTCACGCTGCCTGCCGGGATACCGCCGGAGCGGTCCTTCGCGCTGTTGCATGAGGGACGGCACCGGATGGCGCCGGTGGTGGACGGCTCGGGACGTTGCCTTGGCATCATGACCAGGACCGGGGCGCTGCGTGCCACGTTGTACTCCCCCGCCGTCGACGCCTCGGGACGGCTGCGGGTCGGCGCCGCGCTCGGCGTCAACGGGGACGTGGTGGGCAAGGCCAAGCTGCTGCTTGACGCGGGGGCCGACGTGCTGGTGGTCGACACCGCGCACGGGCACCAGGAGAAGATGATCTGCGCCCTGAAGGCGGTGCGCGACCTGGCGCCGGCGGTCCCGGTGGTAGCCGGGAACGTGGTCACCGCAGCCGGGGTGGCCGACCTGGTCGAGGCGGGCGCGGACATCGTCAAGGTCGGCGTCGGACCGGGCGCGATGTGCACCACCCGGATGATGACCGGGGTCGGGCGGCCGCAGTTTTCCGCCGTGCTCGAGTGCGCGGGGCAGGCCCGCAGGCTCGGCGCGTTCATCTGGGCCGACGGCGGGGTCCGGCATCCGCGGGACGTGGCGCTTGCGCTGGCCGCGGGCGCCTCCAACGTGATGATCGGGTCCTGGTTCGCCGGCACGTACGAGTCGCCGGGCGACACGTTCCGCTCCCCCGACGGGCAGCTGTACAAGGAGAGCTTCGGCATGGCCTCGGCGCGCGCGGTGCGGCTGCGCTCGGCCAGCGACTCTCCGTTCGAACGGGCGCGCAAGGAACTGTTCGAGGAGGGCATTTCCTCTGCGCGCATGTACCTGGACCCCGTGCGGCCCGGCGTGGAGGACCTGATCGACATGATCGTGGCCGGACTGCGCTCGGCCTGCAGTTACGCGGGGGCACGGGACCTGGCCGAGTTCGCCGACCGGGCGGTGGTGGGCGTGCAGAGCGCCTCCGGCTACAGCGAGGGCATGCCAGTTTCGACGAGCTGGTGATTGTGGCGGGGCGCTCAGCCGGTGGCGTTGAGCCAGCGGACGGGGGCGCCGTCGGCGGCGCGGCGGAACGGCTCGAGCTCGTTGTCCCAGGCCGTGCCGAGCAGCCGGGCAAGTTGGTCCTCCAGCGAGGCGGCGCCCGCTTGCTGCGTGGCCGTCATGGCCGCGCGCAGCCGGTTCTCTGGCACCATGACGTCGCCGTTGGCAGCCGTGATCGCGGTGAAGGTGCCGAGGTCGGGTGTGTAGCAGTAGCGCACGCCGTCACAGCCGGGTGAGCTGTCCTCGGTGACCTCGAACCTCAGCAAGTTCCAGCCGGCCAGCTCGGACGCGATCGCTCCCGCCGTGCCCGGCCGCGCGTGCCAGGTGAGCTCGGCCCGCAGCGATCCCGGGGCGGCCGGCTGGCCAACCCAGGGCATGCTAACGGGCGCCCCCACTGTTCGGGCCACTGCCCACTCGATATGCGAGCAGAGCGCCGGGGGCGCGGAATGAACGTACAAAACACCATGTGCGGACACCGTGCCTCCTAAGACGAGTTTCGCCTTCCCCAGCGCCCTCGTCAGCTCGGCACGGAGTTCCCTACGTATTCTGCCTTATGCCCGCCGCCAACACCAGTTCTCCGGCCAGTAAGGCCGCGCGAATTCGCAAACATGACCAGGGCGGCGAGCACGGCGATGCCGACCGCGGTCCAAGGCACGTAGTCGCCTAGCTGGTCGTAGATTGTCCTGGCCGAGGCCGCGGGCAGCCCGAGCCGGACGGTGAGGACGCCATGCTGGGACTGGCCCATAGAGGCGAGCAGCCTGCCCCGGGCGTCGTAGGCGACGGAGTCGCCGGTCAGAGCGGCCTGGACCACCGGCCGGCCGGTCTCGGCCGCGCGCACCGCGCCGAGCGAAGCGTGCTGGTCCGGGCCCCATGTGCCCTGGAAGGTAGAGGTCTCCGACTGGTACACGATCAGCTGTGCGCCCTTGTCGGTGTCTACCCGGGCCATGTCGGGGAACGCGGACTCGAAGCAGATCAGCACGCCGATCGGCAGCGGGCGGCCTTCCCGGTCGGTGGCGTAGAGCAGGTGCGCGCCGGGCCCGGGGTACATGTTCGACGACGCGGCCCGGCTGATCTTGGTGAGCCAGCCGAGTTGCTGCCTGAACGGTATGTACTCGCCGAACGGCACCAGCCGTGTCTTGATGTAGATGCCCTTGATCCCGGTGGGACTGACCAGGACACTCCACTTCTCGTGGCCCTTCCCGGGCGGCGTGGTGTCCTGGTTGACCAGGAGGTCGGCGCCGTCCTTTGCGGATAGCGCCTCGAACTGGCGCAGCGTGGAGGCGTACTTGGCCTCGGTAAGGTCGACCCCGATGCTGCTCTCGCCCCAGACGATCAGGTCAGGCCGCGCGCCGGCCAGCATGGTGTCCCGGCTGTCCCTGGCGGTCAGCGTGTACGACGCGTTCGCGGCCAGGCTCGCGTTCTTGATGAAGCCGGGCTGCACCAAGGCGATCGTGACCTGCCGGACCGCGGGATTGGGCGGGGTGAGCGCGAACGTCAGCGGCCCGGCACCGACGCTGGCCATCCCGGCGGCCACCCCGAGGACGGCCAGCCCCGACCGCCAGGACGCTCCGGGCACGGCGGCCGCGCCGACCCGCGGCAGCGACTCGAGCGCGATGACGATGGCCACGTTGGCCAGTACTAGCGCGAAGCTGATCAGCCAGACCCCGCCGACCGAGGCGAGCGCGAGCACGGCGGGATGCTGCCACTGGCTGACGCCGAACACCGCCCACGGACCGCCGAATCCTTGCCAGGACCGCAGCCATTCGGTGAGCAGCCAGCAGCTGGGTACCACCACGAGCGCGGCCAGGGCCCGTGGCCAGCTCAGCGGAGGGCGCAGTAGTTTCTGCGCGGCCACCCCGAACGGCACCCACAAGAAGCCGAACACAATGGCGACAAGCAGCACCCCGGGCCCGATCTCGGGCGCCATCCAGTACAGCGCCGCGATCAGGTAACCGGCCCCCAGCCACCAGGCACGCACCCCGCCCTCGCGTGCGGTCGGCGACCTGACGATCAGCACCAGACCAGGGACCAGCCCGAACCAGGCCAGGTACTCGAAGTTGACGTCGGGGAACGCGAGCACGAGCAGGGCGCCGCAAAGCAGCATCACGCTGCGGACGGACCAGATCCACTTCACCGGCTTCGTCAGTGCGCTGCGCAGCCCCACCCTCTTATTGTCGGCCCCCCCGGTCACCGACGCGACACCGGCTTCCTTCTGGTTTGCTTAGATATGCCCGGACGGTGGTCAGTTCTCGCCGCGGGCAAAGATGCGCAGGAAGAACAGGAACACGTTCAGCGCGTCAAGGAAAATGGAGGCGGCGATCAGCGGCGCGTAGTTCAGGTCCGTGGTGCGCCGCAGCCGCCAGAAATCGACCGTCGTCAGGCCGGCGAAGATGACCAGGCCCAGCACCGAGTACAGCAGGTTGGCGTGCGGGATGTGCACGAATATGAGCACGATGCCGAAAACGATGAGGGCAATGAGGGCCAAGAAGCTCACCCGGGCCAGCTTGGACAGATCCCGCCTAGTGGTGTAGCCGACCGCGCCGAAGCCGGCGATGAACAACGCGGTGGCACCGCCGGCCTGCCAGAGCACCTGCGGGTCGGTGGCAGCGTAGTAGACCAGGATGGGTGAGGTGGCCAGGCCAAGCGCCACGCCGAACGCCAGGAGCAACACCACCGACCCAGTCCCTGACCTGGCCCGGCGCGCGGTGAAGTTCATCGCGATCAGGCAGGCGAAGGCGACGATGTACCAGACCAGGGCCCAGCCCTCCGACAGGTGCCGGCCCAGGTAGGCGCCCAGGGCGAAGAGGCCGGCCGTGATGGCCACGTACCCCATCGTCTGCCCGAACAGGGTGGCTGTACGGTCCCTGGTGGCCGTCGGGTAGGCGCCATAGGTCAAATCGCTCATGGTCTCTTCCCCTCCAACGAGAGGCTACGTGTTCTTGGCCAGCGCCGCGACGGCGCCGGTGGTCAGCTCGGCCAGGCTCGGTACCACCAGGCTGGCCAAGGCGAGCGCGTCGGGGTCCGGTGGATACCGCGGATGTGGGATCGCGATGACCCGGAGGCCCGCGGCGGCGGCCGAGCGGAGTCCGTTCGAGGAGTCCTCCACGGCGGCGCAGTCGTGTGGCGGGCGGCCAAGCTCAGCGGTCACGGCCACGTAGATGTCCGGGGCCGGCTTGCCGTGGTGCACCTGCTCGGTCGACATCACCACCTGGAAGCGGTCCCGTAGGCCGACGGACTGCAGCACGGTCTCGATCAGCCGTGGCGGCGAGGAACTGGCCAGACCGAGCGGCCAGCGCGCGGCGAACCGGTGTACCGCGTCCACGGAGCCGTCCATGAACGGCACGTGCTCTTGGTACCGCGCCACCATCCGATCAATGACCAGCGCTGCCACCTGATCGGGGGGCAGCCCGACGCCCAGATCCTCGCTCAGGTACCTGGCCCACTCCGGCGTGCTCATGCCCATGATGCGCCGCTGCGCGTCCGGGGACCAGTGCCCGCCCCGTTCGGCCACCAGCCCGCGGCGCACCTGCTCCCAGACCGGCTCCGAGTCGACCAGCACCCCGTCCAGGTCGAACACGACGGCGTTGATCGCCGCGTCTTTGATCACGGCGGCGCGCTAGGCGGCGCGGGAGGCGGTCTCGGTGAGCGCGCGGGAGGTCAGGACGCGGGCCAGGTGCTCGCGGTACTCGCGGGTGGCGCGGATGTCGGAGACGGCACTGCTGCCCTCGGCCGCGTGCGCGGCCGCTTCGGCGGGCGACGCCCCGCCGGCCAGGGCCGCCTCGACGGCGGTGGCTCGCAGCGGGGTCCCGGCCATGTTGACCAGCGCAACGTGGCCGCCCTGGACGGCGACGCCGACGATGGCCCAGTCGATCGCCCGCTGGGTGAACTTCTGGAAGGACCAGCCGCGGCCGCCGGCCGGGGGCTTGGGCACCCTGATCTCGGTCAGCAGCTCGTCCGGCTCAAGCGCGGTCTCGAACAGGCCTTGGAAGAATTCCCCGATAGGGATCTCCCGCGTGCCGTCGGTGCCGCGTGCGACCAGCGTGGCGTCCAGCGCGAGCAGCACGGCGGGCAGGTCCGAGGCGGGGTCACCGTGCGCGATCGAACCGCCGATCGTGCCGCGATGGCGGATCTGCGGGTCGCCGACCTGCCCGGCGGCGTGCGCGAGCAGCGGGACTTCGCGGGCCAGGAGGTCGGAGTGCTGGACGTCGTGGTGCCGGGTCAGCGCGCCAATGGCGATGTGCGAGCCCTGGTCGGTCAGGTAGGACAGGTCGCGCAGGCCGCCCAGGTCGATCAGCATCTCGGGCGCGGCCAGCCGCAGCTTCATCAGCGGCAGCAGCGAATGGCCCCCGGCCAGGTATTTCGCATCCTCCCCGTACTCGGCGGCCAGATCGCATGCTTCCTCGGCCGAGCTCGCCCGCTTGTAGGTGAACGACGACGGGATCACGACGATACCTCCGCTGTGTCTGCCTGGGGGGACGTCTCGGACGCCGCCAGCGCGGCCCTGACGATGTTGTGATAGCCGGTGCACCGGCACAGGTTGCCTTCAAGGCCGGTCCGCACCTGCTCCTCGGTCGGGTGCGGGTTCTCCTTCAGCAGCGACACGATCGCCATCACCATGCCCGGAGTGCAGAAGCCGCATTGCAGGCCGTGCTGCTCGTGGAAGGCGCGCTGCACGGGGTGCATGTCGCCGTTGCTGGCCAGGCCCTCGAGGGTGGTGATGTCGTGCCCGTTGGCCTGCGCTGCGAGCACGGTGCACGACTTCACCGATTCGCCGTCAAGCAGCACGGTGCAGGCACCGCAGGAGGTGGTGTCGCAGCCGATGTTCGTCGCGGTCAGGTCGGCTACGTCGCGCACGAAATGCACGAGCAGCATGCGGTCCTCGACGTCCGCAGTGATCTCCTTGCCGTTGACCGTCAGGTCGACCTTCACTGGTTACTCGCTTTCTGGGCCTCGTTGATCGCGTTCCATACCCGCTGGGGCGTGGCGGGCATGTCTATGTGCCTGACGCCGAGGTGGGATACGGCGTCGATGACCGCGTTCTGGACCGCCGGGGTCGACCCGATCGTCCCGGCCTCGCCGATGCCCTTCACCCCAAGCGGGTTCAGGTCGGTAGGCGTCTCGCTCGCGGCCAGCTCGAAGCTGGGCAGGTCCGGCGCGGAGATGGCCGAGTAGTCGGCGAGCGTGGAGGTCAGCGGGTTTCCGTCCGCATCATAAAGCACCTCTTCGAGCAGCGCTTGGGCCGCGCCCTGGGCGATCCCGCCGTGCCGCTGGCCCTCGGTGAGCACCGGGTTCATCACCGTCCCTGCGTCGTCGACGGTCACGTGCCGCAACAGCCTGGCCTGGCCGGTCTCGGTATCGACTTCCACCACGGACACATGGGTTCCGAACGGGAACGTCGGCCGTTCCTGAACGAAGCTCACATCCGCGATCAGGCTGCCGCCGCTGGTGTGACCGGCGACCTGGGCCCACGACAGCGCCGTATCCGGGTCGCCGCGCACTTGCCACAGGCCGGTGCCCGTATCGAGCACCACGTCGGCTTCGGCGGCCTCGAGCATCTCCGCGGCATGGCGCCGCGCCTCGTCCTTGACCTCGATCGCCGCATTGTGCACGGCCGAGCCGCCGAGCTGCAGCGACCGCGAGCCATAGGTGCCGACGCCGGCCGGGATCAGGTCGGTGTCGCCATGGATGACCGTGATCTGGTCCATCGGGATGCCGAGCTCGTCCTGCACGAGCATGGCCCAGGCGGTGTGGTGTCCCTGGCCGTGCGCCGAGCTGCCGGTGTAGACGATGGCCGTGCCGTCGTCCCTCACTTCGAGCTTGGCCGTCTCACCGGCATCCGGGTCAGGCGCGGTGATCTCGACGTAGGACGACAGGCCGATACCGAGTTGTCTTGGGCCGCCGTTCTCGCGCCTGCGCTGCTGCTCAAGGCGAAGCTCGGCATAGCCGGCCGCAGCCAGGGCCTTGTCGAGCGCTTCGGCGTAGCGGCCGGTGTCGTACATGGCGCCGGTCTTGGTCTGGAAGGGGAATTTGTCAGGGGCGATGTAGTTGCGCCGCCTGACCTCCGCCGGATCCATGCCGATCTCGGCGGCGAACAGGTCGACCGCGCGCTCGATGGCCGCCGTGGCTTCGGGCCGTCCGGCGCCGCGGTAGGCGGCGATCGGCGTCGTGTTGGTGACGGCCTGCCGGAACCCGGCCTGGACGTCGGGGATGTCGTAAACGCCTGGTGCCATCAGGCAGGTCAGGAAGGGCAGGAGTCCGCCGACACGCTGGTAGGCGCCGGCATCCTGGATGACGTCGAGACGATAGGCGAGGATGCGGCCGTCCCGGCTGCCGCCGATCTTAATGTGCTGCAGCTGGGCGCGGCCCTGCGTCATCGCGACGAGGTTCTCGCTGCGGGTCTCGGCCCAGCGCAGCGACCGGCCGGTTTTCCTGGCTGCCCAGGCGAGGGTGATCGTGTCCCGGTCGATGCCGATCTTGGCGCCGAACCCCCCGCCTACGTCGGGCACAACCACTCGGATCTGGTCGGGCGCCATGCCCAGGGCACCGGCCAGGATGAACCGGCTCACCTGCGCGTTCTGTGAGCTGGCCCAGACGGTCAGCTTTCCGTTCTCGTAGCTGACGGCCGTGGCGCGCCCCTCCATGGGGACGCAGGCGACCCGCTGGTTGATGATGGACTGCTCGATCACCACGTCGCATGCGTCGAACGGGGTGTCGTCGGTGGACACCGCGTTCTTGATGGCGATGTTGGTGCCGGCGGCGGGGAACAGCAAGGTCTGGTCGGCGACGGCGGCCGCCGGTCCAAGCACCACAGGCAGCGGGTCATAGTCCACGGCGACCAGGTCGGCTGCATCCTCGCCCTGGTAGCTGGTATCCGTAATCACCACCGCTACCGGTTCGCCCACGAACCGTACGGTGTCGACGGCCAGCAAGGGCTCGGCCCAAGGGCCGCCGAGCGGCGTCGGGCTGCCGTCCCACTCGCCTGAGCTCGGCGGCGGCGGGGCCAGGTCGTCCATATCTGCGACGGTCAGCACGGCGATCACGCCGGGCTCGCTGAGAGCCTGGCTGGCGTCGATGCCGGTGATGCGGGCGTGGGCCACCGGGCTTCGCACGAACGTCAGCCGTGCCGCGCCGCTTAGCTGCGGCGTGCGCACGTCATCAACGTAGACGCCGCCCGCGGTCAGCAGCCGCGGGTCCTCCGTCCGGATGACCCGGGTGCCCATGATGCTCATTCGAACCCTCCGCGGCTTACCACTCGACCTTCCTTCGCCAGCGAAATTACACCTGGTACGCCCCGGGAACCATTGCCGATCCCACAAAGCCGACTGCACGCAATTATGACCGAACCACGCAGACGGGTGACCAAGACCTGCCCAAATGGTTACAGGCCGGTTCATCTGGATGGGTTAGCGTCCATACCATGCTCGACGCTTCAAACTGGACAGCCAGGCTAGCCGAACTGTCCGAGCAGGCGCGCGTGCCCGGGGCGGTGCTCGGCATCTGGGCCGACGGAGAGGAGGCCCTGGCGGCCTGCGGGGTGCTCAACCGGGCCACCAGGGTGCGCGCCACCACCGACTCGGTATTCCAGGTCGGGTCGATCACCAAGCTGTGGACCGCCACCATGATCATGCAACTGGTCGACCAGGACCGGCTGTCCCTCGACACGACCGTCGGGCGGGCGCTGCCTGGCGTCCGGCTCGGCGCCGACGACATCGCAGACCGGGTGACGGTGGCGCACCTGCTCACGCACACCAGCGGGATCGACGGCGACATCTTCGCCGACACCGGCCGTGGCGACGACTGCGTGGAGCGCTACGTCGGCCTGCTCGGCCGGGCCGCGTCGGCGTTCCCGCCCGGCGCGGCGTACTCCTACTGCAACAGCGGGTACGTGCTGCTCGGCCGGATCATCGAGGTCATCGACGGCCGGCCATGGGACGAGTCGCTGCGGGAACGGCTGTGCTCGCCGCTGCGGCTGGCCAGGACGGTCACCCTGCCCGAGGAGGCGATCTTGCACCGGGCTGCCGTCGGGCACCGGGCCGACGGCGCCCGGGTCCGGGCCTGGGGGCTGCCCCGCAGCTTCGGCCCGGCCGGACTGATCACCGCCTCGGCGCACGACTTGCTCACGTTCGCCCGGCTCCACCTCGGTGACGGGATCGCGCCGGGCGGCAAGCGCCTGCTCAGCGCGGCGTCGGTGGCGGTGATGCGGCAGCCGCGGGCGGTGATCCGCGGATTTGGCGCGACTTCCGCGGCGGACCGTACCGGCGGCGCCGGCGGGGCTGACGAGGCCATCGGGCTGGGCTGGCGGCTGTGCCGGTGGGGTGACCGGACCATCATCGGGCATGACGGTGACACGATCGGCCAGTCCGCATACCTGCGGATTGACCCACAGGCCCAGGTCGCGGCGTGCCTGCTGACCAACTCGGCGGAGTCGGCGGCGGTGTACGGGCAGGTATTCAGCGAGGCATTCGAGGACCTGGCGGGCGTCGTCAGGCCCGCGGACCCCCGGCCGATGGACGGCGGCATCGCGGGCCTGAACCTCGGGCGGCACGCGGGCCGCTACGAACGCACGTCGCGGCGGTTCGACGTATCGATCCAGGACGGGCGGCTGCACCTGGCGGCGACCACGACCGGCGATCTGGCCACGCTCATCGAGGCCACGCCGGAGGATCTGATCCTGTATCCGGCGGACACCTCGGGCCTGAATTTCGTCTGCCGCTCGCACGACAATGAGCGGTGGACCCCGCTGAACTTCGGCCAGCTACCCGATCGCACTCCGTACCTGTTCCTGAGCGGCCGCGTCACGCCTCGTACCGTATGATCGGGCCTAAATGGGCCCGATGACCCGGATGAACAGCGCGGCGGCCATGGCGGGCGCGGCGGCCGGGATCGCCGGGCCGGTCGTCTTTACCGCCGCGTGGATCGTCGGCTCGCTGCGCCAGACCGGGTATCCGGCGGCTGAGATCCAGATCAGCGGGCTGGCGGCGCCCGACGCAAGGGACCCATGGATCATGGTGGCCGGATTCGTGGTGCTTGGCGGCTGCACGGTGGCGTTCGGCGCGGCGCTGCGCGACGCCCTCGGCGGCCAGGACCCCTTGGACTGGTGGACCCCACGGCTCATCCAGGGCGCGGGGGTGCTGACGATCGCGCTCGGCCTGCTGCGCCGCGACCACATGCTGCTGCATCCGGGCAACGTCTCCTGGCACAACCACGCGCACGATGTGATCAGCGCGGTGATATACGTCGACCTGGTCGTGGTCCAGGTGCTGCTGGCCGGGCGGTTCGGCCGCGACCCTCAGTGGACGTTGTGGCGGCCGTGGTTGCTGGCCAGCGGCGCGGCCACCGGCGCGGCGCTGATCGCGTTTTCCTCGGACACGTCGGCAAACTGGGCAGGCGTGCTGCAGCGCGTCGCCGTCACGATCCCCTTGGTTGCCATCGCAGCGATCGCGACCCGGCTGCTCAGGACGCCTACTCGGACCGGTGAGCGGTGACCCGCGGGTGGTCCCTCCAGGCGGGCATGGTGGCCATGTACTCGAGTGTCTGGCGCTCGATCTCCTGCCTGCTCGCGTCGGGGTGGCGCCGGGCCTGCCAGCCGACCATCCGCTCGAAGCGTTCGTCGAAGGGCTGCAGGGCACCGGTCTCGTCCGTGCAATAGCCGCAGTAGCGCCCGGTCTCGATGGGCATCCCGCAGCTCTGGCAAGTCTGGGTTGTGGTCATGTCAATCCTCTCCAGGTGGTTCCAGGGCCGCCAGGTCCACCAGGGCCCGCAATCCGGCGATGAGGTCATCGGCCTGGCCCGGCGGCATCCGGGCCAGGGCGCGGGCCAGGTGGTCCAGGCCGAGGACCTCGCGGTCTCGGCGCAGGGCCTCTTGGCCGCCCGACGTCAGCCAGATCAGCGTCCGCCGCCGGTCGGCCGGATCGTCCTCGCGCTCCAGCAGGCCCTGGCGTTCCAGGTGGGTCACGATCTCGCTGATCACCGACTGGGCCCTGGCCATGTGAGCCGCGGTCTCGCCGACGGTGAGCGGGCCAGCCAGCGCCAAGTGCTCGAGCACCCCGCGAGACGCGCCCGCAAGCTGGCTCCTGGGCCCGTCGCGGCGGTGAAAGGTCAGGTAGACGGCCCGGAAGAGCTCGGCGAACCGTTCGGCCCTTCCCCGTTCCTCGGTCACGCCACCAGGGTTGCGGCTGGGTAATCCATCGTCAATCCCGATGGACTACCCAGACGGGGACCGGCCTAGCGGGCGGGCCACGCTCGGCGCAGAATGTTCCTTCAGATCTGCGACAGGAAAGTCACGCACATCCCGGGCGACGAGGAGGATTACGCTGAACGCTGCCGCCGGCGAGACGGTTTCCGTGATCGCGCTGGTGGCCGTGCTGGCGTGGGCGGTGATCCGGCCGCGCGGCTGGCCCGAGGCGGTCGCGGCGGTACCGGCCGCGGTCATCCTCGTCGCGGCGGGCGCGATCCCGGCCGGCGACGCGGGCAACGACGTCAGGCGGCTCGGCCCGGTCGTCGGGTTCCTGATCGCCATCTTTGTGCTGGCCCATCTGTGCGACGACGACGGGCTGTTCCGGGCGGCCGGCGCGTGGATGGCCCGGTCGGCCGCCGGCCGGCCGCGCAGGCTGCTGGCCCTGGTGTTCGTGACCGCGTCGGTGACCACGGCCGTGCTGAGCCTGGACACCACGGTGGTCCTGCTCACCCCGGTGGTGTTCGCCACCGCGGCCAGGCTGGACGTGCGGGCCAGGCCGCACGTGTACGCGTGCACGCACCTGGCGAACTCCGCGTCGCTGCTGCTGCCCATCTCCAACCTGACCAACCTGCTCGCGTTCGCCGCCAGCGGCCTGGCGTTCGGCCGGTTCGCGGCGCTGATGGCGCTGCCGTGGCTGGCGGTCATCGGGGTCGAGTACGCCGTGTTCGGCCGGTTCTTCGCCTCGGACCTGGCACCGCGGGCGCAGCGGGATCCCGGGGGCCCCGACACGGGACTGCCGGTGTTTACCTTGACCGTGGTTGCCCTCACCCTGGCCGGATTCGTGGTCGCCTCGGCGGAAGGTGCGAGCCCGGCCTGGGCCGCCCTGGCCGGCGCGGTAGTGCTGACGGCCCGCGCGCTGGCCCGGCACCGGACCACCCCGCTTAGCCTGCTGCGCGCCGCTGACCTGCCGTTCGGCGTATTCGTGCTCGGGCTGGGGATCGTGGTCGAAGCGGTGGTGCGCAACGGGCTCGGCGGCGCGCTGCGGCCGCTGCTGCCCGGCGGGACGTCGCTGCCCGCGCTGCTTGCCATCGCGGCGCTGGCCGCCGCCCTGGCCAATATCTGCAACAATCTGCCGGCGGTGCTGGTGCTGCTGCCGCTGGCTGCCCCCTCCGGCGCTGGGGCGGTGCTGGCCGTGCTGCTCGGCGTCAACATAGGCCCGAACCTCACCTATACAGGCTCCCTGGCCACCCTGCTGTGGCGCCGCACCCTCCGCCGCCACGGGTCGGCGCCGGACCTAGGGGAATTCACCAGGCTAGGGTTGCTCACCGTGCCAGCCGGGCTCGCCATCGCGGTCGTGGCGCTGTGGGCCGGGCTGCGGGTCATGGGAGGCTGATCGGCGTTGACTGACGCGGGCACCACGGAACGTTCGGTATATATATGGATTTGTGAGGGGACGTGGCGTGCCAGTGTGGACGCGGCCCTCAGCCTGGCGCCGGTCCCGGCGAAATTCACTCTGCTGCACGTCACGTCGGCCGCGGCCGCAGACGCCGCGCACGGCGCCTACCTAGGCCTGCTCGGGCGGGGCGGGCGCGACCCCGCCCTACGGCTTGACGAGCTTGGCGCCGCGTCGGCCGCCGACCTGCTTGAGGCAGCCGCGCGCCGGCTCGGGCGCCGGTGCGAACGCGTCGAAATTCATGATCAGGCCGAACGGGCCGTGGTGGCTGCGTGCGCGGATGCTGACCTGCTCATCGTGGCGCGAGACGGTGACCGGTCCCGGCTTGGCCCGAAGAGCCTGGGCAAGGCCACGCGGTTCGTCGTGGACCACGCCGCCTGCCCGGTCCTGCTCGTCTGGCCCCAGCCGGCGCCGGATGTCGGCACCATTCCCCCACCGCCACATCATCGTCACCCCGGCGGCGGGTAAGCGGGAAACCCGGGCGGAGAACGGAAACGGCTTGTAGCATCTCACTCACGAGGTGTAGCGAAGGGTTGCTGACATGGCCGAAACGACGAGTGAGGCCCGCGTGATCGCGCTTGACCGGCTGTGGCCGGGCGAAGCCGCAAGCCGCAGTGGCGACCTGCTGGATATCGCCTTCGGCTGGGCCGACGTGACCAGGCTGCGCTACCTTGTGGCAGGTCAGTGCGCGGCCGCCGGGCTGAGCGGATCACGGCTTGATGACTTCGTCCTGGCCGTTCACGAGATTTCGGCCAACGCGATCATGCACGCCGGCGCGGGCGGCAGGCTGGTCCTGAGGCAGGCGGCCAACGGGCTCCGCTGCCTCATCGCGGACCACGCCTACGGCGGAGACGATCCTGAGCCTGGAGGCTGCTGGGTTCCCAGGGCCCGGGACGGGACCGGCGCCCTCGGGCCTCCGGGTGCCGCCGGCGCCCCCGATAGTCTCGACGCCCCCGATAGTCTCGACGCTCCCGATGGTCTCGACGTTCCTGATGGTCCCCGGGAGCTGGTGGGAGCCGAGACCGGCCGGGGGCTTTGGCTCGCCGCCCAGCTCGCCGACGAACTGAGCATCACCTCGGGCCCCGAGAGCACGATCGTGTCGCTGTATATTAACTTTGAGTAGTACGTCAACCTGGGGTTGACGTTTGACGATCGTCAACCTAGAGTTGACGCTATGGAAACAATACCGGTAAGGCTCGACGAGCTCATCGGCTACGTCAAGAGCCAGGAGGGCACGGCCCTCGACCACGTGACGACGGCCATACGGATCTCCGAGCACCTCGGTGAACTGTCCGACCACCTGATCGGGCACTTCGTGGACCAAGCCCGCAAGGCGGGCGCGTCCTGGACCGACATCGGTCAGTCCATGGGAGTCACCAAGCAGGCGGCGCAGAAGCGCTTCGTGCCAAAGGCCACACCATGGCGCTTGTTGCCGGATGACGCCGAGTTGGGGGCCCTGCTTAGAGACGCCTTCCGTGCGCATCCTTTCTCGCGGTTCACCGCGCGGGCAAAGAACTCGGTCAAGGCGGCGGCAGACGAGGCGCGCGAGCACGGCGACGATCAGGTCTTCCCTGAGCATCTGGTCCTCGGCCTGCTGCACGAACCTGAAGGCGTGGCCGCCAAGGCCATCGTGACCCTGGGGGTAGCGCCGGAAGCGGCCCGCCGGGCGCTTCTCGCGGCGATACCGCCGGCGGCGGGCGGCGAGGTCGCCGCGGGTGCTGAGGCGGGCGCCGGCGGCGAGCAGGGCGCGGGCGCGGGCGCCGAGCCGGGCGCGGGCGCTGAGCCGGGCGCGGGCGGCGAGCCGGGCGCGGGCAGGATACCGTTCTCCCCTCGGGCCAAGAAGGCGCTGTATCTGGCCGCGCGGCAGGCGCTGCGGCTCGCGCACAACTACATCGGGACCGAGCATCTGTTGCTCGGCGTGCTCGAAGAGGAGGAAGGTACCGGCGGCACCGCGCTAGCCGACCTCGGCCTCACCATGGAGCGTGTGGAGCCGCCGCTCGTAGCCGAACTGAAGCGCCTCGGCGAGGAGAAGCGCCGCGCCGCCGGCTAGGCGTGGCCTGATAGCCGCATCAGGCCTGCGGACCCGTCATCGTGGGCCGAAACCCGTGTTCATAGTGCGGGTAGCGGGCCACGAAGATGCGAGTTGCCCGGGGGCGAACACCGTACGCCGATCCGGCAACAGCCGCGATCCGGGCTCCCGGGCCGGCATCTGTACCGCTACCTCGTCCTCACGGAGGTAACGGTCCACAATCGCCGGAGCTCTCCAGGAAGCCCGCATCAGCAGTCACCTCAGCCTCAGTAGCCCCAGTCAGCGGCGCACGCGCCCAGGGCGCGGCGGGGGCGTTCGGGGCGTGTGGCCCCCCAGCCCCAATACGCAGGGCTGGGGGGCCACACGCCCCAATCAGAACTCGCCTGGGGAGTGGGCCGTGGCACATTGACCCCGCAAGGCGGGGCTGGGGGGCCACACGCCTCATATGGAGATGGCGGGTAGCGACTGGCGAGTGCCTATGGGGACACCAGGTGAGCCGGGCGAGCAGGAGCCGGACCTCGCAGAGGTTAGAGCTGAAGCCCCAGTTGCCCGGATGCTCCGTACGAGCCGTATCCTGCACGATCCCGGTCGCGGCTCGTCGCACGAAGGTGCACTGAGGTATCAGAGCGCCCATCGGTATCACATCGGGTCGCCGGGGGCCATGGTCAGGTTTTCGGTGGGGTCTTCCATAGTTGACAAAGGCAGGTATATCTTTGACTTAAGCAACAGATTGCGGGGATGAGATGAATGAACTAGCGGCGAGTGAGCTGGCGAGCAGGAGAGACGAGGAAGCCCTGGACGCCGGGACGACGCGAGAGGGGACGGGGGCGGACGGGACGACGAAGGACGGGACGGGGGCGGACGGGACGACGAGAGAGGGGATGGCGCGGGACGCGGTGGGGGACGCGATGGTGGCGGCGGTGCGGGGGTTCAATCGGTTCTACACGAACATGATCGGGCTGCTGCGCGGCAAGTACCTGGACACGCCGTACTCGCTCACCGAGGGCAGGATCCTGTTCGAGCTGGGGCAGCGGGACGCGAGCGAGGTCGCCGACTTGCGGCGGGTGGTGGACATCGACGCGGGCTACCTGAGCCGCATCCTGGGCAGGTTCGAGTCCGACGGGCTCATCACCCGGCAGCGCTCGGCCGCCGACGGGCGGCGCCAGGTGATACGGCTGACAGGC
>Ga0335075_10005117_pt1 | contig 20396 bp, 7 predicted proteins | sample Lox_Sample_24_FD_206723 | JGI IMG/M metagenome (GOLD analysis project Ga0335075, IMG submission 206723) | Soil microbial communities from Loxahatchee National Wildlife Refuge, Florida, United States - Lox_Sample_2.4 | ecosystem: Environmental > Terrestrial > Soil > Wetlands | place: USA: Florida...
GCTTTTCGCTTAACAACCTGACGCTGTTCGGCTTGGTGTTGGCCATCGGCATCGTCGTCGATGACGCCATTGTCGTCGTCGAGGCCATCGAGCATCACATCGAACATGGGCTGAGTCCGCGGCGAGCAGCCCACAAGGCGATGGACGAAGTGTCCGCCCCCGTCGTCGCCGTCGCTCTGGTGCTGTGCGCCGTGTTCGTGCCCTGCGCTTTCATCAGCGGCATCACCGGCCAATTCTTCCGCCAGTTCGCCCTGACCATAGCCGTCTCGACGGTCATTTCAGCGTTCAACTCGTTGACGCTCAGCCCAGCGCTGGCGGCCATCCTGCTGCAACCGCGCGGGGCCAAAAAAGACATCATCGGTCGCCTTCTGCATTGGTCTCTGGGTTGGTTCTTCTGGCTGTTTAACTGGACCTTCCGCCGCGCCACGGCCGGATACATTCGTCTGGTCGGCGCATCGCTGGCCGGGCGCGCTCCGCTGCCCGTGCTGGTCCTAGCCGTTGCCGGCGGCGTGTACGGTTGGATTTTGCCCTGGTACGGCCATTGGATGGAGCACTTGCCCTTGCCGGCGCTGCGGGAAGGTGGGTGGACCGAGGAAGTGCGACAATTCCTTCTCGATCGCTCGTGGGTTCCCTGCGAGATGCGGATGTTGGCGGGCGTGGCCGTGGCTGGCCTGTTGGGCATGCTGCTGTACCGTCTGTCGTGCCTCGTTGCCGGTAAGTACGCTCGGCGATTTGCGCTGAGCGGCGTGGCTGTGGCGCTGTTGGGCTACGGTGCCCTGCTGCTCAACACCTTATGGGGCTACGAGCATTTGCCGGCCGGTTACATTCCCAACCAGGATCAAGGACGCAATTACGTCGCCGTGCAGCTGCCCGATGGCGCCTCACTGGAACGCACGCAGCACGCCATGGACCGCATCCAGCAAGCGGTGCAGCCGATGGAGGGCGTCCAACACGTCACCGAGATCGCCGGCATGTCGTTCACACTCAACGCCAACGGCTCGAATTTCGGCAATTTCTTCGTGGCCTTCAGGCCGTTCGAGGAGCGCCGCGATCCGTCGATGACGGCGACGGCCATCACCGAACGGATGCAGGCGTTGTTGAACAAGGAAGTGCCCGAGGCTCAAGTGGCCTTGTTCACGCCGCCGCCGGTGTCGGGACTCGGCTCGGCCAGCGGTTTCAAAATCATCATCGAGGACCGCGGCAACCTCGGCATCGACGAGCTGCAAAAGCAGGTCGATCGCCTCATCGAGCGCTCGCGCAGCAGCGACAAGGTGGAGCGCCTCTTTTGCATCTTCCGCACCAACATGCCGGAACTGTTCATGGACATTGAACGCGACAAGTGCCAGGCAATGGGCGTCAATCCCCTCGACGTGTTCCTAACGCTGCAAATCTATCTCGGTTCGCTGTACGTCAACGACTTCAACCTCTTTAGCCGCACCTGGCAAGTGAACGTGCAGGCCAAGGGCGACTACCGAACCGATGCGAACAAGATCCGCTTGCTCCAGGTGCGCAATATTAACGGCGAGATGGTGCCGCTCGGCTCGGTCGCCAAAGTCCGCGAGATCGGCGGGCCGATCAACATTGGCCGCTATAACTTGTATCCCGCCGCTGCCATCATGGGCAGCACCAAGCCCGGCATCTCCAGCGGCGAGGGCATCGAAGAGATGGAGCGGCTGTGCCGCGAAGTGCTGTCGCCGGGCATGGCCTTCGAGTGGACCGAGATCAACTACATGCAGGTGTTGGCCGCGCAGAACATCTGGAACAACCTGATTTTCCCACTGGCGGTGGTGTTCGTGTTTTTGGTGTTGGCGGCGCAGTACGAGAGTTGGTCGCTGCCGTTGGCCATCATCCTTGTTGTGCCCATGTGCATCCTCGGATCGCTGACCGGCGTGGCCGTCGCCGGCGACGACATCAACATTTTCACGCAGATCGGCTTCGTGGTATTGGTCGGCCTGGCCAGCAAAAATGCGATCCTTATTGTCGAATTTGCCAAGCACAAACACGAAGAGGGCGGCTTATCGCGCTACGATGCCACCCTGGCAGCCTGTCAGCTGCGTCTGCGGCCGATCATCATGACCTCGTTTGCCTTCATTCTCGGCGTGGTGCCGCTGTTGGTCGGCCACGGCGCCGGCGCTGAGATGCGCAAGACCCTGGGCGTTGCCGTCTTCAGCGGCATGCTGGGCGTGACGCTGTTCGGCATTTTCCTGACGCCGGTGTTCTTCTATGTTATTGCCGGTTTCGCCGAGACGCCGCTGTTTGCCGCGTCGCGCGTGCGCTTTGTCGGCAAAGTGTTGGTGTACCTTACCATCGCCCTGACGCTGGGCATTCCTTGGCTTCTCATGCGGACGGTGGGAAGGATCAGACAGCGCCGCGAGCCGCCGCTGCCGCGAAAACATTTTGTCATCGTGGAAAACGGCGCGGCGCTCAACGGCCACGCGGCAAGAAAACTAGCCCGGAGCGCCAGCGACGGGGAGGACGAAAAACCCGTCGCTGGCGTTCCGGGCTAGTAGGCACATAGAGAGATTGGATTTTGCCATGTATCGCAGATCGCTTGGGGCACTGGTTTTTTGTGGTTTTCTCCTGACGGCGGCCAGCTGTCAGCCGAATGCAGCGGTTCGCAAGACCACCGAGACGCAGGCGGTGCCGGTCAGCTATCCCGTGCAGCGCGACGTCACCGATCACGTGGACTTCACCGGCAGAACCGATTCGGTGTTCTCCGTCGATGTCCGCGCCCGCGTCAGCGGCTACCTGATGCGCAGACACTTCAAGGACGGCGCCGACGTTAAGAAGGATGAGCTGCTGTTCGAGATAGACGATCGACCGTACAAGGCCCAACTCAATCAGGCGCTTAGCCAGGTCAAGCTCAACGAAGCGTCTCTCAAACTGGCGCGGACCACCTACGAGCGCGATAAGGCCGTCGCCCTGGCCCAGGTAGGCGGCGTCAGTCCGCAGCAGCTCGATGAGGATCGGGCGGCGGTTGAAGAGGCGGCAGCCCGCGTCAAGGCGGCCGAGTCCAGCACGGAGGTTTACAGACTCAATCTCGGCTTCACCAAAATCTACGCGCCGATCGACGGCCAGATCAGCCGCACTTACCTGACCGAGGGCAACCTGATCATCCAGGACCAGACGTTGCTGACCACCATCGTGTCACTGGACCCCATGTTCGTTTACTTCGACCTGGACGAGCCGACGCTGATCCGTATCCGCAAGGCGATCAACGAAGGCAAGCTCAAGCCGCTGCGCGACGGCTCCATGCCGGTACGAATGGGGCTGCAAGGCGAGGAAGGCCATCCGCACAAGGGCACGATTAATTTCGTCAACAACCAGGTCAGTCCCACCACCGGCAGCATCAGCATGCGCGGTGTTTTCGCCAACCCCACGCCCAAGGGCGGCGAACAGCTGCTATCGCCGGGGATGTTCGTTCGCATTCGCCTGCCGATCGGCCAACCCTATCCGGCTCTGCTGATCATTGATCGGGCCATCGGCTCCGATCAGGGCTTGAAGTACGTCTACGTCCTCGACGCCGAAAACAAGGTGCAGTATCGCCGCGTCGTCACGGGGCCTTTGCAGCCCGACGGCCTCCGCGTCATCCGCGAAGGATTGAAAGCGGACGATTGGGTCGTGGTCGGAGGGCTGCCGCAGATCCGTCCACGCATGGAGGTGCAGCCGGATCGAACAACCATGCCGACCCTGGCGGCAGGCCAATCGACATCGGCCCGGAACGCGGCGCCGCCGCCCGATCCGTCCAAACGGGAGTCGAAGAAGAAATAGAGGGCCGAGCCGAGACCATGAGGGAGCGGTTGCGAAGACCGCTCCCTTACTATCGCGGCTTGTACCCACGAGGAGTCTGTGCCATTATCTCCAACTTTTTCATCGACCGGCCGATCTTCGCCACTGTGCTGTCGGTAGTCATAACGCTAATCGGCGGGTTGGCGCTGTTGACGCTGCCGGTGGCGCAGTATCCGCACATCACGCCGCCGGGTGTGTCGATCTCCATCACTTATCCCGGCGCCAACGCCCAGGTGGTGGCCGACACGGTGGCGGCGCCCATCGAGCAGCAGGTCAACGGCGTGCCGGGCATGATCTATATGTCGTCGCAGTGCGGCAACGACGGCTCCTACACCCTGACTGTCACCTTCGACATCGGCACCGACGTGAAAACGGCCCTGGTCATGGTGCAGAACCGCGTAACCTTGGCCATGCCGCTGCTGCCCGTCGAGGTGCAAAACCAGGGCATCACCATCCGCAAGCGCACGCCCGACTTGCTGATGATCGTCAACTTGTTCTCGCCGGACGGCCGCTATGACGACATCTACCTGAGCAACTACGCAACGATCTACCTCAAGGACGAGTTGCTGCGCGTATGGGGCGTCTCCGACATCGTTTACCAGGGCCAGCGCGACTACAGCATCCGCGCCTGGATGGACGCCGACAAAATGGCGGCGCTCAACCTGACTGCTACCGAGGTGGCCCAGGCCATCCGCAACCAGAACCTGGACGCGCCGTCCGGACAGACCGGCCGCCCGCCCGCCCCGGACGGCCAGGCGTTTCAGCTGCCGATCACAACCATCGGCCGGCTCACTACGATCGAACAGTTCGGCGACATCATCATCAAGGTCGGGCAGTCGCGCCCCAGCAGCGAGCGGAGCCACGTCAGCGCGCCGAAATTCTTTGGCGGCGGAAACGCGGCCGGGATGGCTGGCGGCTCCGCCTCTCAAAGCACCATCCGAAGAACAAGCGGGGGCACTCCCACGACAGGCACAGCCACGTCGCCTCCCAACCCGACCCTTACGGATGCCATTACCCAGGTTGCCATCGCCAGCGGCAGCTCGTTAAGCACGGCGCCTTTGGCCGGCGGCGGTACGAGCGGCGGCGGGGCGACAACCGGCGACATGACCAGCGGCGCCGGCAGCAGCGGCGGCGCCACGACCGGCGGCGGCGCCATGTCCGGCAGCAGTTTGTCGAGCGGCGGCACAATCCCTGGTCTGTCGATCAACAGCAGTGGGAGCGGAATCTCGGCCGTCGGCAGCGCTGGCGTTCTCAGCGGCGAGACTATGGGCCGCGGACCCGGCCGGCCCGACGCCGCCATTGTCCGACTCCGCGACATCGCCCGCATGGAACTGGGCGCTCAGAATTACAACCAGGCCTGCCTCTTCGACGGCAAACCGTCCGTGGGACTTGGCCTCTACCAACTGCCCGGCACCAACGCCCTGGATGTCGCCGACAACGTGCGCAAGAAAATGGAGGAGCTGAAGACGCGCTTCCCTGACGGCGTGGACTACGCCATCGGCTATGACACCACGCCCTACATCCGCGAATCGATCCGCGGCGTCTTCCACACGCTGCTTGAGGCCGTCGTCTTGGTCGGCCTGGTAGTGCTGGTGTTTCTGCAAGACTGGCGGGCCATGATCCTGCCCATGATCGATGTGCCCGTGTCCATCATCGGCACCTTCGCCGTCATGGCCCTACTGGATTTCAGCCTCAACAATATCTCGCTGTTCGGCCTGGTGTTGGCCATCGGCATCGTGGTGGACGACGCCATTGTCGTGCTGGAAAACATCGAGCGCATGATCGCCCGCGGCTACGATCCGCGTACCGCCACCATCAAGGCCATGGAAGAGGTGACGGGACCGATCGTCGCCGTGGGGCTGGTACTGTGCGCCGTGTTCGTGCCCTGCGCCTTCCTCAGCGGCATAACCGGCCAGTTCTTCCGCCAGTTCGCCTTGACCATCTCGGTATCGACGGTGATCTCGGCCATCAACGCCATCACCATGACGCCGTCGCGGGCTGTGTTCCTGTTTAAGAGCGAGGAACAAGCCGGAAGCGTTAGCGACGGCCATTCCGTCGCTAACGCTTCCGGCTCGTCCGTCACGCATCACCGCGAAGCGCTGCCGTGGTGGATTTTCGGCGTGGCCGGCGGCGTCGCCGCCGCCTGGCTTGGACCGGACCTGCTGCAAGGCCGTCTCGATCTGTACCCCTTGCTCAATGGTGGGACCGCCATCTTGCCGGACGAAGCGCCGCGTTGGCTGACGTGGACGGTGACCGCCCTTTACTTCACGCCGGGCGCCGTGGCCGGCGGCCTGTTCGGTTGGCTGGTGATAAGGCCGGTCAACGCCGTGCTCGGCTGGCTGTTCCGCGGCTTCAACCGCCTCTTCGACGGCATAACGGCCATCTACGGCTGGACGGTTGGCCGTATGCTCCGCCTCAGCGCCGTCGTCTTACTGGCCTACGGCGGACTGGTTGCCTTGACCTATTGGGAGTTTCACCAGGCGCCCACCGGTTTCTTCCCGCAGCAGGACCAGGGCCGCCTCATCGTCAACGTCCAGATGCCCGATTCCACGTCGCTCCAGCGCACCAAGGAAGTATTGGCCGAGGTGGCGCGGGTCGCTCACGAGACGCCGGGCGTCGATCACTCGGTCGCCATCGCCGGCTTGTCGTTCCTGCTGCAAGCCAACAGTTCCGACCTCGCCTCGATGTTCATCATCCTCAAACCGTTCGACGAGCGGCGAAGCCCCGAGTTGCGCGACACCGCCATCATGGCCCGGCTGCGGCGCGAATGGGCGCGGCAAATCCCGGATGCTCAAGTGAGCGTGTATGGAGGCTCGCCGATACCGGGGTTGGGCGTCGCCGGCGGTTTCAAGCTCATGATTGAGGACTGCGGCGACCTCGGCGTCGTCCCCCTGCAAGAGCAGACCGACGCCCTGGTCCGCAAGCTGAAAGAACACCCCGCATTGACCGCCATCAGCACGCAGATCCGCTCCAAGACGCCGCAGCTCTTCCTCGACATCGACCGGGCCAAGGTCTCCTCGCTAGGCATTTCGCTCAACGACGTCAACCAGACGCTCGACCTGTTCATGGGCTCGCTGTACGTTAACAGCTTCAACGCCTTCGGCCGTCACTGGCAGGTCACTATTCAGGCGGACGGCCCTTACCGCAACCAGACCGGCGCCCTCAACCGCTTCAAGGTTCGTAACAAGTCGGGCGAGATGGTGCCGCTGGGCACGCTGGTCAACGTGCGCGAGATAGGCGGCCCGATCGCCATTACGCGCTATAACCTCTACGACTCCTCGAACATTCGCGGCATGGTGCGCACCGGCTATAGCGATGGCGAAGCCATCAAGGAGATTGACAGCATCGCCCGCGAATCCCTGCCGATCTCGATGAGACCGGATTGGACCGAGCTGATGTTCCTGCAGAAGCGCGTGGGCAACAGCGCTACCTACATCTTCCTGTTGTCGGTGGTGTGCGTCTTCCTGGCCCTGTCGGCGCTGTATGAGAATTGGGCGCTGCCCTTGGCCGTCATCCTGGTGGTGCCGTTGTGTCTGCTGTGTTCGGTGGCCGGCGTGCTCTGGACCAACCGCGATGTCAACATTTTCGTGCAGATCGGCTTGGTGGTGTTGGTCGGCCTGGCTTGCAAGAACGCCATCCTCGTCGTCGAGTACGCCCGCCAATTGCATCAGGAAGGCTCATCGATCTTCGAGGCGACTCTGACAGCGTCGCGGCTGCGTCTGCGGCCGATCCTGATGACGTCGTTCGCCTTCATTCTCGGCGTGCTGCCGCTGGCCCTGGCTGTGGGGGCAGGGGCGGAGATGCGCCGCTCGCTGGGCACCGCGGTGTTCAGCGGCATGTTGGGCGTGACGCTGTTCGGCATCTTCCTGACTCCGGTGTTCTTCTACGTTATCCAACGGATGGGCGAAGCGCCGTTGTTCCGCCGCGCCGCCGTACAGTGGGTCGGCTCCTCTGTGGTGGGCGGACTCTTGGGGGCGGTGAGCGGTTTACTGCTGGGAATGCTTGAAGTGTTCTTGCTGCCGTGGTCGGTGCTGGTCGGCGGTTGTGCGGGCGTCGTGCTCGTGCTGGGCGTCCTGGCCTTGCACCAAAAAATCAAGCCGAAATTGTCTACCTCGCACATCCTTGTTAATCCGGTGCGCCGGTTGTCGCGGCGTCGGCAAACCTCTGTCCCCGATGGAGGAGATTCCCCGTGATTTCCCGCTTCTTCATCGATCGTCCGATCTTTGCCACCGTCATCTCCGTGGTCTTCGTGCTGGCGGGCGGCGTGGCCGTGTTCGCCCTGCCGGTGGCGCAGTATCCCGAGGTGACGCCGCCGACAGTGCAGGTCACAGCGCTCTATCCGGGGGCCAGCGCCCAGACGGTGCGCGATACCGTGGCAGCGCCGATCGAAGAGCAGGTCAGCGGCGTCGAAGGCATGATGTACATGTCGTCGCTCTGCACCAACGACGGCGCCTACAAACTGACCGTGACCTTCAAACTGGGCACCGATTCGGACATGGCCCAAGTGCTCGTTCAAAACCGCGTGTCGCTGGCCCTGCCGGTCATCCCTCCCCTGGTGCAGACCGAGGGCATCAACGTGAAGAAGATGCTGCCCAACACGCTGATGATCGTCAATCTGATCTCGCCGAACGGCAGCTACAACGACATCGAGCTGAGCAACTACGCTACCATCTACGTCAAGGACGAGCTGGGCCGGCTGCCCGGCGTGGCCGGCATCACCTACCTCGGCCAACGCGACTACAGCCTGCGCGCCTGGCTCAATCCGGAAAAACTGGCGGCAATGAACCTCAGCGCGATGGACGTGGTGACGGCCATCGCCCAGCAGAACATCCAGGTTGCCGCCGGACAAATCGGTCAGGAGCCGGTCCCCCAGGGCCAGCAGTTCCAACTGACCATCAACACCCGCGGCCGGCTCACCACGCCGGAAGAATTCGCCGCCATCATCCTCAAAGCGTCGCCTGCCGTCTCGGCCGCGGGCGGCGTCTCTTCTTCCTCCGATCAGGGCAACTCGGACAGCCAGGGCGGGTCGAGCAGCTCCAGCGATATGAGCAGCACCAGCGTGCCCTCCAACGGCATCGTCCGCCTGCGCGACGTGGCCCGCGTCGAACGCGGCTCGCAGCAGTACGAGCAGTCCTGCACCCTGGACGGCAAACCGTCGGTGGCCCTGTCCATCTACCAGCTGCCCGGCACCAACGCTCTGGAGACCGCCGCCGGCGTCCGCGCCAAAATGAAGGAGCTGAAAGCGCGTTTCCCCGAGGGACTGGATTACAAGATCGTTTACGACACCACGCCGTTCATTCGCCAATCGGTGCATGAAGTCTTTTCCACGCTGCGCGACGCCGTCTTTCTGGTCGCCATCGTCGTACTGTTGTTCTTGCAGGATTGGCGAGCCATGATCCTGCCCATGATCGACGTGCCGGTGTCGCTAATCGGCACCTTCGCCATCATGGCGGCGATGGGGTTCACGCTCAACAACCTGACGCTGTTCGGCTTGGTGCTGGCCATCGGTATTGTGGTGGACGACGCCATTGTGGTGCTGGAAAACATCGAGCGTTTGATCGCCACCGGACTGGAGCCGCGCGCCGCAACCATCAAAGCGATGGAGGAGATCACCGGCCCGGTGCTGGCCATCACGCTGGTGCTGACATCGGTGTTCCTGCCCTGCTGTTTCCTGGGCGGCGTCAGCGGCCAATTCTTCCGCCAGTTCGCCGTCACCATCGCGGTTTCGACGATAATCTCGGCCGTCAACGCCCTCACCATGACACCGTCGCGGGCCGTGATGATCTTCAAGTCCGATGCGGAAATCAAGGGGCATACGCATCACCGCGAAGCGCTGCCGTGGTGGATCTTTGGCGTGGCCGGCGGTATCGCTACCTCTTGGCTGGCACCGGACCTGCTGCATGGCGGCCGCTTCGACCTGCAAGCCTTGCTCGGCGCTTCTGACCCCGAAGAGACGCCTCAGTGGGTAACGTGGACGGTCGGCACCATCTATTTCCTGCCCGGCGCCCTGGCCGGCTTGCTGTTCGGCTGGCTGTTCATCCGGCCGATCAACGCCGTTCTGGGCTGGCTGTTCCGCGGCTTCAACCGCCTTTTCGATCAGCTAACCAGCTTCTATGGCGCGACGGTCGGCCGGGTGCTGCGACTGAGTTTTGTCGTGCTGGTGGTTTACGGCGGCTTGCTGGCGATGACTTGGTGGCAATTCACCCGCGCGCCCAGCGGCTTCATCCCCCAGCAAGACAAGGGCTATCTGATCCTCAACGTGTCGCTGCCGGACTCCGCCGCCGTGGGGCGCACGCAACGAGTCATGGCCCGCATCGACGACTTGGTCCGCGACACCCCCGGCGTCGCCCACACCGTCGGCGTTTCCGGCCAATCTTTCATCCTCAACGCCAACGCGCCCAACCTCGGCTCGCTGTACGTCATGCTCGAACCGTTCGAGAAGCGGCACGGCCCCGAGCTAAGCGGCGACGCCATCGCCGCCACGCTGCAAGAGCGTTGCCGCCGCGAGGTTCGCGCCGCCAACGTGTCCGTGTTCGGTGCGCCGCCCATTGACGGCCTGGGCAACACGGGCGGCTTCAAGCTGATCGTCGAGGACCGCGGCAACCTCGGCTCCGAACAGATGCAACAGGCCGGCGCCAAGATCATTTCGCGCGGCGCGGACATGCCGGAGGTTCAGGGCTTGTTCAACAGCGCAGGCACCGACACGCCTTCGTTGTATCTGGACATTGACCGCACCAAATGTATGGCCCTGGGCGTGCAAGTCAGCGATGTCTTCAACACCTTGCAGGTCTACTTCGGTTCTTACTACGTCAACAATTTCAACGAGTTCGGCCGAACCTGGCAGGTCAACATCCAGGCCGCGAAAGACTTCCGCAAAGATGTCTTCGATATTCGCCAGCTCCAGGTACGCAACCATCAGGGGCAGATGATCCGCCTGGGCACTTTGCTGGACGTGCGCGACATCAGCGGGCCGGTCGTGGTCATGCGCTACAATATGTATTCGGCCATCGCCATCACGGGCGACGCCGCCCCCGGCGTCAGCTCCGGACAGGCGGTCGCCCGCATGCGGCAGGTCGCCGACGAGGAATTGCCGCCCGCGATGGTCCCGGAATGGACCGAGCTGGCCTTCTTGCAATTGCAGGCCGGCGACGTGGCCATGTATTTCTTCGCCTTGGCGGTGGTGTTCGTCTTCCTGGTGCTGGCCGCCCAGTACGAAAGCTGGAAATTGCCGTTGGCCGTAATCCTGGTCGTGCCCATGTGCCTGTTCTGCTCTCTGCTCGGCGTGCGCATCGCCTCTATGGAAGTGACTCTGTTCACGCAGATCGGCTTCGTGGTGTTGGTGGGGTTGGCCAGCAAAAATGCGATCCTTATTGTCGAATTCGCCAAGCAGCAGCAAGAGTCCGGCGTGCCGGCCTGGCAGGCGACCGTGGAGGCGTGCCGGCTGCGTCTGCGGCCGATCATCATGACCTCGTTTGCTTTCATCTTGGGCGTCGTGCCGTTGGTGATCGCCGAGGGCGCCGGCGCCGAGATGCGCCGCTCGCTGGGCGTGGCCGTGTTCGCCGGCATGTTGGGCGTGACGTTGTTCGGCATCTTCTTGACGCCGGTGTTCTACTACGTTATCCAGAGGCTGGGCGGCGTCCAACGAGCCGGAAGCGTTAGCGACGGGCATTCCGTCGCTGACGCTTCCGGCTCGTCAAGCTACGCCGACGATTCGGCGAAACGCCTCGAAATTGCTTTGGAAGCGTTATGGCAGGTTCCCGAAGACGGTGAGGCGCGTCATCGCGTCGTCGGGATTTTGAAGAGCGCCTTGCAGAAGCTGCAAGACAATTCGATTACGGAAAAACCAGTCCGAGACGAGCCGGAAGCGTAAGCGACGAACATTCCGTCGCTGACGCTTCCGGCTCGTCGGTATTGAGGTAAACACGTGTTTTCACGCTTTTTCATCAATCGCCCGATCTTCGCTTCGGTGATGTCCATCGTCATCACCCTGGCCGGCACTATCGCCTTGTTCACGCTGCCGATCGCCCAGTACCCGGAGATCGCGCCGCCGACCGTCGAGGTGTCCGCCTACTATCCCGGCGCCAACGCCCAAGTCGTCGCCGACACCGTGGCCGCACCCATCGAGCAGCAGGTCAACGGCGTCGAAAACATGATGTACATGTCGTCGCAATGCACCAACGACGGCAAATACACCCTCACCGTCACTTTCTACCCCGGAACCGACCTGAACATCTCGCAGGTGCTGGTGCAGAACCGCGAATCGCTGGCCGAGCCGATCTTGCCCGATCTCGTCAAGCGCCGCGGCATCTCGGTCAAGAAGAAATCGCCCAACGTCCTTATGATCGTCAACCTGTTTTCCAAGGACAAGAGCCGCACCAGCCTGGAATTGAGCAATTATGCTACTATTCAGATCCGCGATGAACTCTCTCGTCTTCCGGGAGTCGGCGACATTACCTATCTCGGACAGCGCGATTACAGCATGCGCATCTGGCTCGATCCGCAGAAGCTGGCGACGTACTACCTCAACGCCGCGGACGTCATCGCCGCCGTGATGGCGCAAAACATTCAAGTCGCCCCCGGCCAGATCGGCCAACCGGGCGATCCGCAGACGCCCAGCGGCCAGGTGTCGCAGTACATCATCACCACGCTCGGCCGGCTGGAGAACGTCGAGCAGTTCATGCGCATCGTCGTCAAGAACAACACCCAATCGCTGGTCTATCTCAAGGACGTGGCCAACATCGAACTGGGGGCGCAATCCTACGATCAGAGCTGCACGCTGGACGGTCAACCGTCGGTGGCCCTGTCGGTGTATCAGCTGCCCGGCTCCAACGCTCTGGACGTGGCCAATAGCGTCAAGAACCGAATGAAGCAGCTCAAACGGCAGTTCCCGCCGGGCATCGATTACGAGATCGTTTATGACACCACGCCGTTCATCAAAGAATCGATTTCCGAAGTCGGCGAAACGCTTTTCGACGCCGTGGTGCTGGTGGCCGTGGTAGTGCTGCTGTTTTTGCAGAACTGGCGGTCGGCGTTGATTCCGCTGATCGCTGTGCCGGTGGCCGTCGTCGGCACCTTCGCCGTCATGGCCGTTATGGGCTTTTCGCTCAACAACCTGACGCTGTTCGGCCTGGTGCTGGCCATCGGCATCGTCGTCGATGACGCCATTGTCGTTGTCGAGGCCGTCGAGCATCATATCGAGCACGGCATGGCGCCGAAGGAAGCCACCATCAAGGCGATGGAGCAAGTGTCCGGTCCCGTCATCGCCATCGGGCTGGTGCTTGCCGCCGTGTTCATCCCGTCCACCTTCATCAGCGGCATCATCGGCCAGTTCTTCCGCCAGTTCGCCTTGACCATCGCCGTCTCGACCGTGATCTCGGCGTTCAACTCGTTGACGCTCAGCCCGGCGTTGTCGGCCTTGCTGCTCAAGCGCCGCGTCAAGGGGCACTTCGAGGCGTTGCCGTGGTTCGCCTTCGTGCCGCTGGGGGCGTGGCTGGGCCACAAGCTCATCAACCGTCACCTGGCTACTCAGGCCGTCGATTACGTCGTGGCACGAGCCGGAAGCGTAAGCGACGGAATGTCCGTCGCTGACGTTTCCGGCTCGTTAATTACGTGGGGGCCGATCGTGGCCGGCGGGGCGGCCGGTTTGCTGGCCGCCTTGATCTTCGGCCGCTTGATAAACTTCATCCTCGGTTGGGTGTTTTATCAGTTCAATCGCGCCTTCGACCTTTCCACCACAGTCTATACGCGGGTCGTGTCGGGAATGTTGCGCGTCGGCCTGCTAACGCTCTTGGTTTACGGCGGCCTCTTGGCCTTGACGTGGTGGAGCTTCACCCAGACACCAACCGGTTTTATTCCCCAGCAGGACAAGGGCTATCTGCTGGTCAACGTCCAGCTGCCCGACGCCTCCGCGGTGACGCGCACGCGCGAGGTCGTGGAGAAAATCGAGCGGATCGCCCTGGATACCAAGGGCATCAAACACACCGTCGCCATCTCCGGCCAATCGATCCTGCTGGGCGCCAACGCCTCGAATTTCGGCGCCCTTTATCTGATGCTCGACGAGTTCGACAACCGCACGCGGCCGGAGCTGTCCGGCGACGCCATCGCCGCCGCGCTTCAAGATCGGCTGGCGCATGAGATTCCCGAAGCGATTGTCAACATCTTCGCTGCGCCGCCCGTTGAAGGCTTGGGCACGGCGGGCGGATTCAAGATCATCGTGCAAGACATCGGCGACAACGGCATAGCTCGCCTGCAACAAACCGCCGACCGCATCGTGGCCGACGGCCAAGCCGACCCGCACTTACAGGGCGTCTTCACCAGCTTCCGCGCCGACACGCCCTGGCTGGAGCTAATGGTCGACCGCGTCCAGGCCAAGGACCGCGGCCTCTCCATCGATGACATCCGCACCCAGCTGGAATCGACCATCGGGCCGTACTACATCAACGACTTCAACCTCTTCGGCCGTACTTGGCAGGTCAACGTCCAGGCCCATTCCAAGTATCGGCAAAGGATCGAGGATCTCAAGGAACAGTTGAAAGTGCGCAACATCTATGGCGACATGGTGCCGCTGGCCGACTTCTCTTCGATGCGCTTTGTCAGTGGGCCGGTGATGGTGATGCGCTACAACATGTACCCATCCGCGCCCATCCTGGGCGACGCCGGCCCGGACACCAGTTCCGGTCAGGCCATCGAGCATCTGCACCAGGTCGCCGAGGAGGAATTGCCGCAGACGATGCGCACCGAATGGACCGAGCTGGCCCGGCTGCAACTGGACACCGGCAATACCGCGATGTGGGTGTTTTTGCTGGCCGTGGTGCTGGTGTTTTTGGTGCTGGCGGCGCAGTACGAAAGCTGGTCGCTGCCGTTGGCCGTCATTCTCGTCGTGCCCATGTGTCTGTTGTGCGCCATCACCGGCGTCATCATGGCGCGGATGGACGTGAACATTTTCACGCAGATCGGCTTCTTGGTGCTGGTCGGCCTCGCTTGCAAAAATGCGATCTTGATTGTCGAATTTGCTAAGGCCCAGCGCGAGGCGGGCATGGAACGCAAACGAGCGACGTTGGCCGCCTGCCAGCTGCGATTGCGGCCGATCATCATGACCTCGTTCGCTTTCATCCTCGGCGTGGTCCCGCTGATGGTGTCCCAGGGCGCCGGAGCGGAGATGCGGCGGACGCTGGGCATCGCCGTGTTCGCCGGCATGTTGGGCGTGACGCTGTTCGGCATCTTCCTGACGCCGGTGTTCTACTACGTCATCCAATGGTTCAAGGACCGTCGGCCGGCCAAGCTTGTGGACATCGAAGACGACTGGACCGCCGTCGAACACGAAGCAATTCACAACAACGGTCAGGCGATCGCGGCCGAACACGGTAAGGCGACCGTCAAGCGACAGGCGAAGGTCTAATCCGAATCGCCGAGCTCTGACTTCGGTTAGCGACGCCTCGCAGAAATGTCGTTGCCTCCGACGCTTCTCCGAAGCGTCGCTAACCGGGCGAATCGAAAAAATCAAAACAGATTATTGACATGCGCACCGGCGGCGGATAGGGTGGAGGGTGAAGTTCCTTTCCGAGATCATCTTCTCCGAACGATACAGGGAGGTCGTCTCATGTCGGTCCCTCACTGGTTGCAGCGTTTGCTGGCCTATCATGGCGTGCCGTACCACGAACACGTTCATCCGCCGGTCTTTTCGGCCTCGCATTTGGCCCATGTCGAGCATGTCACGGGGAGGCGCGTAGCCAAGGTTGTTTTTCTAATCGCGCGAAACCATCCGATCATGGTTGTGCTGCCGGCCGTGGCGCATCTGGACATCGAGCGCGTGCGCTCGGTGCTGGGCGAGCCGGAGCTGCGGCTGGCGGCGGAAGCGGAGATCGCCGGCTGGTTCAAAGGCTGCGAACCCGGCTGCGTGCCGCCGTTCCGGCTGCGTAGCGACCTGCGCATTCTCCTGGATCGCAGCATGGCGCACTTGGGCGAGATCGTTTTACCGGGCGGAACACCGGAAACCGCCATCGCGGTGCGCTTCCGCGACTGGTATCGCGCCGTCCGCCCCGGTGTGGGCCGCTTCGCTGCGGAGAACCTGGCTCGGAGTCCCAGCAATGGGACAGCGCCGCTCCTGATCGTCGAGGACGAGTCCGAGACGAATCGATTGCTGTGCGAGCTGCTCCAGCGCGAGGGCGTCTGCTGTCAGGGCGTCGAAGAAGGCCGCAAGGCGCTGGTCGCCGCGACGCAGGCGCGGCCCGCCGCCATCCTTCTCGACCTAATGCTACCCGATATGTCCGGTTTCGAGATGGTGCAGCAACTCCGCCGCGAGGGATCGCTCAAACGCATTCCCTGGATCGCGCTGACGGCATTGGACGACGAGGCTGCGCGGCAGCGCTCGCGCGAGCTAGGCGCGGATGCTTACTTAACCAAGCCGCTCCAGCCACAAGCGCTGATCGCCGAGATCCGCGAGCTGCTGGCCGATGTGCGCGCATGATTTATCGTATCGCGTGATTTATCGTTTCGCGCGAAACGATAAATCACGCGAAATCATTCACCCCTTGATAACGCCGATCGGTCGCATCCGCGCCACTTTCTTCGACAATCCCGCCCGATCGACGACCTCGACGACTTCATCGACGTTCTTGTACGCCTTGGGCTGTTCCTCGGCAAGTCCTCTGCGGCTCTGCGCCCGCGCGATAACGCCGCGCGCCTCCAATTCCTTATCGATGCGCCGGCCGGCGGCCTCCTTGACGGAGGCAGTGCGGCTCATGGCGCGGCCGGCGCCGTGGCAGGTGGTGCCGAACGTCTTGTCCATGCTGCCGGTCTGGCCCACCAGCACCCAACTGGCCCGGCCCATGTCGCCGGGGATGATGACCGGCTGGCCGATCGGGCGATAAATCGCCGGCACTTCCGGATGCCCCGGCGGAAACGCCCGCGTCGCTCCCTTACGATGCACCCACACTTTCTTGCGCTTGCCGTTGACGACATGCTCCTCGAACTTGGCGATGTTATGGCACACATCGTAGACCAAGTTCATCTGCAATTCCTGCCATGACCGCCCGAACACGGAAGCAAACACCTCGCGGGCCTGCTGCATGAGCAGTTGTCGATTGCACCAGGCGAAGTTCGCCGCCGCCCGCATGGCCCCGATGTAGTGCCGCCCTTCGGCACTATCGATGGGAGCGCAGGCGAGCTGGCGATCGGGCAGATCGATGCCGTACTTCGCCGGCGCGTTGCGCAGCATGGCCAACGCATCATCGCACACCTGATAGCCCAGGCCGCGCGAACCGCTGTGGATCATGACGCAAATCATGTCCTTTTCCAGTCCCATGACTTGCGCCGCCTCCTCGTCGAAAACATGATCGACAAGTTGCACTTCCAGGAAATGATTGCCCGAGCCGAGTGTGCCGCACTGTCCGGCGCCGCGTTCGAGAGCACGATCGCTGACGTTGTCCGGTAGGGCGCCGTCGAGCCGGCCCTCAGCTTCCGTATATTCGATGTCGCCCTGCGTCGCCAAGCCGCGGCTAAGAAGATAGCGCGAGCCTTCGGAAAGAAGGTTATGCAGCTCCTTTTTATCGAATTTATAGCGGCCCGAGCGGCCGACACCGGTTGGGACATTGCGGAACAGATCCTCGACGAGCGTGCGCAAGTGTGGTTTGACTTCGCGGTAAAACAGGTTCGAGCGCACTAAGCGGACGCCGCAGTTGATGTCATATCCCACTCCGCCGGGAGAAATTACGCCACCCTCATCCGGATCGGTAGCGCAGACGCCGCCGATGCAGAAGCCGTAGCCCCAGTGAATGTCCGGCATGGCCAAGCTGGCCTGCTGAATGCCCGGCAAAAAAGCGACATTAGCGACCTGATCGGGAGCTTGATCCAGCTTGAGCTGTTCCAGCAAGCGCTCGTTGGTGAAGATCAAGCCATCGACGCGCATGCCCTGCTTGTAGCTTTTGGGGATGCGCCAGCAGCAGGCGTCCACCTGTTCCAGCGGCCCGCGAAAAATGTCCTTGCCCACGTGCAGCCCTCCGCCAAGTGTCCGACGTTTCCCTTCCCTGGATGCTATCAGGCCAACCAGGAAGGTGGTAGACGACGGACACGGCGGAGGTCGAATGGGTTCGCGGATAGCAGCGTCGCTCAGGCCGCACGTGAGAACGGCGGAACGTCGGGTGGCGGCGAATCGTAGCGATGATGAACCGTCTGATGCGGATAAGGGATCTCGATGCCCAGTTCATCGAAGCGCTTCTTGATGCGCCGCAGCATTTCGCGCTTGACCGTCCATTGCTGGAGCGGGCGGGTTTTTAGGAAAAACTTGATAATCACCGATGAATCGGCGAGCTGATCGACGCCGAGCATTTCCGGATCGTCGAGAATCAGCGAACCAAACGCCGGGTCGCGGCGCAAGTCGCGGCCGATCTCCAGCAACACTTCCATGACGCGATCGGTGTCTTCCTTATAGTCGATGCCAACGTCGAACAGCGCCCGCGACCAGCCGTGCGTTTGATTGCTGACGGTGGTGATGGTGCCGTGCGGGATGAAGTGGACGATGCCTTCCAGATCGCGCAGCACCGTGGTGCGCAGCGAAATGTATTCGACAAGGCCGGAAATCTCGCCGATTTTCACTACGTCGTTGATGCCGTATTGATCTTCCAACAGCACCATGAAGCCAGAGAAATAGTCCTTGATGAGGTTCTGAGCGCCGAAGGCGACGGCCAAGCCGATCACGGCGGCGCCGCCCATCAACGGCACAATGGGAATGCCGACCTCATCGAGCATCATCAAGCTGCCGCCGCCCAGGATAAGCAGCGACAAAGCGCTGTTGAAGACGCCGACCAGCGTTTCGGCCCGGTTCTCGCGGTCTTGCCGGGTGCCGCGTTTGCTCGGGCCTTGGGCCATGATCTGTACGAGGCGGTGGCTGAGGACGCGCGATAAACGGTAGAAAATGAACGTGCCCAGAGCGATGAGCAACAAGCGGGGACCGTGGTGCAGCAGCCAATGCAGGATGTTACGCGGCCGAAAAGGGTTCTGGAGCTGGGCGATGCGTTCCTCGGCGGCGTCGGCGGCCTGCTTCTTGGCGTCGGCGTCGTGCAGGGCGCGTATCTGCGCCGCTTGCAAATGGCTCAGTTCCGTCTGCAAGTCGTGCAGATGATCGGTCGTGGAACGCACCTCATCGAGTGCTTTCTGAAAACGCTGCTGGGCGGAGGCGATTCGGCTGGAAATGTCGTGCAGTTCGGCGGCAGGCGCCTTTGCGGATGTCTTTTGTTTCAATTCGTTTTCCAGCTGTGATTTCGTGTGCTGCTCGAAGTCGGAGCTGCGGCGGGCCTCTTCCAGAAGCTTCTTGGTCAAGGCGATGTTTTCATTCAAGGTGTCGATGCGTTCGCTGATGGACTGCGCCTTGCTCTCGGCCTTTTTGGCGGCTTCCTCCTTGAGCTTGGCTTCCTCGCGAGCGCGTTCGACTTCGCGGGAGACGCGGTTAGCCGATTGGTCCGCCGCGGCGTTCGGCGACGAAGCAGATGCGGGAGGCGCCGAAGCCGGCGAAGCCAGCGTGAGAGGCAAGGCGGGAACGGCCGCGGCAGAGCGCGGCGAACTCTCAGCCGGCGGATTTTTCTCCGTTGCCGCCGGCGCGGCCGCGTCGTGCGGCGCGGAAGACGCCGAGGCTGGAGAGGAGGGATCCGAGGACGCGCCGGAGAGGTGAGCGAGCGCTTTCTCATCCTCGTCAAGCTGCCGCCTCGCGGCGGCGATGCTCTCTTGCAGAGTTTTGCGTTCCTGGATGGCCAAATTGAAGCGATCGCGGAATTGCTGCCAACGCTCGTCGAGATCCTTGAGGTTGGCCTCGCTCGCCGCAGACACCGTCTTGCCCGCCGCCTTCAAGTCTCGGATCTCCTGGCGGGCAGCCTCGCGCTCGGAATCGACGGACTGAAAACGTTTTTCGGTCTCGTTGTAATCACTTTTCGGATCGTTAATCTGCCCATTCAACTTTTCCAGGTATTTGCGTTGTTCATCGATGGATCGTTGCAAGTGGGCGATGCGCTCCGCTTCGGAGGGCGGGGGAAAGCCATATTCGGAGGGCAGCGGCGGGGAGGGCGGCTCCGCCTCCGTGACGGACCCGCGGGGAAAAGCGTCCGGATCGATCAGCCATAAACCGCCGAGAACCAACACAAACACGGAGAACAATCCCAAGACAATCTTCCGCGACTTCAAGCGCTGCCAAAAGGCTTCCGTCATGCCAATGCCCTCCCCAACGAACGCCAACCGGACACATCGGCCCTAGTGGGGCGACATCCTACGAAAGAAGTTGGGTACCCGCCAGAGCAATTTCGCTTGGGTAAAATTTCGTGAGTTACCGGCAGGAAGATCTGATACGATAACGGGATATGGGCCTCGCTTGGCGGCGCGCCGAGCGTCTTCCCGGGAGGATCGCCATGAACGATCCGCGCCTAAACAGTATTCACCTCGATTTAGATCCTCGTCGTCAGGAATATCGCCGCGCACGTGCGGTATTGCTTGCAGCACGGGGTTGGATGACGCTCGCCCTGGAAAAAGTCAACGATCTGGCCGCCGATTCCGATGTTTGGCCCGCCCTACTGCCGATTCGTCCGGATCATTTTCTGCCCGGCACGCAGTTCATGCTGGTTGAG
>Ga0335075_10005118_pt1 | contig 20393 bp, 21 predicted proteins | sample Lox_Sample_24_FD_206723 | JGI IMG/M metagenome (GOLD analysis project Ga0335075, IMG submission 206723) | Soil microbial communities from Loxahatchee National Wildlife Refuge, Florida, United States - Lox_Sample_2.4 | ecosystem: Environmental > Terrestrial > Soil > Wetlands | place: USA...
CCCGGTCGGCGACAACAAGTTCGCTGCGCTGAACACCGCGGTCTGGTCCGGCGGCAGCTTCATCTACGTGCCGAAGGGCGTGCACGTGGAGATCCCGCTGCAGGCCTATTTCCGGATCAACACCGAGAACATGGGCCAGTTCGAGCGGACGCTGATCATCGTCGACGAGGACGCCTATGTGCACTACGTCGAGGGCTGCACCGCGCCGATCTACTCCTCGGACTCGCTGCACTCCGCGGTGGTCGAGATCATCGTCAAGAAGGGTGCTCGCTGCCGGTACACCACGATCCAGAACTGGTCAGCCAACGTCTACAACCTGGTCACCAAGCGCGCTGTCGCGCACGAGGGCGCGACGATGGAGTGGGTCGACGGCAACATCGGCTCCAAGGTCACGATGAAGTACCCGGCCGTGTACCTGATGGGCGAGCACGCCAAGGGCGAGACGCTGTCGGTAGCGTTCGCCGGTGCCGGCCAGCACCAGGATGCCGGGGCCAAGATGGTGCACTGCGCGCCGAACACCTCGTCCAGCATCGTGTCCAAGTCGGTGGCCAGGGCTGGCGGCCGCACCTCCTACCGTGGCCTGGTCGAGGTGCGAGAGGGCGCCGAGCACTCCAAGTCCACCGTGAAATGCGACGCGCTGCTCATCGACACGGTTAGCCGGTCCGATACCTACCCGTACGTGGACGTGCGCGAGGACGACGTGGAGATGGGCCACGAAGCCACCGTCTCCAAGGTCTCCGAGGACCAGCTGTTCTACCTGATGAGCCGTGGCATGACCGAGGACGAGGCGATGGCGACGATCGTGCGGGGCTTCGTCGAGCCGATCGCGCGCGAGCTGCCGATGGAGTACGCGCTCGAACTCAACCGGCTGATCGAGCTGCAGATGGAAGGGGCGGTCGGCTGATGGCAGGCCTGCAGGGGGCCGTTGAGACGGCTCCCGTTTCCAGGCTGCACGAGAGGCAGTCGTTCGACCCTGCCGACTTCCCGGTGCCCGGCGGCCGCGAGGAGGAATGGCGGTTCACTCCGCTGCGCCGTATTCGCGGTTTGCACACGGACGATCCCCTTGGTGACGGCAAGGTACGCGTCGTAGCCGACGCCGCGTCTGGGGTCGACATTGGAAACCTGGAACAAGGCGACCCCAGACTCGGCGCCGCCTACGTCCCGGCTGACCGGGTCAGCGCAAGGGCCTTTGCGTCCTTCCGCGAAGCGACGCTGGTCTCCGTTCCGGCAGATTACGAGTCGCAGACACCGACCTGGGTCAGTATTCGGGGCGAAGGTACCGACGGGGCGGCATTCGGGCACACGCTGGTAGAGGTCGGCGCGAACGCGCGCGCGGTGGTCGTGCTTGACCATTCAGGCAGCGCCACTTACGCGGACAACGTCGAGCTGGTCGTGGCTGATGGTGGCTCGCTGACGGTCGTGTCGCTGCAGGGGTGGGCGGACGACGCTGTGCACTTGTCGCATCATCATGCGAGGCTCGGGCGGGACGCGCGGCTGACTCATACGGCTGTGACGCTGGGCGGCTCCGTCGTCCGGCTGGCGCCATCGGTGAGGTACGCGGGGCCTGGCGGCGACGCCGAACTGCGCGGCTTGTACTTCGCCGACGCGGGGCAGCACCTGGAGCACCGGCTCTTCGTCGACCACGCAGAGCGGAACTGCCGGAGCCGGGTCAGTTACAAGGGCGCCTTGCAGGGCAACGGCGCGCATGCGGTCTGGATCGGCGACGTCATCATCCGGCCCGAGGCGACCGGGACCGACACGTATGAGTACAACCGGAACCTTGTGCTGACCGACGACACGAGGGTCGACTCCGTGCCGAACCTTGAGATTCTCACCGGTGAAGTAGCAGGCGCCGGGCACGCCAGCGCGAGCGGGCGGCTCGAGGACCAGCACCTGTTCTACCTGATGGCACGGGGCATCCCCTTCCACGAAGCCAGGAAGCTGGTGATCCGCGGCTTTTTTGGCGAGCTCATCGGCCAGATCGAAGTACCGGAGCTGCAGGACCGCGTCGCGGCTGCGGTAGAGGCGGAGCTGGCATGACCGAGGCTGCGCCGTTCCGCCGCGCTTGCGCACTGGCCGACGTGCCCGATGAGGGCGCGATCGGCGTCGAGGTAGCGGGCGTTCCCGTTGCGGTGGTGAGGGCCGGCGGTGAGCTGTTCGCGCTGCATGATGTCTGCTCGCACGAGGAGGTCCCGCTCTCGGAGGGCGAGATCTACAACCACACCGTCGAGTGCTGGCTGCACGGGTCGTGTTTTGACCTGCGCTCCGGCAAGCCGACCGGGCCGCCGGCAACCAAGCCGGTCGCCACTTACCCAGTCAAGATCGACGGCGACGACGTCTATGTCGCCCTGCCTGACTAAGCAGATCGGGAGAAATTACATATGTCCACCCTTGAGATCCGTGACCTGCACACCAGTGTGACGGACGCGGCGGGGGAGAGCCGTGAGGTACTGCGCGGCGTTGACCTGACGGTCAAGGCGGGCCAGACGCACGCGATCATGGGCCCGAACGGATCAGGCAAGACCACGCTTGCGTACGCCATTGCCGGGCATCCCAAGTACACGGTGACCCAGGGCTCAGTCACACTCGACGGTCAGGACGTGCTGGCGATGAGCGTCGACGCCAGGGCGCGCGCCGGGCTGTTCCTGGCGATGCAGTACCCGGTCGAGGTGCCCGGCGTCTCGGTCTCCAACTTCCTGCGTACCGCTATCACGGCTGTCCGAGGCGAGGCGCCGAAGATCCGCACGTTCGGGAAGGAACTGCGCGAGGCGATGGAGCAGCTGCAGATGGACCCGTCGTTCGCCCAGCGGAATCTGAACGAGGGCTTCTCCGGCGGCGAGAAGAAGCGGCACGAGATCCTGCAGCTCGAGCTGCTGAATCCCAAGATCGCAATCCTGGACGAGACCGACTCCGGGCTCGACATCGACGCGCTGCGGGTGGTGTCGGCCGGCATCAACCGGTTCCGTGAGGATGAGTCCCACGGCGTCCTCCTCATCACGCACTACACCCGGATCCTGCGCTACGTGCAGCCGGACTTCGTGCACGTCTTCGTGGCCGGCCGGATCGTCGAGGAAGGCGGCTCGGAGCTCGCCGACGAGCTGGAGACCAGCGGCTACGAGCGATTCGTGAATAAGGGTGCGGCAGCGTGACAGCCTCGGGCCAGATGACGACTGGCGGCATGACCACAAGCGCCGCCGCCGTGGCGGCCAGGCCGGCGCCACTGGACGTTGAGGCGGTCCGCAGGGACTTTCCCATCCTCGGCCGGGCCGTGCGCGGCGGCAGTCACCTGATTTACCTGGACTCGGGGGCTACCTCGCAGAAGCCGCGGCAGGTGCTGGACGCCGAGCGCGACTTCTACACCACGCGCAACGCCGCCGCGCACCGGGGCGCTCACCTGCTCGGCGAGGAAGCGACCGACGCATACGAGAACGCGCGCGCCAGGATCGCCGCGTTCTTCGAGGCAAGTCCGGGCGAGATCGTTTTCACCAAGAGCGCTACCGAGGCCGTCAACCTGGTCGCTTATGCGATGAGCAACGCCGCGACCGCGGGCCCGCAAGCCCGCAGGTTCGCGGTCGGCCCCGGCGATGAGGTGCTCGTCACCGAGGCAGAGCACCACGCGAACCTGGTGCCCTGGCAGCAGTTGTGCGAGCGCACCGGAGCCACGCTGCGCTGGTTCGGCGTCCGGCCCGACGGCCGGCTCGATCTCAGCAACGCTGGCGAGCTCATCAACGGCCGGACGAAGCTGGTCGCGGTTACCCACCAGTCCAACGTCACTGGCGTGGTGCCGCCGGTAGCCGAGATCGCTGCTGCCGCGCATGCGCAGGGTGCGCTGGTGATTGCCGACGGCGCGCAGTCGGTTCCGCACAAGCCGGTTGACGTCACCCGGCTGGGCGCCGATTTCCTCGTATTCTCCGGGCACAAGATGCTCGGGCCGTCCGGCATCGGCGTGCTGTGGGGACGGCGCGAGCTGCTCGAGGCCATGCCGCCGTTCATTTACGGCGGCTCGATGATCGAAGTGGTCCGGATGGAGGGCTCGACCTTCCTGCCGCCGCCGGACCGGTTCGAGGCGGGCGTGCCTGCGGCCGCGCAGGCCGTCGGGCTCGCTGCCGCCTGCGATTACCTGGACGCGCTGGGCATGCAGAACGTGGCCGCGCACGAAGAGGCGCTGACGGCGCACGCACTCGAAGCGTTGTCAGGCATACGCGGGCTGCGCATACTCGGGCCGCTCGACACCGAGGACCGCGGCGGGGCTGTGTCGTTCGTGCTGGACGGCGTCCACCCGCACGACGTCGGGCAGGTTCTTGACGAACTCGGCATAGCCGTCCGTACCGGTCATCACTGTGCCTGGCCATTGCACCGGGCGCTCGGTGCCCAGGCCAGCACGAGGGCGACCTTCTACGTGTACAACAGCCACGATGAGGTCGACGCCCTGGCTGACGGGATCAGGCAAGCGCAGAAGTTCTTCGGGAGCGAGTCCGTCGGGGCCGCGTAGCGGAGGAAACTGCCGGTCCCGGAACAGCGGACCAGGCCGTCGCTGTTGAAGGTGGCGTTATGGAGCTTGAGTCGATGTACCAGGAGATCATCCTGGAGCACTACCGCAGGCCGTTGCATTCGGGTCTGCGGGAGCCGTTTGACGCCCAGGTGCAGCACATCAACCCGACCTGCGGGGACGAGGTCACGCTACGGGTAGCGCTGAACGGCGGTGGTAGCGAGCCGGCCCTGGCGGACGTGTCCTACGAGGCACTCGGTTGCTCGATCAGCCAGGCGAGCGCGTCGGTGATGGCAGACATGATCATCGGCAAGACGGTCGGCGAGGCGATGGCGATCAGCGAGGAATTCCTGAAGCTGATGCAGTCGCGCGGTGAGGCTGAGCCGGACGAGGACGTGCTCGGTGATGCGGTGGCGTTCGAGGGCGTGTCGAAATACCCGTCCCGGATTAAGTGCGCGCTGCTGAGCTGGATGGCCTGGAAGGACGCAACCGCGAGAGCGCTCAGCGAGCACGCCGGGGCCGTGTCTGGTGCCAGTAGAAATGGGGCCGGCCAAGATGGGGACAGGGAGCAGTCATGACGGAGTACAGCACCGAGCTCGCGCCCGGGTCGGCCGAGACCACGGGAACAGCCGGCCAGGCAGGGCATACCGACACGTCGGGGCCTGCCGACACGGTGGCGCAGGCGGCGGCGGCGGAGCCGGGCGGCAGCCAGGCAGCGGGGAGCGGCCCGGAGACCGAGGACGTGCTCGAGGCGCTGCGTGACGTCGTCGACCCCGAACTCGGGGTCAACGTGGTGGACCTCGGGCTGGTCTACGGCGTCACGGTCGAAAGTGACCGCAGTGCCACGATCGACATGACGCTGACTAGCGCGGCCTGCCCCCTGACGGACGTGATCGAGGACCAGACCCAGGTCGCTCTCGACGGCCTAGTGCCGGACTTCCGGATTAACTGGGTGTGGCTGCCGCCCTGGGGGCCGGAGAAGATCACCGAAGACGGCCGCGAGCAGCTGCGGGCTCTCGGCTTCAACGTCTGACCGAGCATCGCCGTCACGGGCGCGACCGGACAGGCGCGCGATCCGGCGGTGCTCCGACACCCTGCTTGTTTGCCGGGGTCGTCGAGGATATCTGCCCCTTATGTCCCCGGCAAACTTGCAGGATGTGTCGCCTAAGCCGATCCAGGCCGTAAAGCCTCAGTGGGCGTCGTATTCGTCGTGGCGGCGCCACCACATGCCGGCCTCATTTCGGCCGCTCGGTGCTCGGTCGAGCCACTGATACATGCCCCAGAGGCCGTCCAGGCCGCGCGAGTATGCCGAGTAGGTGTGGTACACGACACCATCCTTCAGCGCGAACGCGCTCATTCCGGGTCCTTCACGCCGGTAGGTCTCCCAGTCCGTGCCGACGATCGACTGACTGAATACGTCGATGGAACTCTCCTGGCCAGCGGCCGGCCGCAGATCCTGCTCACCGAAGTTGTACGCGACGGCTCCTGCTGCCCACTCCTCCTTGGTGTGCGCCACCCCGAAGTCGAAGTTGAAGTCGCTGCCGTACGACGACGCAAACGGGAAGTCCCAGCCCATCCGGGTCTTGTATGCCTGGACCTTCGCCAGCGGTGCCCGCGACACCGCGCACAGCGTGACATCGTGATTGGCCAGGTGGACGACCGAACCATTGAAGCCATCGGCGATCGCCGAGCAGGACGGGCAGCCTGCGGTGTAGTCGGGTCCGAACATGAAGTGGTAGACGATCAGCTGCGAGCGTCCCTGGAACAGGTCGGCGAGCGAAGCCGCGCCCTCGTCAGTCTCGAAGCGGTACTCCTTGTCGACGCGGACCCATGGCAGTTCCTGCCGCTGCCGCGCCAGCTCGTCGCTGCGGCGCGTCAGCTCTTTCTCAGCCCTGAGCAGTTCGAGGCGGGCGGCTAGCCACTCTTCGCGCGTTCCGGTCTTGTGATCAATCATTGTCTTTCTCCTGTCCTGTTAGATGGTCGGTGCGGCGATCAGGATGAAGAGCCCGAGGCCGACGATTGCGAGCGATAGCGGCACATCGATGACAGCTCGATATGGCCAGAGCTTCTGGGCGACGACGAGGACAGTAATCACGGCCATCCATGCGATGCTCATGATGCCGAGCGCGAGCATCACGACCATCAGGCCGATGCTCGATCCGACGCACCACAGCCCGAAGCCGAGGCCGGAGCGCGAGCCCTCCAGGCACCGGCGCCGGCAGCGACGTTTCAGCGGCGTGAGCTCGTAGAGACCAGCCGCGATCACGAGCGTGCCAGCGGCGGTGGCTCCGTGCGGCCGGTACACCTCATACACCACGACGCCGATGGCAGCCCAGATCACCAGATAGGACCCGACGAATGTCAGCACCGCAAGCGCCCGACCGCTGGTTCGGGCACATCTGAGGGCCGCCGGAACCGTGCCCGGCAGCATCATCGCGGCCATCATGGGCACCCACAACGCGCTGAAGAATGCGAACGAGCCGAGCCGGGTGGCCGTTCCCATATCCATGCCGTTCATCTGGCGGATCGAGACGACCCAGCAGGCGGCGGCGAGTGCGAGCGTCGTCGTCAGCGCTGCTGCAGCCGGAGCGGTCGCCCGGCGGGGCCGGGCGTACTGAATGACGTTCATAGTTGCCTCCTCCAGCTGACGGGGTGAGCCGCCAGGTGGTCCGGCGACTGCGGACAACTGGCGGCAGCTCACCGCCGACGGCCGGTTTACTTATCGAGGTGGTCCCGCAAGGCATCGAGCCGTCCGTCCCAGTCCCGAGCAAGCGCGGCCAGGAACTGCTGCGCCACTTGCATCGGGGCGGAGTGGAGCCGGTACCTGATCCGGCGCCGCTCACCAAGCTCGGCCGTCACCAGGCCAGCGTCGGCGAGCAGGCCCAGGTGCTTGGCGATGGCCTGCCGGGTGATCGGAAGCCGGGATGCCAGGTCAGTTGCCGTGGCCGGCCCGTCCGAAGCCAAAGCGGCCAGGATGGCGCGCCGGGACGGGTCGGCCAGTGCGACGAAGACCTGCTCCGCGATCCCCTCAATGTCAGGCGGCATCGAGGTATTCGACCAGCTCGCCTAGCTCGCTGGCCCAGCCTCCGGTGTTGCCGTCGTAGGCCTTGTGGTAGGCGTCGTCAGGTAGCTGAGCAAAGCCGCTCTCGACCACGGTCAGCCGCGTGCCCGCACCGGTTGGCTCGAGCGTGAACTCGACATACGTACGACGCGGATCGTCGTCGGGCAGCCCGTAGATGTGCCAGGTGAAGCCGAACACCGTCGGCTCCTCGACGCGTTCGACCCGCATGTCGGCGGTGTGCTCACTGCCAAACTTCATCTGCGCCGCTCCGCCCGGACGCAGGTCGATCATCGCCTTGTCGCCGAACCAGCTGCCCAGACCCTCAGCGGTGGTGAGTGCAGCCCACACTTTGGCCGGCGGGTGAGCGATCTCGACGACGCGCTCGATGCGATCGGGGAATCCCATGACGTCCTCCACTATGTAGCAACCAGTTGGTTGCTACATTATTGCAATCAACTGGTTGCGTCAAGCGGGCGCTTGTCACGTGGGCGCCGAGTTAGTGGCGCCCTCGCACCACCAGGTCGGCACCCGCAAGCGACGCTCGTGCGGCTGGACGGGGCTTATGGCGCAAATCGGGCGCGGTGAAGTGGGCAGGCCCCACGCGGACGGAAAACGTCAGGCACTAAAGGGTCAAGCTGGCGGCCGCGATGGGGATCATGGGCCGCTGGCCGGCCGGCGACCGAGGCGGGCGGTCGCGGCGGATTGCCGGCGTCTGGCTGACCGGGCGCACCCAGGCGCACGCAGCCATGGAGGCTGCCGGGGTGGGGGACAGGGCCTGCTAGTCGGCCGGCGAGCGAAGCGGGCGGTCGCAGAGGACTGCCGGCGTCACCGGGTGGCTAGGCGGACCGAGGCGGGCCTGCTGCGATGCGCTCGCTCATGGTGTCCCGTGCTTCCCACCGGGTCTCCAGCCGCCAGGTGCAGCCAGCCGATGCCCACTGCGCCGTGGTGGCCGCCGCGGCCTGCGCGTTGTCGGCGGGCGTCTCGCCGTCGGCGATGAGGTCGAAGCTGCCGGGCAGGCCGTGCTCGGTCAGCCACCCGCGCACCGCCGCGGCGTCGCCGGGCCGGGGGTCGGAGTCGTGAGCGGCGTATTGCGGGATGATGCCGTCGCAACGCAGCACCCTCCGCATCGACCGGGGCGCTGGCCAGACGCCGACGACCCAGATCGGGATGCGGTCCTGGACCGGCTTCGCAGCAGCACCCAAGTCCAGCCGCCCGGTCTCGTAGTCGTAGAACCTGCCGTGATAGCTGCGGCCGCCGTCCCAGAGCGTCCGGATGAGGTCAATGCCCTCGTCCATCCGGTTTGCCCTGTCCCGGAGGCCGGTGACCTCGCCGGTCGCCGGCAGGTCGGTCTCCAGCGCACCGACTCCGACCGCGAGTGTGGCCCGGCCGCCGGACAACTGGTCCAGCGTGGCGACCTGACTGGCCACTTTCCACGGCCGCCGCCACGGCAGCGGGGTCAGCATGGTGCCGAGGCGGACCCGGCTGGTCCTGGCCGCCATCGCCGCGAGCATGCTCCAGGAATCCGGGCCGTAGGCCGCCTCCCAGACGAAGACGCCGTCCCACCCGGCCTGCTCGGCAAGTACGGCAAGCTCTACCTGCTCAGGGGCGGTGCCGGCGGGCAGAACGGTGCCGAAGCGCAGCTGGCTGGGGTCATGTGCATGATCATCCACGATCCTGGTGTAGCACGGGCCTACGACAGTCCGGCCTGCTACCGACGCAGCACGCAGCTAGTCCGCTACACTCACTCACATCATGCTGTGCGGCCTGCTCCTTCCCGGCCGCGGCGAGGCCCGGTAACCACTCCGGTCGGCCCCTCGTCGCGGGTCGATCTGCTGCGCCGACCGATGTCCACCCGGTCCGCGCCTCCAGGGATCATCAGCCCGGGAGCAAACTCACCAGGAGCAGAGCACCGTCATGAGCAAGCCGTCACTGCAGCGCCCGTCCGGAATGCCGTGTCATCGTTACCGCGCGTTCCCGGTAGTAAATCTGCCGGATCGGACCTGGCCGTCTCAGACCATCACCGCCGCACCCCGCTGGCTGTCTACCGACCTCCGGGACGGTAACCAGGCGCTGATCGACCCGATGAACGCGGCCCGCAAGCAGGCCATGTTCGACCTGCTGATCCGGATGGGCTACAAGGAGATCGAGGTCGGTTTCCCGGCCGCGAGCCAGACCGACTTCGATTTCATTCGCGGCCTGATCACCAGCGGGGCAATCCCGGATGACGTCCGCATCTCGGTGCTCACCCAGGCCAGGGAGGAACTGATCGAGCGGACCGTGCAGTCCCTGGCGGGCGCCAAGCTGGCGACAGTGCACATGTACAACGCGGCGGCGCCGCTGTTCAGGAGCGTCGTCTTCGGCTGGGCCGGCGATGGCCGCGAGGAGTGCAAGGCGGTCGCGGTCGACGGCACCCGTGCCGTCCTGAAGTACGCCGACGAGTACCTGGCAGGGACGGACTTCGGCTACGAGTACTCGCCGGAGATCTTCATGGACACCGAGCTGGATTACTCCCTGGAGATCTGCGAGGCGGTCATGGACGTCTGGCAGCCAGGCCCGGACCGGGAGATCGTGCTCAACCTGCCGTGCACAGTGGAGCGCTCCACGCCTAACGTGTACGCCGATCAGATCGAGTGGATCAGCCGCAACCTGTCCCGGCGCGAGTTCGTGGCGCTGTCCGTGCACACCCACAACGACCGTGGCACCGCGACTGCAGACGCGGAGCTGGCCATGCTGGCCGGCGCGGAGCGAGTCGAGGGCTGCCTGTTCGGCAACGGCGAGCGCTCCGGCAATGTCGACCTGATCACCCTCGGCTTGAACCTATACAGCCAGGGCATTGACCCCATGATCAATTTCAGCGACATCGACGAGATCCGCCGAACCGTCGAGTACTGCAACGGCATCGGGGTACACGAACGCCACCCGTATGCGGGCGACCTGGTGTACACCTCGTTCTCCGGTTCGCACCAGGACGCGATCAAGAAGGGCTTCGACGACCTGGAGCGCAAGGCGGCACAGGCTGGCCGGCCGGTCAGCGAGCTGCCCTGGCAGATGCCCTACCTGCCGATCGACCCCAAGGACGTCGGCCGTAGCTACGAAGCCGTCATCCGGGTGAACTCGCAGTCAGGCAAGGGCGGCGTTGCCTACATCATGAAGGCCGATCATCACCTCGATCTGCCGCGGCGGCTGCAGATCGAGTTCAGCCAGGTGATCCAGCGCCACACCGACAGCGAGGGCGGCGAGGTAGAGCCTGCCCGGATGTGGGAGATCTTCGCTGCCGAGTACCTGGCGGCCGGCCCGTTCGAGCTGGTCAGCTACACCTCTGCCAGCGAGGGCGGCTCGGAGCGAGTGGACTGCAAGGTCCGGTCGTACGGCACCGAATATGAGCTCACCGGCACCGGCAACGGCCCGATCGCGGCATTCTGCGCCGCGGTCTCGGAGGTCGACCTCGGCCTCGGCGGCGTCAGCGTCCGGGTGCTCGATTACGCCGAGCACGCGCTCACCGCGGGCCGGGACGCTGAGGCCGCCGCGTACCTGGAGATCGAGGTGGGCGACCGGGTGCTGTGGGGCGTGGGCATCAGCTCGTCGATCGTCCGGGCGTCGGTCAGCGGCGTGATCAGCGCGCTGAACCGCGCCGCGCGCGACAAGTGACGCGACACCGGATGGTGAGGCGGCCCGGCGTGTTGCCGTGAGCTGAGACGGTCACCGCGCCATTCCGTCCCGCCACTGTCAAGGCCGACCACGACCCACCGGCTCGAATCCAGCATCAGCTCGCCTCCTAGCGCGTCCGCCGCTCAAGGAGGTACCAGCTCTTCGAAGAAAGCCAGGACGCGGTGGCCGACATCAGCACGGGCGGACCTTGCCCGGGTCGCGGGCGAACTTGGAGCAGGCGAGCCCTGATCTGCAGCTGGCGATGGCTAAGGCCTCGCTGAGAAGCTGGCCGGTCGCGGGGTTTCGTCCCGCTTCGCCTCGGCGATTCAGCGGGCACGAGTATCACTTCGGCGGCCGCGGTGCCGAGCGTGTCAAGTTGGCGGTTCTTGCTACGACTACTTGATGGCATCGACTACTTGATGACATCGACCGAGCTCAACTTGGACCGGAGGTTGCCTGTCATGTCTCTCGTTCGCGTTCACAACTTCTCAGTCTCGCTGGACGGTTTCGGCACCGGCGACGGCCAGAGCCGGGAGGCGCCCTTCGGCCACGCCGGCCACCGGCTGCACCGGTGGTTTATGGGCACCCGCACGTTCAATGCCATGAGCGGCAATCAGGGCGGTAGCACCGGTATCGACGACGCCTTCGCCAGCAACTGGGGACCGGGCATCGGAGCGGAGATCATGGGCCGCAACAAGTTCGACTACGAGCGCGGCCCGTCGACCGATAAGGAGTGGCAGGGCTGGTGGGGTGAGGAACCGCCGTTCCGCACTCCTGTCTTCGTGCTCACTCATTACCCCAGGCCATCGATGGAGATGAAGGGCGGCACCACCTTCCACTTCATCGACGCGAGCCCGGCGCAGGCGGTCGAAGCAGCTCAGGCCGCCGCGGGCGGCCTCGACGTCCGGCTTGGCGGCGGCCCGGCCACCATCCGCCAGTTCCTCGCCGCCGACGTGGTCGACCACATGCACGTGGCGATCGTGCCCATTGTCCTCGGCCGCGGCGAGCCGCTCTGGGACGGCCTGGAGGGCCTGGAGGACCGCTTTGCCATCGAGTCGGTGAGCTCTCCCAGCGGCGTCACCCACGTCACGTTCACCCGCCGGTAGCTCCGGCGAGCAACGGCTGCCATTCTCCGGGCGGCACGGCGCCTACTGGGCGTGATGCGCGTCAGAGTCCTGAATCTCGGCCACAGCTTGACACTGACACCGTGTGAGGCTGTCGAGTCGGAGGCGTCATGTTCACCATCGGAGACTTCGCCAGACACGGCTGGGTGTCGGTCCGCACGAGGGGACGGGGTGGTCGTCCACGCCACCCTGCCGCTCAACGCCGCGCCCGGCAGCGGCCATGGATTCCAGATCACCGACTTGCCTGAGATCAGTCAAGCGGCGACGATCGTGCACCGCGGATCCATGAACAATGTCCTGGCAAGCATCCAGACCCTGGTCAGGTGGATAGGCCGCAACGGCTACCACTCCACCGGATACCCCCGCGACCTGTATCTTGACTGCCCGGACGACCAAGACGAATGGGTCACCGAACTGCAGGAACCGATTACACCGGCCTGATCTAGCGCACCGCGTCCCGGCGCCAACGCGCGCCGCGCACGGCCCGAACGTGCAGAGCGCCGGGGCCCAGGCACCCACGCAGGACCTCAGCTCAGTTCGGCACCGGAGTCGAGACTGCGTGCAGGCCGCGCGAATGCCATCGCACCGGAAGGGCAGACTGCGCGCGGTCGGAAGGAACGGCTACGCGCGCCGGTAGAACGGCGTCGCGAAGGCGGAAATCCACTCGTCAATGTGATCTGGCTCGCTCTCGCCTGGGAACGTGACGTCGATCGGGAACGCGGCGTCCTGGGCCGCGGCCTGCCAGGCTGCGCGCTCGATCGCGCCAACGGCGAGGTCGCGCGCGGCTGTCTCGGCCGGGTCGTCAAGCGTCACCGAGATGAGCAATCCCTCGCCGGCGAACCGCACTGACAGCCAGGCGGCCGAAGCATCGCGCACCTGCGCGATCTGCACAAGCCCGGCCGCGATGTCGGCCAGCAGCCCGTCCGGCCTGATGGGCAGCGGGCCGACCGAGATGCGGTCAAGCTCGTTCCCGGCGTCTTGCGCAGCCAGGTAGGAGACGCCCTGCGGGTATACCGGCACGCTTTCACTCGCGCCGGCGTTGAGCGCGATGCCGACACTGGGTGGCAGCAGTCTGGCCAGGTCAGCCGCGCGCACCACGACGTGCGGCACAGTCTCCGCCGGCGCGGCCGCGCTAGCTGTGGTTGCTGTAGGGGCGGTACTTGCTGTACCGGCGCTGGCCAGTTGCCGCAATAACTGCACCGAGGAGTACGCGGGCACGAATTCGCTGCCGAGATAGCACACAGTCGGCAGCGTGACCGCTGTGCCCTTGATCGCGGCGCTGCCGCCACCCGGCAGCGGCAGCCAGAGCCGGGCCCGGCGCAGCACGTCGAGGAGGTCGCCGATACGGCTGGCGTCCTCGATCGCGGCGGCGAGCGCGCGCTCCACAGCGCTCTCCGGCGCTATGTCCGCGGGGTCCGGCGTGGCAGTGTTGCTGTCAGTGGCGATGCTCATATGGTGTCCTCCAGGAGGGCCAGGACCTGCGGATTCGAGCGGTACCCTGGTGCTTCTGCGCGACGGCGGGCGGCCGCCTGCGGCAAGTTCACCTGACGGATAGTAGGCGCTTGGGGGCAGTGCGTAATGGAAAACAGCCGGCCTGCTTCCCAGCGGTGGCTGGATGTCGGTCCCGAGCGCATCGAACACTGGCTCGAAGAATTCGCTGAGCGGCACGGTCCGGCGCAGCGCGATACCGGGAACGAGCGCGAGATAATCACCGTTCGGGCCGCGGACGGCAGTATCGCCGAGTGCCACGTCCCGTTCCCGCCACTGCCGGAGGGCGCGACCGGTACCGGGGCCGAACTGGCCTCGCACGCCAGCGCCGACCGCACCGTCGCGGTACTGCTGGTGCGCCTCGGCGGTTACGCCGCCGGTGTATTCACCGGCGTCCGGCCGCAACTCGTCGCATCGAAGGTCGGCAGCCGCCTGGTACACGGACGCAGCGCGGCCGGCGGTACTTCGCAGCACCGGTTCGCCAGGCGCCGGGAGAAGCAGGCGCGGGAGGCGCTGCAAGCCGCCGCGGATACTGCGGCAGCGGTGTTCGGGCACTTCGACGGCAAACTCGATGCGCTGGTGCTCGGCGGCGACAAACGGTCGATCTCGGTTCTGCGGGAGGACCCGCGGCTGCGCCCGTACTTCGACATAGCGGTCTCCAGGTTCCTGACCGTGCCCGATCCGCGGCTTGTGGTGCTGCAGGGCACGCCGCGCCTGTTCCGTGCAGTGCGAATCATGCTGACTGAGAATGCCCCTGCGGAGGGCTATACGACTGCCCGGTGACCGGGTTCGGCTGGGCTGTTGCCGAGGAGCGCCGAGCTGGAGATAATGCCAGTGTGAGTAGCACCAACAGCACTGTCGAGATTGATCATTCAAGCTCGGTCCCGCTGCACGAGCAGGTAGCGGCAGCGATCCGGCGAGCGATCGCCGAAGGTGAGGCGGCTGCGGGGGAGCGACTGCCGCCAGCCAGGGATCTGGCGGCCGTGCTCGGCGTGAACGCGAATACGGTCTTTCGCGGGCTGCGCACTCTCCGGGACGAAGGTCTTGTCGAGTTCCGCCGCGGTCGCGGCGTCACGGTGAGCGGTATCGGCCCGCAGCGCAGCGTCGTCATCGAGAAGGCGCGTGAGTTGGTCGAACTAGCCAGGCACTGCGGCTACCGGCCCGAGGAGCTTGCCGAGATCGTCGCCCAGGTCTCAGCAGGGATGGCTGCTCCGTGAACGCAAAAGTCGTACCGCCTCCAACGACGGCCCCTGGCGCTTCGCCTGAGGCGCTCATCAAGGAAGCACGGCGGCGCCAGCGCCGGCGGCAACTAGTGCTCTGTGCGGCTGCAGTCATCCTGCTCGCCGGAAGTCTTGGTGTCGCCGCTGCTCTGCGCGGAGCCAGAGTTCCGCCATCGGCCCGGCCGCCGGTCCATCATCGGGCTGGGGGATCCGGGCCTCCGCACGTCGCCCAGCCGGCGGTTCCGGGACCTATCCCGGCCAGTGTCGACTCAACCGTGCTCATGTGGCCAGTCGGGCAGGGGCAGGACGGCACGATCGACCTTGACAACCTGCGCACCAGACACCTTGGCTTGGCCACCGCCGTCGTTGACCCGGGCGAGTACCAGCCGATCATGCAGGTTGGCGGGAAGATCATTTATGTGGTAACCCGCGGCGTGCTGGCTACCGACGCGGTAACAGGCAAGACCAGGCTGCTCGGACATACCCTGTACTTCGCGCCGTCTGGCCGGCCTGACCATGTCTGGCTTGTCTACGACGCCAATGCCCGCCGCGAAAAAGTTCGGCTCGCGCCAGTCGGGGCTGGCCAGCCAGGTTCGCCGCTCACCCTGCCGCGCGGGGCCCAGTTGATCGCGGGGACCGACGCCGGCCTGCTGCTAATGGCGGGTAACGGCCTTGAGCTGTGGAATCCCGGTGGTGCTCGCCTAACCCTGCCGCACTCGACGTCGGCTCAGGGCTTCACCGTCAGCTCGCGGCTGGTTGCCTATGACACTGGCTGCGGGAACCCGTCGACGTCGCCGAGCCTGAGCTACGGCGGTAACTTCGGCTATTACGCCTGCCGGACGCTCCGGGTCTTCAACGTAGTGACCGGCACACTGCTCTCATTCGCCGCGCCGCCAGGGACGAACGGCTGGGTACCAGGTCGCGGATTTAACTGGTCGCTGAGCGTGATAGCGCCCGCTGGCACGCTCATGGCGGCCAAGGCGGTGATTCCGCCCGAAGGCCGGGGCATCACCCGCGAGTTTGTCCTGCACCTGTCGGGCCGGGGGAGGCGGGTAACTCCTGTCCCGTCATCGGACGCGTTCCTGCTGTCGGCGACCACATGGTCGGCGGGCAGTTCGTGGCTGTTCTATCAGGGCCCGGGCGAGCGGATGTGGGCCTATCAGGTAAGCACTGGTGACGTCCGGTCCTCGCGGACGCCGTGCTGCCAGTACACGACAATGGCCACGCTGAGCAGCCGGTCACGCTGAGCAGCCGGTCACGCTGGCCGGTCGGCTGTGGTTACCGAACTGCGCGGGCCCGGTGCCGAGGCCAGGGAAAACACTTGGCTGTCATCGGCTGGCCTCGGGTAAACTCGCGGCCGTGAAACCGCTCCTGTACTGACTCCACCCCCCGATCAGGGGTGGAGTCTGCCCGTCGGCGGCCTCCTTCGTGATGTGGCGTCCGATCCGATCCCGGTTATCTGGAGCGAGTTTTCTCATGATCTCGGCACGTGAAATCGAACTGCGCGCTGGCGCGCGGCTGCTGCTCGACAGCGCCACTTTTCAGGTCGCGGCCGGCGACAAGGTCGGCCTCGTCGGCCGTAACGGCGCGGGCAAGACGACGCTAGCGCGGGTACTGGCGGGGGAGGGGCAGCCAGCCGCCGGCCAGGTTACTACTGGCGGATCAGTGGGCTACCTGCCGCAGGACACCATGGTCGGCGACCTGGAGGCGCTGGCGCTTGACCGGGTTCTGTCCGCCCGCGGTCTCGACTCGCTGCTGGTCGGCCTGCGAGAAGCTGAGCTGCAAATGGCTGACCCCGACCCGGCCCGCCGGGATGCTGGCGTGCGCAGGTACGGGCACCTGGAAGAGCGGCTGACCGTGCTCGGCGGGTACGCGGCCGAGTCCGAAGCGGCCTCGCTTGCGAACAGCCTGGGGTTGCCTCAGAAGGTGCTAAAGCAGCCGCTGCGCACCCTGTCCGGCGGACAGCGGCGGCGGATCGAGCTGGCAAGGATCTTGTTCGGCGGATCCGACACGCTCCTGCTCGACGAGCCGACGAACCATCTCGACGCAGACTCGGTGAGCTGGCTGCGCGATCACCTCCGGACCTTCCGCGGCGGTCTGGTGGTGATCAGCCACGACACCAACCTGCTCGACGCGGTCGTGAACCGCGTCTTTCACCTGGACGCGGACCGCAGCGTCCTGGACATCTACAACCTCGGCTGGAAGGCCTACCTTGACCAGCGCGAGACCGACGCCCGTCGGCGCCGCCGGGAGCGGATGAACGCCGAGCGCCAGGCCGTGGCGCTGCAGTCGCAGGCAGACAAGATGCGCGCGAAGGCGACCAAGGCCAAAGCAGCGCAGAACATGCAGAAGCGAGCCGACCGCCTGCTCGCCGGCGTGAGCGCGGACCGCGCCCCGGAACGCGTGGCCAGGCTGCGGTTCCCGGTGCCCGCGCACTGCGGCAAGACGCCGCTGACCGCGCAGGGCCTGTCGAAGTCATATGGATCGCTCGAAGTCTTTACTGACGTCGACGTGGCCGTCGACCGGGGCTCGCGGGTTGTGGTGCTCGGGCTCAACGGTGCCGGGAAGACAACGCTGCTGCGGCTGCTAGCCGGAGTCGAGGATCCTGACACCGGCGAGGTGCTTAGCGGCCACGGGTTGCGGCTTGGCTACTACGCGCAGGAGCATGAGACGCTTGACAACTCGCGTACCGTCCTGGAGAACATGCGCTCGGCAGCCCCGGATCTGGCTGAAAGCGAGCACCGGAGCCTTCTCGGGTCGTTCTTGTTCAGCGGCGATGACGTCCAAAAGCCGACGGGCGTGCTGTCCGGCGGTGAGAAGACCCGGCTGGCGCTGGCCCTGCTGGTGGTGTCCGGTGCCAATGTCCTGCTGCTTGACGAGCCGACCAACAACCTCGATCCGGGCAGCCGGGCGGAGATCCTGGCTGCGCTGCGCAGATATCAGGGCGCCATCGTGCTCGTTACCCACGACGAGGGAGCGGTTGACGCACTCCAGCCAGAGCGCGTCGTCCTTCTCCCGGACGGGGTCGAGGACGCTTGGAGCGAGGAACTTGCCGACCTGGTGGCGCTGGCCTGACTAGTGCCGTCGCAGCCACTAGCAAAAAAGTTGATCTCTCAGCACTCGTCTGGGTAGCCGATCACGAGCTAATGAGTGATCATGGCGGGATACGGCAACGCAGCGGTCACTTCAGCTCCCGGGAGGTTTGCGTGACCGAGACTCTCAAGAAGGGCACGCGGGTCACCGGTGCCGACCGCACGAAACTCGCCGCCGACCTCAAGAAACGGTACGGCGCCGGCGAGAGCATCCGGTCGCTCGCTGCCTCGACCGGCCGGTCGTACGGGTTCATCCACCGGATCCTGAGCGAGAGCGGCGTCTCCCTGCGCGGCCGCGGCGGCGCGACCAGGGGCAAGGCGAAGGCCAAGGCCTGACCCGGCACGCGGCGGTACCTTCGTTGTCAGCATCATGAGGCCGGCTGCGACAATGGGGAGTTGTGTCTGCTGAACTGGCCGGTCCGGTCGACCTGACTGGCACCGGGCTTGAGCTGAGCATTTCGGGGAGCGTCGCAACTGTCACGCTGGCCCGGCCAGAGCGCCGGAACGCGATGACTCCCGCCATGTGGCATGGTCTTGCGCGGATCGGCGCGGCCATACCCGGCGCGGTGCGGGTGGTAGTTATCCGTGGCGCGGGGCCGTCCTTTTGCGCGGGGATCGATTTGCGGATGTTCAGCGCCGAAGGTGTTCCTGGGGAAGAGCGGAATCCGAGCCCGGACGATCCCGGTTTCGACGAGTCCATCGCCGGCTTCCAGTCCGGCTATACCTGGTTGCGCGATCCGTCGTTCGTATCGATCGCCGCGGTACAGGGTCACGCCATCGGAGCCGGTTTCCAGCTCGCCCTCGCGTGCGACTTGCGGGTGATCGCCGACGACGCGAAGTTCTGCATGAAGGAGCCTGCTCTCGGGCTAGTTCCTGACCTCACCGGGACCAAGCCGCTGGTCGAGATCGTCGGCCTGCCGCGCGCGATCGAGCTGTGCCTGACTGCGAGGACCGTTGACGCTGCAGAGGCAGCCGAGCTCCGGCTGGCGGAGCTGGTCGTGACGCGCGGCGATCTCGACGGGGCGGTGAGTGACCTTGTCGCGGCCTTGCTGTCGACCGACGCGGCGGCCGCGCGTGCCACCAAGGCGCTGCTCGCCCAGGCGCCGGCCAACACGCTGGAGCAGCAGGCGGCGGCTGAACGAGCGGCCCAGGCCGCGCTGCTGGCCGCCCGGCGAGCACGCTAAGCGTCGCCGGGCGGCTTCTGACTGTTTCGCCGGCAGCGGAGCCGGGATGAACCACGGCGAGTGTTAGGTTCACCGGTCATGACGATGCAGAACCAGTGGCACGCCATGCGCGGGTTCACTCGCGATCCGTCGGTAACCCAGCAGCGCCTCAAGCCAGGCACGGTCAGAAGGATTGCCGGGTACGCCCGGCCGTACCGGCTCGACCTGACCATCTTCCTGCTCGCCGCCGCGCTCGACGCGGTGGTCACGGTGCTGTACCCGGTGCTGCTCGGCATCGTCATCGACAAGGGCATCCTGCCTAAGCGCACCTCGGTCGTGCTCGCCGTGGCAGGCATCGTGGCCGGCCTCGCCATTTTCGACGCGTTCCTCGGCGTCGTGCAGCGTTACTTCACCTCACGGGTGGGCGAGGGACTCATCTACGACTTGCGCAGCCAGGTGTTCGAGCATGTGCAGCGGCAGCCGATCGCGTTCTTCACCAGAGCGCAGACCGGCTCGCTGGTCAGCAGGCTGAACAGCGACGTGATCGGCGCTCAGCAAGCGCTTACCTCGACGCTGTCCTCGGTAGTCTCCAGCGTGCTGCAGCTCGTCCTGGTCCTTGTCGCGATGTTTTTCTACTCCTGGCTTGTCACCGTCGTTGCGCTAGTGCTCATCCCGGTCTTCTTGTACCCGGCGCGCCGGGTCGGCCGCAGGCTGCAACGGCTGACCAGGGAATCAATGCAGCTGGATGCCCAGATGGGCTCGACCATGACCGAGCGGTTCAACGTGGCCGGGGCGATGCTGGCCAAGCTCTACGGCCGGCCCGCGGACGAACTCAGCCTGTTCTCCGGCCGGGCTGCCAGGGTGCGCGACATCGGCGTGCTGACGGCGCTGTGGGGCAGCGCGCTGGTGACTGGTCTCGGACTGCTGGCGACGCTGTCGACGTCCGTCGTCTACGGGCTGGGCGGTGATCTCGTGATCCGCGGCGCCTTGCAGATCGGTGGCCTGGTCGCGCTGGCCACGCTGCTGAGCCGGCTGTACGGGCCGATCACCTCGCTGTCGAACGTCCAGGTCAATGTCATGACGGCGCTGGTGAGTTTCGACCGGGTCT
>Ga0335075_10005119_pt1 | contig 20392 bp, 21 predicted proteins | sample Lox_Sample_24_FD_206723 | JGI IMG/M metagenome (GOLD analysis project Ga0335075, IMG submission 206723) | Soil microbial communities from Loxahatchee National Wildlife Refuge, Florida, United States - Lox_Sample_2.4 | ecosystem: Environmental > Terrestrial > Soil > Wetlands | place: USA...
CCGACATCAGGGTGATATCGGGCAAGCGGATCGACGTTACGATTCGTCATCGCTGCGCGACGCTGACGCTCAAGCTCGTCAACAAACCGGGGGCCGAGGCGCTCGCCAACACCACTTTCACGGTGCTCACTCCGGGCGGCGATGTCATTCGCGAGCTGGTGGGCGCCTTTCCCTCGCTCGTGCTCGCCGAGGGCGAGTACGTCGTCATCGCGCGGCATGATTCCAAAGTCTACCAATCAACCTTCCAGGTTCAGACGGGGATGGACCGCGACGTCGAAGTTGTTGCACAAGAGAGCGGCAAACAAGGGCCGTGACCGGATGCAGACCTTCTTCGTTCAAATCAAATGCGCTCTCGGGCGAACCTACGAAGTCGCCAGCGCCCTGGCGGAGGCGGAAATCGCCTCCGAAATCTATTCGATCGCCGGCGATTATGACGTTCTGGCCAAGTTCTACGTCGAGACCAATGTCGATATCGGGCATTTCGTCGGCCACAAAGTTCAGGTAATCCCGGGAATCGTCGACACACGTACGATCATCACGTTCAAAGCGTTTTAGTCGGCGTGAGGCTCTCGGCTTCGCGCCGCCCAAAGGTCTTTTCCATCGTCCAACCGCAAGCGGCCCGTTTCCAAGATGCGCCTAAGCCTTTCCCTCGCTCTCGTCCTTCTCGCCGGCGCCGCGAACGCGGCGGAGGGGGAGATGGCGTATCTGTTCGACGCGTTGCATGGGCGAACGCGCTACCACGCCTCGTGGGAAAAGCTGATGAAGCTCGTCGAGCCCACTCCCGACTGGCTTCTTCGCTTCAATCGCAACTTCGACGGCGTCTCCGGCCAAATGACGGACCTCACCATCGACGGCAAACCCTATGAGCTTTCGTTCGTGTGCGAGCCGGCGAAGTGTCAGGAGCACAAATTCGTCGTGCTGTTCGACGCCAGGGGCGAGCACGCCTACGGCGCGCTCGGCGGCAAGGACACCGATCCCGCCTTCTTCGGCTCGCCGAGCCAGGCCGAGCAGGAGGCGATGGCGAAGGCCGTGAAAGGCTAGTCCGAGGGTTGGGATCGGCGATGCCCAACGAGCGCCATCAGCCGCCTGTCTCGCCACGCCGAGCGTTCCGGAAGTTTATCCTGCGCCAGCGCCGCGCGCCGCTCTGATCTCGCGCGTTCGATCAATTCCGGCGACCACGGGCGCGGATCGGTCCGCGATTGCGCAATCGAATGATAAAGCGGCCCAAGCCGGCGGGCATAGTCGTCCACGCCGCCCGGTGCGTTCAGATCGATCGTCTCGAACGGCCCCATGAACGACCAGCGCAAGCCGAGCCCGTGCGAGACGGTGAGGTCGATGTCGGCCGCGCTCGCGTAACCCTCTTCGAACAGCGCCCACGCTTCATTGAGAAGCGCTCCCTGCAGGCGATTGAGGATGAACCCCTCGATCTCCCGCTTGACGACGATCGGCGCCTGGCCGAGCGCCTGCATCGCAGCGCGAAGCCAGGGGATGATCGCCGGATCGGTCCAGGGCGCGGGGACGAGCTCAACGAGCGGGATGAGATGGGGCGGGTTAACGGGGTGGGCGATGAGAAAACGCTCGCGGCGCGGCGCGCGCTCGGTAAAGGCCGAGGCCGGAATCCCGGAGCTCGAACTGCCGACGACCGCATCGTCGCGAATCAGCGCTCCGATGGCCTCCGAAACGGCGCGCTTCTCCTCCACCCGCTCGAACACCGATTCCTGAACATAGTCGACCTCGCTGACCGCGGCGCGCAGGTCTTCGACCACTGTCACGCGCGAGCAAATGGCGTCCACGCCGTCGACGAGACCGGCTTTCGCCATGTCGTCGAGGCTCGCGCGTATCCTTCCCGCAGCCGCGCGCCGGATTTCCTCGCTGGCGTCGAATACGCGGACGGGGACTCCGGCGCGCGCGAACACGATCGCCCACGCTGAGCCGACGAGGCCCGCGCCGACGACACCGGCCGACCGTATCGAGGATTCGCTCATCAGCGCACTCGCGACTTTTCGCCATCCGCCAGGCAGATCTCGCTGATGCGCAGGCCATCCGAGGTGATCCGGGACGGGAACCGGTCCTTGAGGCGCTCTTCATGAATCGGAATGACCCGGCGCGCCTCGTAGCCAACGGACTTCATCATGGCCTCGGTCGCCATCACCAGATTCTCCTGGCTTCCGACGGCGAGGCCGACCGGCACATACATCTGGTCGACATCCACCACCGCTCCGGGGCCCTCGAGATTCTCGAACACATAGACGAGATCGCCGGCGAGCACCCAGCTGTCGCTCGATTGCGATTTTCCATCATTGCGGACATGCGTCCACATCGAGCCGTAGGTGTGGCTGTCATAGGCGGCGTGCAGGTCGATGCCCGGAAGGACGTTCTCGAGCGAACCGTCGACGCAGACGAGGCGCTTCTGACGGGCAAGATGGACCGGACAGTTGGGCAAAAATCCGTCCGCCATAGACGACCAGGCAGCGATCCACGAGGTGAACCAGCTCGGGCAATTCCGAGGAATAGAGTAGAACCGCGCCGCCCGAGTCGGCAAAACTTCGGATGGCGGAATAGATCGACTGCTTCGTTCCGACGTCGACACCACGGGTCGGATCGTAGAGCAGCAGGATTCTTGCGCCCGTGTGCATCGCGCGGGCCAATAAGGCCTTCTGCTGGTTGCCGCCGGAAAGGTCGCCAATCCGGAAATCGAGATATCTCGGATTGAGATCGACGTCGGAGGACGACCCGGCGGCGGCGTCGCGCTCGAGCCGCTCCGAGACGAGACCGGCTCGCCCGATGCGTCCGACGACGGGAAGAACGATGTTGGTCGCGGTCGCGAGAGCCGGAAAGATACCCTCGGTCTTGCGTTCCTCCGGCAGGAAAGCGATTCCCCGGCCCGTCTTCAAGGCGACATCGGGACCCGAGAGCCGAACCCGTCCGCCATCAATCTTGACCGAACCGGAAGCGAGCGGAGCGAGCCCCACGAGCGCGCGAAAAAGCGCGCGCTGTCCCTGTCCCTCGAGCCCCGCGACGCCGAGGATTTCGCCCTCGGACAGCTTGAGGGAAACATTCTTGAGGCTTTCTCCCGCCAAGCCTTCGGCCTCGAGAACCGCGGGCCGGATCGCCCCTCCGGCTCTCGCGCGGCCCTGCATTTCCTCTGCCTGGCTGCGACCCACCATCATCTCGAAAATGTTGTGATCGGTGGCGTCCTGAAGACCCACCGTCGCGATGCTGCGGCCGTTGCGGAGAACGGTCGCGCGTTGACAGAGTTCGCGGACCTCGGCAAGCCGATGCGAGATGTAGAGGACCGCTGCGCCCGCTGCGGTCGCCTGACGAACGAGACCGAACAGCCACTCAGTCTCGGCCAAGGCCGCGGTCGGCTCGTCGAGGATGAGCACCTTTGGGTTGCAGGCGAGGGCTCGTGTGATTTCGAGACGCTGGCGCTCGGCAAGCGTAAGGTCCGCGACGACGGCGCTCGGGGAAAGAGGCAGGCGGAAGCGGCTAAGAATCGCCGCGGCCTGCTTCTGCGTCGCCGCGCCGGAGACAAGCCCGAGGGTTCCCTTCGCCTGTCGAGGCAAGAACAGATTTTGCGCGACGGTAAGGTTCGGGACGAGGCTTAGCTCCTGAAAGGCTGTGGCTACGCCGCGACGGCGCGCCTCGACGATCGAATGCGGCTCGTAGGGCTGGCCGCCCATCCGCATGGTTCCGACATTCGGTTTGACGACTCCGCTCAGGATCTTGACGAGTGTCGACTTGCCCGCTCCGTTCTCTCCCAGAAGGGCATGCACTTCGCCGGCCAGAAGTTCGATCGACATGTCCTGAAGAGCGACCGTGGCGCCGTAGGACTTCGACACGGAACCCACATCGAGTACGGAGGCGGCTCCTGGCACGCTTCGCTCCACGGCGACCCACTCGTACGGTGGGAACGTTTGCAGCAAACGATTCCATCGAATGATTTTTCAGTCAACCCTCTCATTCCGGCAGCGATTCCACGCAGAACCCGCGAAACGACGGCGTCTATTCCGGCGAGGGCGATCCGAAGACTTCTGGCGGCGCTAGACGCCCGTCACATACTGCCGCCGCCCACGTCGACGCAGCCCCACCGGATACAATCGTCGGGATTGCGGCTGAGCCCGTCCGTCCGGTGAACATCGTAAGGGTAGCCGTACGGATTGGTCGGGTCCCTGAAGATCTTGGGGACTTGGCCCGGCGGAAGCTTCAGCGCCTGTTGCATCGTCATCACCGGAATGTTGCGACTTTCTGTTTGGCATCCGGCGACGCAACACGCGAGCGCGGCGCCAAGCGCAATCCGCAGACAGATGGAACGTTTCATCAACGCCTCCGGTGGATTTCGGAAAAGGAGCCGCGTCCAATCCATTTCCAGCACACCTGATATATGCTGGCGTCGCCCTGAGGCGCTAGTGCACTGATACAGACGGATGATTCACAGGTTCGGCCGGATCATCCGGGCGGCGCGCAGTCCCGCTAGACACCGCCGCCCGGAAATCCAGTGGCTCGAGGGCGGGGCTTCGGCGGCGCGGCCCGTGTTCTTTCGCCAAGAGACGAACTTTTCCGCGGTCGCACGGACCGCGCGGCAGGATAGGCGCGTCGACGCTTGCGGACACGCCGCCGCGTCCAGCTATTTCAGCACATTCCAACTGGCAAGCCTGAGTTTCCAGTCCTGATCCCTTTTTACGAAGATCTGCACAGCATCGCCATGGTACGGCGTGACCTTCCCGCTGGCGTCAGTCAGATCGGAGGACCAATGGGCGGTTGCCAAGATCGTATTGTCCGAGAGAGGCTCGGCGCTCACGACGTGAAAGGAGTGAGTCGTCCAGTTACCCTTCAGAACCTTCCGCCAGAACCCCAAGATCGCTTTAGAGCCGGTAGTGGCTGGCGCTGTAGCGGAGAGAATAGTCGCATCATCCGTGTAAAGAGCCGTCAGACGTTCCGCATTGTGTGTCACAAACACTCTGTCATACTCTGCGTCGGCTGCGGCAACGATCGCGTGCGGATCTTCCTGCGCCACAGCGGGGCCCAAGGCAGCTACCGCAAAGGCCGCAACCAGTGAAAATTTCAACATTCGTGTCCTCCCATTCTTCCTAGTGCACTGACACAAATGGATGACCCACAGGTCGGCCGGATGTGCGAGTCTCAGGGCACGGCTCAAACCGTCTCCCTTCTTCCTCCGGCTGAAGATCATCAGCGCAGCTAACGGTGGCTGCAGATCGCGATCGTCCGCTCAAATCGCGCGCGTCACGCCGCCACGCCGCGCAGAATGATTTCGATCACCTCCGTTTTCGCGCGTTCAAAAGCCTTGTCGCTCAGCGGAGCGCCGCCGTTCAGGGTCGCCATTTCATGCGCCGCGTTGGCGTATTGCTGGGTCGTCGCCCAGATCATGTAGAACAGGAATTTGGGCTCGATGGCTTTAAGCTTTCCCGCCGCGATCCAGCCCCTGACCACCCGCTCGCGCGACATAACCCATTCGGTGAGCGTGGTGTCGAGGAAATCCTGGATCATCGGCGCCCCGCGCGCGATCTCCGCCGACCAGATGCGGGTGGCGAGCGGCATCAGGCGCGCGAGGTCCATCTTCGCGCCAATGTAAGCGGAGAGCGCGCGCCGGGGATCATCGCTCGTGTCGAACGACGAAGCTGCGGCGAGCCACGCCGTCAGCACCCGCTCGATCACCGAACGGTAGAGCCCCTCCTTGGTCGGGAAATAATAGTGCAGGTTCGCTTTCGGAACGCCAGCGCGCCGCGCGATCGCCGCGGTGGTCGCGCCGGCAAATCCCTGCTCCGCGAACACCTCTTCAGCCGCCTCGAGCAGCGCGCGTTCGTTCTCCTCCCGAATGGTCGGTCTCGGCTTGCGGCGCGCCATAGGCTCCCCTGGACGTGGCGTTCCTTCCCCGTGTCGCCGGTCGACATCTTAAGAGTAACGGGAAGCAACCGGACGCGCCCGGCTATGACGGGCGGCGGCGCCAAATTGATGAGCGCTCAAGCCTAAGGTTACGCCATTTGACCATTTGGTCAAAGCTATAATAAGCACTAGCCGGCCTGTTGGGAGGCGCCGAGGAATGTCTGACTTGTCGAATGTGCGCGTCGACGGGGCGCGGCTGTGGGATTCGCTGATGGAGATGGCGAAAATCGGCGCCACTCCAAAAGGCGGCGTCAAGCGCCTGACGCTGACCGATCTCGACCGTCAGTCGCGCGAATTGTTGCGGAAGTGGTGCGAGGCCGCCGGCTTGACGGTCACGGTCGACGAGATGGGCAATATGTTCGCCAGGCGCCCCGGCGAGGACAATACGCTCGCCCCGGTCCTGATGGGCAGCCACCTCGACACCCAGCCGACCGGCGGCAAGTTCGACGGCGCGCTTGGGGTGCTCGGCGCGCTCGAAGTCGTGCGTTCGCTCAACGATCTCAATATCCGCACCCGCCGCCCGATCGAGGTCGCCAACTGGACCAACGAGGAGGGCTCGCGCTACGCCCCGGCGATGATCGCCTCTGGCGTGTTCGCCGGCGCCTACGACAGGGACTTCGCCTATTCGGTTGCCGACGGCGAGGGCAAGAAGCTGGGGGACGAGCTCGAGCGGATCGGCTTCAAGGGGCGCGAGCCGGTGGGCGCCCACCCGGTGCACGCCTTCTTCGAGCTGCATATCGAGCAGGGCCCGATCCTCGAGGACGAATCGATCGACGTCGGCGTCGTCACCCACGGACAGGGGCAGCGCTGGTACGAAATTCGCTTGACCGGATTCGAGAGCCATGCCGGCTCGACGCCGATGCCGCGCCGCAAGGACGCGCTGGTCGGCGCCGCCCGGATCGTGGAGCTTGTGAACGCGATCGGCCTCAAGAAGGCGCCGCTCGCGGTCTCGACGGTCGGGATGCTCAACCCCTATCCGAACTCCCGCAACGTGATTCCGGGCGAAGTGTTCATGACCTGCGAGTTCCGCCATCCCGACGACGCCACATTGAGCGAGATGGACGCCGCCCTGCAGGAGGGCGTGAAGGCGATCGCGGACAAGATCGGCCTCACATACGAGTTGAAGCAGGTCTTCTACTACGCCCCGGTCGCCTTCGACCAGGCTTGCGTCGATGCGGTGCGGCGCGCCGCCCAGCATTTCGGCTATTCGCATCGCGACATCGTGTCCGGCGCCGGGCATGACGCTTGCTATCTGGCGCGCGTCGCGCCGACCTCGATGATCTTCACGCCCTGCGTCGACGGCGTCAGCCATAATGAAAGCGAGGACATCAAGCAGGATTGGTCGACCGCGGGCGCCAATGTGCTGATGCACGCGGTGTTGGAGAAGGCCGAGATCGTATCTTAGTCCCTTCTCCCCGCAGAGCGGGGAGAAGGTTAGGATGAGGGGCTGGGCCGCGTCTGCGGCCAATCGCCTCGCCCCTCACCCTGCCCTCTCCCCGCGAGCGGGGAGAGGGTTCTTGTGCAGGAGAGTAAAATGTCGCTCGTCATCGAAGGCGGAACGATCGTCGCCGCCGACCGCACCTACAAAGCCGACGTGCTCGTCGAGGGCGAGACCATCAAGGCGATCGGCGAGGGCCTTAGAGGAGACAGCACGCTCGACGCCAGGGACTGCTTCGTCATGCCCGGCGGCGTCGATCCGCACACCCATCTCGACATGCCCTTCATGGGCACGAATTCCGCCGACAATTACGAAAGCGGCACCAAGGCCGCGCTCTCCGGCGGCACGACGATGGTGCTCGACTTCTGCATCCCCAATCGCAATCAGCCGCTCACGGAGGCTTTCGCCGACTGGCAGAAGCGCTCGAAGGACGCCGTCTCGGACTATTCCTACCACATGTGCATCACCTACTGGGACGATTCCGTGCGCGAGGACATGGCCAAGGTGGTGCGGGCGGGCGTCACCACGTTCAAGCATTTCATGGCCTACAAGGGCGCGCTGATGGTCGACGACGAGCAGATGTTCGCGTCGTTCTCGCGCTGCGCCGAGCTTGGCGCGATGCCGCTCGTCCACGCCGAGAACGGCGAAGTCGTCGCCGCCTTGCAAAAGCACTATCTCGCCAAGGGCGTGACCGGGCCCGAGGGCCACGCGCTCTCGCGTCCGCCCGAGGTCGAGGGCGAAGCGGCCAATCGCGCGATCATGCTGGCCGACCAGGCGGGTGTGCCCCTTTACATCGTTCATACGTCCTGCATCGAGGCGCACGAGGCGATCCGCCGCGCGCGCGCTTTGGGCATGCGCGTCTATGGCGAGCCCTTGATCCAGCATCTCGTGCTCGACGAGAGCGAGTACTACAACAAGGACTGGAAGCACGCGGCGCGGCGCGTCATGTCGCCGCCGTTCCGCAACAAGAAGCATCAGGACGATTTATGGAACGGCCTGCGCGCCGGGTCGCTGCAGGTGGTGGCGACCGACCATTGCGCCTTCACCACCAAGCAGAAGGAGATTGGTCTCGGCGACTTCACCAAGATCCCGAACGGCACCGGCGGCCTCGAGGATCGCATGCCGGTCTTGTGGACCTATGGCGTCGAGACCGGGCGGTTGACGATGAACGAGTTCGTCGCCGCGACCTCGACCAATATCGCCCGGATTCTGAACCTCTATCCGCGCAAAGGCGCGATCATGCCGGGCGCGGACGCCGACGTTACTGTTTGGGATCCCAAGGCGAGCAAGACCATCTCGGCCCGGTCGCAGGTTTCGGTCATCGACTATAACGTGTTCGAGGGCGTCAAGGTCACGGGGCTGCCGCGCTATACGCTCTCGCGCGGCGAAGTCGTGTTCCGCGACGGGGTGGTGCAAGCCGAACTCGGACGCGGCCGCTTCATCAGGCGCGAACCGTTCCCGGCGGATGCGCGCGCGCTCAAGCGCTACAAGGAGTTCACTGCTGTGGCGGGCGTTGCGCGCTGACTAGAACGGACCGACGATGGACCTAGCGGCCGCTCCGAAGCTGAAGCCGGACAATGGCGGCAAGGCGCTGGCCGCGGAGGCGGCGATCGCGATCGACGGGCTCTCGCTTGAGTTCGACACCGCCGACGGACCGGTGCGGGCGCTGAGCAACGTCACCTTGAGGATCAGGCGCGGCGACTTCGTCTCCTTCATCGGACCGTCGGGCTGCGGCAAGACGACGCTCCTGCGCGCGGTCGCCGATCTCGAGAGCCCGACCTCGGGCTCGATCCGCGTCAACGGCTTGAGCCCGCGGCAAGCTCGCGCGAGCCGCGCTTATGGCTATGTGTTCCAGGCGCCGGCGCTCTATCCGTGGCGCACGGTTGCGCGCAATATCGCGCTGCCGCTCGAGATCATGGGCTTCGGCAGGAAAGAACGCGAGGCTCGCGTCGCCAAGGGGCTCGAACTCGTCAATCTTTCCGGTTTCGGCGCCAAATATCCCTGGCAATTGTCCGGGGGCATGCAGCAGCGCGCCTCGATCGCCCGGGCTTTGTCGTTCGACCCCGATCTCCTCCTGATGGACGAGCCGTTCGGCGCGCTCGACGAGATCGTGCGCGACATGCTGAACCAGCAGCTCTTGCGCCTGTGGGAAGTGACCGGCAAGACGGTTCTGTTCGTCACCCATTCGATTCCGGAGGCGGTGTTCCTGTCGACGCATATCGTCGTCATGTCGCCGCGTCCCGGCCGCGTTTACGACGTCATCGAATGCAATTTCCCGCGCGACCGGCAGCTCGAGATCCGCGAGACCCCCGAGTTCATCGCCGTCGCCAACCGCGTGCGGCACGGCCTGCGCGAGGGCCATTCCTATGACGGGTAGCGTTTCCCTTCCCCAGCAGCGCTGGGGAAGGTGGCCCGCAGGGCCGGATGGGGTGTGGAAAGCAGCGCTCCGCCGACAGGAGGTTGGCGCCGCCCGTCCTGCAAGCCGAGAGGTCGCGCGTGCCGCGAGGGGACGAAATGGAGGAGCCGCCACGTTTTCGTCAGTCCTCTCGAAAGTTCGCTCGGGCGCAGCGTCAAAACATGACCAGAGCGGAAATTCTGCTATGGCGCGCTTTGCGCAATCATCGGCTCGACGGGCATGGCTTTCGCAGGCAGACGCCGATTGGGCCCTATTTCGCGGATTTCGTTTGCCTCGCGCGCAAGATCGTCGTCGAAGCGGACGGTCGCACGCACGAGACGGCGGAGGCGAAGATCAGGGACGCCGAAAGGGACGAATGGTTTCGACGGGCGGGATTTCGCGTTCTTCGCTTTCCCGACGAGCTTGTCATCGGCGGGCTCCCGATCGTGATCGAGCGCATCCGCGCCGCGCTGCGGGAGGTCTGAAGCGCGAAGGGCGACGGACGCCTCTAAAGGCGCGCGATGACATTCGTGCGAGCCGGCCGGGCGTCGAGCAGCGGGCCGCACCCCATCCGGCGCTTCGCGCCACCTTCCCCAGCGGAGCTGGGGAAGGAGAACGCGCGGCGGCGATATGAAATCAGCGCTCCCCATCACGACCGTCGTCCTCGCCATTCTCGCGGTCTGGTACGTCGCCGCGGCGCTGATGAACGCGCAGCTCCAGCGCGACCTTTTCGCCAACGCCGGACGGACGCACTATTCGACCCAGGAGCTCATCGCGGGCTCGCTCAACATGGAGCGGCCGAAGCTGCCCGCGCCCCATCAGGTCGCCGGCGAACTCTACAAGCTCGTCTTCTTAACCCCGCCGACGTCGAAGCGCAGCCTCGTCTACCATGGGGCGATCACGCTCGAGGAGACGCTGATCGGTTTCGCCATCGGCTCGGCGCTTGGCATCGGGCTTGCCGTGCTCATCGTCTCGATGCGCTGGCTCGACCGCTCGATGATGCCGTGGATCGTCGCGTCGCAGACCGTGCCGATCATCGCGCTTGCGCCGATGATCGTCGTCATCCTGAACCAGTTCAACATCACCGGCATCGCGCCGAAGGCGGCGATCGCCGCCTATCTCTCGTTCTTTCCGGTGACGGTCGGCATGGTCAAGGGCTTCCGCTCGCCCGAACCCTTGCAGCTCGATCTCATGCGCACCTATTCGGCGACGCGCGCGCAGACATTCCTGAAACTCCGGGCGCCCGCCAGCGCGCCGTTCTTCTTCGCCAGCATGAAGGTCGCGGCGGCCGCGGCCTTGGTCGGCGCGGTGGTCGCCGAAGTGACCAAGAGCGAGGACGGCGGCTTGGGCGCGCGGCTGCTCGCGGGCTCCTACTATGGGCAGACGGTCCAGATCTGGGCCGCTCTGTTCGTCGCCGCGGCGCTGTCGGCGGCGCTCGTCGGCGCAATCGGCGTTGTCGGGCGCATCGCTCAGCGGCGCATGGCGTTTCCGTCATGACCTCCGGGCGCCTTGCGAACCTTCTGCCGCCCATCGCCTTCGGGCTTGCGGTGCTCGCGGTCTGGGAAGCGGGGGTCCGGCTTCTCCACGTGCCGGCGATCATCCTGCCTCCGCCTTCGGCGATCGCGATGCGGCTTGCCGCGTCCGTTCCCACCCTCGCCGCCGATTTCAACCAGACGATCCGGGGCGTGCTCGCAGGCTACGCGATCGGCTCGCTCGCCGGGTTCGTGATCGCGGTCCTGATCGACCGCTCGCAATTTCTGCAACGCGGCCTGATGCCGATCGGCAACCTCGTTTCCGCGCTGCCGATCGTGGGCATCGCGCCGATCATGGTGATGTGGTTCGGCTTCGACTGGCAGTCGAAGGCGGCGGTGGTCGTGGTGATGACCTTCTTTCCGATGCTGGTGAACGCGGTCGCCGGGCTCTCCAGCGCCGGCGCCATGGAGCGCGATCTGATGAAGACCTACGGCGCCGACTACTGGCAGACCCTGCTCGCGCTCCGACTGCCGGTCGCCATGCCGTTCATCTTCAATGCGCTCAAGATCAACACGACGCTCGCCATGATCGGCGCGATCGTTGCCGAGTTCTTCGGCACCCCGATCGTCGGCATGGGCTTCCGCATCTCGACTGAAGTGGGCCGGCTGCAAATCGACATGGTGTGGGCGACGATCGTGGTCGCGGCGATCACCGGCTCGCTGTTCTATGCGCTCGTCGCCGGCGTCGAGCGCCGCGTGACGTTCTGGCACCCCTCCTATCGCGCGAAGGAGGCTTGAGTCTCGCGCGGCGTTGTTTTTGTTCGCGGTGGGAGCCGCGGTCCAAAAGAAGGGTAGGTAAAATGAAGAAGAGTTTGTTCGTGTTCGCTGGCCTCGCGGCCATTCTGGCCGCGGGCGCCGCGCATGCGGCCGACAAGGTCACGCTGCAGCTCAAATGGGTCGCGGACGCCCAGTTCGCCGGCTATTACGTCGCCAAGGACAAGGGCTTCTACAAGGATGAAAATCTCGACGTGACGATCAAGCCCGGCGGCCCCGACATCGCGCCCGAGCAGGTGCTGGTCGGCGGCGGCGCGGACGTCGTCGTCGACTGGATGCCGGCGGCGCTGGCGGCGCGCGAAAAGGGCGCGGAGATGGTCAACATCGCGCAACCGTTCAAGCGCTCCGGCCTCGAACTGACCTGCCGGGCCGACACCGGCATCAAGACGCCCCAGGACCTCAAGGGCCACACGCTCGGGGTTTGGTTCGCCGGCAACGAATATCCGTTCCTCAACTGGATGGCCAAGCTCGGCTTCAAGACCGACGGCTCGCCCGGCGGCGTCAAGGTGATCAAGCAGAACTTCAACGTCGACCCGCTGATCCAGAAGCAGGCCGACTGCATCTCGACCATGACCTATAACGAATATTGGCAGGTCATCGACGCCGGCTACAAGCCGAGCCAGCTCGTGGTGTTCAACTATACCGACGAGGGGGTCTCGACCCTCGAGGACGGCCTCTATGTGATGCAGGACAAGCTCAAGGACCCGGCCTTCGTCGACAAGATGGCCCGGTTCGTCCGGGCGTCGATGAAAGGATGGGACTATGCCCGCGCCCATCCCGCCGAGGCGGTCAAGATCGTGCTCGACAACGATTCGACCGGCGCCCAGACCGAGCATCACCAGACCCAGATGATGGCCGAGATCAACAAGCTCACCGCCGGCTCCGACGGCCGCCTCGATCTCGCCGCCTATCAGCAGACGGTCAAGGAGCTTCTCAGCAGCGGCGGTTCCGACCCCGTGATCTCGAAGGAGCCAGTCGGCGCCTATACGACCGTGGTCACCGACAAGGCGTTCGGGAAGAAGTAAGCCCCCGGCCCTCTCGGCCTCTCCTCTCTCCTTCCGGGAGAGGGGAGAGGCGAGGGACATTGGAAACAGCGTTCAATTACCAGCGCTCTCCGCCACATTGCGGAAGACGGTTTGCGCGCTCGAGTTCGTCAGGTCCGACGCCCGGGGGAACAAGATCAGGCTTGGAGGGCGCGTCTTCTGCTGCGAAGAGGAGCCCTCTCATCGAGACGTCAGGCCCTATCGGAGTTCGAGCAAATGCGGGTGAAGCTATTTTCGCAAGGTCTGACCGCGCCGATCAAGTCGCTGGAGGACGACATCAATGATTTCCTGGAATCGCAGCGGCCGCACGTCACTCATGTCAGCGTAACCTCGAGCGACGTCGAGAGAGTGGCCTCCGTCTGGTACGAAGAGCCGCATCACCAGACCGTCGAACAAACCATGGCGGAATTGGAGGAGCTGGTCGAGGAGCCCGGCAGCGAGGGCGATTTGGCTTGAGGCGCGCTGCGCGCGCCCCTCATTCGGCGGCTTCGCCCGCCACCTTCTCCCAAAGGGAGAAGGGACGCGCCATCACTCCCGTCTCTCCCCGGGTGAGATTCACCTCGGCGCGGCGCGCTTCACGATCGCCTTCGCGTCGACGCCGGTCAGCGCGCCATACTGATGCGCTCCGCGGCTCTCGATGCGCGAGCCGCAGAACGCGGCGGCGACCGGCGAGCCGGCGCGAATGAGCGCCGCCGCTTGCAAGCCGATCGCGAGCCGGTCGCAGAGATCGCGGGCATGAGCCTCGAAGTCGCCAAGGCTGCCGAGGTCATCCTTGAGCGCGGCGACATGAGCGTCGAGCGTGGCGCTTTCGCCCTTCACTGAAGCGACTTCGGCGAAATAGGCCTCCAGCGTCCGCGGCGAACGCTGGATCGCGCGCGCGATGTCGAGGCACTGGACGTTGCCGCTCCCCTCCCAGATCGCGTTGACCGGCGCCTCGCGATAGAGGCGCGGCATGGGGCTGTCCTCCATCACCCCCGAGCCGCCAAGACATTCCAGCGCCTCGTAGGCGTGGCCGGGCGTCCGCTTGCAGATCCAGTATTTGCCGAGCGCCGACCCTAAGCGCACGAGCGCGTCTTCATGGGGCTCGTCGCGACGATCGAGCGCGCGGGCCAGGCGCATGGTGAGGGTCAGCGCCGCCTCGGATTCGATCGCAAGGTCGGCCAGCACCGCCGTCATGATCGGCTGGTCGATCAGGAACGCGCCGAAGGCCTTCCGCTGCCGGCAATGGTCGATCGCCTGCGAAACCGCCATCCGCATGCCGGCGGACGAGCCGATCATGCAGTCGAAGCGCGTCATCGCGACCATCTCGATGATCGTCGCCACCCCCCTGCCCTCCGGCCCGACCATGAAGCCCAGCGCGCCGCGCAGCTCGGTCTCGCTCGAGGCGTTGGATACGTTGCCCATCTTCCGCTTCAAGCGAATGATCTGCAGCGGGTTCTTGGTCCCGTCGGGGCGCCAGCGCGGAACGAGGAAACACGATAAGCCCCCCGGCGCTTGCGCCAGCACGAGGAACGCGTCGCACATCGGCGCGGAAACGAAGAACTTGTGGCCGACGAGTTCGTAAGGACGTCCCGGCGCCTCGACGCCAGCGGGAATCGCCCGCGTCGTATTGGCGCGCACATCCGAGCCGCCCTGCTTCTCGGTCATCGCCATGCCGATCGTCAGGCCCTGCTTCTCATCGGCGGGAATGTTGCGCGGATCGTAGACGCGCGCCTGGATTTTCGGCAGCCATCGCTCGGCGAGGTCTCCCTGCAATTTGATGCAAGGCGTCGCGGCGAAGGTCATGGTGATCGGGCAGCCGTGGCCCGCCTCGACTTGCGTTTGCATGTAGGAGCGCGCCGCCCGCGCCACATGCGCGCCCTCGCCCGGATCGGTCCAGGGCGATGAATGAAGCCCGTCCTCGATCGAGGCCTTCATCAGCGCATGGTAGGCGGGATGGAAGCGGACGAGATCGACGCGCCGCCCGTAGCGGTCATGGGTGTCGAGCTCGGGCGGATTCTTGTTCGCCAGCGTCCCCAGCTCCAGAAATTCGGCCGAGCCGGCGCGCGCGCCGAACGCTTCGAGCCCGGCGATCGCCCATGCGGCGCCCTCGCGCTTGACCGCCTCCTTCAGCGCCGCGTCGGAAGCGAACAGGTTGTAATCGATGAGTTCGACCGGCTGGTTGAACACCTCGTGGGTGACCGCGCCATAAGGGTCGAGGGGCTTCCGGAAATTGTCCTTAAGGTCGGCGATCGCGCTCATGGGGCGTCTCCCTTTTCTCGCGAGGCTACTCCTCATGGGGGAGATCGGCAAAGAACCGCCCGTCCATGTCGCGCATGCCGGCCACGCATGTTAACGCTCGGCCATGCCCCCATTCGACCGCCGCATCACCCCCGCCCGCGCCGACCTCGCGGCGGAGCGTCTGCGCGGTCTTATCGAGGCGCCGCGCTACGCAAGCGGGCGACACATGCGGATCATCGCGGCCAGCGCGCCGCTGAGGCGAGCGCCTGATCCGGACGCGCCGCTCGAGACCGAGGCGCTGCATGGCGAAAGCGTCACCGTCTACGACGAGCAGGGCGGCTGGGCCTGGGCGCAGCTCGAGCGCGATCAATATGTCGGCTATCTTCCAGCGGCTTCGCTGGGCGCTCCAAAGGCGCCGACGCACCGCGTCGCGGCGCTGCGCACCCACGCCTATCCTGGCCCCGCGATCAAGCTCCCGCCGCGCATGGCGCTCTCGCTCGGCGCTGAGCTCAACATTGTCGCCCACGAGGGCGATTTCGCTATCTCGGACGACGGGCTTTACGTCTGGTCGCGCCATCTGGCCGAGCTTGGCGAGCGCGCGCGCGACCCTGTCGCGGTGGCCGAGCTTTTTCTCGAATCCCCCTATCTTTGGGGCGGCCGGACGTCGGAGGGGATCGACTGCTCGGGCCTGGTCCAGACCGCGCTGAGGGCCACGGGCGTCGCCGCGCCGCGCGACAGCGACATGCAGGAGGCGACCTTAGGCGAGGCGATCGCCATCGACGATCCCGACGCGCCGCTTAAGCGCGGCGATCTCGTATTCTGGAAGGGGCATGTCGGGATCATGCGCGATTCCCAAACGCTGCTTCACGCGAGCGGCTGGCGCATGAAGACGGTCAGCGAGGCGCTCAGGCAAGCGCGTGAGCGAATCGCCGCCAACGGCGGCGGCAAGGTTACGAGTGTCCGGAGACCGCCGGCTCAAAATTAGGGCGTGCGTCCACCCCCTCATTCTGAGGCGCCCCGCGACAGCGGGGCCTCGAAGAATGCTCCAGTTGCGCCATCCCGGTCCCGCGCGCGGTGGAACGTCCTTCGAGACGCCGTGCTTCTTGCGGCCCTCAGGACGAGGTCGAGTGCGGTGATGACTACTTCTTCCCGCCGACGCCGAGACCGCCGAAACGGGCGTTGAAGCGCGACAATCGGCCGCCGCGATCGACCAATTGCTGCGATCCGCCGGTCCAGGCCGGATGGGTGTTCGGGTCGATGTCCAGATGCAGCGTCGCGCCGTCCTGGCCATAAGTCGAGCGGGTCATGAACTCGACGCCGTTGGTCATGACGACCTTGATCATGTGGTAGTTTGGGTGGATGTCGGGCTTCATCGTCAAGGTCTCAGGCAAAACAAGCAAAGAGCCGTCCGGAGGTCCGGCGGCTCTGTCGGTCGGCGGTCCTATAACGCGGGTCGCGCGCCGGCGCAAGTCGATCCGATCGAGCAGGCGCGCTGAGCGCTCGCGGCGAAATGACACCGGCGAGCGCCGAAAAGATGGCGCTCGCGCTCTCCGGCCGCCTTGATTTAGGCGAAAAAGGAGTCCGTAAAGCCTTGGGATCGTCCGAGGAGCCTGTCGCGCAATGTCATCCGCCGCCGACGCCGGCATGAAGAGGTCCCGGGTCTCGCTCGGCGCGTTGAAGGCGCTTGCGCCATACGCGCTTGCCCATCGCGGGAGGATTGCGCTCGCGCTGGTCGCGTTGACCGTCGCCTCAGCCGCGACGCTCGTTGTGCCGGTCGCGGTTCGGCGGATGATCGACTTTGGCTTTTCCGCCGCCAATGTGGGCCTCATCCGCGCGTATTTTCTCGCCATGCTCGGCGTCGTCGCCGTTCTCGCGCTCGCGTCCGGGGCGCGATACTACCTGGTGATGACGCTGGGCGAAGGCGTGGTCGCCGATCTGCGCGCCGATCTGTTCACCCATCTGACCGGCCTTGACGCGAGCTTTTTCGATGCGGAGAAGGTCGGCGACATCGCCTCTCGCCTCTCGGCGGACACGACGCAGCTTAAGGCGACGTTCGGCGCCTCGGCGTCGCTGGCGTTGCGCAATCTCTTCCTGTTCGTCGGCGCGATTGCGATGATGGTGGTCACGAGCCCGAAACTGTCGGCCTTCGTGCTCGCCGCCATCCCCGTGATCGTGCTGCCGCTTTACGCTGCGGGACGCGCGGTGCGCGCCCGCTCCCGCCGCGCCCAGGACAGGCTCGCCGACGCCACCGCCTTCGCTGCCGAAAGCTTATCCGCAGTGCGCGTCATGCAGTCGTTCCTGGCCGAGCGTTTCACCGCCGGCCGCTACCGCGATGCGGCCTACGGCGCCTATGAGGCGGCGCGGGCCATGGCCCAGGCGCGCGCGTTCGTCACCGTCGCCGCCCTCTTCCTTGCCTTCGGCAGCGTCGTCGTCGTGCTCTGGCTCGGCGCACGGGAAGTGATCGCGCACAGGATGACCGGGGGCGCGCTGTCGCAGTTCGTGCTGTTCGCGGTGTTCGGCGCCGGGGCGCTCGGACAATTGTCGGAAGTCTGGAACGAGATCGCGCAAGCCGCCGGCGCCGCCGGGCGCATCGGCGAGATCATGGGGGTTAAGCCGCGCATCGTCGCGCCGGCCGAGCCGGTCAAGCTCGCCAAGCCCGTGCGCGGCGAGCTCGCGTTCCGCGACGTCTCGTTCGCCTATCCGGGCCGCGAGGACGACGCCGTCCTCAGCGGCGTGAATTTCCGCGTCGCGCCCGGCGAGGTTGTCGCGATCGTCGGCCCGTCCGGCGCGGGCAAGTCGACGCTGTTCCAGCTGGCGCTGCGGTTCTACGATCCTTCAAGCGGCGCGGTGACGCTCGACGGAATCGACGTCGCGCGGCTCGATCCCGCCGATTTGCGGGCCGAGATCGCGCTCGTGCCGCAGGACGCGTTCATTTTCGGCGCGTCCGTCGCCGACAACATCGCCTATGGCGCACCGGGCGCGACCCGCGAGGCGGTGGTCGCCGCGGCCAAGCGGGCCGCCGCGAACGGTTTCATCTCCGCCTTGCCGCAAGGCTACGACACGGTTCTCGGCGAGCGCGGCGTCACCCTCTCGGGCGGGGAGCGCCAGCGCATCGCGATCGCCCGCGCCATTCTCAAGAACGCGCCGGCGCTGCTTCTGGACGAGGCGACCTCGGCGCTCGACGCCGAGAGCGAAACCCTGGTCCAGGGCGCGCTCGAAACGTTGATGAAGGGCCGCACGACCCTGGTGATCGCCCATCGGCTCGCGACCATCGTCAACGCGGACCGCATCCTCGTCATCGAAGCGGGGCGCCTGGTCGAGGAGGGCACGCACGCTTCGCTGATGGCGGCGAACGGCCTCTACGCGCGCCTGGCGCGGCTCCAGTTCGAGACCGGCGCCGCCGCGCTGACCGCCGAGGCCGAGGCGGCGCAGTAAGGCTTGGGGCCGGGCGGTTTCATCCGCGGTGACGCCGCCGAGGCGATGACGGTCAAGAGCGGCAACCGCGCAGCCGATTGCGGCGTTCGCATGTGCGACGGCCGCAAACGTTTGCGCAAGACCTCCCCAACTTTGTGGCGTTGACGCAACGTACCGACTTCGCGCTTCTTGAAAGAGGAATGGCGGACAAACATTCATTCCTTCGCAAGCGGAACTGAATTCATGCCGCGCCCCTTCCGTCTGCGGCATCAAGGGGCAGGATGGGATGACGTTTCAGGAACATCTGGCGAGCGCTGCGGCGCTCAGCGTGGCAATGTTCATCGGCGCCGGCGTGTCGGCCCGGCCGGCGCAGGCCGCGTATGTCGTGACGCTCGCGCAGGACGGGCCGAATGTCGTTGCGACCGGAAGCGGAACGATCGACCTCGCCGATCTGTTTCCCCCTGGCGCTGGAGCCCTCACCGACAGCTATCTGCGGCCCAAGACCCCGGCGATCGTTACCGGAGCGACGGGTGACGCCGACAGCTACTTCGGCGCCACAGCGCCGTCGATTTTCGGGAGCGGAGGCAGGACCTTTGCCAGCAGCGGCGCCGGAGACATCGTCGGCGCCGACGCCATATTCATTATCGTGCCCGAGGGCTACGTGTCCGGCGCCGCCTTGTCGAGCAGCGCGACCTGGGACGACGCCACCTTCGCCACCCTCGGCGTGACGCCCGGCGTCTACAAATGGACGTGGGGAAGCGGGGAGGACGCCGACAGCTTCACGCTCGACGTCAGCGCAGTGCCCGAACCCTCGACCTGGGCGCTGCTTGGCGTCGGCTTCCTTGGCCTCGCCGCGATCGGGCTTCGCGCCCGCGGGAAACCGGCAGCGGCTTGACGCCTCCGACGGGTCTCGGAGCGGCGACTGCGAAATCGCACTGGCGTGCGGGCGTTAATTCCGCCGCGCGGGCCCCTCCGGCGCGTCGCAGTCATTCTTCCCGCCAGAGGCCGCAAGGGACAGACCGTGCGCCGCGACCTCACGGACAGCAGGGCTGGGGCGAGGCCCAGGTCTCCGGCGTGATTCATAATGTCAACGTTCAGGACATCGCGTACAACACCGCTCCATACAACCCTGTCAGCGGGTCTTCGGGCTGCTCGATGCGCGTCATTTCAGCAGCACATAGATATTGACCTGCAAGTTCGGATCGTCCGGATCCTTCACGTCGTTCGCATATTCCTCAACGAACGAATCCTGCGCCTCGATCCCCTTGTCGTCTAGATAGGCGGTGATAGCGTCATAGGTGGCGTCGATGTCGGAATACGCGCCATCATGCTCGAACTTCATTGCTTTGCCGCCCGGAGTCTCACCGATCTTGACCGTGTCGGAGAGGCTCGTTTTGCCCTCGGGCGCCGCGGCCAGCGGATAGCCTGCGTGAAAGGTGAAGCCGGAATCGTCGGAGCCGACGAAGACGGCGATCGGCCTGCCGGCCGGCTTCAGGTTCGCCTTGTCCATCTCGCGCTTGACGACGCTGAGCGAACCCAGAATCACGCTATAGATCTCGTCCTTGTCGGCCTTGCCTTCGACAAACGCGAATGGCCTCGCCGTGAGGTCGACCGTTTGGCCGGCCGACCCTTCGTCCGACGGCGCCCCCTGCTCGGCCGGCTTGGCGCCCTC
>Ga0335075_10005121_pt1 | contig 20389 bp, 18 predicted proteins | sample Lox_Sample_24_FD_206723 | JGI IMG/M metagenome (GOLD analysis project Ga0335075, IMG submission 206723) | Soil microbial communities from Loxahatchee National Wildlife Refuge, Florida, United States - Lox_Sample_2.4 | ecosystem: Environmental > Terrestrial > Soil > Wetlands | place: USA...
CCTGGGGCGAGCCGGGCAACGGCGCCTGCTTCCGGCTCACCCTCCCGCTGGTGCGTGGGCACAAGGTCACCACCAGCCCGCTGCCGATGAAACCGATTGCCCCAGAACGGAAAGAACGTCAGGCCCGACCGCGAGAGCACGCCGAAAGGGGCGTGTGATGCGGAAATTCGCCGGCCTGCTGTGCGCGCTGGCCCTCGTGGTCGCGGGCTGCGCCGGTGTGCCGAGCGCGTCGGCGCCGCAGGCCATCGGCACCGTCGAGCGACCGGCCCCGGCCAACCTGCCCAAGCCGACGCCGGGCATGGAACCCGATATGCTGCTGCGCGAATTCCTCAAGGCCACAGCCGATCCCGCCAACCGCCACCTGGCCGCCCGGCAGTTCCTCACCCAGTCGGCGTCCAACGCGTGGGACGACGCCGGTAGCGCACTGCTGATCGACCACGTGGTATTCGTCGAAACCCATAGCACCGAACGGGTTTCGGTCAACATGCGGGCAGACAAGCTCGGCTCGCTGTCCGACATCGGCGTATTCGAGACCGCCGAGGGAGTGCTACCGGATCCCGGTCCGATCGAGCTGGTCAAAACGCCCGGCGGTTGGCGCATCGACCGGCTGCCCAACGGCGTCTTCCTGGACTGGCAGCAATTCCAGGCCACCTACAAGCGCAACACGTTGTACTTCGCCGACCCGTCCGGCAAGACGGTCGTCCCGGATCCCCGCTACGTCGCGGTGTCCGACCGCGATGCGCTTGCCACCGAACTGGTGTCCAAGCTGATCGCCGGACCGCGCCCGGAAATGGCCAAAAGCGTGCATAACATGCTCGCCCCGCCGGTGCGGCTGCGTGGGCCGGTAACCCGCGCCGACGGCGGCAAGACCGGGATCGGCCGAGGCTACGCCGGCGCACGGATCGAGCTCGAACTGTTGACGGTCGCCGACCCGCACAGCAGGCAATTGCTTGCCGCGCAGATCATCTGGACGTTGGCGCGAGCCGACATCAAGGGGCCGTACGTGATCAACGCCGACGGCGCGTCGTTGGACGCGCGGTTCGCCGACGGGTGGAACACCACCGACGTCGCCGCCACCGACCCGGGTGTGGCCTGGGGCGCGGCCGCCGGCGTGCACGCGTTGGTCGGCGGACGGGTGGTGGGGCTGGACGGCCAGCGCTCCGACCCGATCCCAGGCGCGTTCGGGCGGGCCACCGATCAGGCCTCGGCCGCGCTGTCACGCAACGGCCACCAGATGGCCTCGGTGGTGACCCTTCGGCCCGGCGCCCCCGACATGGCGTCGTCGCTGTGGATCGGCGACGTGGGCGGTGAGGCCGCCGAAGCCGCTGACGGACATACCTTGTCGCGGCCAACCTGGTCGCTGGACGACGCGGTGTGGGTGGTTGCCGACGGCAACACCGTGATGCGTGCGATTCAGGAGACCGCGTCGGGCCAACCGGCGCGCCTGCCGGTCGATTCGGCGGCGGTGTCCAGCCGCTTCCCGGGGGTGATCGCCGAGCTGCAGCTGTCCCGCGACAGCACCCGCGCGGCCATGGTCATCAACGGCCAGGTGATCCTGGCCAGCGTCGAGCAGACCCAGGCCGGGCAGTTCGCGCTGAACTATCCCCGCCGACTCGGCTTCGGGCTGGGCTCCTCGGTGGTGTCGCTGTCGTGGCGCGCCGACGACGACATCGCGGTCAGCCGCACCGACGCCGCGCACCCGGTGTCCTACGTCAACATCGACGGGGTGAACTCCGATGCGCCGCCGGGCAATCTGCAGCAGCCGGTCGGGGTGATCGCGGCCAATCCGTCGACGGTATACGTCGCCGATCCGCGTGGGGTAATGCAGCTGCCGATCTCGGGTGCCGAGGGCGCGCAGGGTTGGCTGGACGTTCCGGGGTTCATGGAGGGCGGGGCGACGCCGGTGCTGCCCGGCTGAGCCGGGCCGCCATCCGAACGCCGCGCAGATCGGCCAGAGCCGTGCGCATTCTGGCTAGACGGCCAGCCCCTTATGCGTAATCCGGCCAGGACGTAGCGCGCGGCGGCTAGTTGGTTTGCGTTGCGCCGCTTAGCCTTGCGACGTGAAACGTCCAGGCCCTTACGGGATGTCGAAATCGGCTGTAGCAAAATGCTTTTAGAGGTTTCGATATTGAAGTTTGTGGTGCGGTTGTCGATTATGAGGCGGCCTATCGAAATTCGTTGTTGAAGGCCACTCACTATCTCTACGGAATAAAGCCTCACTCCAAGAGGTTCCCGCAGTCAGCTCGAACGAGTTTCACAGCTGGTCGGCAGCAATCGACCCGGTCAGCATTGGAAACTGATGCGGGGCCGAAGAAGAGTGGTTGGTGGCTAACGTCACCTGAACCCGCTCGCTCATCGGAACGTAGTAGGAGTAACGCCGGGGGGCGGGTGAGAAGGGCCACGTCGTGACGGAACAACCGCCAGAAAACAACTCGTGTCCGCGAATGTGGCGGCCGACGCGGGAGTTCGCGGAGTTCGTCCAACTCTGCGGCTGCGGCCAGCCTCATCTGAGCCTGGCTAGCGATCCCGACACGTTTTCCATGACCCAGCGAGGCGGCCGGATGGGCCCGGTGACGCTTTCCGACATGGCGGTCGGTTCGGATATGTCCCTGGATTGCGGTGAAGGGTGCGCGGCATATCGGGTGTTTTTGGTGCGGTCGGGCCGCCTGGAATGGACAAACCGCGGCTCGTCCGTGAGCGGTGTTGCCGGCACCGCGGCCGTTTACGCGCCGAATAGCCTTGCCGCGGTGCACTGGGATGCGGATGCCGAAGTACTCCTTTTCAAAATCGACCGCCCCGCCGTCGAGGAAGCCCTCAGCGATGCACTCGGCCGGGAGGTGACGTCACCACCGGATTTTGAACCCCTGATGCTGATCAATACCGCGCCGGCCCGAAATTGGATCAACATGCTGCGGCTGTTCGCGGATCAGTTTTTCCATCCCGACGGCTTGCTGAATGAACCACTAGTGGGAAAGCCGTTCGTCGACAGCCTAATTCGCGGATTTCTTTTGGCCACGGAGCACTCGCATCGCGAGGCTCTCTTCGAGGACGGACAACCGGTTGCGCCCCGCGCGATTCGCGCCGCTATCGACATCATTGAGGCGGAAGCGCATTTGCCCTTGACGTTATCCTCGATCGCGGCTCGCAGCCAGGTCAGTGTCCGTTCGCTGCAGGACGGTTTCAAGCGTCACCTCGGCACCTCGCCGATGACCTATCTGCGCGACGTACGGCTGCGTCGCGCACACCAGGCTCTGCTCGAGTCGGACCCATCGACCGTCACAGTCGCTTCGGTTGCCTACCATTGGGGCTTCACCAATCTCGGCAGGTTCGCCGCGGCCCATGCCGCGCGCTACAGCGAACCGCCGGTCAAGACGTTGCGCCGCACGGCGTAACTGCGCGTTCTGGCCAGAAGCCTGCGTGCGACGGCTTTTAAGCCATCCGAGTCTTCCTTAGCGTTGAACCGAGCGATCAACACGCTCAATATGTTTGACGCCCAACAAGATTGGAAGTTTCACGATGAGCAATCCCCCCAACCGCCCCCGCCGCTGGGGCATCACCCTCGGCCTGGGCGGCGTGCTGGCCGCCGCATTGATCGGCGCCGCGGACGCGCACGCCGACACCGGCAGTGACGTATTGGGCCAGGCCGGAACGGATTTGACCGACGCCACCACGCTGCTGGACGGCGCGCCCACGGCGTCGCTCGACGCCCAAGAAGCGGTGTTCCTGTCCGGTCAGGAGTCGCTGCAGACCGGCCCCGCCACGGCGGTCCTGACAGACCAAGAGTCGATCCAAGACAGCCTGCCCGCGGCTGATCAAACGCAGCTGGCCGGCGTCGACACCCAACTGGAAGACGCGTACCAGGGGATTCTTACTGCTGACCAGACCTTCGTCAGCGCGGACCAAGCCGGTGATCTGACCGGTCTCACAGGGCTGACCGACGAATTCGATGTGATTCAGGCCGATATCGCGGTACTCCCCGCAGACTTCAACGCGGGCCTTGCCGACGTCGGTGCCGATCTGGCTAGCGTGTTCGGCGGCACGGACTTTCTGTCCCTGTTCTGACGGCGTCGCTGAACGGTGGGGTGGCTGCCCCACCGTTCAGCCGTCTGTACCCACATGTCACCCCTCGCCGTCACACTTGCGCCGTGCTCGATCTCGTCCTTCCGCTGGAATGCGGCGGCTGCGGGGCGCCGTCGACCCGATGGTGTGAGGCGTGCGCGGAAGAGCTGGCCATGAGGATCGACGCGCCGCGGGTGGTAACCCCACGCATCGATCCCGAGGTTCCGGTATTCGCGCTCGGTCGCTACGCGGGTGCGCGCCGGCAGGCCATCGTCGCGCTGAAAGACCGCGGCCGGACCGATCTGGCTGTGCCGCTGGCCGGGTGGTTGGGCCTGGGCGTGCACCGATTGCTGGAGTGGGGCCTGCTCGATGTTCCACTGACGATCGTGCCGGCGCCGACGCGTGGCTGGGCGGCCCGCCGGCGCGGTGGCGACCCCGTCACCCACATCGCCACGCTCGCCACCGGCGGCCACCCGCACATCACCGTGGTCAGGGCGCTGCGGATGAAGGCGCTGGCCCGCGACTCGGCCGGACTGAGCCCCGCCGAGCGCGAGCGCAACATCGCCGGAAGGGTGTTGCTCACCCGCCGCAGCGCGCCGGCCGACCGCGAAGTGCTGCTCGTCGACGACATCGTCACCACCGGCGCGACCGCCCGTGAGTCGGTCCGCGTGCTGCAGAGCTCGGGGATTCGGGTGGCCGCTGTGTTGGCGCTGGCCGCCGCGTGAGCATTTGTGAAGAACTTGCAAAGCCGGGCGCCAAATACTGGCCCAACTAACGGCAAACGGTCTACCGTCGGGACCAAGCACCATGAACGCCTTTTGGGGTGGCGCCTCTGACCTGGATCGAGGCCCACACCGCCGAACGGTAGGGGGTGAAGCTTCGACACCTTGCACCGGCGGGCGGCCTAGGCAGCACCTCTAATCCCCGTCGGCGCGTCCATCTGAAAGCCGGGCACGCCTGGTGCGTGCATCGCGAGAGAAACGAGTTGTCAAGTATGTCAAGGCAAACCGTGGATTCTGGCCAGCTTTTGGCCGAACTGCCGCCCGACGCTCTCGAGCAGGACCAACCGACGGCTCGCGCCGAGGTCGTGGTCAAGGGCCGCAACGTGGAGATCCCCGACCACTTCCGCATCTACGTCTCGCAGAAACTCGCCCGCTTGGAGCGACTCGACAAGACCGTCTACCTCTTCGACGTCGAACTTGACCACGAACGCAACCGTCGTCAACGCAAGCACTGTCAGCATGTCGAGATCACCGCTCGCGGTCGCGGACCCGTGGTCCGCGGCGAGGCCTGCGCCGACAGCTTCTATGCCGCGTTCGAGTCCGCGATCGCCAAGCTGGAAAGCAGGCTGCGTCGCGTCAAGGACCGCCGCAAGGTGCACTACGGCGACAAGACCCCGGTGTCACTGGCCGCCGCCACCGCCGTCGTACCGACGCCCGAACCGGCAGCACACAACGGCGAAACCAACGGAGCCACCGACCACGACGGCATCGACGAGCACCATGTGCCCGGCCGGGTGGTGCGAACCAAGGAGCATCCCGCCAAGCCGATGTCGGTGGACGACGCGCTCTACGAGATGGAGCTGGTCGGCCACGACTTCTTCCTGTTCTACGACGAGCAGAGCGAACGGCCGTGCGTGGTCTACCGTCGGCACGCCTATGACTACGGCCTGATCCGGCTGGCCTAACTCGCGCCGACGCGTCGGCGTGCAGGGGAGTAATCGAGCCGTCACCTAGGATGGATGGCGCCGAAGACGTCTATCTACAGGGGACACAGTGGTGCTGGATAAGTTGTTGCGACTTGGCGAAGGTCGCATGGTCAAGCGCCTCAAGCGGGTGGCCGACTACGTCAACACCTTGTCCGACGAGATCGGAAAGCTCACCGACGCCCAACTGCGGGCCAAAACCGACGAGTTCAAGAAGCGGCACGCCGACGGGGAAAGCCTCGACGACCTGCTGCCCGAGGCGTTCGCGGTGGCCCGCGAGGCGGCCTGGCGGGTGCTCGACCAGCGCCCGTTCGACGTGCAGTTGATGGGTGGCGCTGCGCTGCACTTCGGCAACGTCGCCGAGATGAAGACCGGTGAAGGCAAGACCCTGACCTCGGTGCTGCCCGCCTACCTCAACGGCATCGGCGGCAAGGGCGTGCACATCGTCACGGTCAACGACTACCTGGCCAAACGTGACAGCGAGTGGATGGGCCGCGTGCACCGATTCCTCGGCCTGGACGTCGGCGTGATCCTCGCGCAGATGACCCCCGACGAGCGGCGCATCGCCTACTCCGCCGACATCACCTACGGCACCAACAACGAGTTCGGCTTCGACTACCTGCGCGACAACATGGCCCACTCGCTCGAGGACTGCGTCCAGCGCGGCCACAACTTCGCCATCGTCGACGAGGTCGACTCGATCTTGATCGACGAGGCCCGCACCCCGCTGATCATCTCCGGCCCGGCCGACGGCTCGTCGAACTGGTACAGCGAGTTCGCCCGGCTGGCGCCGCTGATGGAAAAAGACGTCCACTACGAGGTCGACCTGCGCAAGCGCACCGTCGGCGTGCACGAGCTCGGCGTGGAGTTCGTCGAGGACCAGCTCGGCATCGACAACCTCTACGAAGCCGCCAACTCGCCGCTGGTCAGCTACCTCAACAACTGCCTGAAAGCCAAGGAGCTGTTCGCCCGCGACAAGGACTACATCGTGCGCGACGGCGAGGTGATCATCGTCGACGAGTTCACCGGCCGCACGCTGGTCGGGCGGCGCTACAACGAGGGCATGCACCAGGCGATCGAGGCCAAGGAGCATGTCGAGATCAAGGCCGAGAACCAGACGCTGGCCACCATCACCCTGCAGAACTACTTCCGGCTCTACGACAAGCTCGCCGGCATGACCGGTACGGCGCAGACCGAGGCCGCCGAGCTGCACGAGATCTACAAGCTCGGCGTGGTGACCATCCCGACGAACAAGGCGATGATTCGCACCGACCAGTCCGACCTCATCTACAAGACCGAAGAGGCCAAGTACATCGCGGTCGTCGACGACGTCACCGAGCGCTACGAGAAGGGCCAGCCGGTGCTGATCGGTACCACCAGCGTCGAACGCTCGGAGTACCTGTCGCGGCAATTCCAGAAGAGGCGCGTTCCGCACAACGTCCTCAACGCCAAGTACCACGAGCAGGAGGCCGGCATCGTCGCCGAGGCCGGTCGGCGCGGTGCCATCACCGTCGCCACCAACATGGCCGGCCGCGGTACCGACATCGTGCTGGGCGGCAACATCGACTTCCTCACCGACAAGCGGCTGCGCGCCCGCGGGCTCGACCCGGTGGAGACCCCCGACGAGTACGAGGCCGCCTGGCACGAAGAGCTGCCGATCGTCAAGGAGGAGGCCTCCGCCGAGGCCGCCGAGGTGATCGAGGCGGGCGGGCTCTACGTGCTGGGCACCGAGCGCCACGAGTCGCGCCGGATCGACAACCAGCTGCGCGGCCGGTCGGGCCGGCAGGGCGACCCGGGTGAGTCGCGCTTCTACCTGTCACTGGGCGACGAGTTGATGCGCCGATTCAACGGTGCCGCGCTCGAGACGCTGCTGACCCGGCTCAACCTGCCCGACGACGTGCCGATCGAGGCCAAGATGGTCACCCGCGCGATCAAGAGCGCGCAGACCCAGGTCGAGCAGCAGAACTTCGAGGTCAGAAAGAACGTCCTCAAGTACGACGAGGTGATGAACCAGCAGCGCAAGGTCATCTACGAGGAGCGCCGCCGGATCCTGGAAGGCGAGAACCTGCAGCAGCAGGCCCACGACATGCTCGTCGACGTGATCACCGCCTACGTCGACGGCGCGACCGCCGAAGGCTACGCCGAGGACTGGGATCTCGAACAGCTCTGGGAGGCGTTGAAGACGCTGTATCCGGTCGGGATCGACCACAAGACGCTGCTCGACTCCGAAGCGGTCGGCGAGCCCGGCGAGCTGACCCGCGAGGAGCTGCTCGACGCTCTGGTCGGCGACGCGGAACGCGCCTACAAGGTGCGCGAGGCCGAGCTCGAGGAGCTCGCCGGCGAGGGCGCGATGCGCCAGCTGGAGCGCAACGTGCTGCTCAACGTCATCGACCGCAAGTGGCGCGAGCACCTCTACGAGATGGACTACCTCAAGGAGGGCATCGGGTTGCGCGCGATGGCGCAGCGCGATCCGCTGGTCGAATACCAGCGCGAAGGCTTCGACATGTTCAGCGGCATGCTCGAGGGCCTCAAAGAGGAGTCGGTCGGCTTCCTGTTCAACGTCGTGGTCGAGGCGGTGCCGGCGCCGCAGGTCGGACCGGTCGAGGAGCCCGCGGACCTGGCGGAGTTCGCCACCGCCGCCGCGGCCCGCGCGCAGCAACGGTCCGCCGCCCCCGCCGCGGCGCGCGAGCAGGCAACCGCGTTGCGCGCCAAGGGCATTGACAACGAGGCGCCCCCGATGACCTACACCGGGCCCGCCGAGGACGGCTCGGCGCAGGTGCAGGGCAACGGCGGCAAGACCTCGGCGGCGGTGTCCGGCGGCACTCGTCGCGAGCGGCGTGAGGCGGCCCGTCGCCAGGGCCGCCACGCCAAGCCGACCAAGCGGCGGTAAGAGCCGTGGATGTCAAAGAGGTGTTGCTGCCCAGCATGGGCGTGCGATACGAGTTCACCAGCCGGCACGGCGAGCGGATCGGGATCATCGCGCGACGCGGCGGCCAGTTCGATGTGGTGTTGTACGGCAACGACGATCCCGACCAGGCCCGCGAGGTCTTTCGCCTCACCGACGAAGAGGCCGATGCCGTCGCGCAGATCCTGGGCGCGCCGCGCATCGCCGAGCGGTTTACCGAATTGACCGACGAAATACCGGGGCTCGAGGCCGGCCAGATCGCCATCCAGCCGGGCAGCGCATTCGCCGACCGGCCGTTGGGCGACACCCGTGCCCGCAGCCGTACCGGCGCGTCGATCGTCGCAATCGTGCGCGACCAGCAGGTGCTCGCCTCGCCGGGGCCTTCCGAAATGCTGCGCGCCGCAGACGTATTGATCGTGGTCGGCACCGAAGCCGGCATCGAAGGCGTGCAGCGGCTCGTCGATAAGGGCTGAGCCCGTGCAGATTTCCGCGCCGCTGCTTCTGCAACTCGGCGCAGTCCTGGCCGCGCTGGCGGTGCTGGGCGCCGGCGCTCGCCGGTTCGCACTGTCGCCGATTCCCTTGTATCTGCTGGCGGGGTTGTGGCTCGGCAAGGGTGGCATCTCGCCGGTGACCGATGCCAGCGTGTTCATCAAGACGGGTGCGCCGATCGGTGTCGTGCTGTTGCTGCTGACGTTGGGTCTGGAGTTCTCCAGCGCCGAATTCGCCAGCAGCATGCGGCATCACGTGCCCTCGGCGCTGGTCGACATCGTGCTGAACGCGACACCGGGGGCCGTCGCCGGTTGGCTGCTCGGTTTCAACGGCATCGGCATTCTGGCCCTGGCCGGCGTGACCTATGTGTCGTCGTCGGGGCTGATCGCGCGGCTGCTCGAAGACCTGCATCGGGTCGGAAACCGTGAAACGCCGGCCATTTTGGCGGTGCTGGTGCTCGAGGACTTCGCCATGGCGATCTACCTGCCGGTGTTCGCGGTGTTGGCGTCCGGGGGCACCTGGCTGCTGGCCCTCGGAGGCATGGTCGTCGCGGTCGGGGCGTTTTGGACCGCGTTCGTCGTGTCCTACCGGTGGGGCCACCATTTCGGACGGCTGGTGGGCCATCCCGATTCCGAGCAGTTGCTGTTGCGCGTACTCGGAGTGACGCTGATCGTGGCCGCTCTGGCCGAACACGTGCACGCGTCGGCTGCCGTGGGCGCGTTCCTGGTCGGCCTTACGCTGACCGGCGAGACCGCCAACCGGGCCCGCCAAGTGTTGGGGCCGTTGCGCGATCTGTTCGCCGCGGTGTTCTTCCTCGGCGTCGGGATCGGCGTCGATCCCCGATCCTTGGCGCCGGCGCTACCGGTGGCCGTGGCGCTGGCGGCGATCACCAGCGTGACGAAGTTGGCGACGGGCATGTTCGCGGCGCGACGCGAGGGAGTGGCGCGCCGTGGGCAATTGCGTGCCGGCACCGCGCTGATAGCCAGGGCGGAGTTCTCGTTGATCATCATCGGTCTGATCGGTTCGTCGGTAGCCGGCCTGGCGGCGGTGGCGATGTCGTACGTGTTCGTCGTCGCGGTCGTCGGACCGGTGCTCACCCGGTTCACCGGCGGACCCAGCCCGGCGACGATGCGGGCCGTTCAAACGGCCCGTTGAGGAGCCGGGCAATCGGACCCAGCCCGGCGACGATGCGGGCCGTTCGAACGGCCCGTTGAGGAGCCGGGCAATCGGACCCAGCCCGGCGACGATGCGGGCCGTGCCCGCGACCGGTTAGCCGATGTGCAGCGCGACCACCTGCCACCGCCCGGCGATCCGCTCGATGCGACAGGCGATGGCGTGCATCCGGCCGCCGCGGCTGTAGCTGCCGAACACCTCGGCCGCGGCCAACCCGTCCGTCGCGCCGACCGACTGCAGCCGCAACCGGCGCAACACCGCCACCCCGTCGTCGCTGGCGCCCATCCGGTTGGAGCCCAGCCGGTTGGTGCCCAGCCGGTTGGCGGCCAGCACCGAGTCGACGAGGCCGCCGGCCAACAGCCCGCGTAGCTGCGCGACCGGCCGCCGACGGTCGATGACTTCCAGTACTCGGCGCAGCGCGGCGTCGGCGAAGCTGGCCGCCTGACGCATCGGTGCGGACATCGCCGGCGCGGCGGCCGCCGGGGGCTGATTTGAATGCCGTTGCTGCACAGCGGCATTGCGCCGCCGGAGTGCGGTCGGCGATGGCGGCCGACACTGCCGCACGTCGCGCGCCGGCGGTTCGCAGTCGACGACGCGCGTGACGGCAAACGCCTCGGAGTCCGATTGGGTTGGGCTGGTCGTCACTGCACTCTCCCGGGTGTGCTGAAGGGGCCGCAAAGCTGGCCTGCTGGAGAGTGGCAGACGAGTGTGACGATCATCGCACAATCGCCGCGGCCTCGTACCCGCGCTGCGGAGCGTCCACGGTGGCGGTTACCGTGTCCGGCAGATCGGTCTACAGGGGAGAGGCGACGTGACGCGGTTGTCCAATTCGGACGCCTCTTTCTACGACCTGGAAAACACGGCCACTCCGCTCTACGTGGGCTCGCTGTCGATCCTGCGTCAGCCCCGCGCCGGCCTGAGCTACGAGACCTTGCTGTCCACCGTCGAACAGCGGTTGCCCCAGGTGCCGCGGTATCGCAAGAAGGTCCGCGAAGTGACGATGCGGCTGGCCCGGCCGGTGTGGATCGACGACCACGACTTCGACATCACCTACCACGTCCGGCGATCGGCGCTGCCCTCGCCGGGCAGCGACGAGCAGCTACATGAGCTGATTGGCCGGCTGGCCGCGCGGCCACTGGACAAGTCGCGGCCGCTCTGGGAGATGTACCTGGTCGAGGGCCTGGCCAAAAACCGCCTCGCGCTGTACACCAAATCGCATCAGGCCCTGATCAACGGCATGGGCGCGGTGGAGATCGGCCACGTCATCGCCGACCGTAGCCGGCGTCCGCCGCCATTCCTCGAGGACATCTGGGTGCCCGCCCGCGAACCCGGTGCCGCGCGGCTGCTGCTGGGCGCGATCGGCGACTGGGCCACCCGCCCGCAGGCCCAGTTCAGGGCCGTCCGCAGTGGGGTCACCGACCTGGTGACCAACTCCGGCCAGCTGGTCGACGCCGGCCGTCGGCTGTACGACATCGCCCGCACGCTGGCCCGCGGCACCGCCCCCAACAGCCCGCTGAACACCACGGTGTCGCGCAACCGGCGATTCACCGTCGCCCGCGGGCGCCTCGACGACTACCGGGCGATTCGGTCGCGGTACAACTGCGACGTCAACGATGTGGTGCTGGCGGTGATCACCGGCGCCCTGCGCAACTGGCTGTTGTCGCGCGGCGAGGCGGCGGCACCGACATCGACCGTGCGGGCGATGGCGCCGCTGCCGGTCTACGTGGACGAGACCTTCGACTCGTCGAGCCGCGGGCAGGCGATCAGCCAGGTGGCGCCGTTCCTGGTCGACCTGCCCGTGGGGGAGGGCAACGCGGTGGTGCGGCTGTCGCAGATCGCGCACGCCACCGAATCCAACCCGACCGCGGCCAGCCTGGTCGACGCGCGAACTATCGCGACGCTGTCGGGGTTTGCGCCACCGACCTTGCACGCCATGGGTATTCGGGTCGCCACCAGCTTGTCGTCGCGTCTGTTCAACTTGTTGATCACCAATGCGCCCGGCGCCCAGTCGCAAATGTATATCGCCGGCGCAAAGTTGTTGGAGAGCTACGCGGTGCCACCGCTGCTGAACAATCAAGTGCTGGCCGTCGGCGTGACGTCCTACAACGGTGAGTTGTATTTCGGCATCAACGCCGACCGCGACGCAATGAGCGACGTCGACGTGTTACCTGCGCTGCTGTCCGAATCGCTGGATGAACTGCTGGAAGCCGCCCAGTAGCCCTACGACTCGGCGCGCCGAGAACCGCTGTCGGGCCTTAGCATCGGTTATGAGTAAATCATCTGCCACCGACGGGCCGGCCAAATCCAAACGGAAATCGCCGAAGGCCAAGATCTCGAACGAAGTCTACGAGGCCGAATTGTTCAGGCTGCAAACGGAATTCTGCAAGCTGCAGGAGTGGGTGAAGTTCTCCGGTACCCGGCTGGTGGTTATCTTCGAAGGCCGCGACGGCGCTGGCAAGGGTGGCACGATCAAACGGATCACCGAGTATCTCAATCCGCGCGTCGTCCGAATTGCCGCGCTGCCCGCCCCGACCGATCGGGAACGCGGGCAGTGGTACTACCAGCGTTATATCGCGCAGCTGCCCGCCAAAGGGGAGGTCGTGCTCTTCGACCGGTCGTGGTACAACCGGGCCGGCGTCGAGAAGGTGATGGGCTTCTGTACGGCGCAGGAGCACGCGCTTTTTCTGCGACAGACGCCGATCTTCGAGCAGATGCTGATCGAGGACGGGATTCTGCTTCGGAAGTACTGGTTTTCGGTATCCGACGAGGAGCAGATGCGCCGATTCAGAGGCAGGCTGAACGACCCTGTGCGGCAATGGAAATTGAGCCCAATGGATCTCGAGTCGCTGAATCGGTGGGAGGACTATTCCCGCGCCAAGGACGAGATGATGGTGCACACCGACACGCCGGGCAGCCCATGGTATGTCGTGGAGTCAGACATCAAGAAGCATGCTCGGCTCAACATGATGTCGCATCTGTTGTCCACCGTCGACTATCACGAGGTGCAAAGGCCCAAGGTTGTGCTCCCCAAGCACCGGGTGGTCAGCGGCAATTATCAGCGCCCGCCGCGCGAACTTTCGCATTATGTGGACGATCATGTGGCAACTTTGATCGGTGACCCCGAGTGATTATCGCTGATGCGGATCTACATTCCGGTGACCCTGGCCATGCTGCAGCAGCTTGTTGCCGATGGCTCGCTGCGACCGGTCAACGGCACCGCGTTCGCGGTGACGCCCAGGCTGCGCGAGGCCTACTCCGAAGGCGACGACGACGAGCTCGGCGAAGTCGCGCTGCGGGAAGCGGCGCTTGCCTCGTTGCGGCTACTGGCCGGCGCCGCGGATCAGCCCGATGACGGGTTGCCGCCGCGGCGGGCCGTGCTGGTCGCCGATGTCGGCGACGTGACGCTGCGCCCAGACCTCGACGACGCCGTCGTGCGGATCGGCGAGCCGGTGACGACCGATGACGTTGTCGCCGCGTTCGTCGACAACGCTGCCGCGGAGCCGCACGTGACGGCGGCGATCGAGGCGATCGACGCGGCCGACCTTGGTGACGAGGACGCCGAGCTGACGGTCGGTGACGCGCAGGACCACGATCTGGCCTGGTACGCCACCCAGGAGCTGCCGTTCTTGCTCGAACTGCTCTAGACGGCTAGCTACGGTACCGTAGGTTACGGTACCGTAGGTTTCTCGAGCGAGGGCAGGAGTTCATCAGATGGACCGGAAAATCGCGAGAGTCACCGCGGATGTCGTCGAGACGGTGCCCGTTACGCTGGCCGGAGTGGACACACATCCTGGCTGGCACACCTTGCGCACGTTGGCGCGGCGCATCACCACGCCGCTGTTGCCCGACGACTACACCCGGCTGGCCAATCCGCTGTGGTCGGCGCGGGAGCTGCGGGGCCGCATCGTCGAGGTCCGGGCCGAGACGCATGATTCCGCGACGCTGGTCATCAAGCCGGGCTGGGGGTTCGGCTTCGACTACCAGCCGGGCCAGTACATGGGTATCGGTCTGCTGGTCAACGGCCGCTGGCGGTGGCGTTCGTATTCGTTGACGTCCGCGCCGGTGAAAGGCGCTCGCACGGTGACGATCACCGTCAAGGCGATGCCGGAGGGCTTCCTGTCGGCCCACTTGGTCGGCGGCGTGCAGCCGGGGACGATCGTGCGGCTGGCCGCGCCGCAGGGCAACTTCGTGTTGCCCGATCCGGCACCTCCGGCCGTGTTGTTCGTCACCGCCGGATCCGGCATCACCCCGGTGATGTCGATGCTGCGCACGCTGGTGCGCCGCGATCAGATCACTGACGTGCTGCATCTGCATTCGGCGCCGACGGCGGCCGACGTGATGTTCGGCGAGGAGCTCGACCAGCTGGCCCGCGACCATGCGGGATACCGGCTGCGGGTGCGCACCACGCGCAGCCAGGGCCGGATTGACTTGAGCCGGCTCGACGCCGAGGTGCCCGACTGGCGCCTGCGTCAGACCTGGGCGTGTGGGCCGGAGGCGATGCTGAAGGCGGCCGAACAGGCCTGGGCGGCGGCCGGCGTGCAGGACCGTCTGCACCTCGAGCGGTTTGCGGTGTCGCGTGCGGCACCTGCGGGCGCCGGTGGAACCGTCACCTTCGCCAAAAGCGGTAAAACCGCCGCGGCGGATGCGGCGACGTCGCTGATGGACGCCGGGGAACAGGCGGGTGTACAGATGCCGTTTGGTTGCCGGATGGGTATCTGCCAATCCTGCGTGGTAGGTCTGGTGGAAGGCCACGTGCGGGACTTGCGCACGGGCGCGGAACACGAACCGGGCACGCGTGTGCAGACCTGCATTTCGTCTGCGTCGGGCGACTGTACACTCGACGTTTAGGAGTTACCCACTGGTAACCTACGCAGTCGTAGGTTACGATAGCGTAGGTACTGGAACGGCAACTGCAATCTGCAGGAAGGCAACAACGACGATGGCGATCACCGAGCTCGATGTCTTCGCGCATCTGACGGACGCCGACATCGAAAACCTGGGCGTCGAGCTGGATGCCATCCGCCAGGACATTGAAGACTCCCGCGGCGAGCGCGACGCCCGCTACATCCACCGCACCATCTTCGCGCAGCGCGCGCTCGAGATCGCCGGCCGAGTATTGCTGGCGGCCAGCTCGCGCCGCTCGGCCTGGTGGGCGGGCACCGTGACCCTGGGCGTGGCCAAGATCATCGAGAACATGGAGATCGGCCACAACGTCATGCACGGCCAGTGGGACTGGATGAACGATCCCGAGATTCACTCCTCGTCGTGGGAGTGGGACATGAGCGGGGCGTCCAAGCACTGGCGTTATACGCACAACTTCGTGCACCACAAGTACACCAACATCCTCGGCATGGACGACGACGTCGGCTACGGCGTGCTGCGGGTGACCCGGGACCATCCCTGGAAGCCCTTCAATCTGCTCAACCTGGTGTACAACACGCTGCTGGCGCTCGGCTTCGAGTGGGGCGTCGGTCTTCAGCATGTGGAGATCGGCAAGATCGTCAAGAGGCGCATAGACAACGACGAGGCCCGCCAGCGGGTCGACGAGTTCCTCGCCAAGGCCGGTCGCCAGGTGTTCAAGGACTACGTCGCGTTCCCCGCGCTGACCTCGCTGTCGCCGGGCGCGACGTACAAGTCGACGTTGAAGGCCAACGCGGTGGCCAACATCATCCGCAACGTGTGGAGCAACGCGGTCATCTTCTGCGGCCATTTCCCCGACGGCGCCGAGAAATTCGCCAAGACCGACATGGTCGGCGAGTCGAAGGGCCAGTGGTATCTGCGGCAGATGCTGGGCAGTGCAAACTTCGACGCCGGCCCGGCGCTGCGGTTCATGAGCGGCAGCCTGTCCCACCAGATCGAGCACCACCTGTTCCCGGATCTACCCAGCAACCGGTACCCCGAGATCAGGGTCCGGGTGCGCGAGGTCTGCGACAAGTACGACTTGCCTTACACCACAGGCTCCTTCCTGGTGCAATACGGCAAGACGTGGCGGACCATCGCCAAGCTGTCGCTGCCGGACAAATTCCTGCGCGACACCTCCGACGACGCCCCGGAAACCCGCAGCGAGTCGATGTTCGCCGTGCTGGAGCCGGGCTTCGCCGGCACCGATCCTGCGACCGGACGCCGCCGCGGCCTGAAGACCGCGATCGCCACCGTGCGGGGATGGCGGCGTGACAAGCGGGCCAAGCGGCAAGCCGAGAAAGCGCAATCGACCGGTCGGGACGACCTGGCCGCCTAACCTCAGCACGTGGACGTCGTGACCAGCCATCCGATTGTCGACACTGTGCTGGATCGGCATCGCGACGCGCTGCGTGACGCCGCGCCGACGTATGGCAATCACGTCTACCGCTGCCTCAACTACCACCAGATGCTGCTGGGCGAAACGATTCCGGACGTCGCGGCGCTGGCATGGGCGGCCCACGATTTGGGTATCTGGACCGCCCGCACGTTCGACTACCTCGCGCCGTCGGCCGACCTCGCCGCCGAACACGCCGGCGAATTCGGCGTCACCGACCTGGGTCAGCTTCGAGCGCTGATCACCGAGCACCATAAACTGCGGCCCGCCGACGATCGGCTGACCGAAGCCTTCCGCAAAGCGGACCTGATCGACGTCAGCCATGGGCTGCTGCGCGGCCGCGTCGGGCGTTCAGCGGTGCGAGCGGTTGTTGCCGAGCTGCCCTACCTGGGGTTTCACGCGTTTCTTGCCAAAGGCCTCTCCGGCTATGCTGTGGGCCACCCGCTGCGCCCCCTGCCGATGATGCGCTGGTAATCCCGGCGAGTGTAGGCGAATCTACGACCCCTCACCGCGCGAATCTACGCGGTACGACGGATGGAGTGAGGCTCCCGATTTCGGATAGTTGAGGCTATTCCGAACCTGGGAGGCCAGATGAGCGTCGCGAAGATCGACGGGCAGGCCGTCGTCTTGGGGGCAAGCATGAGCGGTTTACTCGCCGCCAGAGTGCTCTCCGACTTTTACCAAACTGTCACGGTTGTGGAGCGCGATGTGCTTCCGACCGATGACGCCAACCGGCGCGGCGTGCCCCAGGGCCAGCATGCCCACGCACTGTGGGCGCGAGGGTCGCAAATATTGGAAGAGTTCTTTCCCGGACTCCTCACCCAGATGGTCGCCGATGGCTGCACCGAATGGAATGACGGCGACTTCTCCACGTTGTGCCTGACCCTTGGTGGGCACCAATTTGTCCGGTCGGGCAGATTTCCAGACTTCGATCCGAGCGACGCGGTGTACTACGCGACCCGGCCGTTCGTCGAGGGTCATTGCCGTCGACGGGTGGCCGCAATTCCCAACGTGACATTGCTGGACGGCCACGATGTCGAGCGCTTGATCTCAGACACTTTTGGCGCCAACATCACCGGGGTCGCCGTCACGTCCCGCTCGACTCTTGAAAAGCGTTACCTCACAGCAGATTTAGTCGTGGACGCCACCGGCAGGGGATCGCGCACGCCGACATTTTTGGAAGACCTCGGCTATGGACGTCCCTTCGAGGACGAGGTGGTGATGCGCCTTTCCTATACGAGCCAGCTGCTGCGGATTCCGGATGCCACCATCAAAGAAAAATTGGTGCTTGTCGGGCAGGTCCCACAGCGGCCAACGGGCATGGCGCTGATCGCGAACGAGAACAACACCTGGATGCTGACCGCTTTCGGGATGGTGGGCCACGAACCGCCTGCCGACTATGCCGGAATGCTGCGCTATATGGAGGATTTCACGCCCGCTCATGTGATGTCCGCGCTCTGGTCCGCCGAACCGCTCAGGGAGGTGGCGCAGTATCGCACCCCGTCGAGTCGGTGGCGGCGCTACGACAAGATGCGACGGTTCCCTGCGGGCCTGGTGGTTTTCGGCGACGCCATTGCGAGTTTCGATCCGATCTACGGCCAGGGTATGACGGTGGCCGCCCTGCAGGCGGTAGCGCTCGAGCACTGCCTGCGTCAAGGCCCGGACGATCTCGCCGCTCGGTATTTCCGCGCTGCGGCGAAGCCGATCGGCGTGGCGTGGAAGCTCGCGGTGGGCGGTGATCTGGCCGTCCCTGAGGTCGAGGGTCCGCGGTCGTTGTCCACGCGACTGACGAATAAGTACGTCGACATGGTGCAGTCCGCTGCGGAGACGAATACGGTTGTCGCGAGGCGGTTTTTGCGGGTCGCTGGGTTCCACGATTCACCGGCCAGTCTGATGTTTCCGTCGTTCGCGCTCAGGGTCGCCGCAACCAACTGCCGGTATGTGCTGTCCGGCAGGCGACGGGCAGTTGCCGCGAAAGCTCCGACGACATCTCGCGTCGGATAAGCCTGATGCTCAAGCCTTTTCGGCGATGGCGACGAGCTGCTGCAAAGTCGTCAGTTGCTGTTCGAGGTCGCCCTCTAATTTCGCGAGCAGCGTGGTGATGCCCGCCGCTCGGTAGCGGTCGACCCGATCGGCGATGGTGTCCGGTGTGCCGAGCAGATTCGTGAGCCGACCGAGATCCAGCGGCACCGCGCTGCGCGCCTCGTCCTGTTTCCCCGCTCGCCACAACTCGGCGACGGTGTTGACTTCGGTGCCGTAACCCAATCGGGTGAACGCGTCGTTGTAGAAGTTCTGGCCCTGCGACCCGGCGGCGCCCATCGCGCCGATGGTGAACGCGTACCCGTCGGCGTGCCGGCGAGCGGCGGCGTCCGCGGAGCCTTGATCGGCGTGGAACTCGACCGCGACGGGAGCGACCAGGTCGAGGTCGTCCAGGCTGCGCCCGGCCTTTTCGGCGCCCTCGCGCAACGGGCCGAGGAACACCTCGCCGGCCTCGGGGATGAACGCGTTGCCCAGCCAGCCGTCGGCCGCCTCGCCGGTCAACCGCAGATTCTGCGGGCCCATCGCCGCGATGTAGACCGGGACGTGGTCGGGCCGCACCATGGGCCGCAGCGCCGCACCGCGACTGTCCGGCAGTGGCAACGGATAGATCTCGCCGGCGTGCTCGAGTCGCTCGCCGCGGCTGACCGTGCGGACGATCTCGATGGTTTCCCGGGTGGTCTGTACCGGCTTGCGAAACCGGACACCGTGCCAGCCCTCCATCACCCTGGGCCCCGACGTGCCGATGCCCAAGATGAAACGGCCTCCGGAAAGCTCTTGCAGGCTCAGGGCCGAGGTGGCCAGCAGCGCCGGGCTGCGCGAACCCAGTTGCACGACAAAGGTTCCCAGCCTTATCGACGACGTCTTCGCGGCCAGGTACGCAAGCCCGGTCAGTGCGTCGTAGCCCCAGACCTCGGGGATCCACAGCGACGAGACACCGATCCGCTCGGCGGCAACCGCGAACTCGACAGCACCGGGTAACCGGGGTTCGATCATGGCGCCGACCTTCATGGCTGGCATGCTAGCCACTATGCGTTACCGCGATCTACCCACAGTCGAAGTGACTCAGCGCGTTCGATGTGACGTTCCCACCGCCTGGGGCCTCGTGACCGACATCGGCCTGCCCGCACGCTGCTCATCGGAACTGGAGGGGGTCGAGTGGATCGACGGGGCAGACGCGGTTGCGGTCGGGGCACGCTTTCGAGGTCGCAACAAGCATGAGGCATTCGGGAATTGGGCGACGGAGTGCGAGGTCGTCGAGGTGGAGGACCAGCGCCGCTGGGTCTACAACGTCATCGGGCCCGAGGGCACCAGCGCGACGTGGGCCTTCGAAGTCGAGCCGACCAGCGACGGCGTGCTGATCCGGCAATGGGGCCGGATGGGCCCGGGGCCGTCGGGCCTGACCCCGGCGATCGTGGCGATGCCGGAGAAGGAGGCCAGGATCGTGTCCAACAGGCTGGCCGAATGGCAGCAGAACATGCAGGCCAACCTGGAGTGGGTTCGGTCCCAAGTCGAGGGCTGACGCTCAGCCCTCGCGTAACGCGGCCAGCAGTCGCCGTGCGGCGGCGACGCGGCGGACGGCCGGCCCGGTCAGGCTGTCCAGCGCACATTCCGGATCGGCCGGTGGGCCCAGATGCCCGCAGCCGCGCGGGCAGTCTTCGATCGCCTCGGCCAGGTCGGAGAACGCCATCACCACGTCGTCGGGCGCGATGTGGGCCAGCCCGAA
>Ga0335075_10005122_pt1 | contig 20389 bp, 18 predicted proteins | sample Lox_Sample_24_FD_206723 | JGI IMG/M metagenome (GOLD analysis project Ga0335075, IMG submission 206723) | Soil microbial communities from Loxahatchee National Wildlife Refuge, Florida, United States - Lox_Sample_2.4 | ecosystem: Environmental > Terrestrial > Soil > Wetlands | place: USA...
CCGGTCGGCTTGGCCGCCTGGTTTTACGAGAAGTTCGCGGAATGGACCGACACGGACGGCGAACCCGAGCGCGCCCTCACGAAAGACGAGATGCTCGACGACATCACGCTTTACTGGCTCACGAACAGAGCGGCGTCCTCGGCCCGCCTGTACTGGGAGAACAGCGCCCACAAAACCAAGGCCGGCGAAGTCTCGATCCCTGCGGCCGTAAGCAGGTTCCCAGCAGAGATAATCCCCCTACCGCGCAGCTGGGCCGAGCGCGCCTACCCCAACCTCGTGTACTTCAACGAACTCGAGAAGGGCGGTCACTTCGCCGCCTGGGAACAACCGGAACTCTTTGCGGGCGAGATGCGAGCGGCGTTCCGCTCACTGCGCTGAAGGAAGCCATGGACGCTTACCTGAATCCCGCGCAGCGGCAGCGCCGGTCGGCCTGGTCCACGGCGTCAGTCTCCCGCCGCCTGGACGTGCTTGCCCGGGGGCGGTGAGGCAGCACTCTGGGACCCGCCCGCTCAGCTCCACATGATGCGCGACGGGCGGTGCGAGCTGATTCTCTTGGAGGGCGGCGCTCATCAGGTCACGAAGCTCGCGGAGATGGTCCTCGCTGTTGAGGACTACGAGCACCTGACCACCGCGGCGTGTCACCCTGCGCAACTCGCGCACAGCAGCGCGCGGATCTGGGACGTGGTAGAGCATGTGCATGGCCAGGGTAAGCCCGCTGACTTCATCACGCAGCGGGAGAGCGGCGGCGTTCCCCGCGACCAGGACGGCGGCAGGTGCCCGGCTGCGGGCGGCGTGGAGCATCCCGACCGAAAAGTCCACGCCTAGCACCGGGCCGATATAGCGTCGCGGCCAAGATGAGCGGATGCCTCCTTCTGTTGCACCGGAAGGCGACGGATTCGTCTTCGGCCGCGTCGAGGGCCCGAATTCGGCTCGAGTATCGGCCTTTGCGGACTTGCAGGGTGTGACGTCCAGGTTCGATCGATGTCTCGACCGCTTCGTGCCATTTGATCGACCCGATGCTCTTATCGTCGACCACAACGTCGAACGTGCCGTGCATGATCCCGGCAGGGTTCATGAACGATTCTTGTGTCACTTTCAGGGTTGCTGGCATTTTGAGTCTCCTCTGTTCCTCGGCCGCCATCAGCTTGCGGGCGAGCGCCCAGCGTCGGTCCCGCTCAGCCAGCGAGTACACAGGCACTTCCATCTGGGGCCGGGGTCAGCGCCCGCCGCGCCGCCCCCTTGACCTTGCCGTCCAGCAGGACGGACCCGGCGATTTCATCGATGATCCCGAGGCGGCCGCACAGCTGATCCAGCCGTTCCTCGGCCAGGCCGAGCCGGGCATGGTCAGCCGGGTGCCCGGCAGCTTGCACCCGTCCGTCGCGGCGCACCACCGCGGGCGTAACCGCCACCGGCTTGAGATACACCACCGGGTCCCCGGTGGCGATCAGGCCCGCCAGGGCCACGGTCAGCGCGGTGCGGCCATCCTTTCCCAGCTCAGGCTCTGCCGGTGAACACAAGTCAGCAGCCCGGACCGCGGCCATGCCCGCCCGGCCCAGCAGCTCCAGGCCGGCCTCCGCGGCAGGGCCGTCAGCAGGAGAAGCGGGCACAGGTATGCAAGACTGGCCAGGCAGCGAAGCTCTCTGGCCCGTGAGGATCGTTGACACAAATCCGCACAGCTAGCGGAGCTTCGCCCTTTCTCACGCAAGGCATGCCGCAGCTACCAGATTGTGACCAGCGTCCGGGCGTGTTCCGCGACGCACCTGCCGGCTTGCCGGCGCTGTAAGCCTTCGCGTCCGGTTGCGCTGGCGTCTGCGCCGCCTGCCGGGCGGCTGGCAGTTGTCCGGAGATCCTGGTCAGCGTTCCTCGGTGCTGTCGGTCTCTGCGTGCTACTGGCGTTCCCGGCGGTGCTAGCGACTTCGCGTGATGAGGTAGATGATCAGGATCTGGAAGAGGTCGCGTCCTACTGCGTTCCCCCCAGTCCTGGCCTGATGCCATGGGTGTCATTTCCTTCCCTGAGTCTCCGGTCCCGGCCGGTAAGATCAGTTCTGCCGACCGGGGTCATAGGCTGGCGTAGCGGGCGAGCAGGGGCACGAGTGCTTGGGCGTTGGGGCTTCCCCAGCCGGTGACCGGGTCCCAGCCGTGCGCGGCCTGATAGCCGATGATGGTCTGCGTGGGGAACTTCGCGGTGTTGTTGCCCGTGGTCACGTCGTGGAATGCGTCGTGATAGTAGGCGCTGCGGCCGATCCGGTAAAGGGCGGGATTGACGAAGCCGAGGTCCCGGCCGGCGTACTGGTCGGCCAGCGCGATCACGGCGGCCCACAGCGGAGCGGCGGCGCTGGTCCCGCCGGCCCCGATGAGGAAATAGTCCTTGTCGCCGTCGCTGATGGCGAGGGCCATGCCGGTACGAGGGTCAGCGTCGGCAGCCACGTCGGGCACGCCGCGGGTGGCCCCGATGCCGGCGATGCCATCCTGGTAAGCGGGCCGGGGGAACAGCCGGCTGAAACCGCCGCCGGAGGCAGCAGAGCCCGGTACCGCCGCCGGGGGAGGGATGTTCCACGCGGTCTCGCCGATGTAGGCACCGGTCTCCTGACTGGCCCGCAGGCTGGTGCCGCCGACGGCCAGCGTAAGCGGGTCCGACGCAGGCAGGTCCACCCCCTTGACGTGGGTGGCGGCTGTCCTGGCACCCGGGCAGGGAGTGGTGGCCGCGCCGGAGTCACCCGAGGAGCTGACCACGGTCACCCGGTCGTGCTGCGCGGCCTGCAAGACCGTATTCCCCAGGGCCACCTCAGCCGGGGTGAAGCACTGCTCTCCCGAACTGGCGCTGAGGGAGATCACGCCACCCTGCGCGAGGCCGAGCCGCAGGGCGGCGGCGACGGCCGCGCTCACCGTGCCAGGGGTGGCCGCGTCCGATGACGGGATCAGGACCTCCCGGATAGCGGCGTCAGGCGCGACCGCGTGCACGACCTCGGTGTCCTCCACTTCCTCGATGGCCGCCAGCCATGGCGACGCCGCGTGCGCGAGGGTGTTCACAACTTGTAGCCGCGCGGCGGGCAGGCCGAACACGCTGTCAAACCGCGCCAGGTCTTGCCGAATGTCGGTGGTCGCCGGCATCTGGACGCCGGTAACTGCCGCCGGCGATCCTGCCGCGGACGGGGGGAATTCCAGCAGGACGACGGTCTGCCCGCGGCCGGTGATCCCCCGATTTAGCAGCGGCCAGATGCCATAGGCAACCCCGAACTGCCGGGGTGCGTAACACAGCGACCGGGCCAGGCAGTCAGCCTCCATGGCACCAGGCGGGCTGGCCGTCGCCGATGCTGTGGCGCTGCCCGTTCCCGTGCTGCACCCGGCAGCCGCGGCAAGCATGGCCATCGCGGCGATTCCCGCCGCCGCGGCGCGCAGCCGCGAAGCGGGGCCTAGCGGGGTAGGGGGCAAAAGCCGCTGACCGGACATGGCCGTCCTTCCCTCATACCGCGCTTGACAGCGCTGGCTGCGTACGCGTTTCTTGCCGGCCCTGTGTTGCCGTTCATCGCTGTCTCCTCAAGAAGCCGGGCGGGTCATCGAGTCCTCCTCCTGCTTCCCCCCGCACGCTGTTGTACAGAATGGGAGGTGACAGCGCCGTGACCGAAAATGTCACCTGGCTGTCACCTGCGACCTGCGATCGTGGGAAGCGGGCGGCTGGCGGACATGCCATGGGCGCAGGAGGCGGGCGATGCGGGTCCTGGTGACCGAGGACGACGAGGTGCTGGCCACGGCGCTGGCCGACGGGCTGCGCCGGGAGGGGATGGCGGTCGACGTGGCCCTGGACGGCGGAGTGGCCCTGGAGCACCTGACGGTCACCCGGTATGACGTGGTGGTGCTCGACCGTGACCTGCCCGGCGTGCACGGCGACGACGTCTGCCGGGCCCTTGCCGCGGGCCGATCCGAGAGCCGGGTGCTGATGCTCACCGCGGCGAGGTCGGTCCAGGAACGGGTCCAAGGCCTTGGGCTGGGCGCCGATGATTACCTGCCCAAGCCATTCGACTTCGCCGAACTCGTGGCCCGCATCCGAGCCCTGGGCCGACGAGCCGCCGCCCCGCTGCCCGCCACCCTCACCTGCGGTGACCTGAGCCTGGATCCGGCGCGCCGGGTCGCGGTCCGCGCCGGGCGGCGCCTGCCGCTCACCCCCAAGGAACTCGCCGTGCTTGAATGCCTGCTGGCCGCGGATGGTCGGCCGGTCCCGGCAGAGGAACTGCTCGAACGGGTGTGGGATGAAGCGGCCGACCCGTTCACCACCACGGTGAAGACCACCATCGGCCGACTGCGGGCCAAGCTCGGCAACCCGCCGGTGATCCAGACCGTCCGGGAGAGCGGTTACCGCATCGGAGGACCCTAATGCACACTCTCCGCCCGCACCCGGGTCCCCCGCGCTGGCTGCCGCTGTCCCGCCGAACCGCCCGGCTGCGCCTTACCGTCCTGTACGCCGTGGCGTTCCTGGCCTGCGGCGCGGCCGTGCTCGCCTTCGCCTACCTGCTCTACGGGCACACGACGCACCCAGCGTCCGCCACCGAGCCGCCAAAGGGTCCCACTACCCACGCAGAACTCCCAGGTCCCTACGCGGAATTCAGAGTCCCGATCGCCGCGGTCCAGCAGGCAGGTCCCTACGACGTACTCGAAGTCCCCATGTCCGCCATCCAGCAGGCGGCTAAGAATGCGGTTGTCATCTCCCCCGCTCAGCAGGCTAAGTTGCTTTCGGTGGCCCAGGTGCAGATCTACTCCGACGAGCAGCGGCTGCTGATCGCCTGCGCCATCGCCCTGGCGGTCGTCGCGGTGGCCGCGGCCGCGATCGGCTGGCTCATCGCCGGCCGGGTGCTGCGCCCGCTGAGGACGATCACCGCCGCCGCCCGGCGGATCTCCGCCAGCAGCCTGCATGAGCGGCTGGCCCTGCACGGACCCGACGACGAGCTCAAGGAACTCGGCGACACCCTCGATGGACTGTTCACGCGTCTGGAGGCCTCGTTCAACGCCCAGCGGCGGTTCGCCGCCAGCGCCTCGCACGAGCTGCGCACCCCCCTGACCCGGGAACGCACCCTGCTCCAGGTCACCCTCGCCGACCCGGCCGCCACCACCGGCAGCTGGCAGGCCGTCAGCCGGGAACTGCTCGCCTCCAACGCCGAGCAGGAACGCCTCATCGAGGCGCTTCTCACCCTGGCCAGCAGCGAAGCCGGCACCGGCGAGCGCGAGCCCCTGGATCTGGCGGCCGTCACCAGCGAAGCCCTGGCCGCCGCCCGACCCGCGATCGGCCGCCTCGGCCTGCACGTCCAGACCGCCATCCAGCCAGCCGCCCTCGATGGTGACCCGCTCCTGGTTCAGCAGCTGGTGACCAACCTGATCGACAACGCCGTCCGGTATAACGTCCCCGGCGGCGACATCTACATCACCACGACGACCAGCAGCAACCGCGCCGTCCTCTCCGTGGTCAACTCCGGGCAGGTCATCCCGGCCGCCGAGGTCGACCGGCTGTTCCAGCCCTTCCAGCGGCTCGGCCCGCGTCCGGCCCGCCGCGACGGCGGCCACGGCCTCGGCCTGTCCATCGTCCGCGCCATCGCCACCTCCCACGCCGCCACCATCACCGCCCAACCCCGCCCCGGCGGCGGCCTGGCCATCGACGTCACCTTCCCGCCCCACAGCCACAGACCCGCCCGACGCATGGCAAACGCGCGGCCCGCGTGTACGCCCGCGGCTATGTAAACGCAATGCCAGACTCATCAAGAAGATTCCGACGGGGAAACAACCCGGCGCTCCATGACAGCTCGACCCCAGGTGCGCGACACCCTCAACACGATCGCGCTCTTCTACATGGCACTGGGTCTAAAACTGGCGGTAAGGGACAGGATCGAAATGTCTACCTTCCGCTTTCAGGGTAAGGATCACCGTACAGGACTGGCCATCATGGTATTCCTGCCTGAAGTGTCGGCGCATTCACCGCGGGTTAGCGATCATGCGACTGCGACACAGCCTGGCCCATACCAGCACCGGCTAGACTGGCCTCCTGCTGATGGCAGACGGGCTGCCCACAGAAGGAGGCCCGAGATGTTGTGGTTGGTCAGGTTCGTGCTGGTGGTACTCGGCATCCTGGCCGTGGTGGTGGGCGTCATCTACCTGGTAGAGCCTATCCACTCACTGCCCTCGTTCTTTCCAGGCCACGCCCTCCACGGGACGAGCCACCATCACACCCGCGGGTACATCGCGATTGCCGTGGGCATTATCTTGCTGATCTTCGCCGGGATAGTCCGACGCTCCCGCCGGTACTAGTCTGGATCCGGCGTTAGCGGGAGGTCGCGCGGCACCAGATCACCGGCCCTTGTTGGTCATGTCGGGTCAGCAACGCGGTAACCTCGGGAGCCAGATGACCGTTGATGTGGTCGCCATCCTGCGCCAGACCAGCCTGCTTCGTTCGGCGTCGGCCGAGGACCTGAAGGCCGTCGCGGCCGGGTCGCGGTTGCGCAGCTTCCGCCGCGGTCAGGTCGTGTTCACCCGAAGCGACCCGGGTGACACCGTGATCGTAGTGGTCTCCGGCCAGGTCAAGGTCACCGTTCGCTCGGCCGACGGGGGCGAGCTGACACTGGCCATAATTCATCCGGGTGGGCTGCTGGGCGAGATCGGGGTCGTCGACGGCGGAACCCGATCCGCCGACGCCGAGACCCTGGAGGAATGCCAGTTGCTGCTGATCCCGTGCGACGCGATCCGGGACATCTGCGCGCGCGTGCCGTCGGCCGCCCAGGCCCTGACGAATTCCATCGCGGCTACCCTTCGCCGCCTAACCGAGGCCACCGCCGATCTAGTCTTCCTGGATCTTCCCCGCCGGGTCGCGAAGGTTCTGCTCAGCCAGCCCAGAGGCGACGACGGCACCATCCGGTTCAGGATGAACCAGGAGGAACTGGCGCATCAGGTCGGAAGCACCAGGCAGAGCGTCAACGCGGCGCTGCGCGGGTTCGAGCGGCGCGGCTGGATCGAAATGCACGACCGGGCCGTCACCGTGAAACAGCCGACCGCAATGGGCCGGTTCGCCGGGACCGAGATGTCGGGAAACTGACAGTTCAGGTCCCGGCTCGTATTGCTGCGACGAACAGCACGAACGTGCCTGCTTGATCTCCCGCTGATAACGAACTCGCTCACCTGGCCTGCGGGGCGGCCGAGGTCTGGGGGCGGGCATCCGGCGAGGTCTTGCTGCCGGTAATAGTCATCCACAAGCTTGCGGGACGGCCCAGGTAATAGGCAGGAGCGCTGTTCGGGCGGATACGGCGGGGCCGGGCGATGACTGACATGGTGTCCTCCGGGTGATCTTGGGTTTCCGGTCGCGGGTGGTACGACCGGGCCTGGCCGTTCCGCTGCCGCGGCTAACCAGCTGCCACCAGAGTGCCTAGCCGTCCGGGAAATCTCAGTCACCCAGCTGACACAGCCGCTGTCTGCTAGCCGACACCCAGACGGGACACCTCAGGTCACTACACGGAGCTCAGCAGGTGTCATGTCCGCGGCGCGGTTGAGAAGGGGCTGGCAGCGCAGGCGGCGGGCGATGTCACGGGCTTCTTCCATGGCGACCGTCGCGGCCTCGGTATCGCTAAGGCGGATGAGGTCGGCGGCGTAATCGAGCAATCCGTGGGCCAGATGGTACGGAGTGCTTTGCTCCCGGAGCCGGTCGAGCGCCCCAGTGAAAGCGGCAGTAGACGCTCGTTCGCCGCCGCTGGCGGTGAGGCGGGCGCAGGCCAGGTCGTGCTCGGCCCGCAGCATCGGGGCCAGATGGCCAGGCTGCCGGGAGTCGAGCAAGGTCAGCAGGTGGCCGACCGTGGCGGTGTCGCGCAGGTCATGGGCCGTGCGGGCGGCCAGCGGCCACGCCCAGCGCAGGGTGTCATGGCTGATGCCGAGTGTATCGGCGTAGGCCAGGGTGGCCTGGGCGTGGCGCAGCGCGGCCTTCGGCTGGCGTAGGGCGTCGGCCGCGAAACCCTGCGCCACGCTGAGCAGCGCCTTGGATTGAGGATCTTCGCTGGCGCGCAGGTCCTTCAATGGCGCCAGCATGTTCTGGGCGGCAGTGGAGTTGCCGCGCAGCGCCGCCAGCCAGGCCCGGAAGCAGGCAAGGAATTGATGATCCATAAGCCCGTCAGCGTCTGCTGCCTGAGCGACTGCGGTCTCAGCGGCGTCCCAGTCGCCGAGCATCAGCAGCGCCTCGGCTTGGTTCATGGCCGCTACGACCAAGCGGCCCCGGTAACCGACCCGGCGCAGGTGCCCGGCAGCGGCCCGAGCGGTCTCCGCGGCCGTCGCCGGGTCGGCTGGCATCACGATGTCGGCCAGCATCAGCAAGGCCGCTCCCAAGCCCATGCTGTCGCCGGCCTGATCGGCAAGCCGTGCGCTTTCGCGGTAATAGGCGGCCGCTTCAGGACGCCGGCTGGTGGTGTTGAAGTAGAGTCCGCGTGTTCCGAACAAACGGCTGAGCTCGCGGTCGCTGACGCCGAGCGCCTGGCCGAGGGTAAGGGCTTCAGCGGACAGCCTGTCCGCGTCGGGCGAGCCAGCGTGTACCTCCAGCAACGCCAGCGCATCCAGAGCGCGCACGGTGTCGTTGTCGGGATCTGCCCGAAGCACCTGGAGGGCAGCGGCGAGGTGCTCGCGCGCTTCGGCATGATGGCCCTGCTGGCGCAGCGCTTCCCCCGCGATGGCCTGGGCGCGGGCCGCCGCCCGGGACTGCCCGGTCTGCGTGTAACAATCGCGGGCGCGGCTGGCCAACTCGATGGCCCAGGCATAGTCAGCGTTGATGTCGGCGGCTTTGGCAGCGCGCTCCCACAAGGTGGCCGGGTCTTCCGCTGCCGCGTCCGGCGGGGTGAGTTCGGCCGCGGCGACGTAGCTGGCGGCGGCCTGAGCGGGCGCGCCGATACGTTCGGCCCGTTCGGCCGCACGGATCAGCGCGCCGATCGCCTGGGCGCGGATCTGGTCGTTGCCGGGATCGTCGGGGACGGCGTGCAACGCGTCCAGGTAGTGCCGGGCGATGATATCGATGACTTCCTCACCGTCGCTGGCGACCGCGGTACGCAGGTGCGCGGCGACCTTCAGGTGCCGGGTCTTGCGGTCCCGGCGGGACAGCGTGTCGTAGGCGACCTGCCGCAGCATGTTCTGGGCGAACTGGTAATTGCCCCGTTCGGGGGACAGCGGGTCGGCTGATACCAATAGCACCTCGCGGCGCACCAAGTCGGCCAGCGCTGCCCGTACGGTGTCTTCGTCTCGGCCAGACACCGCGACCAGCGCCTCGGCTGGGAAAGTGCTGCCCAGGACCGTGGCGTCGGCGGCCAGCCGCCGCACCCGCGGATCCAGCGCGTCCAGGCGGGCGGCCAGCAGGGAATGCAGGCTGCCGGGCACAGTCAGCTCGCCGATATCGCCAGTCAGCCGGTACACCCCCTCCACTGGCCGGACGATATCCCGGTCGATCAGCGACCGGACCGTCTCCACCGCGAACAACGGGACGCCCTGGGCCTGGCCGGTGATCTTCGCCCGCGCCGCTTCGGTTATCCCGGGCACCAACGCGTCCACCAGCCGGTCCATTGACACCGCGTCCAGCGGATCCAGGGTCAGCGTGCTACGGTTCCGCCCGGTGCCGAACCCCGGCCGGACCTGGCCGAGCTCGGGCCGAGCGGACACCAGCACGTAGACGGGCAGGTCTCGGACCCAGTCGGTCAGGTGGTCCAGGAAGTCCAGCAGCCCGCTGTCCGCGTACTGCGCGTCCTCGATCAGCAGCACCACTGGCTGCACCGCCGCGAGCCGCTCGAAGAACAGCCGCCACCCGGCGAATAGCTCCTCGCGCGCCAGCGCAGCCCCGCCAGGTCCGCCGAAGCCGACGCCGAGCAGCCTGCCCAGGCGGGGCCCGACGAAGGCCCGCTCGCCCAGGTCGGGGACGAACCGGTCCAGCCCGGCGGCCAGCTTGGCCGCGGCGACCTTGGCCGGGTCCTCCTCGGCGATGCCGAGCCGCTGGCGGACCATCTCGGCCAGCGCCCAGAACGCCACGCCCTCCCCATAGGACAAGCATCGGCCCCGGTGCCACCACACGTCCTGGGCCAGGCCGTCGGCGTACTTCTCGAACTCCCAGCCCAGCCGGGACTTCCCCACCCCGGCCGGGCCCGAGACCAGCACCAGCCGCGGTATCCGCCGTTCGGCCGTGGCGTGGAACAGCTCCCTGATCGTGCGCAGCTCCGCGTCCCGGCCGGTCAGCGGGGCCTCCAGCCCGTCCACCCGCTGCGACCCACCCACACCCGACAGGACCCGGGTCGCCCGCCACAGCCGCTGCGGCTCCGCCTTGCCCTTCAAGGCGTGCTCCCCGGCATCAGCGAAACCGATCGCACTGGCCACCAGATGATGAGTTACCTCGTCGACCAGGACCTGCCCCGGCTGCGCGGCCGCCTGGACCCTGGCCGCGGTGTTCACCGCGTCGCCGGCCACCATCCCCTCACCGACCGCGCCCAAGCTGACGGCGACCTCCCCGGTCACCACGCCCGCCCGCGCCGCCAGTTCCGGCACATCCGCCTCGGTTCCCAGCGCGCTCACCGCCGCCACCAGATCAAGCGCGGCCCGTACCGCCCGTTCGGCATCCCCCTCGGCGGCCTCCGGCGTGCCCCACACCGCCATCACCGCATCACCGATGAACTTCTCGACCACGCCCCCGTAACGGCCGATGACCGTCCGCGCCACGCCGAAATAGCGGGACAGCAGCTCCCGGACCGCCTCCGGGTCCCGCGCCTCCGACAGCGGGGTGAACCCCACCACGTCGCAGAACAGCACCGAGCAGAACCGCCGCTCCGCCACCGGCTCGCTTCCCTGGTCCAGAACCGTTCCGGCAGGTCCGGCCGGTCGGCCAGGACCCTGACTGGATACGGTGCCCGACAGGGCGAAGCCACACGCATGGCAAAAACGCTTATCCGCAACAACTGGTTCGCCGCACGCCGGGCAACCGCCCGCGGCAGCACCGCAATCCCCGCAGAACCGGTGGGCCTCGCCCAAAGACGCACCGCACTGCCCGCATCTCACCCAACCGTCATACGGAGGTACACCCGGTCTGTCAAGCCGACAACGAACGACGCCCGGAGTGTCGGCAAGCTGACAGCAGCGGCGTCGGCCGGGCGACTGACACCCTCTCGCGGGCTGGGCAAGCTGGCAGCAGCCGGTCATTCCAGGGCCGGGAACGTCCGGAGGCCACGATGCACCCAGCCCTTCAATACGACCTGATGCAGGCCAGGCAGCACGACCTGCTGCAATCAGCAGCCCGCCAGCGCCTGGCCGGGCAGGCTAGGACGGCTCGCCGGCCGTGGCGTGACCGCGCGGCAGCTGCGCCGCGGCGGCGCGCACTGCACCTGGTATCGCGCCTGCTCCCTTCGTGAGCAGCGGTCTGGCCGGCGCCAGGCCAAGCCCGGTGCCGCCACCGACTCGAGGGCCGCATCGCAGCGGACGCAGGGACACGAAGGTAACGATGATGACAGAGCAGAAAGAGGACAGGGGATGAGCACCACCACCGAGATCACTCGGCGGCCAGACACCTACGCGCTGGGGCACACGCCACAGGAATACCAGCGGCTGCGTGCGCAAGCGCGGGACTGGGAAGCCGCTACCGCGCGTATTCTTCTCGGCCAGGTCAGACTGCCGGCGGACGCCAGCTGCCTGGACGCCGGCTGCGGGCCGGGCGAGACGACGCGCCTGCTGGCCCGGCGGGTGGGGCCGGGCGGCCGCGTGCTCGGCATCGACATAGACGCCTCGATCGGCGCCCTGGCCGTGGAGATGCTGCACGGCAGCGGCTACCGCCACTGTGCCTTCCGCGCCCACGACGTCACCGCCGACGAGCCCGTCCCCGGCGGGCCGTTCGACCTGGTGTTCGCGCGGCTGCTGCTGGTCCACCTGCCCGACCGCGCGGCCGTGCTGGCCCGGCTGTGGGATGCCGTCGCCCCGGGCGGCTACCTGGTTGTGCAGGACTACGACGCGAGCGCGTTCGGCGTGCTGCCGGACCTGCCCAGCTTCGCCGAGTTGACGCGGGTCATCATCGGCACGTTCCACGCGACCGGCGCGGACGTGCGCACCGGTGCCCTGCTCCCGCACCTGTTCGTGCAGGCCGGCGCCGGGACTCCGGACGGCACCGATGTCACAGGGCGCGTTGAGCCGCTCGGAGCCGGCGGCCGAGCCTATGCCGAAAACGTCTACCGCAGCCTGTTGCCAGCCGCCCTGGCGCACGGAATCACCACAGAGAACGACTCGGCGGCAACGCTGGCCGAGCTTGCTCGAGACACCGCCCTCTTCCCCGACAGCCCGGTGCTCTGGCCCCTGATGATCGGCGCCTGGAAGCGAAAGGGACTGGCCTGACCCTCCTGGCCCCCGTCGGCTCCCACCGGAAACTCAGATGGCACCAGCGTGCCATCCGGATAGAGTCGGGCCGTGCCCGAGCTGCAACGGCTGCATGCCGACCACGCGCCGGCGGTCCTTGCCTTCGAGCTGGCGAACCGCGCCTACTTCTCCGCCTTCATCTCGGACCGCGGCGACGAGTTCTTTGACCAATTCACCGAACGGCACAGCGCCCTGCTGGCTGACCAGGACGCCGGCATCGGCGCCTTCTACGTGCTCGTCGCCGGGGACGGCTCGGTCCTTGGCCGGTTCAACCTGACCTTCACCGCGGACAGCACGGCAGAACTCGGCTACCGGGTCGCGCAACACGTTGCCGGCCGCGGCGTCACGACCGCGACCGTGCGGGAGATGTGCCGGCTGGCGGCGGCGCGGCACGGGCTGCGCACACTCAGGGCCGCCACCTCAAGCGAGAACATCGCGTCCCAGAAGGTGCTGACCAAGACCGGGTTCGTCCTGGTCGGCCCGGCCGACCCCGCCCACCTCGGCGGCAAGCCGGGCACCTGGTATCAGCGCGACCTAGCCACTGGCGAGGTCTTCGCTGAGTGCCCAGAGCCGTGCGGCGGCCTGGGCGTCTCTGGCTAGGGCGCTCGGCTCGGCGGGCTTGCACTTGACGAAGTAGCCTCCGGTCACGTCGGCGACCTCCGGGGAGCTGGCCAGGTATACCGAGGTCTGGGCGCCACTCGCGGGGCCAAGACCCGGATCGTCTCAGCTCACGTAGGTTCGGCCGACAACCGGGGTGACCTCACCGGATTCGATCAGGTGCCCGAGTTCCTCCAGATCCTGGGCGCGTTCCCTGGAGGCCAGGCCGCGCATCCGCTGCGTCGTGAACATCGATGCCAGGGCGCGCGCAACTGGCGCGTGTAACCGCCGAGCAGTCCGCCCGCGTCATGCCCGCCGCCGGCCAGCGGGATGACTTGGCTTCACCCGGGGTAGTGGGGTTGATGACCTGGCTGATGGCCTTCATCGCCGGCCCGTTCGTACCCGGCGCCAACTCGTGCGGGCACGGCGGGGTAGCCAGATGATGCCGAGGCCCAGATGGCGGCCCACGGCGACGAACCCTTCCGCCCAGAGTTCCTCCACACCAGCGGCGGGAAGGGACCTGGCCGGGACGATGCCGGCTGGCCGCAGTGCGGTGATGCCGACGTGACGGACCTGCCTGGCTAGCTCGATCGCGTACCAGCGCGCGCTTGTCTCGATGTCAAACGAGCGGACGCTCTTGACAGGCCCGGCAGGCATGCGGCGGAGGCAGACGGTGTAGTCACTCGGGCTGGCCGTAAGTTCCCGTCGCGTGAGCCACACCCGATCGTCGGGCGTGTAATGGTAGGGCAGGTCCCGGCCGGCGGACCGGATCCAGATGTCGACCTCGACGCCGTCAGGCCCGCGTATCGGGCCGTTCCTCACCCAGGTGAGCCATGCGTTGGCCAGGCGCAGCGAGGCATCGGACGACCGGGCGCCGAGCTGCCAGTCAGAGTTGACGTAGCGCCGTTGAGGGGAACGCTGGATACGCTCGTTCCAGGATTCGCCACGTTCCGTGCCCCAGGATTCGATGCGTTCCAGGAAGCGGGGCTGTTCCGTACCCGCGCGCACGCCTTCCTCGTGCCGCCGGAACCGCTCGTCCCGCAGGTCGGCCTTGCGCTGCGCTCGCGCGATCCACCGCTCGGTCCACTTCACCGGCCCAACCACCAATCCGGTTGCCGAACATATCTATTGTGCTCCCGGTCGTGCCCCGCCTCGCCGGGGTCGTGCCGGGTGCCGCCAGGGAGCATCACGGATTGCGGCTACTGGCGCACCGCGCGGTGACCATCGGGTAACCGGTGCCATCAGCGTCACCGACGACGCGGCGGGGCTGCAGGTCCTGTGGATTACGCCCGCGGTCAGGGCAGCTTGCGGCTCAGCATGGTTGCGGCCTGGCGGGCCTCATCGGCCAGCTGGCGCACGAGTTCCGCGGCGGGCAGGCCAGTGGCGAGCGGGAAAGCTTGCCCGGCCCACAGGTTCACCATGTCCGGGTTTTCCGCGGCGCGTGCGACCCGGCGTAGCGGGGTGGTCAGGTGGTGAATCTCGGGGTATGCGGCGGGGGCATCGGGATGGTCGGTCATGAACCGGTTGACGATGCCCCGCGCCGTCCGTCCGCTGAACGCGCGGGTCAGCGCCGTGGTGCCGGTGCCGTGCAGGGCCTGCCGGTACACGGCCGCGGTGCCCGCCTCCGGGCAGGTCAAGAAGGCGGTCCCCAGCGCGGCGGCCCGGGCGCCCCCGGCGAGCACCGCGGCCACCGCGGCTCCGGTGGCGATACCGCCGGAAGCCACCAAGGGTGCATCGGTGCGGGCGTGTACCAGTTGCAGCAGGGCGAGCAACCCGAACCCGGGCGAGGGATCGACCAGGCCACCTTGATGACCGCCGGCCTCGGCGCCTTGCAGGACAAGGACGTCCGCGCCCAGGTCAAGCGCCATGCCCGCCTGGGCCGGTGCATTCACCGTGGTCCAGACCTCACAGCCCGCGCGGTGCAGCGCCGCCACCGCATCGGCGCCCGGCAGGCCGAACGTGAACGACACCACCGGCACCGGATCCTCCAGCAGCATCCCGAGTTTCGCTTCCCATTCGTCGTCGTCGTGACGCGGGTCGCCCAACTCGACGCCGGCGCCGGCGGCGTCATCGGCCAGGGTCGCCGCGTAGCGGCTTACGGCGCGGGGATCTCCGGCGGCAGATGGCACGAACAGGTTGACGCCGAAGGGCCGAGCGGTGAGCCGCCGGGTGGCGGCCAGGCGGTCGCGCAGCGATTCAGCAGTGAGGTATCCGGCGGCGAGGAACCCGAAGCCGCCAGCCTGGCTGACCGCCGCCGTCAGCTCGGGGGTCGATGGTCCGCCCGCCAGGGGCGCGAGCACGATCGGGAGAGGGCATCCGTCCAGGATCACAGGGCAATCCTTCCAGCAAAACCGTCCAGCTCCAGAGCCGGCCTGAGACGCGCGGGGGCGGATGTACCGTTTGCCGGTGGAGCGAGATGACGTTGGAGCGCCGTGGATCCGCCACTATGAGGAGCGGGACCTCGCCGCGGTGTATGACGTCTGCGTGCGGACCGCCGACGGAGGCGGGGATGCCCGGGGCAAGTATCGCAGCGACGACCTGATGCCAGACCTGTTCGCCGGGCCATACCTTTTCCTCGAGCCCGGCTTCGCCTTCGTGCTCGACGACGGGAACCGCGCGGTGGGATACGTGATCGGGACCCCGGACACGGCCGGGTTCGCCCATGCCTACCGGGACAGGTGGATCCCGCGACTGGCTGATCGCTACCCGGCGCCGCCATCGCGCGCGGTGACCCCAGACGACCAGATGCTCGCGCTGCACTACTGGCCAGAGCGCATGCTGTGGCCCGGGCTTTCCTCGTATCCAGCGCACCTGCACATCGACTTGCTTCCGCCGTTCCAGCATGCGGGCCACGGGCGCCGGCTCATGGAGACGTTCTACGCCGCGGTCGGCCAGGCGGGCGCGCCCGGCGTGCACGTCGTTGTCGTCGCGGACAACGTCGCGGCCCTTGGCTTTTACGACCGCCTGGGTTTCACGAGGCTTGCGGTCAACGATCCAGGTGCGGTCGTCTACCTCGGCCTCAAGCTTTAGCGGTCATACGTGGGCCGCCAGCTGGCCGATCGAGATAAGAGGCAGGGACCAGGCCAGGGCGAAGCGCTCCACGGCGGGCCCGGTCAGCATGTGCCCGTCGGGCCCCATGACCTCGCAGATGGCCGCCACCGTGGGCAGGCCAGCGGCCGCGCAAAGCGCCAGCGAGGCCTCGGTATGGCCAGCCCGCTCGGCCAGGCCGCCGGGGCGTCCGGCCAGGGGGAACACATGACCGGGTCGCAGGAAGTCGGCGGGCGTGGCGTCGGGATGGGCCAGCCGGCGGATCGTGGCGGCCCGATCATGCGCCGACACACCGGTCCCTGTGCCCGCGGCGAGGTCGACCGAGATGTGGTAAGCGGTACCGTGCCGATCTCCAGCGCCCGGCATCGGCCCGATCTCGAGCCGGTCGAGGCGCTCGCGGTCGCACGGGACGGTCGTGTGCCCGCATACCTGGGTGAGCAGGAACGCCATCGACTCGGGCCGCAGCCGCGTCCCGGCGAACACGACGTCGGCCTCGGCCTCCCGGTCCGGGTCGTAGATCAGTACCCCACACCCTGCGGCCAGGTGACTGATGCACTTGCCGACTCCGGCCGGGCCGGTCAGCTCGCCGGCCCAGGGCAGGGCGGCCAGGGAGCGAGCGGCCACCAGGCGGGCCGACTGCCACAAGTCACGCGCCGACTTGACGAACAGATCGGACTCGAGATTGACCCGCTGTTCTGGGCGCAGCCCGGCCAGCGTAGTGGTGGCCAGGGTGAGCGGGATAAGGGCCACCGAGAACCGGTCGGTCAAGACCTCGGCCACCGTCAAGCTGACGCCGTCTACGGCGACCGAGCCCTTGACCACGATCTCGTCGAGGAACCGCTTCGGCGGCCGGATCCAGACCCGCAGCGAACCGCCGTGCTCCGCGTCGACCTTGGTCACCTTGCCGATCGCATCGGTATGCCCTTGCACCAGGTGACCGTCCAGGGCGTCGCCGACGCGCAGCGGCAGCTCCAAGTTCACGTTGGCGCCGAGCGACAGGTCGCCCAGGGTGCTGCGCCTGGCGGTTTCGGCCGAGATCCCCACCCCGAAACGTCCGGTCTGGTCGTCGACCCGGGCCGCCGACACGCAGGTCCCGCTGACATTGACCGAACCGCCCACCGCGAGTCCGGCCGCGGTCTTCGGTGCTTCGACGACCAGACCTGAACCGGTCTCGACCACGGTCCCGATCTCGGTAATGCGTCCGCTGTACATGATGTGACAACTCCTCTGGTCCGCAAGTGATGGCGTTCCTTCGGACTGTCACCGATGGTTCCGGAATTGCGCCGGATCGATCCGCCAGCGGCGGAACTCGCGGACTATGACCGCGCAGCACGGGCTCGCACCGTTCAAAGCGAGCATACCGTTACGACCCATCACCATCCAGGCCGGCTCCCAGGCCCGTCGATCAGCCGACGGCAGCGGGTTGCGCGCTGCCGATCAGGGTGCCGAGGCTGGCCAGCGCGTCGGGCCGGGCGCGGTAGTAGACCCAGACGCCCCGCTTCTCGCGATCAAGCAGCCCTGCCTCGTGCAGGACCTTCAGGTGGTGGCTGATCGTGGGCTGGGAGAGGTCGAAGGCCTCGTTAAGATCGCAGACGCAGGCCTCGCCGCCGGGGTGGGAGGCCACGAGGGACATCAGCCGCAGCCGGACCGGGTCGGCGAGTGCCTTCAGCAGCGGGGCGACCTGCTCGGCCTGGGCCGCTGACATCGGCTGTACCGACAGCGGCGGGCAGCACGAAGCCGGGTCCGCGGGAGCCAGCAGAGCCAGCGACTTAGGCATGCATCTATATTGACAGATATCGATGCCCGTGGCAAACTCGGCGGCCGTGCCTGCGGGCTTTACTTCCTGTAATGCGGCTCCCTACCCGGGATCGGCTTGGCGATGAGAGCGACGGGGATAAAGAAGCACATCTGGCCGATCGCCAGGGTGAGCGTCCACAGCGCCTTCTCGTCGTAGAGGGCGGATGCCCGGGCGAACAGCTCGTCTGGGAGGCGCTCCCCGAACGGATTCGGGATGAGGACGGCCTCCACGAGCTCGAGTGCGACCCGTTCGGCGTCGGTGAAGTACGGGGCATCGCGCCATGAGGCCACGGCGGTGATGCGCTCGGGTGCCTCCCCGGCCTGGCGGAGGTCGCCGGCTTGCCTGACGGTGTGATACGTGTTGCCGACGATCTGCCCGGCGCGGAGCTGCACCAGGCTGATGGTGGTCGGCGGAATCGAACCGTTCCTGGTGGCCTTGAACATGGCGCCGGCGATTTCTGTTACCTCGGGCACGAACTGGCTGGGGTCGGCCAGCCGCGAACGGAGGTCGTCGTGCTCGGTGGTCGTGGGCGTGGACATTGCGAGGTCTCCCTTTCCGATATCTGTGAATCTCAGCGGTGTCTCAGTAGTCCGACGACGCAGCCCGGCGGAATGTCAGGCCTCACACTTCGGTGTGCTGTCTCGTCGAAGGGGTGAGAGCGGATGCGACCAGGGGAGCCGATCATGAGCGAGCGGCGTCAGCTGATCAACCTCGCCTACCGGCTGCTCGGCTCCCTGGCCGAGGCCGAGGATGCCGTGCAGGAGACCTACGCCCGCTGGTACGCCCTGTCGCCGCAGCAGCGGGACGCCATCGAGTCCCCCGGCGGCTGGCTGACCACGGTCGTGAGCCGGATCTGCCTGGACGTGCTCGGCTCGGCCCGGGCCCGGCGGGAGCGCTACGTGGGCGAATGGATCCCCGAGCCGCTGCCGGAACCCGCGGAGTGGGCCGGCGGGCCGCCGCGCGGCGACGCGGCCGACCCGGCCGACTGGGTCACCCTGGATGAATCGGTCAGCATGGCCTTCCTCGTCGTGCTCGACTCGATGACCCCGGCCGAACGCGTCGCGCTCATCTTGCACGACGTTTTCGGCTACGCCTTCGCCGAGGTGGCCAAGATCACCGGCCGGACCCCGGCGGCCTGCCGCCAGCTGGCCTCCTCGGCCCGCCGCCGCATCCGCGCCACGCAGCCCTCCGCGGCCCCGTCAGCCCAGCAGGCCCACATCGTCAGGGACTTCAAGCGGGCCTGGGAAGCCAGGGACATCGACGCCCTCATCGAGCTGCTTGACCCCGGCGCCGCCGCGACCGGCGACGGCGGCGGCCTGGTCACGGCCGTCCTGCGCCCGGTCCAGGGCGCCGAGCAGGTCGCGCGCTTCTTCGCCGATCGGACCAGGCCCGGGCTGACGGTCCTGGAGCGCACGGTCAACGGCCAGCCCGGTCTGGTGGCTCAGGTGGACGGCGTCACCGTGGCGGTGTACGCGTTCGACATCGCAGGCGACCGGATCAAGCAGATCTGGGCCGTGCTCAACCCGGACAAGCTCCGGCCCTGGCGGACGGGCTGACACGCACCTGGTGCGCGCCGGAGAGCCGGCGGTGGACCAGTTCCTGCGCGGCGTCAGCCGGCGTCCGCCCCGTCTGCTGGCTGACGTCCAGGATCTGGGCGACGGTCTCCTCGATGGCCCGGACGCCGGCCAGTGCGCTGGCGCGGGTCTCGTGTCGCAACTCCACGCCGATGGCGTAGATGACGCCTCCGGCGCTTGCGACGTAGTCCGGAACCCAGATGATGCCGCGCTCATGCAACAGGTCGGCGACGCGTGGCTCGGCAAGTTGGTTGTTGGCCGGGCCGACGACGGCCGCGCAGCGCAGCCGGGGCACGATGTCGCGGGTAAGGACGCCGCCGAGGGCGGCGGGGATCAGGACGTCGGCTTCGGCCGTGAGGATCTCGTCGGGGTCTGCCCATGCTGCTCGCAGTTCCCTGGCCAGGTCCTTCTTCTCGGCGGCTATGTCGCTGAGCACCAGGCTCGCGCCGGCGGCGGCCAGCTGGCGCGCGACATGCCCGCCCACGCTGCCAAGACCACTGACCGCGAAGACGCGGCCGCCTAGATCGGACGAGCCGAACGTCCTCGAGCAGGCCGCTCGCAGCGCGGCCACGACGCCGTTCGCGGTATGCGGGGACGGGTCGCCGCTGCCGCCGCGCTCCGGGGGCAGGCAGAACACGTGCCCGGTGTGCTCGCCGATGATGGCCATGTCCGCGGCGGTCGTGCCGACATCCGGGCCGGTCGCGTAGCGACCGGAGAGTGACGCGACGACCTCGCCGACGTCCCTGAGCGCGTCAGCCCGCCGGTCCAGGCCGAGCGTCACGCCTTCCGGCACGGCCACCACGGTTTTCCCGCCACCGCTGGCGAGCCCGCAGACCGCGACCTTGCGGGTCATGCCGGCCGAAAGGCGCAGGGCATCCTCGAGCCCGTCCCGCCAGTCGGGGTAGCGCCACATTCGGCATCCGCCGACCGCCGGGCCGAGCCGGGTGGAGTGGATCGCGACGATCACCGGCAGCCCCGAACGCGGGCCGGT
>Ga0335075_10005123_pt1 | contig 20387 bp, 17 predicted proteins | sample Lox_Sample_24_FD_206723 | JGI IMG/M metagenome (GOLD analysis project Ga0335075, IMG submission 206723) | Soil microbial communities from Loxahatchee National Wildlife Refuge, Florida, United States - Lox_Sample_2.4 | ecosystem: Environmental > Terrestrial > Soil > Wetlands | place: USA...
CGGTAAGCAGCACAAGCAGGAACGCGGCGAGCAGCAGATGCGAGGGATGTGCCGCTACCGCCAATGCGCCGGCCGCAATCAGCAACGCGGTTCTCAGCTGCCCCAAAGTCCGCGCATGAAATGCCACCAGATAAAGCGCCAGCACGACGATCGCGGTGAAACAGTCGGGCTCGACCTGGCCGACATACCAGGGCAGTCCTGTTCCAACCACAAGGACCGCGCCAATCAATAGCGCAGGCACCAGCGACAGCCTCGGGGCTGCGGCGCGCATCGTTTCCGTCATCACCAAAGACGTGCACGCGGCCTGGATCAGCACGATAAACCAAAGGCTTGCAGCCGCGCCGCCATATTGGAGAAAGAGGGAATAGACCGGCGAACGCTCCACCAGAAACTGTCCGCCCAGACCTTCGAGCACATAGGCGCCGGTGTCGTAATAAATAAGCGGAAAGCCGTTCCAGAAAGCGGGGGCAAGCAGAATCGGCACCAGACAGACGAAGATGATCGCCTCGCCCGCCGGCTCCGCCGCGCGGATCTTCCAAAGCCCGGAAACGTGTCGCCACGGCGGCACGCCTGCAAATGCGGCAGCGAGGCTCACCGCCCTCCGCCCTTCCTGGTTGACTTGATGGACACCAACCCTAAACTTCGCATCGGCACGACATTCGGTGATCCTTCATGGCGGAACAGGCTCGAACTGCGCCGGCCGCGCGTCCTCTCTCGCCCCATCTTCAGATTTATCGCTGGCCAGTGACGATGGCCACATCGATTGCGCATCGCATGACGGGGCTTGCGCTTGTGGCCGGCACCCTCGTTCTCGCATGGTGGTTGCTCGCGCTGGCGGCCGGGCCGCAATATTACGACGCGTTCTCCGCCACGGCCCGGCATCCCGTCGGTCAGCTCATCCTGTTTGGCTTCGTCTGGTCGCTCAGTTTTCATCTCCTCAACGGAATTCGTCACCTCGCCTGGGATGTGGGCATCGGATTCGATGTGCACATTGCGAACCGGACGGGCATCGCGGCGATAGCGCTTTCGCTGCTTCTGGCCATTGCGGTGTTCGCCTATGCCTATGCCGTGCAGGGGTTGCAATTATGACGGTGCAGACGCCGCTGGCGCGCGTGCAGGGATTGGGCGCGGCGCATTCGGGCACGGGGCATTTCTGGCGCCAGCGCATCACCGCTTTGGCCCTCATCCCGCTTGCCATCTGGTTCGTCTGTTCCGCGCTGACATTGATCGGCGCCGACCGCGACACCGCGGCGGCCTTTCTCGCCCAGCCGGTCAATGCGATCGCCATGGCGCTGTTCGTGATCGCGGCGCTGTATCACATGACGCTCGGCGTGCAGGTCGTCATCGAAGATTATGTGCATGACGAAGGGCCGAAGATCGCGCTGGCGGTGCTCAACAATTTCTTCGCCTGGATCGTCGGCGCCGCCTGTCTCTTCGCACTGGTGAGAATCGCGGCGTGACGACGGAGCCTGCTTTGCTGTCCAGCAGGCGCTTCCCGCGGCTTCTATCGGCACGCGGAGCCGCGGAGGCGCAGAGCAAATTGCCCGCCGGGGCACGAAGTACACCAAGGGGAGCTTTGCGCCGCGCGTGCAACAATTCCTGGCGTCATCGCCATCTTTGCGGCTCCGCGGCTCCGCGTGCATCTGCAATATCCCCGCCCGCAAGCGGGGCAGGAAAAGATGGATTCTGATATGCCCGCCTATCCGATTACCGATCACACATTCGACGTCGTCGTCGTGGGCGCCGGCGGCGCGGGGCTGCGGGCGACGCTTGAGTGCGCGGCAAAGGGGCTCAGAACCGCCTGCATTACCAAGGTATTCCCGACCCGCAGCCACACCGTCTCCGCGCAGGGCGGCATCTCCGCCGCGCTTGGAAACATGGGGGAGGATGATTGGCGCTGGCACATGTACGACACGGTCAAAGGCTCCGACTGGCTCGGCGACCAGGATGCCATCGAATACATGTGCAAGAACGCGCCGGCCGCCGTCTACGAACTCGAGCATATGGGCGTGCCGTTCAGCCGCACCGAAGAAGGAAAGATCTATCAGCGCGCCTTCGGCGGCATGACCTCGAATTACGGCAAAGGCATCGCGCAGCGCACCGCCGCCGCCGCCGACCGCACCGGCCACGCCATCCTACACACGCTTTACGGCCAGTGCGTCAAGCACGAAGTGAATTTCTTCATCGAATATTTTGCGCTCGACCTGATCGTCGACGACGGCGCAGTGCGGGGCGTGATGGCGTGGAATCTCGACGACGGCGCGATCCACCGCTTTCGCGCGCAGCGGGTGATCATCGCGACTGGCGGCTATGGTCGCGTCTATTTCTCCTGCACCGGCGCCCATACGCAGACCGGCGACGGCAACGGCATGGTGCTGCGCGCCGGCCTGCCCCTGCAGGATATGGAATTCGTCCAGTTCCATCCGACGGGCGTCTACGGTGTCGGCGTGCTCATCACCGAGGGCGTGCGCGGCGAAGGCGGCTATCTCACAAATTCCGAAGGCGAACGCTTCATGGAGCGCTACGCGCCCCATGCCAAGGATCTCGCTTCACGCGATGTGGTGAGCCGGGCGATGACCATCGAGATCCGCGAAGGCCGCGGCGTGGGGCCAAAGAAAGATCACATCTATCTGCATCTTTCTCACCTCGATCCGAAGATCATTCACGAGCGGCTGCCGGGCATCACCGAATCGGCGCGCATTTTCGCCGGCGTCGATGTCACAAAGGAACCGATCCCCGTCCTGCCCACCGTGCATTATAATATGGGCGGCATCCCCACCAACCATATGGCCGAAGCCGTTACGCTCAAAGACGGCAATCCCGACACGATCATTCCGGGCCTCATGGCCGTGGGCGAAGCCGCCTGCGTCTCGGTGCACGGCGCCAACCGGCTGGGTTCCAATTCGCTGATCGATCTCGTGGTGTTCGGACGGGCCGCGGGCATGCGAGCGGCGGACGCGATCCGGCCCGGCGAGCGGCAGCCCGACCTGCCCGGGAACGCCGGCGAACAGTCGCTGGCGCGCTTCGACCGCTACCGCCATGCAAAAGGCGGCATGCCCACGGCGCACATCCGTCTCGCCATGCAGACGGCGATGCAGGAAGACGCGGCCGTGTTCCGGACCGGCGAATCGCTCACGAACGGCCGGTCGCGAATCGCGGAGATTTACAGACAACTTGCGGATATCGGCGTCTCCGACCGCTCGCTGATCTGGAACAGCGATCTGGTCGAGACGCTCGAGCTCGAGAATTTGCTCCAGCAATCGGTTGTTACCATCGAAGGCGCGGTCGCCCGCACCGAAAGCCGGGGGGCGCATGCGCGGGAAGATTATCCGGAGCGCGACGATACGAACTGGATGAAGCACACGCTGTCCTGGCTCGACCCCGCAACCGGCCGCGCCCGCCTCGCCTACCGCCCGGTGCATGACTACACGCTTTCAAACGAGGTGGAGTACATCCCGCCCAAGGCGCGGGTTTACTGATCGTCGCGACGTCGGCGAACGCAACAGGATAACGCAGACCAGACATCCTCCGGGAAGAAACCGCAATGAACGGGAAGTGGCTTTATCTGGGCCAGCGCAATCCGCGGCTTTCGCGCCAGCAATTCGTCGAGCGCTGGCTCGAGCACCGCAAGTTGGGGGCGCCACCTTCCATGCGGGCGGAGTTCCTGACCGCCACCTACTGCGCCGTGCGCCCGCGCGAGCTGAATATCGAGGCTCTGTCCGACGAATACGACGCAGCCGGCCTGTTTTCGCTCCGGCATCTCGCTTCGATACCGTTCGTCGCGCAATTCCTGAAACAGGACTTCATCCAGGCCGACGAGAAGCGCTTCTTTGCGACCACTTCCGAATATTTTTCCATGTTTTGCGCCGAAAACATCATTCGGGACGGCGACGACACAATAGTGGTTCTGTTGCAGTTCCTGCGGCGTCGGGACGACATCAGCCCGCCGGATTTCGTGAGCCGCTGGCATGAAAGCCATGGGCAAAGGATTTGCGGAGAGTCGCCGCTGAGTGCTGTGGTCCGGCGCTATGTCCAGAACATCCTCGTCGCGCCCGCACCGCCGGGCTTCGGCTATTCCGGCATTGGCGAATTGTGGTTCGACAGCCTCGACGCCGTATCGGGCGTCGCCGCGGAGCTGAGCCGGATGATGCTGGACGATTTCATCGAACGGAAAACGTCGTTCTGCCTTTTGACAGATGTCATCATGACAAAGCCGCGCTCATAAGCGCGCGCCCCCCGAACAATCGCGGCCCAAATTGCGTACGGCAAAGCGCTTCGCGATTTCGACGCAACAAGACGATCTTTTGGCGGCCGAACTGGCAGGCTGCGTCCCGCAAGCTTTGGGTAACCAATTCCGGTTAACTTATTGTGCAGCAGTTGTGGACGTGTTGCCCGGCATGTCGGGGTCGTGGATCATCAGCGCCGCGGGACGAACCTACGGACCCTATGGGACCGAGCAGTTGCGCGCGTTTGCGGCGGAGGGGCGGTTCGGGCGCCAGTCCCTTGTCGCCCGCACGGGCGAAATGGCGTTCCGCAAGGCGGGCGACGAGCCCGAACTCGCCGACATGTTTGCGCGGGAGCGAAGCGAAACCGACGCGGAGACGGTGCAAAGCTTGCGGCGCGAACCATCGGCGAGCTTTGGCCGAATCGAGACGGCGTCGCGCGCCGATGCAAATTCCCATTTCGTGATCGTCGCCGATTTGAAGTCGGGATCGATTGCCAGGCTCGAGGAGAAACTCGCAACGCTAGGCCATAGCTTTGCCATTCTTCCCCAGGTCTGGCTGCTGTCGAGTCACGAAACGGTCAATACCGTCCGCAATGTGCTGACCCCGCAGCTCGGCAAGCTCGATGTGCTGTTCGTTGTCGATGCCGGCAACGACAAGGCGGCATGGTTCAATTTCGGCCCGGAGCTCGATGCCCGCATCCGCAGATTGTGGCGGTCCGAACCGAAATTGCGCGCGACCGGCTGACCTGCTGCAACAAATGGGCACGCGGAGGCGCGGAATGAATCCGCCACGAAGTTTGCATCGATGGTATGGACCCCCGGGGCTGAAACCAGGGCTATCGCATCTGCCATTGTGGAGCGCGGCGTGGGACCGGCATTTTGCGTGCTTCGACAGGCTCAGCATGATGCTTCGACAAGCTCAGCATGAGGGATATCTTTCTGCCACAACTGCCAGTGCAAGTACGTTTCTCCTCGTCCTGAGCCTGTCGATGGACGCACCATGGCGATGCAGGTTCCTTGTCGCTCCATATGCGACAGCCCTCGGAATGTAACGGAAGCGCTGGTGGACGCACTGCCAGCACCCGGCGTAGTTTCTTCTTAGAACATGAAGAACTGTTGCGCGCGATGCGCGCCTTCCTTCGCGCTCCTTGTGTTCCTTGTCGTCAAATAACCCGGCGGTTCCGCGCGGCGTGCCCATAAGCGCTGCCAAATCCGTTGTTCAGCCTGACGGCATCAGTTCTGTCCGGAAGCGCTGATAGTTCTTCACATAGATCTCGGCGGATTTGAGAATGAGTGCGCGCTCGGCTTCTTCGAGCCGCCGCACTACGCGCGCCGGCTGGCCCAGCACGAGCGAGTTCGCAGGTATCTCCCGGTTCTCGGTGATCAGCGCATTGGCGCCCACCAGGCAATTGGGGCCGATTTTTGCGCCGTTCAAAATCGTCGATCCCATTCCGATCAAACTATTATCGCCGACGGTCGCCGAATGAAGAATGACGTTATGTCCTATCGTAACATTGGCGCCGATCGTGACGGGCTGGCCCGGATCCGTATGAATCACGGTGTTGTCCTGCACGTTGGAATTTTCTCCCACTTCGATCCGGTCATTGTCGCCGCGCAGTACGGCGCCGAACCAGATGCTGGCATGCGACCGCAGGCGCACCAGGCCGATCACGCTGGCATTGGGCGCGATCCAGAATTCGTCTTCGGCCGGAAATTCGGGGCTTGCGCCGCCGAGCCTGTAGATTGCCATTCCCATTCTCCTTGCATGTCGAACAAGTGTCACGAACCGGCCCGCGACGGGAAACGAAAAAAACGCTAGTCTCTTTTCATGGACTGAGTCGCGACCGGGGGTTTATTGGTGCGGCGCGTTTCGATAACGCAATATTTCAACCGGAGGTCCTCCGGACGCCCGCTGTCACGCGACCGTAATCTTCGCAGCTTCATATCCTCTCATGATGCGTTAGTGACAAGGAGCCGGCATGGCCAAGCGTTCCGTGCGTCGCAGAGACCGCGAAGTCCAATTTTCCGACAGCGCCACAGTTCACCCGCTGTTTCCCGCGCGCCAGTGCTATGATCCCCTCGATGCACAAACCCGCGACCGCAAATATGTGAAAAATGTCCGGGCGATGGGCCCGATGCAGCAGCGCTTGATGGATGCGATCGATGCGCACAGCGTCGTCGCGGCGCTGGGGCCGGCCGGAACGGGCAAGACCTATCTTGCCATCGCCAAGGCCGTCGAGTCGCTCGAGGAAAATCGCGTCGGACGCATCGTCCTGTCGCGGCCGGCTGTCGAAGCGGGCGAGAGCCTGGGATTTCTACCCGGCGATCTTCAGGAAAAGCTCGCGCCCTATTTGCGGCCGCTTTACGACGCCTTGACGGAGAGGCTCGGTACCAAGCGGCTCAAAGCCCTGCTGGCGGAAGGGACAATCGAAATAGCCCCCGTCGCCTATATGCGGGGCCGGACCCTCAATGATTGTTTCGTCGTCATCGACGAGGCGCAGAATTGCACCTATGGCCAGCTGAAAATGCTGCTGACCCGGCTCGGCTGGCGCTCGACAATGGTGCTGACGGGCGACCCGGATCAAACCGACCTGCTGAGCGGGCTTTCCGGCCTTGGAGAGATTGCGAGCCGGCTGGAGAAGGTTCCGGAAATCCAGGTGGTCCGGCTGGGCGATGCCGACATCGTGCGCCATCCCCTCGTCGCCAGCATGCTCACTGTGCTGTGAGGGCAAGCCCGCACTGAATGACGAGCAATCCGAGCGCAAGGCTCCAATAGCCGGACAGCGCGGCAGCAAGCCAGAAAGCGACGCCGGAACAGGATTTCTGGCGCCAGGCACGCGCCGCGTTCTCGAACAGGACGGTGGGACCGGCGAACACCATGACTGCCACATAGATCGCGCGGCCGAGAGAGGATCCCGTATCCTTTGCCACAAGCCGGTACAGACACGCCGTGATGCCCGAGGCGGTGAAACCGGCCGCCATCGCAAAAAGCGCCACCAAAACGTCGTGCACGCTGGCCTCCGAGGAACCCGCCAGCTCGAACCGATGCAGTGCCTGTGCCTGCCCGCACCGCCAATTTGCGTTCGAGATGTTCTGTTTTGAAACAGGCGGTGGGCTGGGTTCCTTATCGTCGGTGACGATTTGCCCGCCCCGGAATGCGGCCGGCCCGTGCTAATGGCCCGCAAGGACAAAGCACGAAATGGCGCAACAGAGCCGACCAGGAGATGTCGACGCGGCCGTCCGGAAGCATTCCGGCTGGCTCATACCTCTTGCGCTGCTGGTCCTGATCGTGGCGCTGTGCGCCCTGGTCCTGCTCTACTATCTCGCGCCGAGCCCCAATTCGCTGATCGAAGAGCACGCCTCGCCGAGCGCAGGCCTTTACCGGGTGCAGCTGAGGGTCGGGACTATCGCCCTCAGCGTGCCTGCCAATTACCTTCCTTATGCGGCCGAGCGCAGCGGCGGCCCACGCCGCGAAGTTGCCGTTTACGCGGAACTGCCGGACTTTCGCGGGTTCTCCGATTCCGCGGCCGGGGAATTTGGCGGAAACAGCCCGGATTCGCGCGTGATCCATATGCTGATCACGCGCGAATCTTTCGATGTCGGCGAAAGCGCGAGGCTCACCCGCATCTATCTGGCCGAAGTTATCGACCCGCGCGGCCGGCCGGGGCCTGCGGGACTCGTCGAATATACGTTCCGGACCAATTCGGGCTATCGCGGCGAAGATTTGTTCGTGGGCCGGGACGCTGGCGCCGCGGTTGTCATGCGATGCACCCGGCTGAGCGCGGAAGTGCCAAGCCCCAATTGCATGCGCGAAGTACAATATGCGCCGGGGATCCTGTTGAGCTACCGGTTCAAGCGTTCGCAGCTTGGACACTGGCGCCAGATCGCGGCCGGCGCCGAACGGCTGGTCGCCACGTTTGCAACGCGCCAGAAGACCGGGTGAAAGCGTCTTTGCTGGTTTGTCAGCTCCGCGAAGCCGGCGCCGGCGGAAGATCCATTTCCAGAATGGCCATCTGGAAAGCGTAGGATACTTCGCCATCCTCGTCGTCGCGGAACACCACGCCGATGAACTCGCCGCCGACATGAACTTCGGCCGAATCCTGCTGCTTCGGACGCTCGACCACGCTGATCGTGTCGAGCCGGAACAGGTTTCGCAGGTATTTTTCGACGCGCCAGATTTCGGATCGGGTCAAGCAGGCTGCTCCAATCAAGATGTCTGCACTCGCATGGGAAGCCTCGCGCGGTCAAGCGGGGCGCGCGAGGGCCATGCTTGACCTGCCCGGCCGGTTGTTGTCGCAATCGCCCATGACCGATACGCCACCGCAGGGCTATTACGCGGCGAGCGCGCCCGATGCGCCGCCGCGCCTGTCGCTTTCGGGCCGCCGGAAAGCGGATATCTGCATCATCGGTGCAGGATACACCGGCCTGTCGGCTGCGCTCGAAGCAGCTTCGGCCGGTGCAGTCGTTGTCGTGCTTGAAGCGCAAACCGCCGGCTTTGGCGCGTCGGGGCGAAACGGCGGCCAGATCCACACGGGCTGGCGCAAGGATCAGCAGCAACTGGAAACCTGGCTCGGCGCAGCGCATGCCCGCGACCTCTGGGCGCTGAGCGAAGAAGCAAAGGCGCAGGTCGCGGCATTGATAGCCCGCCACGCGATCGCGTGCGAATTGAAATATGGTCTCATCATTGCCGCGCATAATTCAGCCGCGGCCCGCGCGCTCGCGCAGGACAGGGAGCATCTCGCCCGTTTCTATGGCTACAACAGACTTCATATGCTGAGCGAAACCGAAGCGGCCGAAGAGATCGGCACATCGATCTATCGCGGCGCGCGGCTCGACAGCGGCGGCGGGCATCTTCAACCGCTTCTCTATGTGCGCGGGCTCGCAGCGGCGGCCGAATCCGCAGGCGCGCAGATTTTCGAGCAGTCCGCCGCGCGACGCATCGAAACGATGCGCAATGGCGTGGAAGTCGTCACGGATGGTGGCAGCGTCACCGCCGACCGCGTGCTGCTCGCAACGGATGCGTTCACGGGAACGGTTGCGCCCGCCCTCGACCGCTTCATCGGCCATATCGAAAGCTTCATTACGGCGACCGCGCCCATTCCCGGCACGATTGCTCCCAAATTACTTCCCGGCGATGCTGCCGTTGCCGACACGCGGCACGTGCTCGATTACTACCGGAAAAGCGCCGACGGGCGCTTGCTGTTTGCCGGACGCGAAGCCTATTTCGGAATGCCGAAAAATATTGCAGCCCTCGTGCGGCCGCGCCTGCTGCGCGTCTTTCCGCAATTGCGCGATGTCCCGATCGAATATGCCTGGAGCGGGACGGTCGGCATTACCGTCACGCGCATGCCGCATTTCGGAAAACTGTCGGGCCGCATTTTCTTCGGCCATGGCTATTCCGGCCAGGGCGTTGCGCTCGCCACGCTCGGCGGAAAGCTGCTCGCCGAAGCCGCGCTGGGGCACGAAGAACGATTCAATGTCGTCGCGCGCGTGCCGGCGCGACCATTCCCCGGCGGCCCGCGGCTGCGCCGTCCCCTCATCGCCGCCGGCCTGTTCGCCTACAAACTGGCCGACGCGCTTTGACTATCGTCAGTCGTTCCAGTCAGCCCGGCCAATACTCACCACGGCCGGGTCATCGTCTGCGTGATGCGCAAGCCCTTGTCGAGACAACGGCTCGACCAATGAATCGGTCTCGCAACCAGAATCACGAATCGAATGGCGGACTCGCGCTACATCCGTCGCTCACTTTCGCAACTTCCCTGAATAAGACGGGCTGGCTTTCGTCTCATCTGTGAAAGATCCAACCATCGGTGACTTCGTAGACCGGCACGCCCGCTCCGTCATTGACGCGAATACGCACGCTTCCGGTACTTGTACCCGTCGTCCCGTTGAGGTCCGTGTAGATGCGGAACGGAAACGCCGTCGTTCCCGTTGCCTCGGTCGTCGTGTATCCTGGCGCGGACGCCGAAAACGCGGTTGGCATCTGGTCTGCTTGATCAATACTCGAAAGCAGCAATTGCTGCGATGCGCTGCCGCCGCCAAGAATTCTTCCGAACGCCTCGACATGTACGCCCTGCCCCGTTTTGCACGCTGCATTGCGGCCGCAAGGAACCGATAGGGCGCAGGTCGTTGACAACGATTCCAGCGCTGGGCAGACACTGGGGGTTATGTCTTCCACGGAAGTCATCAGATAAAACGTGTCGCCGTCCTGCTTGAACAAGACGACGTTCGAGTTGTCATCCGTGTAGAGAACCCCAAGCAGGCGATAATAGCCCGTGCCGATCGTCAGCGTGGGGATGGATTGCGCTGTGGCCGACGAGGTCAGATTGAGTTGCGAGGCACCGGAAAACACCAATGGGTCATTTGACGAGCCGCCGCACGGCGCTCCAGGGCTGATAGTGATTTCGTCGGGGTCCGTGGAAATAGTGGCGACGGTGACGCCAGTCCAGACGCAGGAATTCGAATTGGCGTCAGCCATGGCCATGTTGAGTTCAATGCCGCTCGTGCCGGCGACGCTGATGGTCGTGTCCCCCTTGGAAAAGTTTGCAGAGGCAGTCGTGGTGGCCGGTGTGTTCGCAGAGAATGCCGCGACCCTTGCCCCGGACGGCAGCGAGCCGCTTGCCACGACCTCGTCGCCGACCATCACGCCGGCGAGAGGATTGACGTTGTAGAGCACGATGCTGCCGCTTTGCGTTCCCCCGGTAGCCGACTGCTGATATCCGGTGTTGTTGAAGGCGCCATTCTCGAACGTCGGCGTCGGTGACAACGACGCCATGCAGCTGGGCGAGCCTTGGCCGCCTGCCGGCGCGATGGCGAAGACGAAGTAGGTTCGTTCCGGCTTGACCGAATCGGTATCCAACCCGCCCGGCCCATCGATGCCGAGATTGATCGTGCACGCCAACGGAGAGGATGTGGAGATCTGCGGAAGCGTAATGATGGTGGAATTGCTGCTGTCTGCGGCCGAACCGGCGGCCACGTCGATGTACTGAGGGTTGGAATCATTGGAGAGCGTCAGCCCGCTGATCTGGTTCTGCGTGAACTGCGGGACGGTGGCGGACTGGAGCAGCGGCTGCGCGTTCTGGGAGAACACGGAGACCGCGGGCTGGGCGGCTGTTTCATAGATGTGGATGTTGGTGAGCGGTGCCTGCGCTGCGGCATCGTACACGTACATCGGGGCAACGTCGACGGTGGCTGACTTCTTGCCGGCCGTCTCCGTTTCGTAAACATTGCTGCACAAGGTGACGTTGTTGTTGGACTTGTGGGCCACATGCCCAAAATAAATCTGGGCGGAATCGGAATCGTCGCCGCCATTTCCTTCCATGTGGTTGTTGCAGATCGTGATACTGTGCGCCTGATCGATGGCAATGCCGGCACTGGCGTCTCCGCCGACACTCTGGGTCCCGTTGCCCTCGATGTCCATACCGGTGACAGACATTCGCGATGCGCCCAACAGGCGCAAACCGGCGCCGGCGGAACCCTGAATCACTCCGCCTTCGATGGAGCCTTCCGTGCCGCCGAAATAGATTCCATCTCCGCCGATCACCGGTGTGCCGTTGCCAAGCGCCGCTGCAGCCGAACCCGCCTGGGAGACGTTGTTGCCGACCAGTCGCACATTGGAGCACGATCCCGGAATGTAGATGCCATGCTGCATCGCGGTCTGCAGATGGGTGTATTGCACCTGGAGACCGGTGGCGCCGGTGCCGCAGAACAGGTCGTAACGGCCGTTCTGCAGCAGGGAGAAGCCGTCGATGGTGACGTTCTGCCCCAGGACGTCCACGGCGTCGGGACCGAAGAAGAAAACAAAGACCGGCAATACCGTGGCCGACAACGCCTGCGAAACGGTTACGCAGGGCGCGCCTGTGCACGACGTATCGACCGCGACCACCACCGTTCCATCCGTCGTGAGCACATTTCCCAGGACATCTGTCACATAAACCGCGTTCCCCGGCTGAACGCCGGTGACGTTTCCCACATTTGAGATCACCGTCGGTTGCGCCGTGATGTCTCCGGTCGTTGCCAGACTGAAATTGTTGCCGCTCACCGCAATGCCGCTCAGGCGGCAGAAATTCAGCGCCCCGAACACCGCCTGGGATCCGTAATAGGTCGACCCGGAGGCGGACTGGTACGACAGGCCGGAAAAGCCCGTCGCAGCCTGGAAATTGACGCGCGGATTGGGATTGCCGGTGATTCCGTTGTTGGTCAGGTTTTCATTGCCCTGGATCGTCGCGTTCGGCGGACAGGACAGCGGCTGCGACACCACATAGGTGGCCGGAATCGACGCAACCCACGGCCCGAAATTGGGCGGCGTCATGGCAGGGTTGAAGTTCGGATTGACGTTGCCATAGGCGCCCAGCCAGTTCTCGATCGCCGGCGTGTCGTCGGTCATCCCGTCGCCAAGAGCGCCCCATTCATGCGGATCGCCGCGGTAGTTGGTTTTCTGGTAGCAATTGGGACCGCCGGTTGTCCCATCGAGCAGCAGCGTTCCGCCATTGCTGCCCGCGACAGAGACGTTAATATCGGTCTGGGTGCCCGATGCAGTGCCCGTCATGGGAAGCGTCAGCGTGATTGCCGTTTGTTGGCCCTGCTGATTAATCGTGATACTCGCAATCTCGCTGCCGGGAGCGATCTGGATCGTACCGTCAGGGCTCCCACCACTCACCCCTTCGCCCACGACGAGACCGCTGGCAAACGGCGCACTGAAGCCTATTGATGACTGACCCACCGTGCCGCTCGCATTCGATCCTACGTACGTGTTGCAGAGTGTCGTCGACTGCTGCCCGAGCACGACGAAATTGCCCCCGCCGCCATCCCCGACGGCAAAAAATCCGCCGACAGAAACCAGAGTGCCAGGAGGCAGCGTGCCACTATTGGACTCGAGCGACGAACCTATGCCGCCACAACTCCCCGAAATGCAAGCGAAGGAAACAGCGGAGGGTGGCGTCGCAGCTGCGGGCAAAAGGAGGACGATGATCGCCAAGACGAACCACGCCGCACTCGAAATTCTCGTCATTTCAGCCCCTTTGTAGTGTCCGCGCACACTTTCGATGCGCTCCGCAACCCAAACCCGCATTCTTCGCAGTCGATCATGCGACTGACCGAACCGCTAAAGATGGGCGGGAACACACTGCAGACCGAATCGCCGCATGCCCCGTTCGGTGATTCGAAAATCAAGGCTACCTCTTGCTTTTTTTTAACGTCAAGCAGAAAATCTGCGAGCGTTTATGGTCGCTCTTTCGGCGCGGCGGCGGTCCGAACGGGAACATAGGAGAGCCCCAAATGCAGGTGGATGTCCGGAAGCGGAACTATCGTTCCCTGGCGGGCACGATTGTTTCGCTGTGCTTGTTCACCCTGTCGGGCGTTGCGCCTTCGGTGGCGGGCGAAAAAGTGATGCATGCGTTCGCGGGCGGCGAAGATGGCTTAACGCCATTCGGAGCCCTTGCGGTCGGCGCCCACGGAAAAAACATGTATGGCGGGACGGAGGGTGGAGGAACAGGGACGGGGTGCTACGGTGACACAGGCTGCGGTACGATTTATGAAATCACTCCAACTGGATTGGAGAGCGTACTTTATTCGTTTCAGGGCGGAGCCGACGGCATTTCCCCGGCCGGCAAGCCACTGATTGACAGTTCAGGAAATTTGTTTGGAGTGACTGCGGGCGGCGGCGGCAACGGATGTATCGGCTACGGCTGCGGCACGATTTACAAGCTTGCGCCGGACGGCACGGAAACCGTGCTTTACGCCTTTCAGGGACAGGCGGACGGTTCGTTCCCGATGAGCGGTCTGGTCGCGGACGCCAATGGCGACCTGTTCGGAACGACGACAGAAGGAGGAAACTACGGCTCCAACTGCGGCAGCTACGGATGCGGCACCGTGTTCGAGTTGCAGCCGGACGGCAAGCTGATCACGCTCTACGCTTTTCAGGACGAGAGCGATGGCACCACCCCGCCGGGCGGGGTGATCATCGACTCCGCGGGCAATTTGTACGGAACCGCTCAAGGCGGCGGCACGAACTGCGATTGCGGCGTGGTGTTCGAGATCACGGCCGGCGGCACGTACGCGGTGCTTTACGCGTTTCAGGGCGGGTCGGACGGCTATAGTCCCCGGGCGGGCCTGATCGCCGACACGGCCGGCAATCTCTATGGAACGACAATCTCGGGGGGCGACACAAAATCCTGCACCGGCGGTTGCGGCACGGTGTTCAAGGTAACGCCCGGCGGGCACGAAACCGTGCTGTATGGATTTCATGCCGGCAGCGACGGCGCCAACCCTGTCGCTGGCGTCATCAGGGACGCGAAAGGCAATATTTACGGTACGACATGGCTTGGCGGAGGCCGCGGCAAGGGTTGCAAGAATCTGTTCGGCGATGGCTGCGGCACGGTCTTCAAGCTGACGCCGAAGGGCGAGGAGACGGTTCTCGTCCACTTCTACAACAAGCACGGCCAGTTTCCCCAAGCTTCCCTGCTGCTCGGCAAGAACGGCGAGCTTTACGGGACCACAACTGAGGGCGGGAAATTCAAACAGGGCGTCGTCTTCAAGGTGAAGAAATAGGATTTCCTGCCTCGCATATCGCAGGCCGCCACGGACCGAATTCCATCGCGTCAGGCGTCAGCGGCACAGATACGTGGCGGTGCGAAGAAATAGTCCGGTCCATTCGTATCGCAAGCCGCGCGAAGGTGCGCGGGCAGCCGCCTGTCCCGCACGTTCCGCTCCGGCAATGGATGATTGCCGCTTGACCCAATGGGCGAAAAGCTCATCCCATTTTTTCCAATGTCAACATTCTCCCGCCATCTTTTTTGTGCTCTACTTGCGTGGCTTGAGCCCGTTCCGGGATCGGCCGGCTGGGGTCTCGCGATCCGGCTTGGCTGGAAACCTTGGGGGTAAGGTCATGATCACTTCGTCCCGTAACATGTCCAGACATATTGTGATTAGCGGGATTTGTTGTTTTCTGCTTGTGCCGTTCGGGATACGTCCCGCGGCCAGTTCCGAAAAAGTGCTGTACAGATTTCACGGTGGCGCCGACGGGCGTGGCCCTGAGGCGCAGCTCATAAAAGGTAACAATGGAGCGTTGTACGGCACGACCTATTATGGCGGCGGCGGTACCGGGTGCAATGACGGCGACCGTGGCTGCGGTACCGTGTTCGAGCTTACGCTGCAGAGGACGGAGACGGTGCTATATGCTTTCAACGGCGGCAGCGACGGCGCGTATCCACTGAGCAACCTGGTCATGGACGGATCTGGAAATTTGTACGGCACGACAGAGGAGGGTGGCCTCGGCTCGGGTACGGTTTTCAAACTTGCACCGGACGGTACGGAAACCGTGCTCTACGCATTTCAAGGGGCGCCGGACGGCTGGGCTCCCGAGGGTAATCTCGTAGCCGACAGCAGCGGGAATCTTTATGGCACGACGTATTATGGGGGGGGCACTGGCGGCAACGAATGTGGCGAGGGCGGATGCGGCACGGTGTTCAAGGTCACGCCGGACGGCACCGAGACCGTGCTCCATGCGTTTCAAGGCGGCAACGACGGCTATGCACCTTCGGGTGGAGTGATCCTCGACAACCAGGGCAATCTTTACGGAACGACGCTGGAAGGCGGCGGAGGCACCGGCTGCAGCGGCTTTGGCTGCGGCACTGTTTTCGAGGTCGCAGCGAACGGCACCGAAACCGTACACCATGTTTTTGAGGGCGGCAATGACGGAATAGCTCCCTGGGACAGCCCGATCCTGGATGGCAGGGGAAACCTTTATGGCACGACAGTAGAAGGCGGAGCGCAAAACTTGGGAACGGTGTTCAAGCTAGCACCCGACGGCACCGAGACCGTGCTGCACGCCTTCAGCAACGCCAGCGATGGCCTCTATCCTTTAGGGGGGCTGATCGCAGACACGGCGGGTAATCTGTTTGGCACGACATCCGATGGGGGCGATGACGATTGCCATCACGGCGGCTGCGGCACGGTTTTCGAGCTGACCTCTGGGGGCAAGGAAAAGGTGCTTTATGTTTTCCAAAATTCGCGCGGCCGGCACCCCGCCGCGCGTCTGCTGCTTGGCGATCATGACAAACTTTACGGCACGGCCCCTGACGGCGGCAAAGGCAATAACGGCGTCGTGTTCGCGGTGAAGAAATAAGCACATCCGGAGCGCATGCAGGAGCGGTCGGGAACGAATTGCGGTCTCCGCACCGTCACGTTCCTGGATGGCGGGCCTGGACTCTGTTATGAGTTGAACGCTGGTTCTTTCTGTAAACCGCAGCCGGCTTGGCTGGACACTTTGGGGGTAAGGTCATGATCACTTCGTCCCGTAACATGTCCGGACATATTATGATTAGCTGGATTTGTTGTTTGCTGCTTGTGCCGTCGGGATACGTCCCGCGGCCAGTTCCGAAAAAGTGCTGTACAGATTTCACGGTGGCGCCGAAGGGCGAGGAGACGGTTCTCGTCCACTTCTACAACAAGCACGGCCAGTTTCCCCAAGCGCCCCTGCTGCTCGGCGAGAACGGCGAACTCTACGGGACCACAACTGAGGGCGGAAAATTCAAACAGGGCGTCGCGTTCAAGGTGAAGAAATAGGGCTTCCTGCCTCGCATATCGCAGGGCGGCACGGGCCGAATTCCATCGCGTCAGGCGTCAGCGCCATGAATATGTGGCGGCGAGAAGAAATAGTCCGGCCCGTTCATATCGCAAGCCGCGCGAAGGTGCGCGGGCAGCCGCCTGTCCTGCACGTTCCGCTCCGGCAAGGGATGATTGCCGCTTGACCCGATGGGCGAAAAGCTCATCCCATTTTTCCGCTGTCGACATTCTCCCGCCATCTTTTTTGTGCTCTATTTGCGCGGCTTGAGCCCGTTCCGGATTCGGCCGGCCGGCGTCTCGCGATCCGGCTTCAAATCGTTGGGGTTCGAAAATGTCATCTTTCCGCTTCGCACCAAACAAATATATGGCGCTCTCTGCAGCCGCGCTCGTGGCAACGGCTGCACTCGGCGCATCCCCCGTATTATGCGCGGAGAAGACGCTTTACAGGTTTCAGAACGGCAGCGATGGTGCGACACCTTACGCTGGTTTGATCGCGGACATTGCGGGCAACCTCTATGGCACCACGAATATGGGCGGCCGCGGGTCCTGCGAATTCGGTGGCTGTGGAACAGTATTCAAGCTTGCACCGAAGGGGGCGGAAACGGTTCTATATGCCTTCACCGGCGGCAGCGATGGAGCCTATCCCCAGGGCGGTGTGCTAATGGACGGTGCCGGCAATATCTACGGAACAACGAGCAGTGGCGGCTCCGCCAGTGACGGAACGATTTTCAAGCTTTCTGCGAATGGCACTGAGACTGTGTTGTATGCATTCCAGGGCGGCAACGATGGGCAGGTTCCACTCGGCGATCTTGTTTCCGACAGCGAGGGAAATTTTTACGGAGTAACATATCAGGGCGGAAGTTCACCGAATTGCGGGAGCGGCGGCTGCGGCACTGCTTTCGAAGTAGGGCCAACCGGCAAAGAAAATGTACTCCACGCCTTCCAGGCCGGGAGCGACGGCGCTCTCCCGACGGGAGGCATGGTTATGGATCCCAACGAGAATCTATATGGCACTACGGAAGGGGGAGGAACCGGCACCACGTGTGATATAGGCTGCGGCACAGTCTTCAAGATCGACTCTGACGGCACGGAATCCATCCTTTATTCCTTTCAGGGAGCCGATGGCGCAGGACCAGAAGGTCTGCTCCTGCGGGATCAAAATGGCAATCTATACGGGACAACATCGGGTGGAGGCGCGAATGGCATCGGCACGGTGTTCAGGCTCGCGCCGAATAGCAAGGAGACAGTGCTTTATTCGTTCCGGAGCAGCAACGATGGTCGCCTCCCCCATGCGGGTGTGATCATGGACAAGGCCGGCAATGTTTACGGCACCACATGGGCCGGCGGCAGTCTCCACTGCAAGGACGACGGCTGCGGCACGGTGTTCGAGGTAACTGCAAAGGGCAAGGAGAAGATACTTTACACCTTCAAGAGTTCGCACGGCCGGCATCCCGCGGCCAGCCTGCTGTCCGGCGCGCATGGCGCGCTCTATGGCACCACAACGAATGGCGGCAAGGACAACAACGGCGTCGTGTTCGTGGTGAAGAAATAGGATTTCCTGCCTCGCATATGGCAGGGCGGCACGGGCCGAATTGGCGCCTGCTTCGATCAAAGCAAGTTGTTCATTGAATCAAAGACCATAATAACCCCACCTGTCCCAAAGCGCGGTTCGCGACCGCACGGCGCGAATCAACTCCCTCTACGGCGGCTTGTCACTTTGCCCTGCCCATCATCGCGCGAGACTTGCAGGAATTCGCGATCGAGACAGCTGGAGGTTGGTTCTTCTCAAATATGCAGCGCGCGCTTGTCGGCGTCGAGGACGGATTCGTGCATGGTTTCCGAGAGCGTGGGGTGCGGGAAGACCGTGGCGATCAGTTCCGCGTCGGTTGCTTCGAGCGTTCGCGCGATCGAATAGCCCTCGATCAGCTCCGTCACTTCGGCGCCGATCATATGCGCGCCGAGCAGTTCGCCGGTGTCGGCATCGAAAATGGTCTTGACCAGGCCTTCGGGTTCGCCAAGCGCGATCGCCTTGCCATTGCCGATGTAAGGAAAGCGTCCGATCCTGATCTGGCGGCCCTCGGCTTTCGCGGCGGCCTCGGTCAGGCCGATGCTCGCAACCTGCGGCCAGCAATAGGTGCAGGCCGGTATCCTGCTGGTATCGAGCGGATGTACGCCTTTCACGCCGGCGATGCGCTCGGCAACCATCACGCCTTCATGCATGCCCTTATGCGCAAGCCAGGGCGGTCCGACGAGATCGCCGATCGCATAAAGCCCGGGGACACCCGTCTCGCCCCATTCGTTGATGACGACATGAGTCTTTGCGATTTTGACGCCGGCCTCTTCGAGGCCGATATTTTCCACATTGCCGACAATGCCGATGGCAAGGACGGCCCGTGAGGCAGTGATGGTCTCGGTCTTTCCGTCCTTTGTCCTGACCGTGGCGTGCACATCGTTTGCGCCCGTTTCCAGTTTTTCCACCGTGGCCGACGTCAAAAGCCGCATGCCCTGTTTGACGAATGCCCTGGCGGCGAACTGGGAAATCTCCTCGTCTTCCACCGGAAGCACGCGGTCGAGCACTTCGACGACCGTCACTTCGCTGCCCAGCGTGCGGAAGAAACTCGCGAATTCGATTCCGATGGCGCCGGAGCCAATGACGAGCAGCGATTTCGGAAATTCCTTCGGAACCATCGCGTCCCGGTAGGTCCAGACAAGTTTTCCATCGGCCTGGAGACCGGGAAGCGTGCGGGCGCGGGCGCCGGTCGCGAGCACGATGTTGCGCGCCGTGAATTCCTGGGCGGCGCCATCCTTCGACACGGCCACCATGCCCTTCCCATTCAGCACCGCATCGCCGGGAATGACAGTGATCTTGTTTTTCTTCATCAGGAACGCGACGCCGTTGGAAAGCTGGTTCGCGACCTTGCGCGAGCGCTCGACGACCTTTGCGAGATCGAAGCGAAGATTGTCGGCGGCGAAGCCGAATTCGTTCAGCCGGTGCATGAGGTGCCAGATTTCCGACGCGCGCAGCAGCGCCTTGGTCGGAATGCAGCCCCAGTTGAGGCAGATGCCGCCGAGCTTCTCGCGCTCCACGATCGCCGTCTTCAGCCCCAATTGCGCACAGCGGATGGCGCAGACATAGCCGGCGGGACCGCTGCCGATGACGATGACGTCGAATGCGTTGTCAGCCATGGATTGCTTTCCTGATCGGGAGAACATTCATTGCCGGCCTACATCCTCCACAGGCTTACCGCCAGGAGTGTAAGGACCGTCGGAAACAGAAAACAAAGATAGACGAATCCGACGAACGCGAATTTCGCGCCCGTCCAGAACCAGCTCTGGCCGTAGAACCGCTTCATGGCCAGGAGCAGATAGAGGGCAAGGCCGAGGAATACAACCGAAGCGATGGTGCTTTCGGGCAGCACCTGCGCCAATATCGCCGCGACGAGAAACAGCGCAAAACCGAAGGTGTGATAGTTCAGCGAAAACACAAGGTGATCCACAAAATAAAACTGTTTATGCTGCCGCCAGTAGAAGCCTGCAAGGATCAGGGCGAATAGCGGCAGCAGGACAAAAAGGATTCGCGGAATCCACTCCGTGAGCG
>Ga0335075_10005124_pt1 | contig 20384 bp, 23 predicted proteins | sample Lox_Sample_24_FD_206723 | JGI IMG/M metagenome (GOLD analysis project Ga0335075, IMG submission 206723) | Soil microbial communities from Loxahatchee National Wildlife Refuge, Florida, United States - Lox_Sample_2.4 | ecosystem: Environmental > Terrestrial > Soil > Wetlands | place: USA...
GCCGGACAGGCGGCCCGCCTGGACCAGCCGGGGAAACACGTAACCTTCCTCCAGGCCCTCGTGGAAGCCCTCGATGTAATCGTGGATGATCAAGGCCGCGTCGTGGAGATCCTGGGCGTCCAGCGGGCCGCCGGCCTGGACCCGGGCGATCATCTCCCGGTAGCAGAGCAGCACCCGCTTTAGCACGCCGTGCTCGCGCATCAGGTCGTCATCGGGCGGGATGACCGCCGGGTTCGCCGGATCCGGCGAGGCCGCCGGGTGCGCGCTCAGGGCCCACCCGGCGCTGGCGGCAGCGGCCCCGGCAACCAGGCCGCCGCCGGACAGCAGCACGGCCCGCCGTCCAGGGCGGTGCACCCGGCGGCCGGTGATCACGACCTGGGGATCAGCGGAACGCCCGAAGGCCGGATCACGTACCACAAGCCGCCGTTGAGGTTGAGGTTCTGCCCGGTCGCCTGCCCGGGATCCACATCCCCGGTGTAGGTGTACAGCGGCCAGCCCGCGTAGGTGACCACCCGGCCACCCGCCGGGTCAGGATCAGAGCCCAGCAGCCCCTGCTTGACTCCGGCACCCGCGGCCAGCCTGCTCCCGGACGGGAGCATCAGCGGCGGCCATGTCCCCAGGCAGGTGCCTTTACAGGTAATGGCCCGGTGATGGTCCGGGGCGAACACGTACAGCACCAGGTCCTGGCCGGTCACCAGCACGGTCCCGACCCGGGGCACGGAGCGGGCCGTGATGGTCACCGTCATCCCTCCGGGCGCGCCGGTCGTGGTCGCGGCCGCCGGAGCCGATTTGCCAGATCCGCCGCACCCGCAAGCACCCAGGATCACCACAGCCAACGTCAAGGCAAGCCCCGCGTAGCGGCGTCGCCTGGCACGGCCCGGAGCGGCCGGGCGTCTAAGCTGCATCGTCCCCCCACGTCATCGTTTGTTCCCCCGGTTACCCGCTGTGATAAGCCTCCGGCGGGTATTTACTACGGACTGTAGTTTTAAACCGGCCTGCCAAAACTTTGCTGTGCCGATGCCCCGAACCGGGTTTCCCGCCGGGAACGGCAGGAATGCCCTCACCGGGACACGGCACGACCAGGCAGCCAGATCAGGGGATTGACACTTTCGTCACGTCCCGCGGGTCCTCCCGGCAGCCCGGCTGGCCTTCCGAGTCATCCCCACGCTGGCCGAGTTCACGCCCGCCGCCTTTCTCATCCAGCATCTGGGCGCTCGGCGGCGGGCCGGTCGTGGCCGGACCGGATCATCGCGGCGAGCGGATGGCCGGCGCGGGCCGTTTCACGTCCCGTTCCCGGTGAGAACCTGCTGGTTGTGCCGCGGCTCCGGCGGCTGGCCCGCGCGGAATTCCACGCTGGCTGCGGTCATTTCCATGAACGCCTGCTCCAGCGAGGCCTGGGCCGGGGCCAGTTCGTGCAGCCGGACCCCGCTGTCGAAGGCGAGATCACCGACGCGGTCGGTTCCCAGGCCGAAAACGGTGAGCTGGCCGGACCCCTCGTCACGGACCGAACCGCCGGCGGCCCCGACCGCCTTGGCCAGTGCGGCCGGCTGCGGCGTGCGCACCCGGACCGACCGCTGGGAGTTGCGCTCGATGAACTCGGCCACCGTGCAGTCGGCGGTGAGCTTGCCCCGGCCGATCACGATCAGGTGATCGGCGGTGTTGCCCATCTCCGACATCAGATGGCTGGACACGAACACCGTGCGGCCCTGCGCGGCCAGGTTCTTCATCAGGTTGCGGATCCACAGGATGCCCTCGGGGTCCAGCCCGTTCACCGGCTCGTCGAACATCAAGATGGCCGGGTCGCCCAGCAGCGCGGCCGCGATACCCAGCCGCTGGCCCATGCCCAGGGAGAAGCCGCTGGACCGCTTGCGGGCCACCTGCTTGAGGCCGACCAGTTCCAGCACCTCGCCGACCCGCTGCCGCGGCAGGTCGTTGGTCTCGGCCAGGCACAGCAGATGGTTGTGGGCGCTGCGGCCGCCGTGCACCGCCTTGGCATCCAGCAGCGCGCCGACCTCCCGCATCGGGTGGGCCAGCTGCGCGAACGGCTTGCCGTTGACCGTGACCTCGCCCGCCGTGGGCCGGTCCAGGCCCAGGATCAGCCGCATCGTCGTGGTCTTGCCGGCCCCGTTCGGACCGAGAAAGCCGGTGATCCGGCCGGGCTCCACGGTGAACGTCAGGTCGTCGACGGCCGTGGTGGCGCCGTAGCGCTTGGTGAGGCCCCGTGCCTCAATCATGTGCGCGTTTCCCTTCCTGGCCATTCCATCCCGGCTGCTAAGCACCGCCGGAGCCGCCGATGTGACGCGGGCCAGGGCATCGGTTCCGGTGCGCCGCGAACTCAGAGCCGACCACTACTTTCCAAGAGAATACTCTTGGAGTATTCTCTTGGTTGTGACTGTTCCGCTGACCTTGCTTGGCCTGCTTGAGCGTGGGCCGAGTCACGGATACGACCTGAAACGCGACTACGACGCGTTTTTCGGCCGGGGCAAGCCGCTGCGCTACAGCCAGGTGTACGCGACCCTGTCCCGGCTGGCCAGGGACGGGAAGGCGATCCCCGGTCCCACCGAGCAGCAGGCCGGGCCAGAACGCCGACGGTACGTCATCACCGGGGCAGGCATGGCCGATGTGCAGCGGTGGCTGGCCGAGCCGGCCCCGCCCGAGCCGGACCTGCAGGACGAACTATTCGCCAAGGTGGTGCTCGCCTTGCTGCTCGGCCGCCCGGCCGAGAGCTATCTCGACATCCAGCGGGGCGCGCACCTGGAGCGGATGCGCGAACTCACCGAACTCAAACGGGCCGGCGAGCCCCTCGACGTGCTGCTCGCCGACCACGCCATCTACCGATTGGAGGCTGACCTGCGATGGATCGACCACACCGCGGCCCGGCTGGATCTGCTCTCGCGAGCGGTGCGCCGGTGACCGCTAACCCTGAAACGGCGAAGATCATCGAGGCGCGGAACCTGTCCTTGTCGTTCGGCAGCACGCCAGCGCTGCGGGGCGCCTCGCTGGGCGTCCGTCCGGGCGAGATCGTCGCGGTCATGGGGCCGAGCGGCTCGGGCAAGTCCACCTTGCTGCACTGCCTGGCCGGCATCCTGGTCCCCGACGAGGGTGAGGTCTGGTTCGGCGGGCAGCGGCTGAACACCCTGAGCGACGACCAGCGCAGCGCGCTGCGGCGGGACCGGTTCGGGTTCGTATTCCAGTTCGGTCAGCTGGTACCCGAGCTGACCACCGAAGAGAACGTCGCCCTGCCCCTGCTGCTGTCAGGCACCCGCCGCGGCCCGGCGATGACGGCGGCCAGGAAGTGGTTCGGCCCGCTCGGCCTGGACGGGCTTGAGCACCGAAGGTCCGGGGAGCTGTCCGGGGGGCAGGCGCAGCGCGTCGCGCTGGCCCGCGGCCTGGTTACCGGGCCCGAGGTGCTGTTCGCCGACGAGCCGACCGGGTCGCTGGACTCGGTGTCCGGGGAACTGGTGATGGACCTGCTCACCGCGGCCGCCCGCGAGCACGGCACCACCGTCATCCTGGTCACCCACGACGCCCGGGTCGCCGCCTACGCCGACCGCGAGGTCGTCGTCCGGGACGGCCAGGTGGGCACGCTGACCGGGGTCCAGCCGTGACCGGGCTCGGACTGCGGCTGGTGATCAGCGGCGGCCGTGAGGCCGTCATCCGGCTGCTGGTCCTGGTCATCGGGGTCGGCCTCGGGGTCGGCCTGCTGCTGACCGCCGTGGCCGCGACCAACGCGGTCACCACCTGGAACAACCGCCACGCCTGGATGTGGACCGGCACCGCGTCCGTGCCCGCCGGGCCGGCCAGGGCGGGCACCGCGCCGCTGTGGTGGCACCCCAGCGGTGACATCTTCGACGGCAGGCAGGTCAGCCGGTTCGACGTCGCCGCCACCGGCGCCTCGTCCCCGGTGCCGCCGGGCATCTCCCATGACCCGGGGCCGGGCCAGTACTACGCCTCGCCCGCGCTCGCCGTGCTGCTGCGCAGCACCCCCGCGGACGAGCTGGCCGACCGCTACCCCGGCCGCATGATCGGCACGATCGGCGACGCCGCGCTGCCGTCGCCGGACTCGCTGGTGATCATCATCGGGCACACCTCAGCGCAGCTGGCGCACACTCCCGACAGCGTTCAGGTGACGTCGATGGCCACGACCGTGCCCGGCAACCCCGGGGGCGGCCCGGCACAGCTAAACCCGCGCGGCCTGCAGTACATGCCGCGCGGCGCGGGAATCAAGGCCAGCGGCACCGACCTGGTCCTGTCGGTCGTGGCGCTGGCCGTGCTGGCCCCGGTGCTGATCTTTATCGCCACCGCGACCCGGCTGTCGGCCGCCCGCCGGGAGCAGCGGTTCGCGGCGATGCGCCTGGTCGGCGCGACCCGCAAGCAGGTCTCCCTGCTGGCCGCCGTCGAATCGACAACGGCCGCGGTCCTGGGGGTAGCGGCTGGCTTCGGGATCTTCTTCCTGCTGCGCGGCCCGGTCGCGGGCATCCCGTTCGTCACCGAGCCGTTCTTTCCCACCGAACTGTCGCTCAGCCTGCCGGACATCATCGCGGTCGCGATCGGCGTGCCCGTGGCCGCCGCCGTGGCGGCCCGGCTGGCGCTGCGCCGGGTGCACATCTCCCCGCTCGGCGTCAGCCGCCGGGCCACGCCGAAGCCGCCGCGGGCCTGGCGGATCGTGCCGCTGCTGGCCGGCCTGGCCGAGCTCGGCTTCTTCGTCGTGCACGGTCACCCGGCATCGATACCGGGGCAGATCCGGGCGTTCGTGTCCAGCTTCCTGATCATCATCGTCGGCCTGATCTTCGCCGGCCCGTGGCTCACCATGGCCGTGGCCAGGCTCATGGCCCGGTGGACCGGGCGCCCCGGCACCCTGATCGCCGCCCGCCGCCTCGCCGACGACCCGAAGGCCGCCTTCCGCGCGGTCAGCGGGCTGGTGCTGGCGCTGTTCGTCACCACCGTGGCGGTGGTGGCCATCACCACCCAGGACGCCAAGGACGTCACCAGGTGGAGCAGCGTCGCCGAGGCGAACGTGCTGACCGACCAGGTATCCGCATCGAACCAGGTGGCCCGGAGCATTGGCCCGGAATCGACCGGGGGCACCGCGCGCCCGGGGCCGGCCGCACCCGCCGCGCCGCTGACCGCGCAGCTCAGCGGGATCCCCGGCGTCCAGGGGGTACTCGTAGTCCGCGCAGACCCGGGTCTGACCATCCCCGGGAGCTTCCATGACTTCGGCGTCAACCCGGCCGGCCAGCTCAGCCCGGTACCGGCCGGCCTGGTCTCGTGCGCGCAGCTCGCGACCGTCCCCGCCCTGGGCCGCTGCCCGGCCGGGACGAGCGTGGCTGCGTTCCCTTCGGACGGGTTCAACGGGCCCCTGTTCGGCACGGACGCCACCACGATCACCTGGCCAGCCGCCAGCGTTCCGGCCTCGCGGCTAACCACCCTGGGCGTGGATGCCATCAACGTGGGAACAAACGGCGCCACGCCCGCGGTCGAGCAGGCCAGGACGCTGCTTGAGGACGCACGTGCCTACCCCGGCCTTAGCACGCCGTCCACCATCAGCGACATCATCGCGCAGGAGAACTCCAAAGACAGCGCCTATCAGCAGCTCGCGAACACGGTGATCCTGGTCAGCCTGCCGATCGCCGGCTGCACGCTGGCCGCGGCCATCGCGGCCGGGCTCGCCGACCGCAAGCGGCCGTTCAGCCTGCTGCGGCTCACCGGCGCCCGGCTGGCCATGCTGCGCCGCGTCGTCGCGCTGGAAAGCGCTGTCCCGCTGCTCGCCGTGGCCGCCGTCGCGATCGGCACCGGGTTCGGCGCCGCCGCGATGTATGCCACCGAGGCGCAGGGGCGCCCGATGGTGGCGCCCGGTGCCGCGTACTACCTCATCACCGCGGGCGGGATCCTGGCCGCTCTCGGCATCATCGCGGCCACCTTCCCGCTGCTGGCCCGCATCACCGGGCCCGAGGTGGCCAGAAACGAATGAACCGGTTGCTTACTGGCCCGCGGTCTGCGCTGCCGGGCGGGCCGGGCTACCACACCAGTGCGCCAGGCAGTCGCGGATCTGTGGTTCCGTCACCGTGCTGGCCGGGGCGGCCCAGGCGATGTAGGCGTCGGGGCGGATGAGCGTGACCGTGGTGGAGGCGCGGGCGATGGGGGCCGTTTCCACCCGGTCGCGGTAGCCGGTGGCCGCGTCGGCCGGGAGGGTGCCGGGGCCGCCGGACAGCAGGAACCGGCCGCCGCGAAGGGCCTCGTAGAGCCGCCGCCCATCGGCCAGGCGCAGGTCGGCGACCCGTTTCCCGGCCAGCGGGTGCGCGCCGGGGGGCGCCGGGTAGGCGATGCTCACCCCCGAGATCGCGCCCGCCAGGCGCTTGGCCAGGAAGGGGATTCTGGTCACGGTCAGGGCCAGGGAGTTGCGGGCACCGACGAAGGCGGGCGAGGGCTTAAGCGCGATCCGCAGCAGCGCGCCGCTGTTGCGCAGGACCTGCCGTCCCACGGGGTGCCGTTCGGCCTGGTAGGTATCCAGCAGACCGGGCGGCGCCCAGCCTTTTATGGTGGCGGCGAGTTTCCAGCCGAGGTTGGCCGAGTCCTGGATGCTGGTGTTCATGCCCTGGCCGCCGGCCGGGGAGTGGACGTGGGCGGCGTCCCCGGCCAGCAGGACCAGTCCGTCCCGATAGCGCGGGACCTGCCGTTCGTCGCTGTGGAACCGGGTCAGCCAGCGCGGATCGTGCATGCCGTAATCAGTCCCGATGGCCTGGCGGGTCACGTCGCTCACTTCATCCAGGCTGACCGGGGCGTCCTCGGACGGCTCGTCGCAACGGTGCCAGGCGATGACCCGGTAAAAGCCATCGCCGAACGGGGCGACGAGGGCGAAGCTGTCGCCGGTGCTGTCGACGGTCAGCGCGCTCGGGGGCGGCTGGGTGAGCCGCACGTCGGCCAGCATCACCGATCGCACCACGGGCCCTCCAGGAAACGGCAACCCCACGGCCTGCCGGACCGTGCTGCGCATCCCGTCGGTGCCGACGATCCAGCCTGCGCGCAGCACCTGGTCCGGGTGGCCATCCCGGCGGACCTTCACTTCCACTCCGCCGGGGTGCTGAGTGAGCCCGGTGACCTCGTGGCCGTAACGGACGTCGGCGCCCATCCGGCTGGCCCGTTCTTCGAGCACCCGCTCGGTCTTGTACTGCGGGGTAACGAGCAGGTAAGGAAACCGGCTGGGCAGCCGGGACAAGTCAAGCGCCGCGCTGGAGAAGAGCCGAAGCTCAGGGAGCGGTGTGCCCGAGGCGACGAGCTCGTCTGCCATTCCGCGGGCATCAAGTTCCTCCAGCGTCCGGGCGTGGACGACGAGGGCCCGGGTCAGGCCGGAGCGCTCGGTACGGCGCTCGAGCAGCGCGCAGCTCACCCCGGCGCTGGCCAGATCTCCGGCCATCATCAGGCCCGCTGGGCCCGCGCCCACGACGATCACGTCGGCGTCGAAGATCATCTCTATCCCCCCGGTTTCCTTGCCCCGGGAATAACCTTGCCCTTAGCTACCCCGCCTGAACATCACCCTGCGGCCAGGCCAGGCCGTGACGGACAAGACCGTGCCGCGTCAGGCAGGCGGTTCTCGCACGACGCCGCCGATGACCGTGCTCACCATCCTGGTTACCGCCGCGGCCTCGGGCGCGGCGGCTGTCCGGTCGGCGAACAGCCGGTGCCCGGCCCCCATCAGGACGGCGGCGAGCGTGTCGACGTCGGCGCCGGCTGCGATGCGGCCCAGGTCCCGCTCGGCGGCCAGGTAATCAGCGATCATGGCCATGGCTTCGGTCAGGACCGGGACACCGGCCGGCCAGTCCTCGCGCAGCCGGGCCCGCAGCTCGTCCCGGAAGTCGACGAGCGCGACGATCGCCACCGCTACCGACCCGAACAGGGCCGTCAGCGCCCCGGCGATGTTGCCGGCCACGGTGCCGGTCCCGGCGGCCTGGCGCAGGGCGGCGGCCTGCGGATCCAGCCGCTCCACGCGATCGAGCACGAACTCGGCCAGGAACGCGTCGAAGTCGGCGAAGTGCCGGTGCAGAACCCCCTTGGCCACCCCCGCCTCCGCGGTGACCGCCCGGCTGGTCAGCGCGCTCGGCCCGGCCCGGAGCAGGACCCGCTCGGCGGCGTCGAACAGCTGCTGGCGCGCGTCGCGGATGGCGACCCCCGTCGGCACGTCGCATCCCTCCACCCGCGGCCGGGCCCTGCTCAGTTGACGAGTGGGCATGTGCCCATTTAAAGTGGGCACATGGTCACTATACCGCCAGAGCCGGCCCCGGTAACCGCATCGGGGCCTGGCCAGGCACACCAGGCCCGCCAGGTAGCCGAGTCCTTCGGCGCGGAGGCCGAGCGCTACGACCGGGCCCGGCCCCGCTACCCAGGCGCGCTGATCGACAAGATAGTCGTAGCCAGCCCCGGCCGCGACGTGCTCGACGTCGGCTGCGGCACCGGCATATCGTCCCGGCAGTTCCAGGCGGCCGGCTGTACGGTGCTCGGCGTCGACCCCGACGCGCAGATGGCCGCGTTCGCCCGGCGGCACGGGCTCGAGGCCGAGGTGGCCAGGTTCGAGGACTGGGACCCGGCCGGGCGGACCTTCGACGCGGTGGTGGCCGGGATGACCTGGCACTGGGTGGACCCGTTCGCCGGCGCGGCCAAGGCCGCGCGGGTGCTGCGACCCGGCGGCCGGCTGGCCGTGTTCTGGTATGTGTTCCAGCCTCCCCCTGGCCTGAGCCAGGCCTTTGCCACGGTCTACGGCCGGCTACTGCCCGGCTCGCCGTTCTCCCGCGGGACGATGCCCGGGCTCGAGAGCTACTCCGCCTTCTTCACCAAAGCCGCCGACGGGATCAGGCAGGCCGGTAGCTTCAGCGAGCCCGAGCAGTGGCGGTTCGACTGGGACCGGCCCTACACCCGCGACGAATGGCTGGACGTGGTGCCCACCTCCGGTGGCCATAGCACGTTCCCGCCGGCCACGCTGCACGAACTGCTGGCCGGCATCGGCGACGCCATCGACGCGGCGGGGGGCAGCTTCACGATGGACTACACCGCCGTGGTGGTCACCGCCACCCGCACCGGAATCTCAGCCGCCGTCTAGATGACAGATTCCTGACTTGGGTTGGTGGCCGTTGGCTCAATGCGCCGGTCGCGTGAGGGTTAGGGGCGGTTGTCGATGAGGGCGGCGAGGCCGTCCAGGACGCGTTCGAGCCCGAAGTGGTAGGCGTGGCCGGGGTTGTAGGCGCTGCCGTGGGCGGCGCCGGCCGCGGTGCCGACGCGGGCGGCGGTGGGGTAGGCGTTTTCGTCGAAGACGCGGGCGAGCAGGGGTGCGTTGGCGGCCCACCATTGCCCGTCGTCCATGGTGCTGTCGCGTTCGGATTCGCGGGCGTTGGCGGTGGCGCGGGCGCACGCCTGGACGAAGCTGAGCAGGTAAGTGAGGCAGTCGTCGACTGTGACGTCGTCCAGGCCGAGACCGTCGAACGCGGACAGCTCGTGCTCGTATTTGGCCATCTGCCCGGGGCCGAGGGGCGGCCGGATGGTGGAGATGGTGGCCGCCCACGGGTGGGCCTCGAACAGGGCCCTGTTCTCTGCGGCGATAGCGGCCAGTCGCGGCCGCCAGGGCTGGCCTGAGGTGTCCGTGCGGGGCATGCCCGCGTAAGCGGCGTCGAGCATGAGGTCCAGCAGCTCGGCCTTGCCGGGCACGTAGGTATACAGCGTCATCGCCACCACGCCGAGCGCCTGGGCCACCCGGCGCATCGTCACCGCGTCCAGGCTCTCGGCATCGGCGAGCTCGGTGGCCGCGTCCACCACGGCGTCGATGCTCAGCCCCTGCCGGGGGCCGTGCCGCGGGACGGCGGCCGGGTCGCGCCACAGCAGCTGCAGGGTCCGGGCCGGGTCGCCGGCGCCGCTTCGCTGGACGGACACGGAACCATCCTCCCATGTTGTACGTTGTATAGAGTACGTCGTATAGTGTAAGCGGCTGGATACGCCGCCTTCGTCTCGAGGAGAGCCCGTGCAGATCACCGCTTCCGCCGTGTCACTGACCGTCGATGACGTCCCCGCATCGAGTGCCTTCCTCACCGAGCACTTCGGCTTCCGCCAGGAGATGACCGCCGACGGCTTCGCGTCGCTGACCCGCGAGGACGCCGGGATGCACGTCGCCTTCCTCCGCCAGGGCCTGGAGGTGCTGCCCGACGACCAGCGCGACAAGCACGCCACCGGCCTGATCCTCGCCTTTACCGTCGACAACCTCGAAGGCGAGCTGGCCCGGCTGCGCGCGGAGGGCGTCGTCATCACCATGCCCCTGACCGTCGAGGAATGGGGAGAGCGCCTCTTCCAGGTCACCGACCCCAACGGCGTCATCGTTCAGCTCATGGACTGGGCCGGGCGGCCCGGTAACCAGCCACCACGTGCGACAGCGCCAGCGGCGCCGTGAGGAGGCACGTCATGACCAGGCGGTTCGCCATGCGATGGCCCAGCCCCACGCGCACCCGGTGGCGCACCCCCCGGACACCGCGGGGCTGGCTGATCACCGCCGCCGCCGGTGCCGCCCTGGCGGTCAAGCTCACCATCGGCGTCGGCGTAGTCCTCCTGCTCCTGCGTCACCTTCTGCATTGACCGCGCCCGCCGGTACGGAATCACCCGGCACCTGGGGGGCTGAAGCTATACGTGATCGCCACCCCGGACGGAATGCCGGCGGCTGGTTCCTGGCCAGCCCGAAGATCGGGGAACGCGAGGTAGCTGCCGCCCTCCTCGCCCACGCCGGCGCCATCTCGCACAACTGGGCCATCGGCGCGCCCGACAAACGCTCACTGATCGCCTACGACCACTGCGTTAGGAATCAGTCATCCAGGGGTGCCGGCTTCGCCGGGTAGAGGCCGATCAGCAGCTCGTAGAAAGGGCTGTCGCCGCCGTCATCGGGCTGGTCGGCCAGGTCGCGGAGCACGGCGGTGAGCTGCCGGGCGTGCGCCGGGGTGAGCCTGAGCGCCCGCCGCGTCACGAACGAGCCGGGCGGCGCGGCGGGGATTTGCGCACCGGTCAGTGCGGCCAGCGGCGCGTCCGCTCCCTCCAGCGGCAGGCCGCCGGGAGCCCGCCGGTAGTACTGCTCGGTCCCGCCACGCACCTGACGGGTTCCCGCGGGCCGGACCAGGCCCGCGTCGACCAGGACCTTCAGGTGGTGGGCGATGCTTCCCTTGTTGCTGCCCAGCGCCGCGGCGAGCTGGCTGATCGTCGCCTCGCCCTGGCCCAGGGCAGCCAGCAGCCGGTGCCGCGCCGGATGGCCGAGCGCCTTGAACTGGCCGGTCGTGGCGGCCGCGGCGGCGTCATCGTTCTCCACGAACGAAAGTGTTTGGATATCTTGACGCTTTGTCAAGCGTCTGTTTTTCTTAACACTATGGTTGGGCAAGGAGAAGAGCGCCCGGGGAGCGCGTTCTCGTGGCGGTTTACCGCGCCGCTGCTGGCCGGGTCGTCCATCAACGCGGTGAACAGCTCGCTGATCGCCACGGCGCTGGTCCCGATTGCCGCCGCCATGCACGTGCCCGTTGGCCATGCCACCGTCCTGGTCGCGGTGCTGTACCTGACGAGTGCGATCGCCCAGCCGACGGCCGGAAAGCTGGCCGAGGAGTTCGGTCCCCGGCGGGTATTCCTGGCCGGCGCGTCGATCGTGGCCATCGGCGGCGTGGTTGGCGGGCTGGGCCAGGATCTGGCCACCCTGATCGTCGCCCGGGTGCTGGTCGGGATCGGGAGCTCGGCCGGATACCCCCCGGCCATGCTGCTGATCCGGCGGCGCGCGCAGCAGGCCGGGCTCGGCGCCCCGCCGGGCGGCGTGCTCGGCAGCCTGCAGATCGCCGCCCTGGTCACCGCGACCCTCGGCCTTCCCCTGGGCGGCGTGCTCGTGGGCCTGTGGGGCTGGCGCGCCGTCTTCTTCATCAACGTCCCGTTCGCCCTCGTGGCGCTGGTCATGGCCGCCCGCTGGATCCCGCCGGACCCGCCGGTGAGCGTGGCCGGGGGGATCCACGAGGTGGCGGGCCGCATCGACCTGGCCGGGATCATCGGGTTCGCGGGCGCGATCACCGCGCTGCTGGTGTTCCTGCTGTCGCTGCCCGACCCGGACTGGGTCGCGCTCGGGCTGGCCGTGATCTTCGGCACCGGGCTGGTGCGCTGGGAGCTGAGCGCGGCCCGGCCCTTCGTTGACGTGCGGCTCCTGGCGTCCCATGGGCCCCTGGCCCGCACCTACATCCGGGTCGGGCTGACCATGCTGTGCGTCTACACCGTGACGTACGGCATCACCCAGTGGCTGGAGGCGGGCCGGGGCATGCCCGCCGATGAGACCGGCCTGCTGCTGCTGCCGATGTGCGCCGTCGGGGCGCTCGTGTCCAGGCCCATCGCCCGGCGCAACCTGATCCGCGGCCCGCTGCTGGCCGCCGCGGTCTCATCGCTGATCGCTTCGGCCGGGGTCCTGTTTCTCGGCGCTAGCACCGCCCTGGCCTGGATCGTCGCCGTCACCGTGATCTACGGGATCACCACCGGCAGCACCACCATCGGCAACCAGGCCGCCCTTTACACCCAGGTCACGCCCGCGCAGATCGGCACCGCCTCGGGCCTGTTCCGTACCTCGACCTACATCGGCTCCATCGCCTCGGCCACCATCACCGGCCTCGTTTTCCGCACCCGGGTCAGCGACCACGGCCTGCACGAGATCGCGGTCATCCTCGCCGCCGCCAGCGCGGTGATCCTGCTGATGACCCTGGCCGACCGCCGGATCCCGGCCCGGCCACGCGGCGCCGCCACCGGCCAGCCGGACACGGCCACAGCCAGGAAATCACCGGTCCCCGGCAGCCCTTAGCTAGCTAGCCGATCGGGCCGACGTCGGTTCCGGTGACCTCGCGGTTACAGCGCGGGCAGTACAGCCGGACTGAGATCGGGTGGCCGCAGGGGCGGTGGGCGACCTCGGTCCGGTCGGGGCCCTCGGTCCACCTGGCGCCCCAGTCGCGCAGCGCCACGACCACCGGGCCCAGTTCACGCCCCTTTGCGGTCAGCAGGTACTCGTAGCGGTCCGGCCGCCGCTGATAGCGGCTGCGCTCGAGGATGCCCGCCTCGACCAGGCGCTTGAGGCGTGCGGTGAGGATGTTGTCGGAAATGCCGGTCCGCTTGAACTCCTCGAACCGCCGGGCGCCCCGGAGCGCGTCGCGGACGATCAGCAACGTCCACCATTCCCCCACCACATCGAGCGCGCGGGCGGCCGGGCAGGCCATCCCGGCCAGGCTTGTGTTACGCATGCACCGAGGCTAGAAGAGTTACTTGCGTCATGCAAGTCATGCGTCGTACTGTAACTCCCATGATGCAAGTAGCTGCGCGGCCGCTTGTCGTGGACGGCCTCATCAAGACCTATCCAGGCGGCGTGCGAGCCGTACGCGGGATCTCGTTCGAGGTTGCCGACGGCGAGATCTTCGGCTTGCTCGGCCCCAACGGCGCCGGCAAGACGACCACCTTGGGCGTGCTGACGACGCTGGTGCGGCCGAGCGGCGGCCGGGCCCTGGTCGCCGGCCACGATGTCATACGCGAGCCGCTGGCCGTACGGCGCGCCATGGGCGTGGTGTTCCAGGACTCGGTCCTGGACAACGACTTCAGCGGGCTGGCCAACATGCGGCTGCACGCGCGCCTGTGGCGTGTGCCAGAGGACCGCATCGCTGCGCTGCTGGATGCGGTCGGCCTGGCCGGCCGGGCCCGGGACAGCGTACGCACCTACAGCGGGGGCATGAAGCGCCGCCTGGAGATCGCCCGGGCCCTTCTCGGCCGGCCGCGAATCCTGCTCCTGGATGAGCCGACGCTGGGCCTGGATCCCATCGTCCGCAGCGAACTGTGGGAGATGATCCGGGCACTCCAGGCCGCGCAGAGTGTGACGGTCCTGGTTAGTACGCACTACCTGGAGGAGGCGCAAGGCGTCTGTGACCGTGTCGCGATCATCGACCGAGGCCAGATCATCGCGCTGGACACCCCCTCCCACCTGGTCGGCGACCTGGGCGAGCACATGCTCGACCTCGGCGTGGGCGCCGATCCCGAGCCAGTGCTGGCCGTACTGCGCGATGCTCCGCCGGGCCTCGGCGAGCCGATGCGCACCGTGTCGATGGTGTCGGTCCCCAGTTCGCTCCCCGCGCCCGAGCTAACCGACCTGGCCGGCCAGCTGGCGCTGACGGCCGCGGGCGTCACCACGATCTCCATTCGCCCGGCCACCCTCAACGATGTCTTCCTGCACCTGACCAGCGCCGCCCGGGCCCGGGCGGAGGTACCGGCATGACCGCCGGGTTCACCGCGCTCTACCGGCGGCGCCTTTCGGTGTCGCTGAGTCAGCCGGCCGCGCTGGCCGCGCAGATTCTCACGCCGGTGCTGTGGGTCCTGGTGGTCGGTCCCGCGCTCAGCCGCGCGTTCGGCGGTTTCGCCCACGGCGTGAACTACACCTCCTACGTCTCCCTCGGCCAGATCGTGTTCGTCCTGCCGTTCTCGGCCATGTTCGCCGGGCTCACCACCATGTTCGACCGCGACTGGGGCATCATGCGTGAACTGCTCGTCGCCCCGATTCGCCGGGCGGTGATCCCGCTGGCCAGCACCGCTGTCGTGCTCACCGTCGCGGCTGGGCAGTTTGCCATCATCGTCGGGCTGGCGCTGGCCCGCGGCGAGCACTTCGCCACCACCCCAGGCCGGCTGCTGACCGCCGTGCTCGCGGCAGCCCTGCTCAGCGCCGGGGTGTACGGGCTGGCCGAGTTCCTCGTCTTCACCATCACAAAGCCCCAGGCATTCGGCACCCTCATCACGGCTTTAGGCGCCACCCCGTACGTCCTGTGCGGCGCCATCTACCCGATCGCCGTCCTCCCCGCCGGCATCAGGTGGCTCACCTGGGTCCTGCCCTGGACGCACACCGTCTCGCTGCTGCGGTACGGCCTGATGGGCGACACCGCGTCCGGCCTGCACCAGATCTGGCCGGACGACCTGCCCTGGACCGGCGCCGCCCTGCTCAGCCTGGCAGTCGTGGCCGCATTCGCCGCGCTCACCCAGACAGCCGCCCACCGTGCCTTCACCCGAAGCACGCTCAGGTGAAGGCCGCGAACTCTGACCCGGGTCCATTCCGCCTTCGCACTGGGCGGCGGGGCCAAATGCCACTGGCCCTCAACGCTTGCATCTGGAACAACTGGCTCGTCGGCGCCCCGGTCAAGCGATCCCTGATCGCCTACGACCATTAAGCCCCTGACCTCGGCAGATTCCCGGTCAACGATTTAGGTCGTCGGAGCGTCCAGCTTCCAGGCGCGACCACTGGGCGATGGGGCGGCCGCCCGGCCACTCCGGCTGCCAGGCGGGCGGGCCGCTGCTGGTGCGGGTGTAGGTGCACTGTTGTGGCCAGCCGGGAGGCGAGTCTTCCCAGGCCTCCTGGCGTCCGTACACGGTGAGGTCCATGAGCGCGTAGCTGTAGTCCATGGCCTCGGCGCCGCGGCGCTTGGTCCAGTAGGTTTCGAAGACCCGGTCGCCGTCCCGCAGGTAGCACACCAGGTGGAACAGGCCGATCTGGCGCCCGGCCAGGAGGGCGCCGAGGGAGTCCTGCGCGGAATACCAGGGCATGTCCCAGCCCATGAAGTCGCGGTAGCGGCTGCTTTCGCCGTACGGGCCCTGGCAGAAGACCGCGTAGGTGATGTCGCCTTCGCACTGCTCGGCGGCGGGGTGGCCGGGCCACCACATGAAGTAGTACGCGATGAGCTGCCGGCGTCCCTCGAACGCCTCCAGCAGGGTGAGCGGCCCGTCCGGGCCGGTCAGCGCGAGGCTGGCGTCGACCTCGGTCATGGGCAGGCGCCGCCGCGCCGCGGCGATCGCGTCACCTTCGCGGGTGTGCGCCTTCTCCCGGGCCCGCAGCCGGTCCAGTTCGTCCTGGAAGGTGGCCCGGCCGACGGCCGTGGGCAAGCCCGGTGCGCTGGCCGCGCCGGGGCCTGGTCCTTCAGCATTCATGATCGTCTCCTCTTCTTGTCTTCCGCGTGCGCAGCCTCGGCCAGCCGCTTGATCGCGTTCAGGCGCCGGTCCCACTGGGAGGCGAGTTCGGCCATGGCTTGGGCGGCCTGGTCGAGGCGGCCGGGTTCTACCTGGTAGAGAACTTCCCGGCCCTGTTTGCGCCGGGTGACCAGCCCGGCCTGTTCGAGCACGGCCAGATGCTTGGCGACCGCCTGGCGGGAGAACGGCACCCGGTCGGCCAGCCAGCTCGCGCTGACCGCATCGTTGCTGACCAGCAGGTCGAGGACCCGGCGGCGAGAGGGATCGCCGATCGCCGACCACAGCTGGTCATCGGCCTGCGCCGTCATCGCGATCAGCGCTCCGCGAGCACGCCCACGAGGCGGTCCAGGAACTCGCCCCAGCCGTCCCGGTGCTCGTCGGCGTAGCGCTGCTTCTCCGCGGCGGGCCAGTCGCGCAGCTCGTGGCCGCTTTCGGTCACGCGAAGACGGGTCCGGTCGACACCCTCGGGCGTCAGCGTGAACTCGACCAGCATCGAGTTGCCGGCCACCGGCTCCTCATCGCGGGGATGGTTCCACCGGAATGAGAAGCGAGCGGGCGGATCAACCACCTCCACGACGACCGGGCCGCCCTGATCCCCGAACCCCATGTAGCCATGCGCGCCCGGTTCCACGACGAGTTGCACCTGGTCGGCGAACCACTGGCTCATCTGATCGGGCTCGGTGATCGTGCGCCACACCACCTCCGCCGGAGCCTCGATCAGCACGTCCCGCTCAATCACCAGGCCTGGCATCTGCATCCGCTCCTCGTCTGAGCGCGTCGCGGCCATCGCCGCCGCTCGATCACCACCGGGGACGCGTGCCGGTCTTCCGTACCCGTTCCCACATCTGCAACCGAAGGTAGCACGTCGAAGAAAGATGTGCAACCGATGTTTGCAGGTTCTTCCATCGCCCAGCCGCCGGCCATCCGGTGGCCCGGCGCCCTGGCCCGGCGTGGCAGACTCCTAGGGTTTGGTGCCCGGTGATCCCTCTACCCACAGCGAGCCTCGGTGGACTTCCAGCATTCCGATGAGATCTGGCGTGACTTTCCCGAGCTCGTCGCCGGGGTTATGTACGCCGGGCGGATCACGCCCGGTGTCTCGGCCGGCGATCGCGTCGCCGAGTTCACCGCCATCGCCAGTTCCCGGCTCGCCGAAATGAACGAAAGTGAACTGCCCGAAATCCGGGCCTGGCGGCGCGCCTTCACCAGGATGGGACTCAAGCCGACCCAGTACCGGTGCGCGTCAGAGGCACTGCTGCGGCGTTTCCGCAAAGAAGGCACCCTTCCGCAGGTGCACCCGCTCGTCGACCTGTGCAACGCGGCGTCGGCTGCCTTCGCCATCCCGGTCGCGGTCTTCGATGTCGCTAAGATCACCGGCCACCTGGACGTGCGGTACGCCAGCGGCGACGAGGACTACCTGACCTTCTCCGGCCAGACCGAGCATCCCGGCCCGCACGAGGTGATCTTCGCGGACCAGGCGGGGCAGGTGCATGCCCGGCGCTGGACCAACCGGCAAAGCGGCCGGTCGGCCGTCCAGGGCTCGACCGCCGCCGTGCTCATCGTGGCCGAGGCCATGCATGACTCGGCGTCGTCGGACGTGCCCAAACTCATCGCCGAGGTCGCCGGCGAACTAAACGCCGCCTGGTCCACCACGCCGGTGACCGCTGTGCTCTCCCGGCCCGCGCCACGGTTCAGGTTCCAGAACTGAGGCCCGGCCCCACAGCCCGCCTGGCAGTCTGAGCAAGCGCTTGGTAGGCTACCGCGCATGGTCAACTTCGCGGCGGTGGGGAAGACAGGCCAGCCGTTCCCGGTGTCGATCGAGCGCGGCAAGATCGTGGAGTTCGCGGCCGCTACCCGTTCACGCAATCCGTCGTACTGGGCGGACGAGCGCCCGCCGGTACCGCCCACGTTCCTGACGACGCAGATGTTCTGGCAGGAATGGGCCGGGGCAGGCGCGAACCCGTGGGGCGCGGTGGAACTGGATCAAAAGCGCGGCATGCACGCCGAGCAGGAGTACGTCTTCCACGGCCCCCCGCCACGGGCCGGGACCACCCTCACGGCCCAGTCCCGCATCGCCGACATTTACCAGAAGGAGGGCCGCCGCGGCGGGACGCTGACATTCGCGGTCATGGTCACACAGTTCCGCGACGAGTCCGGCCGGCTGGTCGCGGAGGCGCGGCTGACCGGCGTCGAGACCGCTCAGGTCCCCGGGGACAGCGCGTGAACGCGGCCCCGCCGCCTCTCGTCTTCGGCCCGCTGACCAGGACCGACATCGTCCGCTACCAGGGTGCCTCGGGTGACATGAACCCGTTGCATCATGATGAGCCCTTCGCCCGGGCGGCCGGCTACGAGGCGCCGCTGGCCATCGGCATGCTCGGCGCCGGCCTGCTCGCCACCTACGCCACCGACTGGCTCGGCGCCGAGAACATCCGCCGGTTCCGGATCCGGTTCATGGCACAGGTGTGGCCGGGTGACACGCTCACCTGTGCGGGCCGGCTGGTTCGCGAGTACGACGGGCCGGACGGGCCGCTGGCCGACGTGGAACTGGCCTGCACGCGCCAGACGGGGGACGCCGCCGTCCGGGTGTGGGCCACGTTCGCCCGGGAGCAGCCGGCCCGGCCGGGGCGGGCGCAGGCCGCGGAGGGAACGGGGGAGGACTGACATGGACCTCCGCTGGTCGCCGCGCGAGCAGAAGTTCCGGGCCGAAGCCCGCGCGTGGCTCGAGGCGAACGTGCCCCGCGACCTGCCCTCGGGCAATACCCGGTCCGGCTTCGCCGCCCACGTCGACTGGGAGCGCGCGTTGCATGACGCCCGGTGGGGCGTTGTCGCCTGGCCCGAGCGGTACGGCGGCCGCGACGCGACGCTCTGGGAGTGGCTGATCTTCGAGGAGGAGTACTACCGCGCGGGCGGGCCACCCCGGGTCACCCAGAACGGCATCTTCCTGCTCGCGCCCGCCCTGTTCGAGTTCGGCACTCCGGAGCAGCAGGACCGCTTCCTGCCCCGGATGGCCGCGGCGGTGGACCTGTGGTGCCAGGGCTGGTCGGAGCCGGGCGCGGGCAGCGACCTGGCCGCGGTGCACAGCAGCGCCGTCCGTGACCAGGCAGACCAGGGCTGGCTGCTGTCCGGGCAGAAGACCTGGACCACTCGCGGGGCGTTCTGCACGCACCTGTTCGGGCTGTTCCGCACCGATCCGTCCGCCGAGCGGCACCGCGGCCTGACCTATTTCCTCGTCCCCCTCGACACCCCGGGCGTAACCGTCCGCGGGTTCGCGCGGCTGGACGGGGACGAAGAATTCGCCGAGGTGTTCTTCGACAACGCGTTCGTGCCTGACCAGAACGTGCTCGGCGGCGTGAACCAGGGATGGCCGGTGGCCATGGCCACCACCGGGTCCGAGCGCGGGCTCACGCTGCGTTCGCCCGGGCGCTTCCTGCGCAGCGCCGACCGGCTGCTTGAGGAGTACCGCGCCCGGCCGCAGCCCGCGCTGCGGGACCGGGTGGTCCAGGCCTGGATCGACGCCCACGCATACCAGATGTTTACCCTTCAGCAGGTCACCGCGATAGGCGACGGTGCGCGGCCGGGTGCCGAGTCCAGCCTGAACAAGCTGTTCTGGTCGGAGCTTGACGTGCGGCTGCAGCAGACCGCGCTCGACCTGCTCGGCGAGGAAGGCGAGCTCGACGGGCCGTGGGCACGCGGATTCCTGTTCTCGCTGGCCGGGCCGATCTACGCGGGCACCAACGAGGTGCAGCGCAATGTGGTGGCCGAGCGCCTGCTCGGCCTGCCCAGGAAGTAGGCACCCGCCGATGCGATTCGCGCTGAGCGACACCGCGGCCGCACTGCGCGAGGCCGCCGCGGGACTGCTAGACGCCGAGGTCTCGCCGGACGTGATCCGCGCCGGGTGGCCAGGCGGCGACCGTGCGCTGGTCAGCGCCGCCTGGCAGAAGCTGGCCGGCGTCGGGGCCATCGGCACGCTGGTCGCGGAGGAACGCGGCGGCCTGGGCCTGGACGAGACCAGCCTGGTGCCGCTGCTCGAGGAGATCGGCCGCAGCGGGCTGCCCGGCCCGGCGGCCGAGACGATCGCGGTGGCCGCGCCGCTGCTCGGCGGCGAGCACCTGGCCGGGATGCTGGCCGGGGACACGATGGCGGCCGCCCAGCTCGGCCGCGATGACCTGGTGCCGCACGGGCAGGATGCGGCGCTGATCGTGCTGCGGGCGGGCGGCGCCCTGCGGGCCTACGAGCGCGATGCCCTGGACCTCGAGGCGTGCCCGGCCACCGATGGCTCGCGCGGCGTGGCCCGGCTGCTGCGGCGGCCGGCCACGGGAGGCACCCTGCTCTCCGATGACCCGGCCGTCCTCGAGCGGGCCTGGCGG
>Ga0335075_10005126_pt1 | contig 20378 bp, 20 predicted proteins | sample Lox_Sample_24_FD_206723 | JGI IMG/M metagenome (GOLD analysis project Ga0335075, IMG submission 206723) | Soil microbial communities from Loxahatchee National Wildlife Refuge, Florida, United States - Lox_Sample_2.4 | ecosystem: Environmental > Terrestrial > Soil > Wetlands | place: USA...
CGGCTTCTTCGACATGGGATGCTCTCCGATTCAAGAGTGAAGGAGTGGGGAACGTCAGGCGCCGGCACGCCGCCGACCCTTGCTCTCTCCCGGTGCAGGCGCCTGCACTTCGGGCAACTGATGCTCCAGGACCTCGGGCGGCTCGCTCTCGCCGGCCAGCTGCAGCCGGAGCCGGGCGGTTGCCGCGTCGATGACGCCGGCCAGGGAATTGACCGAGGCGGCCAGGTTGGTGAAGGCGTTCAGGACGTTGGCTATCGATCGCATGGTTTCGCTCCTGTGGGGCGATCGGTGGATGGTCAAGGGAACGGGCCTCATCTCGTGTCTGGGCGCGGTACGGCCGGGAAGCGCTGCACCAGCGTCAGCCGGCCGTTGTGGCGCTTCCAGACTTCGTAGCCGACGTGCATCCGCCGGGCGGCTTCGCCCGCGTACTTGAGGGCGTCGGCCGCCTCGGGAAAGACCTTGCTGGGCGCGTGGCACTGAAACGACGGGGCGGCGCGATAGCTGGGCATGGAGCTATTCCTCCACCACGGGCGCCGCGTCGATCCAGGTCAGCACGGCTTGCCACTGTGCCAGCTGCTGCCGCACCGCGTCGGCGTCGAAGTCCTCATCGCATTCGTTGCAATGAAACTGGCCCACGTCCTCCAGGCTCACCGTGACGTTGCCGTCGGCGTTGCCGCACAGGATGCAGGGCAAGGACGCAAAGCCGCGGCGAGCCGGCTTGCTGGTCTGGGCCTTGTTGGCGGTTGCGTTCATCGGCGGTTCTCCGAAGAGGCCGGGCTGGGCGACGGCCGGGCGGGTTGTGGGGTTAGAACTTGCCTTCGCGGACAGCTTTGAGGCACAGCTCGACGTGACGGCACGGCTTGCTGTTGGGCTTGTAGGATCCCCACTTGCAGGTGCAGGTGTGGCCGCCGCCGGGAGCGTTCAGGAGAACGTGCCGCGGCTCGGAGTCGCCGGTCTTCTCGACCTCGAAGGCCACGCCGCCGATCTGCGACTCGATCCGCCGCAGATAGTAGGTGTCGGTGGACGTGACGCCGCCCTTGACCTCGGCGACCGAGGCCGCCAGCAAGCCGTTGACCGGCTCGCCCAGGGACAGCATGCGGTAGATGACGCCGGCCTTCGTGGTGCGGCGGGTCAAGAGCGGCTCGCTGCCGGGCTTGACTTGCAGGGTCGTTTGGGTTGAAGTGGTCATCGGTCGTTCTCCTGTCATGGGTTCGATCACCAGAGCCGGCCAGGTGTACGAGACCTGGCCGGCTCGCCTTGTCTCACTCCACACGCTTACGCCACGATGCCGTTGCGGAAGGCCTTGTAGCCCAGCCGCCGCACGATGCCCGCGAGCTTGGCGTAAGCCCTGCCGCCGTTGAGCGTCGGCACATAGCCGCGCTCCATGCACGCCACCATGTCGTTCCAGGTCCGGAAGGCCGTCAGGCGATTCACCATCTGGTCAAGCTTGCTCGTCTTCATCGTTCGTTCTCCGGGGCGAAGGTTAGTCCTCAACTGTGGACTATCATAAGTCCTCAACTGTGGACTGTCAACACCTGTGGACAGATTTTTTTGGGCAACTTGTTGCGCGGTGTACGGGTGTTGTCCACAGCAGTTGACCAGTCCTCAGCCGTGGCCTATGATGAGGGGGACACAGAAAGTACACACAGATGAGGTGAGTATGCCTGCATCAACTTTTGCCGATCGGTTGCGTGAGCTGCGAGAGGCCGCGGGCTTGTCTCAGTACGCCCTGGCGAAGCAGGCCGACATCAGCAAGCAAGCGGTATCCAGCCTGGAGTTGGGGGAGCGAGAGCCAACGTGGGCCACGGTGCAGGCGCTTGCAAAGGCGCTCGGCGTTGACTGCATGGCGTTTCAGACTGAGGCCCGCAAGATAATCACACCCTCGCCTGTGAAGAAAGACCCCGACGCGATCAAGCCGGTGGAGAAGAAGAGATCCCGAAAGGAGAAATGACCATGCATCCTGGAGACTTGCTGTTTTGGCGTCAGGCCCAGCCGTTTGTCCCTTTCCGCGTCACGCTGGCCAGCGGGCGCGTGTGCGAGGTGCGCCATCCGGAGTTGATCCAGCTGCTGCCGGGGAGCTTCATCCTCTTTACTCCCTCGGAGCAAGAAGGCATCCAAGCCAAGGCGGAGATGTTCGGCCTGTCCCTCGTCGAGCATGTCGAGGCCATCGCCGCGCCGTCGGGACAGAACGCGCAGACTTGACTATCCCCTCGGCCCCCTTGTCCGCGACCGGAGCCGCCGCGAACAATGGAAGTAGGCAGCGGCTTCGCCCCTTCGTCCCATTCCTGCCAGCGCCCCTTTCAGCGCTCACCAGGCCGGACCTTTGGAGGCAGCGGAGCAAGAGAACGCTGGCCTTCCAGCAGGTGTCTTGACACCCGTAAGGCCCGCTTTCCCCTTGCTTTCACTGGCTTCCGTAGTCTATGCTGAATGGTAGAAAGTGCTGGTTTTGCCGCTGTTTTTGCGGAGAAATGGTATCCGGCGTACTCTGTTGCTCTTGCAACGATCGAACGCTGGTGTCATTTCCCCCAAACATCCCCTCGGCGCGATCGTCCTTCGTTAATTCCCGTTGTTCAGGAGGAGCCACCCCATGTCCGCCACCCTCACCGGAAGGAACCTCATCGCCGGCCGCTGGCAGTCGGCCAACGGCGAGCGTTTCGAGAGCCGCAGTCCTGCCCGCGAAAGCGAGCTCCTCGGCGTTTTCCCCTCTAGCAGTGTCGAGGAAGCGAAGCAGGCCGTCGCTGCGGCGCGCGATGCCTATCCGAGCTGGCGGCGAGCTAGCCGCATTCATCGCGCCGAGCTTTTCGACAACCTCGCCCAGATCGTCAAGCGCGAGGCCGACAACCTTGCGCAGCTGATGGCGCGCGAGTGCGGCAAGGTCGTCAGCGAATGCCGTGCCGAGGTGATTGAAGGCTTGCACATGATTCAATACGTTTTCGGCACCGGACGCATGCCGATCGGCGAGGTGCTGGCCTCGGAGATCGCCGAAAAGGACGCCTTCATGCGCCGCAAGCCGTGGGGTGTCGTCGCCGTCATCACGCCGTGGAATTTTCCGTTTGCCGTGCCGCTGTGGATGCTCGGTCCCAGTCTTCTCGAAGGCAACACCGTCGTGTTCAAGCCGTCCGAGGACACGCCGGCGATCGGCCAGCGCTTGACCGAATTATTCATGGAAGCGGGGTTTCCCGCAGGCATCCTTAACCTCGTCCACGGAGCGGCCGAGACCGGCGAGGCGCTGGTGCGCGATCCGGGCGTCAACGTCGTCCTGTTCACCGGCAGTTTCGATGTAGGCCATCGCATTCAGCAGCTGTCGGCGGAGCATTACGATCGCATCGTGGCCTGCGAGATGGGCAGCAAGAGCGCCGTGATCGTGTGCGCCGACGCGAGGTTGGACCTGGCCGTTAATTGCGCGCTCATCAGCGGTTTCAAGACCAGCGGCCAGCGCTGCGTCTCGGCAGGACGTATTCTCATCGCCGAGCCGCTTTTCGACAAGTTTGCTGACAAGCTGGTGTCCGCGGCGAAACGCTTGCGCATCGGCGATCCGCTGAATGCGGGCAACTTTACCGGCCCGGTCATTCATCGCGGCGCCGTCGAGAAGATCGAGCGCTACAACGCCCTGGCCCGCGAGGAGGGTGCCAAGGTGCTGCTCGCCGGCGGACGCATGACCAGTGGCGAGCACGCGGCCGGTTGCTATCTTTCGCCGTTCCTTTATCGCATGGAGCATCGTCCCGGTGTGCGCGTGCTGCGCGAGGAAGTGTTCGGTCCGCACCTGGCGCTGGTGCCGTTCACGTCGAATGAGGATGCGGTGCGTATCTATAATGACACGCCGTATGGTTTGTCGATGGCGGTGGTGACGGAGGATTACCGGGCCATGCGGATGTTCCGCGACGAGTGCGAGTACGGCATGGGATACGTCAATTTACCGTGTATCGGCGCCGAGGTACACTTGCCGTTCGGCGGCGTCAAGAAGAGCGGCAACGGCCATCCGTCGGCCGCGGGTCTGATTGAGACGGTGACACACAAGACGGCGTGGACCGTCAACCACGGAACGGAAGTGAAAATGGCCCAGGGGTTGACGACGGACATCGAAGGGGGACCGGCATGAAACATTGGCCGTTCGCCGATCCAGAGAATGTTGCGGTACTCACATTGCGCGACATCACGAGCGGAAAAGCTCGCATACTACTGGTAACGCACGATGCGGATGATGGCATGTGGCAGTTCCTGGATGGGCGCGATAATCCTGATCCTTCCGACGCCGCTCTGGTATGCCTCAAGGAGATTTACGGGCTTGATCCGAGTGTTGGTGAATTAGCGGATCTATCGTGCGGCTGGCGAGCATGGCGCGACGCTCCGGACCAACCTTGGCAGCGCGAGGCGATAGTTCCGGAGGAAACCGAATAAGGGGATAACCATGCTGAAACCGAAGGAAATTGCCGAAATCTCGTTGCTCCTGTGGTATCTGCCGCTGGAGAAGGTGGAGCAAATCAAAAAGCTGACCCTGGAATTAAAGAACCAGTGCGGCTACGACAAGCCGGTTGACGACAGCGATGAGTGGACCGAAGAGGACATGCGCGATGCCGCCGACGCGTCAATGCGCTACGCCGAGGAGACGGTCCCTTACGATTGGGGCGAGTCGGTTGCTCCCAACGAGGAGAAGTTTGAAGAGGAGCATCGAGATGCCTAATCCAGGCGATGTGGTGATTGCTCCCTTCCCTGGAGCCGTCAAAACCAAGCCGCGGCCCGTGGTGATTGTCTCGACGATCCTTTATCATTCGGTTCGTCCCGATCTGATACTCGCGTTGCTGACCACGGACATTGCCAATTCGACGAAACCAACCGATTACGTCCTTCAGGACTGGGCGGCAGCCGGACTCCATTATCCAACGGCGTTTCGCGCATTCCTGTTCACTTTACCCGCTGTCCTGGTATCCGACGTAAAGGGACAACTTTCCGCGGGGGATTGGCAAGAAGTTCAGGCCCGCCTGCGTTTGGCGTTGGCCGTAACATGAATGGATGCTGAGATCGGCGTACTACAGGAGGATAACGCCATGTGGCATTTCGACAAGGAAACCGTTCCCCACATCCGCACGCTCTTGCCCGGCCCGAAGGCTCAGGCATTGCTCGAACGCGACGCGCGCTACATGTCGCCGTCGTACACGCGCATCTATCCGCTGGTCGTCGAGCGCGGCTCCGGCGCCGTCATTCAGGACGTGGACGGCAATCTCTTCCTCGATTTCACCGCCGGCATCGCCGTCACGTCCACCGGCCACTGTCATCCGCATGTCACTGAGGCCATCACCGACCAGGCGCACAAGCTGCTGCACATGTCCGGCACCGATTTCTATTATCAGCCGCAAATCGACCTGGCGCAGCGGCTGGCGGAAAGTGGTCCCGGCACATCGCCCAAGCGTGTTTTCTTCACCAACAGCGGCGCCGAAGCGCTGGAGGCGGCGCTGAAGCTGGCACGCTGGCACACCGGCCGTTCGCGCGCCATCGCTTTCTTTGGCGCCTTCCACGGCCGCACTTACGGGGCCATGTCGCTGTCCGGGTCGAAGCTGGTGCATCGCCGCGGCTTCGCGCCGCTGGTGCCGGACATTCACCACGTTCCCTATCCGCGCGGCTGCCGCGGCTGCGACAACGGCAACGGCGATTGCGAATGCGTTCGCCACATTGAGGAAACGGTGCTGCGCCGCATCGCGCCGCCGGATGAGGTCGCCGCCATCTTCGTCGAGCCGATCCAGGGCGAAGGCGGTTATTACGTGCCGCCGGCCGGCTTCCTTCCCGCTCTCCGTGCCCTGTGCGATAAACACGGCTTCCTGCTCGTCGCCGACGAGGTGCAGACCGGCATGGGGCGAACCGGCAAGCTCTACGCCGTCGAGCACTGGGGCGTCGAGCCGGACATCATTTGTCTGGCCAAGGGCATCGCCAGCGGCATGCCATTGGGAGCCATGATTGCGCGCGAGGAGGTCATGGATTGGCCCTCGGGCAGCCACGCCAGCACGTTCGGCGGCAATCCTATCAGCTGCCGGGCGGCCCTGGCCACGCTCGATCTGCTCGAAGGCGCCTACATCGCCAACGCCGCCGAGCGCGGCGAACAGCTCAAGCACGAATTGCAGCGTCTCCAACAACGGCACCCGGCAATCCGTGAGGTGCGCGGTCTCGGTCTCATGGCCGCGATGGACCTGGCCAACGAAAGCGACGGCAGCCCGGCGGCGGCGCTCCGCGATGAGGTGATCCAAGCGGCCTTCCGTCACGGTCTGCTGCTGCTCGGTTGCGGCGAGAGCGCCGTCCGCTTTTGTCCGCCATTGTGCATCAGTCCCGAGCAGGTCGAGACCGTCATCCGCATCGTCGATCGGGTGCTGGCCGAATGCCGCTCGTCGAAGCTGGCGGTGTAGCGACGGTCACCAAGCAGCGTCGCAGCGCAGTAGGCGAGCGTGACGAGGAAGGACGACGGCGGGAGCGAACCGCGGCGATGACCGCCGGCCTGACGGATCATGTGTGGTTCATCGCTGAATTGCTGAGCGACTCAACTCTTCGACGAAAAGAGGACACCACCGCATGTTACCCGCTCGATTTAGGGGCGGCCTGGACTAGCGGTATTTCGCGGCGCGCTCAGCGATTTCAGATAGGCGTACAAATCGGCAATGTCGCGATCGCTGAGCTTGTCGAGTAGACCAGCCGGCATCAGCGACGTGCTGGTTCGCCGACGATCGCGGATTTGCGGATTGGTCAGGCGGACCGTCGCGGCGGGACCGCTTTGCAGGATGACGCTATCGACCGCCTCGTAAACGATCAGTCCCTGATAGACCTTGCCGGCCTCCGTGGTAATCTGCGTGGTGCGGTAGCGCGGCGACACGTCCTTGCTCGGCTGCACGATGGCCGTGAAGAGATCGGCACGCGAGAAACGTCCCGTTACGCCGCGCAGGTCCGGCCCCAGCGCCTGCGCTCCGGAATGACACGACGCACAGCTTGCCTTGCTGAACACCAACCGGCCCCGCTCCGCGTCGCCAAGCGACCAATCGAGTGCGACTAGGCGTTTGCTCCATGCCGCCACATCCACGCCGTCCGTGTCGTTCAAGCGCGAGGCACGCTCCGGATAGGTTCGGCTATACCACTCCAGCAACGCAGGAAGGGTCGGCGATTTCCGTCCCGTGCGGCTCGCGAGGTATGCCAGCAAGCGATTGCGCACCTTTGTAGTCTCTTTTCCTTCCGGCAAGCGCCTTAGAGCGAGCAGCACGGCGAGCAGCTCGTCGCGATCCTGGTTTCGCTCCGCCGAGCGCGGCGGCAGCTTTTCCAGGGCAGCGAGGCAACGCAGCAGCGTCTCAAGGCGCGAGGAGCCAAGCCCACCGACGAACCGCTCGCGGTCCTCCTGGCGCGGCCCGCGCGCCAGCAGCGTCAAAATGGCATCGTCCACGCCATGCTTGCCCCACAGGCGCCGCAGAACCGGGGCGATGCGCTCCTGCGGCAAGCTGCCGAGCAGGGCGATGACCTCGGCGCTCCAAAGGAAATCCGCGTCGTCGTCGCTTCGTCTCAGGATGATCTCGGCGGCGCGGCGGCGATCGAAGCCGGGACAGCGCGCGAACAGGACGTGATCGGCACAGCCGAATTCGGGATGCGCCAGCAGCGCGGCGTTGAGGGCGGCATCCTTGCCGGCCAACTCCGCGTGCAGCTCAGCGATGCGCAGAGGCCAATTCGTATCGCGGTTGAGATGGCGTCGAGCGATCTTGGCATCGAGCGTGAGCAGGGCCGAGGCCACGCGCTTCGTGATGGCCTCGGTCCGCGGAGCACGCAAGCGAGCCAGCACGATCAGGTAATGAATGTCCTCCAGCGGATCGGAATCCGCCGTCAGCCGCGCGGCGACCCTGGCGAGCACAGCGGGATCGTCATCCTCGATCATCGCCAGAGTGCGCGAAAGCTCGCGGTCGAAATCGGCGTGTCCCGACGGAAACGCCGCACGCAAAGCAGTCGGTGCTTCGACTGACACCGCGATGTCACCGCGCCGGCGCGAGTAGCCCTCCCAGACCGTGCCTTTCGCTTTCTTCGCCATCAGATCGCCCAGGGCCAGCTGCACGACGCGCACGGCATCCAGCCGCACTTCCGGCGCGATGCGCTTATCTGTCAGCAGGTGAATGACCGCAAAGCTCGGCCGGTACAATCCCCAGGTAATCTCGGCCCACGGCTCATCCTTCGGGGGATGAATGCGCTTCCTCTCGTCTTCGTCGAGAGACGCCAGCAGCGCGGCCGTCGCCTGACGAAGCCCGCGATCGGGCTGAATGCTGTTGGCGAGGATTACGCTCTTCCGATGTTCCATCGTGAATCGTTCGGGATGGCGTCGGATGAAATCGAGAGCGCGACGTCGTTCGTGCAGATCGTCTCCCGTGGCTTGCTTGATCCAATCCTCTTGCGCCACGGGGCGAGCGGGGTCGCGTAAGCGCCCCGAGTGCGGCGCGCCGTCGCGGTGCTGCTCCTTATCGGGGCGCTGACGCGACCCCGCTCGCCCTTTGGTGTAACAGATGCGGTAAACCGCTCCGCGCGTGCCGCGTCCGCCGATGGACACATAAAGATCGCCGGTGAGCGGATGGACCCCCGCCGCCGTCGGTGCGAAGCCGTTGTCACCCGTCGCTTGCAAGAATACCTCCGGACGCGCTGTATAGGACGAGCCGCAGCGTTTCAAGGGCAAAAAGTAGACGCGCCCGAACGTCCAGTCGCACAGGAATAGCCCCTCGTGATATTTCGCGGGAAACTGCGTGTGGCGATAGCAGACAACGCCGGTCGGCGAGCCGCGTCCGAGCGTCGCTACCGGCGCGACGACATCGAGGAAGTACGGCGGGAGTCGCCATGTGTCCGCGTGTTGCGGGTTCTGCCAGCCGTAATGTTCGCCGCTGACAACGTGATAGCACCGCGTCGGCTCGTACCACGGCAGCGACACGCAGCGCTCGTTGTCCGAATCGAAGGTGAACAGGTCGCCGGCGCTGTTAAAGTCGAAGGCGTAGGCATTGCGAAAACCGTCGGCGACGATCTCGCAGCTCTTGAAATCGGGCGGAAATCGCAGCACACAGCCGGCGATCGGCTCGCGGATCGGCGACATCGGAAGCGTGGCATGCTTGCGCGAAATGCTGGTGTTGTTGCCGCAAATCACGTAGAGCCAACCGTCCGGCCCGCGCCGCATGGCGTGGGCGGAATGCTCGCCGCTGGTCTTGAAGGGAAAAATCATCTCCGGCGGATGCCTGCGTCCCTCGCCGCTGGCATCCCGATAGCGCCGCAATCCGCCGTCGCCCATGCAAAACAGATTATCGCCCTCCCAGAAGAGTCCCATGGCGCCGTCCTTCGGTGCTCCGGCGAATTCCAGCGCACGGTCGGCTCGGCCGTCGTAATTGTCATCGACGAGCAGGCGGATATAGCCGCGCCCGGAGACGACGACGCGCCCTCTTGGATCGAGCGTCATGCAATAGATGTCGTTCGCCAGTGAGCTGTCGGCAATCTCCGTCGCCTCGAAGCCGTCCGGCAAGCGTAGTCCGTGCGGCGGCGCCTGAGCGTGCAACGGGGCCAGGGTGGAGAAAAACAACACGGTCAGCGATAAAGGTAGGTTGCGTGGCATGATATGCGATTGTGACGGAAAGAGCGGTTCTCGTCAACTTTCGCTCGCTGAAACAACCAAATGGTATATACCGGTGGTAAGCAAGAAACGCAAGCACCGGTTAGCGACGCTTCGCAGAAGCGTCGCTTGCTGCCGACGCTTCGCAGAAGCGTCGCTAACCACAGGGGATTTCCTTAGGAGCTGCGGCAATAGGTGCAGCGCATGTGCTGTCGTGTCTTTTTTCGGTAGCCCAGCACTGAAGGGGGCTTTGCAACGAAATTCGAGAAAACGGTAAGCTGGTGAAGGCAGATTGTTGCGCAAAAGCCAGCGTTAGAAAATCGGCATCTCTCCCCTCACCAGCTCGTTCGCGACCGCCAGCGATTCGAGGGTGCCGGCGTCGGTCCAGTAGCCCGGCAGCTCGCGATAGCTCAGGCGGTTCGTTTCAAGATAATGACGGTTCACATCGGTGATTTCCAATTCACCCCGCGCGCTGGGCTTGAGTGTCTTGATGAAGCCGAACACGTCCGGCGGGTAAAGATAGATGCCGGAGACGGCGTAATCGCTCTTGGGTTTCTTTGGCTTCTCCTCGATGCCGACGATTCCGCCATTGTGCAGCTCGGCCACGCCATAGCGCTGCGGATCGGGGACGCGCTTGAGTAGGACCCAGGCATGGTCCGGCTGCTTGTCGGCCGCGGCGACGAGATCCTTCAGCGAATCGAGGAAGATGTTATCGCCGAGGATCACCAGCGCCCGCGCGTCGTGGCAGAACAGCTCGGCCAGACCCAGCGCCTGGGCGATTCCGCCGGCCTCGTCCTGGACGCGATAGGTCAGCCGGCACTGATGCTCGCGGCCGGAGCCGAGCAGCTCGACGAAATCGCCCATGTGCTCGGTGCCCGAAACCAGCAAGATGTCCTGAATGCCGGCGCCGACCAGCTTCTTCAGCGGATGATACACCATCGGATAGGGACCGACCGGCAACAGGTGCTTGTTCGTCACCTTGGTCAATTCACCCAGACGCGTGCCCTTGCCGCCCGCCAAAATCACGCCGCGCAACATCATCTCGTTTTCCTCTCTTACAGCTCGGAATGATTCGATGACGATAGCGTATCGGAATTGACGACAGGGGGCCATCCTTGCCCGCAGAAGCAAGATCAGCGGGGGCCGGAAGCGACGATGACGTGTTGTACGCCCGGCAGTCGGCGGATGGCCTGAGCAAACATCATGGGATCTTCGCTCGGGTCGTCGCTCGGGAAAATGTAAACCGTGGAGCCTTGCACTCGTGTACGGATTGACTGAAAACGCCTGTCGCGCCGCCGTAGTGCCTCGACCGCCGGCGAGATGGACACCCTCGGCGACGCCGCGCGCGGCTGAGCCGTCAAGCGCGCCGATTTCGGAACACGCGCGGGACGAGGCGACGCCTCGGGCGCGAGCAAGGTGACTTGCTGGCCTACGAGCGGCGGGACGCCCTCTCCGCCAGTCGGCGTCGGAGCCCCGACACTCGACGGCATGCGGGGCGATGCCGAACGCGTCTGAGTGGGCTGCTCATTCTCAAGGACCACGATCATCGGTTTGGGTCCGTGAGAGGCGCTGGAAACGTAGAGATCCCCGGCGCTCACTTTCAGGACGCCCTCGACGCGCTCGACGATCCTTATGACCCGCTGCTTCAGCTCCTGGGACGGGACCGGGCCGGAGAGCTTGGCGACCCCGCCAACCATGCGAACGCCCAGGTTCAGCTCTTTCAGCGGAGCATCTTCCCGCAGCGTCCGGCGAACTTTGATCTCGATTTCAATGTCCCTGTCGGTCCGTGTCGCGGAGGAAGTGAAGAGAAACGGTCCTGTGGAATGGTCGGCCGCCCACACGGGTGTCCAAAGCACAAGCCATAGCAGAGTGAGGAGCATGAGCGACGAGACACGCCGGACTTCGTCCGATGCCGGTTCGTTGCCGCTCGTGTTCCAACTTGTATCCGTCATGGCCGTCCCGAGAGGATCCGGGCACTGGCTCCTGCCGCGCTGCTCGCCGCGGTCGGCGAGAACCGGCCGGTCTCACACCGGCTCTCATCTCGTCCAGTCGGAGCTTGAGGACGAGACACTCCATTGTGAGTGGATCGCTCGCTGAAGGGAACGTCATCTTGAGCCTTTTTCCCGCTTTTATCCGAGAAAGAGGTGCAGAGGAGAGGAGAGTATCGTTTGGAAGGGACCGCGCCGCTTGCAGCGGATCAAAGAGAATCACGAAAACACGAAAGTACGAAGACACGAAAAAGAAGAAGACAAAAGAAGCAACCGAAACGTCTTTTCTTGCTCTCAGGATTTTTTTCGTGTTCTCGTAATTTCGTGTTTTTCGTGATTCGACTTTAGATGTGAATCGCGCGGCGGTCCACGGCCAGCGCGGCTTCGCGCACGGCCTCCGAGAGCGTCGGATGGGCATGACAGATACGAGCGATGTCCTCGGCACTACCGGAAAACTCCATCACGGTGGCGCACTCGGCAATCAAGTCCGACGCCCGCGGTCCAAGGATATGAACGCCCAGCACGCGATCGGTCCGCGCGTCGGCGAGGATCTTGACCAACCCCTCGGTCTCGCCCATGCAGCGGGCACGCGGATTGGCGCTGAAGGGAAAACGACCCACGCGATACTCTCGGCCGCTCGCCTTCACCTGTTCTTCCGTCGCGCCGACGCTGGCAACCTCCGGCCAGGTATAAACCACGCTCGGCACGGTGTCGTAGTTGACGTGCGTTTTCATGCCGGCCAGCCGCTCGACGCAGGCGATGCCGTCATCCTCGGCCTTGTGTGCCAGCATCGGCCCGTCGATGAGATCGCCGACGGCAAACACGCCCTTGACGTTCGTCTCGAAGCTCTCATCGACAACAACGCGCCCCGTGCGCTCATCGGTCTTGACGCCAATCTCATTCAGTCCCAGCCCCTTCGTGAACGGCCGGCGACCGACGGCGACAAGCACCTTATCGCCCTGGAAGAGAACATCCTTGCCGCTGTGATGGGCATTGACGACGACCTGGCCGCCCTGCGTGCCGGCCCCCGTGACCTTCGTCTCCAGATTGAACGTCAATCCCTGCTTGACGAGCGAGCGATGCAGCAGCTCGGCGATCTCGCCATCGCTCAGCGGCAGAATACGAGGTAAAAATTCGAGGACCGTCACTTTCGCGCCCAGACGGTTCCAAACCGAGCCTAGCTCCAGTCCGATGTATCCGCCGCCGACGACAATGAGATGCTGCGGTACGCGCTCGAACGCCAGCGCCTCGGTCGAGCTGACGATGGCGGTGCCGTCGAAGGCCAGCGAAGGCAGGGTAGCAGCCTCGCTGCCGGTGGCCAGCATGATGTGCTTCGCTTCGAGAATGATCTCCTCGGCGCTGGCGCTCTTGACGGCGACCTTGCCCTCGCCCATTAGCCGCCCAGCACCGACATAGGACGTGATCTTGTTCTTCTTGAACAGGAAGGCGACGCCGTCGGTCAGTCCTTTGACGACGCGATCCTTGCGGTCGAGCATGGCGGCGAGATCGAGGCGCAGCGGGCCGGCGTGGATTCCATGTTTCTCGAATTGCGATTTGGCCTGATCGTACAGCTCGCTGGAATCGAGCAGCGCCTTGCTGGGAATGCAGCCGACGTTGAGACAGGTGCCGCCGAGCGTGGCGCGTTTCTCGACGCAGGCCACACTCATGCCCAGCTGCGCCGCCCGGATCGCCGCCACGTAGCCGCCCGGACCCGCACCAATCACCAGCACATCGTAACGCTCGGCCATTCCTTCTCCTAAAACAGCAATTAGCCACGGATGAACACAGATCAACACAGATGATAATAAATGGGAGTGTTTTCTTTGTTATCCGCGTTCATCCGTGTTCATCTGTGGCTAATTGTTTTCATACCTCAAGCAGCAGCCGTTCCGGGCTTTCGATGCACTCCTTGACGCGCACCAGAAAGCTCACCGCCTCGCGGCCGTCAATGAGGCGATGATCGTACGACAGGGCCAGGTACATCATCGGCCGAATGACGACCTGATCGCCAATCGCCACGGGACGTTTCTGGATGGCGTGCATGCCGAGGATTGCGCTCTGGGGCGGATTGAGGATTGGCGTCGATAACAGCGAGCCAAAGATGCCCCCGTTGGTGATCGTGAACGTGCCGCCCTGCAAGTCGGTCACGGTGATTTTGTTGTCGCGGGCTTTCTGAGCCAAAGCCGCGATGCCCTTTTCGATGGCGGCGAAGCTCATCTCCTCGGCGCGGCGAAGGACCGGGACCATCAAGCCCTTCTCGGTGCTGACCGCGACGCCGATGTCGTGGTAGTTGTGATAAACGATGTCGCCGCCGTCGATGGAGGCGTTCACGGCAGGAAACGCCCGCAGCGCCTCGACCGCCGCCTTGACGAAGAAGCTCATGAAACCCAGACCGACGCCGTGTTTCTTGTGGAAGCTCTCCTTGTACTTGGTCCGCAGGGCCATGACCGCGCTGAGGTCGCCCTCATTGAACGTCGTCAGGATGGCGGCGTTCTGCTGAGCGGCGAGTAGGCGCTCGGCGATGCGTGCCCGGATCGGCGACATGCGTTCGCGTCGTTCGCGTCCCTCTTTCGCCGGTGGGCGCTCGGCGAGCGGGGTTGCGTCAGCGCCCCGAGGGGTTTCGCCATGCGGCCGTTCCTCAACGCCGGGAGGAGCTGCAACACTCGGGGCGCTGACGTGCCCCCGCTCGCCGAGCTGCTGGAGATGGGCGAGGACATCTTCCTTGATGATACGTCCACCACGGCCGCTGCCGCTCAGCTGGGACGGCTCAATGTCTTCGGTGGCCGCGACCTGACGCGCGGCCGGCGACAAGAGCGGCTCCGCGGCAGGAGAGCGAGAATTGGCCGCGCGCTGCGGCGGCGATGGATGCTTCTCCTCGTTGGTGCTGCGGGCCTGTACGGCGCCCTCTTCAATCTGGCCGATCACGGAGCCGATGGCGACCTTCTGGCCTTCCGGCGCGCTGATCGCGAGACGGCCGCTCGACGGGGCCATCACTTCCGTCGTCGCCTTGTCGGTCTCCAGCTCGCAGACCGGCTCATTCGCCTTGACGATCGCGCCGTTGGACTTCAACCACCGTGCGATGGTCCCCTCTGTGATCGACTCGCCGACGGAGGGCACTTTGATTTCAACGGACATGAACACCTCCAGCTCTGAGTTCTGAGTGCTGATCTCTGAGTTAAAACCATCTGGTCTTTTACTCAGAGATCAGAACTCAGAACTCAGAACTTTTGACTTACTTCCCTGTTGGCGTTGCGACTCGTCCTTCCGCCAGAGGGCCGTTGGACACGGCAGCGTGAGGGCGCGGCGCGCCGCCGGCACGGACCAGATGCGGCGCGGAACCAGTGATTGCCGCCTCGGTCAGCTCTTTTTGCTCGCGGCGATGGACGCTCAGCGAGCCGGTCGCCGGGCTGGAGCTGGCGTCGCGGCCGATGTACTCCACCGTGTAACCCAGACTGCGCAAACGCTGCTCCATGAACGACCAGCCGCCCATGTTTTGCGATTCTTCCTGCACCCACACCCATTCCTTGGCCTTGCGATAACGCCGCAGGGCGCGCTGAATCCCCTCCTCGGCGAAGGGATAGAGCTGTTCGACGCGAAGAATCGCCACGTCGTTGGAGCCGGCTTCGCCGCGGCGCTCCAGCAGATCGTAATAGACCTTGCCGCTGCACAACAGGACGCGGCGCACACGCGCCGGGTCTACCTCGGTATCGTCGAGAATTTCCTGAAAGCGGCCGGTGACAAATTCTTCCAGCGGCGAGCCGGCGGCTTTCAATCGCAGCATGCTCTTGGGCGTCATGACGATCAGCGGCTTGCGGAAATTGCGCTTTATTTGCCGCCGCAGAAGGTGGAAATACTGCGCCGGCGTCGAGGGATAGCACACCTGCATGTTGTCCTCGGAGCACAGCTGCAAATAGCGTTCGAGTCGAGCACTGGAATGCTCCGGTCCCTGGCCCTCGTAGCCATGCGGCAGCAACATGACCACGCCGCTGTCGCGTTGCCATTTCGATTCGCTGGAAGCGATGAATTGATCGATGATGACCTGGGCGCCGTTGGCGAAATCGCCGAACTGAGCCTCCCACATAACCAGCGTATGCGGCGCATCCAGACCGTAGCCGAACTCGAAGCCCAGCACCGCCGCCTCCGACAATAAGCTGTCGTAAACATCGAAACGAGCCTGGTTGGGAGCGAGATCGTTCAGCGGCAAATACGGCTCGCCGCTGCGGGCGTCGTAGAGGACGGAATGGCGCTGGCTAAAAGTACCGCGGCGGCTGTCCTGGCCGCTCAGTCGCACCGGCGTTCCCTCCACCAGCAGCGAGCCGAACGCCAGCAGCTCGGCCAGCGGCCAAAGCACGGGTTTGCGCTCTTTTATGTCCTGCAAGTACGTCCGGAAGATGCGGGCGACCGTCGGATGGATCGTGAAATTGTCCGGCACGCGCACCAGTCCCTCGACGATGTTCCGCAGCGTCTCCTCCGGGACAGCGGTATCGACGGGAGTGTGCGAGTAGCGGGAGGTCATGCCTTTCCATTGGCCGTCGAAGCCGTGCATCATTGGATACTGCGATGGCCCGGTGCGCACTTCTTCCAGCGCCGCTTGCAGCTTGTTCTCGAACTTCTCGGTGATGGCCTCGGTCTCCGCGACGGTCAGATCGCCCATCATGATGAGCTGTTCGGTGTAGATCGACGACAGCGACGGCCGGCCGCGAATCTTGCTGTACATGATCGGCTGCGTGAACGAGGGATCGTCGCCCTCGTTGTGGCCGTGTCGCCGGTAACAAAACATGTCGATGACGACGTCGCGCCGGAACGTTTGCCGAAAATCCAGCGCCAGCTCGGCCACGAACACCGACGCTTCCGGATCCTCGCCGTTAACGTGGAAAATCGGCGCCTGAATCATTTTGGCGATGTCCGTGCAGTACGTCGTCGAGCGGGCGTCGCCGGGAGCGGTGGTAAAGCCAATTTGATTGTTGACGATGATGTGGACGGTTCCGCCGGTCGTGTAACCCGCCAGCTGCGACAGGTTCAGCGTCTCGGCAACCAGGCCTTGCCCGGCGAAGGCGGCGTCGCCGTGAACCAGAACGGGGATGCCCCAGGTACGCTCGCGGTCTCCGAAAAGCGTTTGCTTGGCTCGCGTCCGCCCCTCAACAACGGGATCGACCGCTTCCAGATGGCTGGGATTGGGCGAAAGCGACAAATGGACCTTCTTGCCGCGCACGTTGACGCGATCGCTGGAGAAGCCCAGGTGATACTTGACGTCGCCGTCGCCGTCCATCGAATCGGGCAGATACTTGTCCTCGAACTGCGCGAAGATTTCCTCATACGGCTTGCGGAGGATGTTGGCCAGCACGTTGAGCCGGCCCCGATGGGCCATGCCGAGAATGATCTCGCGCACATGCATGTCCGGCGCTTTCTGGACGATCGATTCCACAATCGGAATTAGTGTCTCGGCTCCTTCCAGCGAGAAGCGTTTCTGCCCCGTGTACCGCGTGTGCAGAAAACGCTCGAACAGCTCGGCGTAATGAAGGCGCTTCAAAATGCGCACTTTTTTATCGCGATCGAAACGTGGCCGATTGCGTCGCGGCTCCATGCGCTCCTGGAGCCAGTGGCGGATGCGCGTGTCCTGGATGTGCATGTACTCGACGCCGATGGTGCGGCAATAGGTTTCCTTGAGCGCGTCGATCAGCTGGCGCAGCGTGCCATGCTCTAGGCCGAGAAACGGAGCGGTGCTGAAGGTGCGATCAAGATCGGCATCCGTAAAGCCGAACTCGGACAGCTCCAGGAGGGGATGACTGATTCGGGCCTCGCTCAAGGGATCGAGATGAGCGAGGAAATGGCCGAGATCACGATAGGCATAGATGAGGCGAACGATGGCGGTCTGCGAAGCGCCGTCCGCCGCCGCGGCGCGGGGTACGGCTGGCTGCGCGGCCCCCAGCTCGAACCCCTCGAAGAAGTAACGCCAGCTGAGATCGACCGATTCGGGATCCTGCCGCCAGCGTTGATACGCCGCCTCGATGGCATCCAGATTGAGGCGGTTTGCAACCGTACCATGACTCATAAGTTTACGTTTCCGCTAAAGGCTCGGCCTGCGAGCGAAGGGCCGATGATCTCCATTCCTAATATCATTTAACGCGGCCCAGGGGGAGAGGACAAGCCGCGCTTGACTCTCCGATTGCGGAACATGAGGCGATAAGCGAACAAGGTGACAGGGTGAGAGAATGTAGGAATGATGCCGAAGGTTCCGCCGTCCACCCCATCTCTTCCAATTCACCCGTTCGTTCCTTTCGCCGCCCTGTTCCCCCGTGTCGCTATCCACGATATAGTGAATAAAGGGTCCGTAGCGGACATCCTCATCGGAGCTGGCCCACGGTCATGAAGCATCCACCACCACTTTCGCCGCGTGTTGACGGCACGACGACCAATTACGGTCCGTCCACACCGCACTCGATCCGGCCGCCGTTGCGCTGCCAGGTCGCCATGGCGCAGGCTGGCGGGTCTTCGTTCCGGGGCGCCATTGAGTGTTTGTTACATCGCCGTCTGCTCTTTGTCGCCCTGCTGACCCTGATCCCGTCGCTCATCTTCCTCGTTCTCAACCGGCTAGACGGCGACCTGCCGCGGCCTCTGTCCGGCATCGGCTTGTGCTTGCATGGCGGCGTCGTTCTGGTGTCGGCGGCGATGGCCGTCCTGTTGTGGCGGCGGAAGCATTTATGGTTGTCCGCCCTGCGGGGCATTGAGCTGGCTATCTTCGGCTCGTTGGCTGTGTTCTTTGCCTGGCTGCAATTCAAGGAATTCCTCCATGGTCCCGTCGTGGATGCCATGCACTGCACCTGGGCGCCGCTGATTCTCAGGCAGGCGGTCGGTAACACCTCGTTGCGCTGGTTCTTCCTCATCATCGTCTATGGCGTGTTCATTCCCAACACCTGGCAGCGCTGCCTGCTCGTCGGCTTGGTCCTGGCCCTGACGCCGTTGATCCTGACGCCGCTGGCCGCCTCCCGTCATGCACCGTTGCAAACCGAGCTGTTCTTCGCGCTGCTGGAAATGGCGACGCTCCTGGCCGTGGCGCTCGCCATTGCCGTGTTCGGATCCTATCGCATTCAGGCTCTGGAAGAACAGGCATTCGAGGCCCAGCAGCTGGGCCAGTATCGCCTCAAGCGGCGCCTCGGATCCGGCGGCATGGGCGAGGTTTACCTGGCCGAGCACCTGTTGCTGCGTCGTCCCTGCGCCGTCAAGCTGATCCGGCCGGAGCAGGCCGGCGATCCGACCACCCTGCAACGCTTCGAGCGCGAGGTGCAGGCCATGGCAACCTTGACGCACTGGAACACGGTGGAAATCTACGACTACGGCCACGCCGACGACGGCACCTTCTACTACGTCATGGAGTATCTACCCGGCCAGAACTTGGAGCACCTTACCACGTGCTATGGTGCTTTGACGCCCGCGCGGGCCGTCCATTTGCTACGCCAGGTCTGCCGTGCCTTGCGTGAGGCACACGATGTCGGTTTGCTACATCGCGACATCAAGCCGAGCAACATCATCGCCTGCGAGCGCGGCGGCGTTTACGACGTGGTCAAGCTCCTGGATTTCGGTCTGGTGCATGAAACCCGCCTGGGCGAGGATGGTCTTCGCTTAACGCAGCACGGCACCATCATTGGCTCGCCGCCATACATGTCGCCGGAGCAGGCGGCCGGCAAGACCCATCTGGACCCGCGCAGCGACATCTACAGTGTCGGCGCCGTCGCCTATTATTTGCTGACCGGCCAGCCGCCGTTCGTCCGCGAGACGGCCATGATGATGTTGATGGCTCACGCCTACGATCCGGTCGTCCCGCCGGACACAATTCGGCCGGAGCTGCCCGCCGATCTGCAAGCGGTGGTTATGCGCTGCCTGGAGAAAGATCCCTCACGGCGCTTTCCCGACGCGCACAGTCTGGAGCAAGCGCTGGCCGCCTGCGCCGCCGCCGACCAGTGGACCGAGAAACAAGCGGCGTTGTGGTGGCACGAGCATCCGCTCCCCACTCCCGGCGAGAGAGAGCTGCGTCCGGACGTGCCCACGCAAATTGCCGTGTGAGCCTGTACGGACGGAGACGCTGCCATGAATCGTTTGTCCCTTCCCTTATGGAACGAGCGCTACGCGGCTCCGCTGGCGCCCATGACCGCTGCCGAGATGCGCGCTCGCGGCTGGGATTATGTCGATGTCGTCTTCGTCACCGGCGACGCCTACGTCGATCATCCGAGCTTCGCGATGGCGATCCTGACGCGTGTGCTCGAAAACGCCGGATTTCGCGTCGCCGTTCTCAGTCAACCCGACTGGCACAGCTGCGAGCCGTGGCGACAATTCGGCCGGCCGCGGCTGTTTTTCGGCATCAGCGCTGGGAACATGGATTCGCTCATCAATCACTATACGGCCAACAAAAAGGTCCGCAACGACGACGCCTATTCGCCTGGCGGCCGCATCGGTCTGCGTCCCGATCGCGCCACGCTGCCGTACTGTCATCGTGCTCGCGAAGCGTTTCCCGGTGTGCCGATTATCGCCGGAGGCGTCGAGGCGTCGCTACGGCGATTGGCCCATTACGATTACTGGAGCGACACTGTCCGCCGTTCGATCCTGCTCGACAGCAAGACCGACCTGCTCGTTTACGGCATGGGCGAGACGACGATTGTCGAGATTGCGCGGCGGCTGGCGGCGGGCGAGACAGTCAAGGATTTGCGCTACCTGCGCGGTGTGGCGTATGTGTTGGGGGCGAAGGAATCGGCGGAGATGGCGAGCGGGGTCGCGTTAGCGCCCCGAGAAGGATCACTCGGGGC
>Ga0335075_10005127_pt1 | contig 20375 bp, 20 predicted proteins | sample Lox_Sample_24_FD_206723 | JGI IMG/M metagenome (GOLD analysis project Ga0335075, IMG submission 206723) | Soil microbial communities from Loxahatchee National Wildlife Refuge, Florida, United States - Lox_Sample_2.4 | ecosystem: Environmental > Terrestrial > Soil > Wetlands | place: USA...
ACTTAACCTATCCAGTGTAGAGTGAACTGCCTATGCAATGCGATATTACCCGGGATCCAAGAAACACACTTCTCGAAATGCCACTTGCCATGGTAAGAGTACCGGTCTAGAGCCGCAAGCAAGGTTGCGTCTCCCATTTTCTTAATCAAGGTCACAGTAGAAGAGGTCTTCAAAGAGAATTTCCGAACTGCAGAAGAAGTAGTTTCTTTGTTCAGATTTTACAACTGTACGTAATGGCACTTAGTAAAATCTAAGCATAGATCCACCCTTTTGAAGACAATACGTACGAGATAGATCAAAGTGATAATTCTGAAGGTGTCTAACCTTAATCAATACTGCCTTCCCCATTCAGGCTCTTACTTTGAAGACCGGCCATGAGAATGCACACGTGCACACGTGACGACAGGCTTCTCCTTCGCACCATACTCTTACAAGGCGGGCACGAGGCGACGAGTACGTTCACATGCCAAGCCCAAGCCTTCGCCTCGCCGTTACCCCTGCATCGATCTCTCCCACTAAGCCTCATAGCAGTCGGAGGCACCGCTTTACTGCCCGTTTCGCTCCGCCTTAGGCGTAAACGGTGCTGTACGGCCTGTTGTAAGACCTACATGTGAGGCCTTTACGGCAGGCCGGGTGATACGACCCAAGGCAAAGGTAACGAAACCTAAGCAGCAGACCCTATTTGGCGACCAAGTCATCTCCCGACTATACGGAATGAACCTACCGTGTCACCCCCTCACGACCCTGAGCCAGTCGCTTGACAGCCCTATGATAATTGCCTCAGTAGTGGACGAGGCGGAGAGGTGGCTTGCAGAAACGGAGGGCTGTGTTTGCTTTTACTTGCGCCACGGATTGGGTAACCTAAGCGAAAAAAGGCTAATGGAGAGCCTAGCGAGAAGCCCTCTTCAAAATTTGTGAATGAATTGGATGGAATACTGGCTGGTGCGTGTTATGACGAGTGTGATGGCTTGCTGAATGGATGCAATGTATGGCAATTGGTGGTGGGATACTGGAGTAAAATATGATATATCCTGTGGGAGGGATGAAGAGGTGTGATTTTGCTGCTGGACTTAAGCGGGATTAAGGAAAGAGTTAAGTTTCGTTAAACACTCTAGGAAGCATATTTATCGAAGATCGAAAGAACCAAATGTGCTGTCATATAATTGGATTTACTAGATGCGCTATGCTAATAATACAGATGCAACGCGGTGAAAACTCGATTAGTCTTGTACGCAAGCATTGTAATTAAGCCCGTGTGCCGTGAGGCGTCTTTCTGTCAAAGATAGAAATCCTCCCAAGCAAATAATCCAAAGTCGAAAATCGCGCATCTAGTGGACGCACGCCTGATGGATTCAGGGGTGGCTACCGACAACGCCAAAGTGCTCCACCTTATCCAACAGCCTCACTTCTTGGGTTTCCGAGCCGAAGAAGGCTTGTGATAGTCTGAGCTCTTGGCGTCTGAAGAGCGAGGTTCTTGTCGGTCTTCGCGTCTTTGTTCTTGATTGATCACGTAGACAGTGCCACGAGAGATTTTGGTGATGCCATCTTTGGAGGCTGTTGCAGGCATTGAGTTAGCATGAGGCGAAAAAGATGTTTTGGGTGTGAGCCGTACGGTATGGATCGGGAACCCTGAGGTACTCGCGGCGCCCCGATGAGGCTTCCTCTGAGAAACCTGACCTTCCCGTTGCACTCGACTCGGAATTTGTATATCCGTAATTGCTGTAGCTGTAGTTGCTGTAAGTTGAAGATCTACTAGAGCTTGACCGCGATGACTCGCTCGAAGTTCTTGGTGATCCTTGAGTGAGAAAGGCTTTGGAAGAGGATCGTCCTGAGCTCATCTTTCGGGATTTCCGCAACTGGTACTTTGCTCTGAGGGTCGTTCTGGCGATTGTTCAAGAGGTGGAAAGGCAGTAGTGTGTTATGAACAGGAAGAAAGGAAGAGATGAGAGTAGAGAAAGCCGAATACTTATAGAACTCATTAGCAAATAGAATTGGCGTGGTGCCTTTCTCGTACAGCCCTTAACATGCAGGGTCCTGGGTTCAGGGCTTTCTTAGGAAGCCAAAAGGTGCCTGGAGATAATACTCGGTCACAATAGGAGTGCTGCGGTTTACAAGAAAAGAGACAACCGGATCCAGGTGATTGGCCAAGAGCGTAAGTAGCAAAATGACTCAAGAGAAGATGACAGTGGACAAATTGGTACACCGAGAAAGTGGAGGAAACATCAGCCTTTAACCTTGGGTATTTGATTACCTTTTTAACCTGTGAAAACGCCTGACAAGATGCCCACGCGCTCGATACCGAATGAGAAATTTTGAAAGCGAATAACTGTGGAACGGCTCAGGCTCCAGCAGTGGCTGTGAAACGGGCTTTGGTGTGGCCAGGACCAAGGCTCTTTCTCAGGTTGAATTGACAAGAATACGCAAAGCCGAGGAATGTTACCAAGATCAAGATCAATAGTCGAAACAAAGGCGTCAGGCCCTCACCGGACTTTGATGCCTGTGTAGAGAAGAAACTTTGTTGCCTGCAGTGGTCGAGAGCTGAACTCGGAATCCTAATCAGGAATAGGTCCTCGTTGGAGCCTGCTCTGTCAAGGCAACAACAAGTGACTCACGGCCATAAGTCACATAACAGAATCAAGTTCAGCGAGAGAATATTGCGTGGAGAATGAGAATATTGACAGATGTTATGGCGATATCAATATGAAGGAAGACACATGTCGTCGGGCATCAATCCTTCGATCTCGGCAATAATCGATCGCCATTAGCCGCCGCAGGAACAATCTTGTAGTCGTGTTCATCTGCATAGGGCCTAATTGAACATATCTTGGATATCTACCACTCTTGATCTCTCTTGCCTTAACACATCTATTTACATTGAACAATATGCGCTTTCTCGGCCTTTCACTTGCTCTTCTGGCTTCGGCTGCGTGGACTGTTGTTGCTGACGATGAATTGAAGATCGATATTACGCATATGGTCGAGTGTGAACGCAAGACTAAGGATGGCGATAAGATTGCCGTGCATTACAAGGGAACTCTGACGGATGGCACAAAATTTGATTCGAGCTTCGATCGAAACCAACCTCTCTCTTTCGTTGTTGGCACTGGTCGGGTCATCAAAGGGTTGGTCTACCTCATATACCGTTTGATACGGCCTTTATAAAGCTGCTTCATACTTATTCTTGTGCTAGCTGGGATCAAGGGCTATTAGATATGTGCATTGGAGAGAAACGTACCCTCACTATCCCCCCCAGTCTTGGTTATGGGAACAGGGCCGCAGGCCCAATTCCCGCGGGCAGCACTCTTAGTATGTTAGAATAAACCTTCCAATTTGACAATGACTAATGGATGCAGTCTTTGAGACAGAGCTCATGAGCATCCAAGGAGTTGAGCAACCCAAACCAGTCAGTTCCGCGAGCGAATCCGTCAGCAGTGGCGCCAGCAGCATTACCAGCAGTTTGGCCGATGAAGCGACCGAGGGAATTAAAGAGAAGATCATAAGCAAGGTCGGAGAGGCTGCCGAAGCTGTGAAGGTTACCATTCAGGATACAGATGATGATGGACAGGAACAACAACACAATGAGCTATAGAGGCGAAGGTGTAATATCTGAAAATCATAATTGTATATTGAAGTAAGGCCTAATTAGACTAAAATTGAATATATGTATGATTTAATGGGCTCAGAATCGTTATTGCGTGATATCATAAAGTTAAAACCGTTTATGTATTCAATTTACGCTGCGAAATAACATGTGATCTCGCGTTGCCTACTTCGCACTTTTCGCGTCAACAGAACTAGATCTTGCTATCATCACTCGAGAGCTCCTCCAATGCTATTTCTCGTGTTAGCTTTCAGTTGATCCAGATGGCCGTCCCTCTCGAAAGCCTTATGTGTCGGTGGAAGACACCGCTCCAAGCCGAAAAGTCGAGATGAATACAACTCCAGGACCACAACCTCCAGAAGAGACGTCAGGGAAGGAGCATGGCACACTCAAATATAGTCTGTTGGGGCCATCATTAACGAAGTCCGGTCAAGAAAATGTGGATCAGACGAAGGTATGGCTAGCAAGAGTTATGAAGTCATTGTTTAACTTTATCTACATTAGGTCGCGGAAATCATCTACAATGCTTCGAAAGGCTCCAAATACTTCAACAACGAGGAGCTTAGGGACAAGACCCTTACACAGAAAATCGAGCGCATTCTCAAGAAGAAAGAGCAGCTTGAGAAGCTCGATCTTGCTTATGATCTTAGAAAGGCAGATGAGTGAGTCAGCACGATCCTACCTTTCAACCCTACTAACAAGACCAGGTACACTGCAGAACTTGAACTCTCTCGAGACCTATCCCAGACAGTCGTCCACATCGATTGCGATGCTTTCTACGCTGCTGTGGAGCAGCTTGACCGGCCAGAGCTGAAGGACGTACCATTTGCTGTAGGCAAAGGGGTCCTGACAACTTGCAATTACCATGCCAGAAAGTTTGGTTGCAGGAGTGGGATGGCCGGTTTCGTAGCCAAGAAACTCTGCCCCCAGCTCATACAAATACCTCTCAACTTCGAAAAATATACCGCGAAGGCGCAAGAAGTCCGAAAGATTCTCGTCGAATATGATCCACGGTTCGAGAGTGCTAGTATTGACGAGGCATATCTGAATGTCACAAACTACTGCGAAACGCATAACATAGATCCGGAGGAGGCTGTTGAGCAGCTTCGCCGAGAAGTATATGAGAAGACAAAGATTACAGTATCAGCCGGCATTGCCGCGAATGCGAAACTGGCGAAGATCTGTTCCAATATGAACAAGCCGAACGGGCAATTCAGACTTGCCAATGACCGAAATGTTATCTTGGCGTTTATGCGGGACCTACCTACTCGGAAGGTCAATGGTGTAGGTAGGGTCTTTGAGAGAGAACTGGATGCAATTGGTGTCAAAACCTGCGGCGACATTTACGCTTATCGTCAATACCTAGCAAAACTTTTTGGAGAGAAAGCATTTCAGTTCCTGATGCAATGCCATCTAGGACTTGGGAGGACAAAAGTACAACCTGCGGAGGAGTACGAGAGGAAGAGTGTTGGCACGGAGAGTACATTCGCAGACATGTCTGGCCATGTTAAGCTTCGAGATAAACTACGATGGACGGCTGAGGAACTGGAGAAGGATATGCGAAGAACCGGTTTCAAAGGTCGAACATTGGTGTTGAAAGTTAAACTTCATACTTATGAAGTCTTCACAAGACAAGTCATACCGCCGAAAGCAGTCTGGTTAGCTGATGACCTGTACAAGTACTCGGTACCCATGCTTGCCAAACTGGAACAAGACTTTCCAGGGTTGCGTTTACGCCTCATGGGCTTACGCTGTACTCATCTAGTAAGCATGAAGAAGCCTGACACCATGACATTCTTCGGCTTTAAAAACCGCCCAGAACAGCCCTCAAACGACGACCCTGAAACTTCCAAGTGCAAAGATTCGGCTCCAGAAAACGACCAATGGGAGAACTGGCCAGATGCCGAGTTCGAAGAAGCCGCAAGAGAAGAGCAGCAAGAAGAACTTGAAGAACTGGAAGCGCTCAGCCAACTCGAAGAAGTTGATCTCCGTCGCCACCATGGAAAGGAAATACTACCTAATCCAAAAAGGGAGTCAGATGCCACGCCCGAAGAAGAGTGGTGGGACTGTCCCATCTGCTTAAGACCGCAGGCTACATCTGAGAAAGAGTTCAACGAGCACATCGATTTATGCTTGTCGCGGCAGACGATCAGAGAGGCGGTGCAGGCTACGGCTCAAGGGGAGCAGCAATTTTCGAGGGATGGGACACCTGATTTTAAAAAAGCCAGAAATGGATCGGGCCAGAAGAGGAAGGATCGTGGGTTTGTGGTAGCTGGTGATCCTAAGCAGAGGCGGTTATGTTTTGGATAGGCAGTATGGTTGTCATTGTAGAATTTATATGAAGTTTTCGATGGACTTTGGGATTGGTGATCATGAGAGTCATGTCTTGGTATGATCATATAGATGGAGTTACTATTTTGCAGAGCGTGCGAAAATGACATATATTGAGAACCACGAATGTGCAAAGAAAACCTTGCATCGTCAAGATACATAATCCGAAAGATCAATAACAAGTTATCGGAAAGAATGAAACTCTCAAAATATCAACTCTATATAACGCAAACATTAGCATCACAATTCCACGTGAACTCCCCATCCCATCCTATCAAGCAACAAACTAACCCTGACTCCTCATCCTTTCCTCAATCCGTACCCCTTGTACTACTCTTACTGCTCAGTGACTTCGGCCTCTTCCACCACCCCTGCCCACCTCCACTCCCACTACCACTGCCCGTCGTCCCACCTCCCGCGGAGCCCTCACCTCGACCGTCGTTCTTATCAGGCTTCGTGACCAGCTTCGGACCAAACCACCCTAGATCAGTCTTCGGCCTCACGCCTCTCCCCTTGGCACTCGACCCCTCACTACTCCCAAGCCCCGCCCAGCCACCATAGCCGCTTCCTCCAGACGCATTAAACCTAACACGGGGCCTACCCTTCACAGCAGGACTTTCAGCGACACGCATCTCGACGCCACCGATTGTTTCCGGCGAGAATTCTGGTGTTGGATATGATGATGCCGCGATTTGTCCCGTAACCATAATTGGGACGCTAGTTACGCTGCCTGGGGCGGTAGGGGTAGTGACAAAGACTGTCTTATCACCGTGGGGGTTTACAGAGGTGTCGTCTTCAACAGCGGGGCGCTTGCGCTTACCTAGTCCGAGTCCCGCGGCGTAGTCCATCAGGGCTGGGATTTCTGATTCTGGGAGCTCGGGGAGTGCGAAGGGGTCGCTGGAGGGGGGGCAGTGAATAGATGCTGTGAGAGGGGTGAATGGTTAATGGTATGTTCGTAGATGAGAAGACAAAGGGAGGGGAGAGGCAAACATACCGTCAGGTCGATTTAGGTCAATCTGGCGCTCTAGGAGTGCTTCATGGTATAGCGTTTCGCCGAATGGGAAGAAGGTTTCTCCTGGGTAGAAGATCTCGTTTTCCTTTGGGCAAGGGAAATCTTGTTCTGAGGTGGGCTCTGTGGAAGGGGCTGCGGGGCCACTTTGCTGGATTTCATTTCTCCGTTCTTGAGTTTGTAATTCTGGTGGCCACCTGTCGAGTGCGAAAAGCTGCTTTGGATTCTCTATGGAAGAGGCAAAGGCCCATAGCCTTTGGAAGTTTGGCGTCCGGTCATCCCAGTTATGATGATGCTCGAGAATGACCTGCATTTGAAGAAGTTCCGCGACTCGCTCTTTAGATAGTGATGATTCCTGTAGTTTCGATGGAGTAGGGGCAGTTGTTGGAAAAGGAAATTTACTTTCGACGCGCTGTTTGATGGATGGGATTGAACTGGTATCCCTTAAGACAGACTTGTCCTTTTTACCCTCTTTATCATCCAGAAGGTTCTCTAAATGCGCTATAGTATAGCCAAGTCTTTGCGCAGCTATCTTGTACAAATCTCCTAGACCTTCATCATCGAACCGATCTTCCGGATGCCGGTCAATCAATGGCTTCCGTACAGTTCGTTCGGTGATATCATATCTGCCGGATGTTAAGTTCATGAGTAAATACTCTATCGAAAAGTGCTCACCTGATGCTTCCAATCTCATGCATCTCCACAAGGAAAGTCTCTATATCGCTTAATGTCATCGGGAAGCCTTCACCCACTGCTTCCGTATTGATTCGTTGGTAAACATCTTCAAGAGTAGCGACGCTTTTCTGGTCCGGCCAGAGATCTGAGTTAAACAGCGCCACTAATTGAGCAAATATGGCTGATTGAGGGCTTCCATCTTCACTAAGATCCCGAAAGGCACGCTCAACGTCAGAATTCCAAGATGGTTCGGCGAGTATAAGAAGTCGCTGAAGATCTACATTCGTCAAATGTAAATCAAATTGTTCGAGAGAGCCGGTCTGATCCTCCTTCACCCCGTCTTGTATGGAATCAGTAATGATCGAAATAATTTCATGGATGAAGGGACGCGGCGCGAGTTTTGCGGCTTCATTCAGCCTCTCGAGTGTTTCTGAAAGTATATTTCTTTGCTCCGTGATCTCCTCAAGGGTCATTCTGTAGGACAGTGTATATGGTCCATTGAAATTGGTTGGGACCGGCTCTTGCAAGACCGAATTTCGCTCCTGGTCCAATATCCGTTCAGACTCCGCATCTTGTTGGCGGCGGATTTCCGCTAACTGCTTTGTATATAAGAATGGATCGGGGCTAACAGGCCTCTCCTCCTTCTCTATACACTTATGGAGAGCTGGACCTGGAAATAGATTCTGCGATAGCTTGGGAGCTTTAACCCGCGCTATCGCCGCACGCCGTTTAATATCTTTCACCAGACCCAGGAGTCGATTTTTGTGGGTGTACCGTGTAAAGAGATATGATGTGGATGGCGCTTGCATGGCTCTGTTAATCCACTTCTTGTGAACATGGATCATTTCTTTAATCCGCTTCAGAAGCTGCTTGTCAAACTCATAGTCATTTTTCTCGAGAAATATGATATACTTTTCGATTTCGGCAAGCCTCTGCCTGAATTGAAGAGTACGATGGTAGTCCTCATCGGCAAGAAAGATCCTGATTTGCGCAAGACGTTCATCTGGATCGGGTTGAGGCTGTCCTCGGTAAATATTCGCCATCTTCTAAATTTCTGGTACTGACATGATATAGACTGATATCCTGATGAGGTTTTCTGCCTTTGTGGAAATGAGGCTTCACAGCTTGTTGAAATTGTGTCAACGGGTGCCCAGGTGATTCACGTCCGCTTCTTTGTTAAAGAATTGATGGAGAAAAAGATTCCTTTGACAGAAAAATCGCGAATCCGCAAGAGGGCTCGAGAGGGTGAAGTGGCAGCATTCCTGGCCACCACAAATATGGCAACAAAGGAATGCATGAAAACAACTCTCGTCGGATAGACGTTTTTGGTAGGCTCCAGCGTGGGGTTATAGTCAAGACGAACAATATTTTCTGCAGAGCAGTTTCAAACGAGTGACTGTTTGCGATAGAGATAGAGGCCCGGCATAAGATCTTTGTTCAGACATGAGATGAAAAGACCAAGGAAAACGAGGAAGTCATGGCCGCATTGTAAGAAGCCTAGTCGTGCAATCTCATCACAAGAATGATTTACTCTACAAGAACATTGGATGGTACCATTAGTCGAATTAAGTATGACTATTCGACCCTAAGGCTAAAGGGAGAGAATAAGTTTCCGGGTGCTCGACCAAGAAACCACCGAGGTCGCCGAACTAGGGAAAATGTTCGATTCGACGCCAAGCATCTGAAAGAATTCATTCCGGAACCGCCACGGGAAGACATTTGTGAAGGAGTAAACTTCATTCCTCCAACCGCCTTTGGAGAGGTGCAAACTGTGGGCTTAAGTGCGATTGAACATGCCGAACGCAGAATTGCCCAATGGGAAATCATCAGAGATGCGCACGAGAAAAACCTGCCTCATTTATTGCCACAAATTGATGAGAAAATGCGTGAAGCAAGGGAAGTGCGACAAAGTCTCCTCAATGACCAAGTTGGCCTGGAAGCGAACAGCAGTGCAGTGTATAATCACCTACGCAGAATAGCATGGCTGTATGCTAAATATTATATAGGAGCCAAGAGAAGCGGAATAAAATGGTCGCAGACCGCATTGCCGTTCTGGAAGACGCCTTACGGACTTCAGAATTTACCCCCGAGGCCGAAAATATACAAGCTGCGATTGATGGATACCGAAACGGGGACATCCGCTATTCCACTCAGTACACCCTCATATGGAATGGACAGATTGTTGATCGAGCTGACACCTACGCTGACTTTACGGCCGATCGATCGGCGAGACTTGATCGCTATCTCGAAGCTTATGGAGCACATTGGCTTTGGTGGGAAAGTCCACTTGAGGTTCACCCCAACAATGCCCCAAGACAATCTCGTTGCTGCACCTTGGATCGTAATGTCGCTTATCATGGCCTTGGGCAATACTATATACAACAAGTCTTTTGGAAACGTGCCGATTGGGTCCGCAGGCTACCTCCAGGCATCTTGGCAACGCTGCCACTAGACATGGCCGCAAACTTCCTGACGAGTGAAGATGGTAGAGTATACTGTCAGTCAGAGGGTCCGAAGCTGGTATACACGTCGCTCCTCGATAGTGGGGCGACGTTCCCGTCTCTTTGTCCCGCCGACTTCCATGATCTTGGCATCGACGCGAACAATTATGCAGCTCAAACCATTGAGATTCTAGAGACTGCAAATGGCACAGTACAAGCTCGTACCTATGAAATGTTTGTATCTCCTGTCCAGCAGAGCACCCTAGAGTCTCTCGTGGACGAGAATGATGCTGTTTGGCCGTATCATGCGAAGTACTTAGGGGGGCTCTGTCCGGTCACTACAGTTGGCAATGAGACCACAGAACCAGATCCCAACGGATTTATACCGAACCAACGTCTTTCGGGCCTGCTCCCCTTCCTTGCCTGCTATGTCACAAGCACCCCAACTAGGAATTGTTTATTCTTGGGTGAGGATCGCAATGACGTTATGGGGGGCCACAAGACCCCTGGGCATCGAAGATGGGACATTAGCATGCCTTCGACACAACCGCTCCACTATGAGACTTGGCGGACGTATGGGCATCCCAAGATCCGGTTCTCTCATAGAGATGGTATGATCATCAACCAGGACCGAGACGACGTAAGACATGCTAGCACTACGACGGCCTGGCCAGGGTATCCAATGGAGACAGTAATACAACACAATCCGAGAGTCGAATGTGATGAATCTGAGGCCCGAAGGCAAGCAGAAGCGTTTGCGTAAGATCCGCCGCCAATCAATGCCTTCTAAGCATGGACAGGTCTCCAGCAATTAGCTGGCAACAGTGCCAAGGAGGCCGAGAGGATAGATTAGATATACTCGGACACTTGATGTGCTTTGGTAGAGAATATTGGTGTGAAAGAGAGACATTATTTAGTTCAATGATTAATTAAAGCGTGAATGCTGATTTTGATATTGTGATGCCATTCGAGATTTACGAAGTGAGAGATATTTAATAATTGAAATAGTTAACTGATAAAGTAATGACGAAATGAGGGTCGGTGACATGAAAGACATTGACAACGGAAAAGGCTATCGACAACGAGAATAGAATTCGACTTATGCTTAGAGATAGCACGACTGAATTGCAAGTTGAAGAGAAGAAACTGGTGGCGGAAAATCAATCCGCATTCTGACCTGATGCAAGAGCGCACCACGATTTGGCTGGCAATTCAAATCACAAAGGACGAAGGGTAATTCGAGCGTAAGACACTCATGGGATGAGATCAAGATTTTCTAATCATCCGCCAACTTTGTGTTGACTGCAAGGGGCCGCTCATGCATATGCCCGCTAGAGGTCAGCATCCGCTTGTGCCCTGCATCAATTCGGACCCCAAATCCGCGTACAAATGAATACAGCAGAGCTGCAACACAGCCAACAACAATGATAAGGAGAAGTGGAAATGGAAATGAATGCGTTTCCCGTCTGTCTCCTGGTACTGCTGACGTAGATTCTGTCGAAGCGCCGACGGGAAGAAACGAGATCAACGTAGCTACTCACATGCGTCGTCTATTACCTCGAAAGTGCTGATTCGGCAGCTGTTGCTGCAGGCGGCACGGAGATAGCGAAGGGCAATCCGATGGATGGTAGTGGCTTGGGCGGAATATATTTGACGCGCTGTTCGAGGTAGGCAACGCGATTTTCTTGGAACAAGTGAAAGCTCCATTCCAAGCGGTTTATGTTTACTTGCTCGCCCATTTGGCAAGGATAACTGAATCCCGCCATTATGGTCCGTGTCTGTGATCTATGCATGTACGTGACAATTCATGTTCGAGGATGGCGATATTCTATGTCGTGAGATGAGGGGAAGGCCAGTTCGAGGTCTGTGCCGCCGGCCAACGAAGACCCGCATGACGGGATGAGGCATCTTCAACAATAATATTCACAACAGGTTGTATTGCGACGCGGGAATGGAACCGAGCCGAGGGCGCAAATGGGCCAAATAGAGTGAGATCCAAGGGGAACCTTGGCGTCGGCGAGACCGTCCGTCGACATAGTAGTAGAGAAGCATCATTTCAATGGGGAGACGCGTCTTTATCGCGTACTTCCTGGACGCGTTAAGTGGCTCTAACCTCCGCAACTGGATTCCAGCCTTGTGATTTTTGGGACCAGGGTGCGCCATCGATTCGGGCAAGCTAAATAATCTGTTAACTGTCCTTAGTAGCTTTCCAAGCATCGGGAGATTTGCAGGCAGTTATGCATGTGATGAAACTACTGGATCAGGTACCGGATGCGATGGATCGGGACCATCTGGAAAGCATGAGAATAGGAAGTTCAAAATGGCACTTTCACACCACACGAGATGTCTTTCATCAGTAGCACGTACACAAAGCATGTAAACACATACGGAGGGTATACCTTATTGTGGCTGGAGCACCGAAGGCGGGGTTGAGGCTATTCAAGGCCGGGCCAGGGCCAATTCGGAAAGAATTGCGGAAGGATATTTGGCCATAAACGGAATCAGAACCCACTTAAGGGCGTAAAATCGGCAATCGCGTCCATTATACTGGCATATTGCTGTACCTTGCCAGTTGCACACTCATTGCTGTGAAAATTTCTGCTCGAGCGATCAAACCGACTTGTCGGAAAAATTAATTTGGTATGCAAAGCCCGCGTGCCGGTCATAGGAGCATGACATTTTGGTGATCTCTCCAAAACTTTCGGAGTAACTAAAGTTCGTGTACGTATGTACCCATTGGCCTAAAAGACTATTTTCAGCCTTGTGGTGCCCCCATCTTTCCAGCTTATCTGGGCTGTGGCTAAGCTGTAACGACCGGCGCTTTAGCTCTTTCAAGATAGGGCGCTGCAGTAGCCAAGTCCTCGCTGCTCTCGCGGAAAGCTGCAGCTTGCAGCTTTGTGACAATATGTCGACCTGTCGGCGTGTTATTGTAGGTTATTTATCGTCTCGTTGTCGCCACCTGAAAACTTATCAGCTATTCTATGCCAATTCTTCGTAGAACTGGAGACTGCTTTGATCGAAAGGGCATTATCTTATTATTGTCGCGTGTTTTGGCGGCTGAAATCAAACCTTGAACCTGTGCGCATAAAGTTAGGGACCCCCAGATCGTCGGGAGGTGATTCGTCTCGCAAGTTTCGCGTTCGAAATGAGCGTATACCTGACGCGATATAATAATTCCTTATATGGTTGGTTTCGGACATTAAATACGGGAGGTACAGCGGAAATGCCAGCAACTGCGTACAATTAATCAATAAAAACTGCAGCGCCTATGTACTTGTCGGAAATTTTGTCATTGTAACTTTTGTTTTTCCCCGTGGAAGGCCGTGAAAAGGAGAGTTGAGAAGCGCCATACAACTCGACGTCATTTGCTATGTGTGGATCCGCCCTATGCAATTAGAACGCGTTAAGTAGGCCTAGCTGCAAAAGAAGCACCGCAGCTGCACTGTGGATCCTAAGCTTATGCTGTGCAGATTCTGCCTGCAGCTTGTCATTTGATCTGACGATGAAATACCTTTTTAGCAAGTAGCCGATGCATCCGGAAATATCTTAACCTATGCATGAGATGCGGAGCAAGATTTCGGATTTTTTCGAGATTTCAATTTCCTTGGCATCCAGCTTTATCATCAATACGCATTTTAAGAGACAAACAAATAGCTTCCGCCAATGGAAATATGTTGTATGTAAACTCAAATAAGATAAGGCTGATTGCACCGATGACATGGACACTGGTCTGCCAATACATTGGCCACAGCCTGGTTCCACATGGCTTCTCCAGAGTCATCGCTTCGACTGCGGTGCGTGTCTCGTAAGAGGTACCGTACGAGTTGCTTGGTGTGGGATGCGGGTGAAAAGGACAGGGCAAATTGATTTACATACTCCCGCCATCCAGGGAAGGTTTCAAGAAAAGCAGCATAGACCCTGCGATTGGCTTCGAATACGCCGCAACTAAAAACCAGTAGCGAACGCCATCTAGGAGCAGCTGAGAAACCAACACAATGCTGCGAGCCAACGAGGTGGAGGATAAAATGTGTGCAATCCGAAAAGGATTCCAATCATGACGATCCCATGGGTCCGGTCTGTGTTTGAGGTTGTTGACATGCCCGCTCTCAGGTACACGGACCTTGAATGATGTCGTGTTCACAAGGGGAGTATATATGGACGGCGGAAATAGTGAGACCATATTGGCTTGGTTGATGGAACGGTGATAGATCCATTAATGATGATAAACTCTTGTATGTGTATATGTGTATGTGTATGTGCACCTAAGAACTGTAGCGGACGGGACTGGAAATGAGGGTTTCTCCATTATCATTCTGGTATGAACGAGCAGCTCAGTGGCCAGTAGACTCCATCCAACAGCTCCGCTCCAAACGCGCGAGCTGTATTTGGTAGGTACAGCTTGCCTCGTTCCAAGAGATTCCCAGGATGTCGTTTAGGGGAGCGTGTTCAGCCTGCATTCTGGAAACCCACTCGATGCTGGTCGACGCGCTTTGGGCCAGGCAGCGCCCATGCAGCACGCTGATTCCTGCCTGGTTTCTCCTGTCCAGCGTTGCGAGAACCTGCTACCCGGCCCCTGCACATATCGTAAAGTGGCGCCAGCTGTGTTGGGCTAGCGCTGCTCATCTTGCCTCGATCCACGGACCAATCAATGAGCTAACCCAGCGAGATCCCAAAGCGAAACTCACCCCGAATAGACTTGATTTCTGTCTGTGTACTTCTCTTCATCCTTCTTCAACCTCTCCTTCCCCTCTCCTCTTCCGCTCCTCATACCCTCGATCTCTACAAGAGGGAAGGAGGTCTGTGGAACGGTCATCGACAGCTTGTGCGTTGGAGTCGAGTGAGAACGGCCACGACCAATCCACTCGTCCGTCCCGTACCTGTCTATCTTGGCTCGAAGGGGAAGTCTAGGAATCGGACATCCATCAAAACCTTCGTTGTCTCCTTCAATTCCTCGCTTTCAATGTCCTATCCGAATTGATATAGAATCCTATTCTTGAGGTTTACCCTCCTTGTTCCGAAGTCTGTCCATCGACTCGTTATCTCACGCGTTGCTGTCGAAATTTCGGCTTCAACCCCCTCACTCCAACCTTACTCGTGTCAATCTCCGTACAGCATTTCACATCTCAATTGAATGTCGTCACTGAAATTATTGCACTCATTGGATCAATTTCAGCCACACGAAGAAGCCGCTCACCTTCCGGCAGCGACACCAATCTCGAGAACACGCCTGTAAGGCACAATCACTTCGGACATCACCATACATTGGAGGTAAGTTCCAGACCCAAATTTTGCCTCCTTTCTCCAGAATCAAATGAACATTTAGCTGACCATAGCCTCCCTTGCGCAGAAATTACATGCCAGCTGGCACGTAGAACTCACATTCTCCGCACTCAATCACGCGAAGCAGATTCCGAGCAAAGGGCTGGAGACGTTAACTCGTACTTCGCCTTTGCCTCGTGAATTACGATATTCCATCGAACGACTTCTATCATTGCCATCGTCTTGGCAAGGGATTCCTCAGCGCCTTCTAGAATCTGATTAATCTTAATTTCCAAACGGTATGTCACTTCTAATGTCAGAAGCATTCTTTACTGTAACGCATCTCTAATCAACGTGATATCCCTCCGCTCGCGTGAGATGAATCCCGCTAATGAGTGCAATTTTTCAGATCTAGGTCTGATATAAGTGGTCCCTCTTCCGTCCCACCACTTGATATCTGTTACCCTACGATCCGGTCGTTATTCGAGATTTTGATGGTCATTTTCGCTGTTACATCAACTTCACACTCTCTAATTTTCTAATTCACCAACAATCTCGAGTACAGTTCAGTCGAACAATACTGCCATTCATTTACAACGCCACCTAACAAGCCCACCGAGCACGATCGGTCTTGAAAGCTCCCGGAGAACTTGCGTCCATTCTTTCTCAGATCGACCCTTAAGTCCCACAAAGTTCTCGATCCAAGTCGTTTCAATCCACATTCACAATGGCTTACCCAACCTGTGACACTTTCTTCGTCGAGGACTCAGACAACGGCGTCTTCGCAGCACGGGCTGACGCACGTGACTACTCAAAGCTGATTGCGCGCCAGCGTCAGGAACTTATGGCGAACGAATTGTCTAGGCAGGCTTCCGATGACTACATGGAAGATATCATGAAACATATGAGGCAGATGGAGGTCAAGCGCCTTGACTCTCCGATATGAATTTTCCAATGCTAACACCAAATAGGATGAGACACTGCCAGATGTTGCCTCGATCGATATCCAAGAAGAGATTCAGTGGTTCATGCGGCCATATCTCCTCGACTTCCTGATAGAGGCCCATGCATTCTTCCAGCTTCTCCCGGAAACTCTTTTCCTAGCTGTCAATCTTCTCGACAGATATTGCTCAAGACGAGTCGTGTACAAGCGCCACTACCAACTGGTCGGCTGTGCTTCCCTTCTCATTGCAGCCAAGTATGGAGATAGGAAGGATCGAGTTCCCACCATCCGAGAACTGAAGTCTATGTGCTGTGCTCTTTACGATGAAGAGATGTTCACACAGATGGAATGGCACGTGTTAAACACCCTCGACTGGATTATCGGCCATCCCACCGTCGACAGCTTCCTCCAGATCGCACTGACGGAAGATTTCGAAGATTTCGAGGTTCAGCATATGGCCTGGTACATTTGTGAAATTGCTCTTTATCATAAAGAGTTCGTTTCAACAAAGCCTTCAGTTATGGCTCGCGCCTCTCTCGCACTAGCCCGAGGAATTCTTGGTCGACCTGAGGTTTCTGACGGAGCATGGGATCATGTCGAGAATCTTACACTTCTCAGTTTATCTCAACACCTCAATCAAATATCCTCGGTGCTTTCAAGGAAATACGCGTCTCCACATATGTCACGCGTCTCATCAACTTTGGAGCAATTCCTTATCCAGCAAGCCGCCATTGCGAGACGGACAGTACCACCTACGCCACCATGTGAATCCACGCCTCCCAAGGCGACGGCTGACGTAAATTACATCTATAATACTCCACAGAAGGTCCTACATGGCGTTATGGCTAATGGCTACCCAACTCCGCCAGAAACACCTGAGGACGAATACTTCTTAAACGGCAACAGCGCTAAGGGGTGTCAAGCTGATGCTCCCAGACGACCCGTCACACCAACTCCCTCAAGTACTTGTTCCTACGCACAACAACAGCAGTTTCCAGCATACCATCAGAATATGATTCAATGAAGCTTTCTGGTCTGCTCGATATGCGATACGATGATCTCCTACATTTTCGATCATCTCACTCTCGACCTCACAGCTGCGCCGCTTGATGAGCTATCCGTCCAGCCGGTCGAGATCTCTTATATGTAATACAATTTGTATTGTGATCATCACGATTCTGGCATAAGCGTTTCCAAGTCATCAATTCACGGCATTAGCGATTTGCTTTACTCGTTCAGCGTTTCTGTCAGTCATGCATCTTCTCGTCTCGATTTGCTCACACCCTTCCTACATTTGGCCGCAAAAAGAGGCTGGTTTTCATCAAGGCATGTGGTCAGGGTTAGATATGGATTGGAATAGGACAGGCACATTCATCACTGATGGATATCAGGTCCTTAAAGAAGGGCACACACCTTCCTTTGCTTAATTAGCGGATGATAGGGATGGATGGAGGAAGAAGCTCATAGAAAATTCATAGGTGGAACGGACGAAGGGATGAGACTGATTGAAAGAGATACCCCTTCAAATATATTTGTTCGACTAATTCGTGGTTTGCTTTAGAGAAGTCCCACAGGTCGCAAAAGCATTTTTGCGAAACATACAAAGAAATGGATCGCATCTTCCCCATTTTTCGTGCTTCCCCGACTGTGACTGCCTCGTTGTGAATGGTTCACAAAGTGATCATCTCTGCCACGTAACTAACGCGTGACGCGCTGAGTTCTTGTAAAGGGGGCGTGGGGGTCCCTTAATGTTTTGGCCTTATCTTCTTCGTAAGGCACCAAGTTCACATGATCACATATTGAGAGGGAAACAGGGTACCAGGTAAGGGAGGTGCATAGAATCCTTCCTTGACTTTAACATCGGATTTCTTGAGCGGCTAGAGACTTGAAAGCTGTCGAAACCATAGAACGAAAAATGGTAATGTACTGTCCATGGCTTGGGGTTGGAGAACTAGCACCAAACCATGACATTCGGAGAGATCTGAAAGTCCTTTTCTCTGATGACTAGGAGCACTGAGGACGCAGGTACACGACATTCATGAGATTATGAAGTAGATCAATGGTCTTAACAATATATGCAATGGTAACAACGTAACTTGGTTGCTGGGTTGGAGAATTTACGGTGCGACCTTGGACAGTGAGATTCTGAAGGGAGGACCCCGACTTGTCCTACACTTTACAGTGCTGAGCATCAGTGTCCTTCAGACTTTCATCCGCCTTCAACCCTCGGATTTCAAGTAATCGGTTTCAACCTTTCGTCCTTAGGCCATACGTTTCCAACGGCTGCGCTTAGGATTCCGAACTGGTATGAAATAGTATTCGTAAAGACCTTGGGGGACAACCCTTCATACTGTCTTATGCATTCTTCGGTCGTCATGCCAAGTCGGCCTGGCATTATAGCAATGAGGCTGAAATCAAAATTAATAGCTTGATCAAAAAGGAGGAAAATGTGCCCTAATCTACCCTCCAGTCGATGCTCCTCAAATCAGGTTAAAATAATCGGATACATTTGGCACCGTACCAGTCTCGATTTCTATAGCACGAAAGATCTCGTTCAAAATCAGCAGAGACGTTAATCCACCGCCGCCATTTGTGAATCTTAGCATTGCAAGATCTCGAGCTTTTATTTGGGATATTTTACCTACCTAAACACAATAGACGCAAAGGCCTGTTCTGTGTCTGTAAATTCACCATTAAATTCTCTGTGTCTTAGTTTCTCCGCCTCCTGGTTCAAAATTACTCTACCGATCGGCAGAGTCCATCGTTTTCAACGCGGACTACACCATCAGTCTAATAAACAGGCGACCAGCTAAGAAAAAGCAAATTGTGTGATTAGATGTCTCACAAGCTCAGCCACAAGCTACAATTTAGCTGTTTCGTCAAAGCTGTTGTATAATTAGTCACTCATTGGCAGTAGCTTCCACTTCCGATGTGGCATAAGGTACAGTACTGTATTTGAGCTTACGAATCTAGGGTACGTTGTACTCTCTCAGCTGGCTAAGAGGTTGGTGCCTCTCCTTCTATTCTTCTATGATTATCGATCCCGAAGACATAGAACTTCTATCACTGGCCTTCTTCTTCTTATTGCGTCCCCTACCCAAAAGTCCTCTAAGAGTTCTCGCTGGCCTCGTTTTTACTTTATTTGGTGAATCTGAAGCCGAATCGGAAGCAATAGAAATCTCGTATGTGTTTTCGCTGGTCGTGTTCTTTTGTTTGTCTTGTCTAATGCCCAAAAGGCTTCTAAACTTGCTCGCAGGCTTCGTTGTCGCCTCATCTAGTGAGTCCGAAGCCGAATCGGAAACAGAAGAAGGCTCGCTTTTGTTTTCGGGCCTATTGGTATGTTTGCGTCTGCGTCTGTGGATGCGCCAACTTCTCTCGCTATGGACCGGGGCAGTGGAAATAGCATCCACCTCTGATTCAGGGTCCGAGTCCGTGTTGCTGCCTTCTCGTTCTGGCATTTTGATATTCTTCGTCCGAAGAGACGGAAAAATAACACTTGTCTTTTTCCGAGAAGTCTCCACTTCTGATTCTGATTCTGTTTCTGAGGACACACGTCGCCTTGATTCCGCATGGACAAGATCCTTTACGGATAGTCTTTCAGGCGGTGCCGGTGATTTTGGTGTAGAAGAGCGTCCTACGACCAAGAACAGCTTCCCAATTCGATACTCAATGCCCGAAAGCGGAGTGAGTAATGCACTGGATGAATCATGTTCATTGTTGGAAAGATTCGTGTCTGCTGGCTGCAATTGTGGCTTGAGTCTCGTACTCGGAAGCTCAGAAAGACTCCTAGCAGACTGACTAGTCAAGAGTTTCGTGGGCTCTTCTGGTATTGCAACTTTGTGTGGAGAATTATATTGCTCGAGATATTGTATCAACTTCCTCAGCTCCTCGCTGTTAGATACCATATATTGTAGCATCTCCTCCCCCTGACGTTCTATTCTTCGTAATGATCCAGCTGATACGATATTGATAAATTGCTGGATACTTTGCGTGGCTCGGGACAATTTCTGGCAGACATCGTTCAGGTCCTGTATTTCCCATTTCCGAATCGGACCATCTGCCACGCCTTTTTGAAGCTTCGTTCTTCCTTGGGAAGCTGATCATAATTTTTCAAAA